>Ga0134126_10012610_pt1 | contig 10671 bp, 6 predicted proteins | sample KB31752_FD_96881 | JGI IMG/M metagenome (GOLD analysis project Ga0134126, IMG submission 96881) | Terrestrial soil microbial communities with excess Nitrogen fertilizer from Kellogg Biological Station, Michigan, USA - KB3-175-2 | ecosystem: Environmental > Terrestrial > Soil > Unclassified ...
AAATCCTCGACGCCGACAGCTCCGCCTTCGTCGCGCTCTGCACGGATGACCGCAACCCGCTGGACATCGCCGAGGAAGGGCATCTCGACAACTCCATCCGCCGCCTCATTGCCAAGGGTTGTCTGCTGCATCACGTCTATCGGGCGGCGAGCATCTCGGCCGCACGCATCTTCGGCGTCCGCGATCGCGGGCTCGTCGCGCCGGGCTGGCGCGCCGACATCGCCTTGCTCGACGATCTGGACCTGTGCGTGGTTTCGGATGTCGTTGCCGCCGGCCGGCTGGTGACGCCGGAACGCTTCGCGGCGCGGGACGTCGTGCCGCCGGTCGGCCTCGCCTCGATGAAGGCCAGGCCCGTGACTCCGGACGACTTCCGGGTTCCGGCGAAGCCGGGCGAAAACGCGACGCCGGTCATCGGCGTCAAGCCCGGCCTGATCCTCACCTTCCGGCACGGCGCGACGCTGGAAGTCGGGCCCGGTGGCGACCTGCTCCCCGACCTTGCGGCGGATGTGATCAAGCTTGCCGTCGTCGAACGACATGGCCGCAACGGCAATATCGGCCGGAGCTTCGTCACCGGCTTCGGCCTGAAGCGCGGCGCCATTGCCTCCTCGGTCGGCCACGACAGCCATAATATCACCGTCGTCGGCGCGTCCGACGAAGACATGGCGCTCGCCGTCAACCGTGTCCGCGAGTTACGGGGCGGCTTCGTCGTCGCCGATGGCGGACGAATTACCGCCGAGCTGGCCCTGCCCATCGCCGGGCTGATGAGCGAAGAGCCCTTCGAAACCGTCGCCGAAAAGCTCCACGACCTGCGTGATGCGGCGCGGGCGCTCGGCTGCGTGCTGCCCGAGCCGTTCCTGCAGGTGGCGTTCCTCGCCCTGCCGGTGATTCCGCACCTCAAGATGACCGATCGCGGCCTCTTCGACGTCGACAGATTCGAGTTCGTCGCGTGAGGTTTTTTCTCCGGCTGATCCTGCTTGTGGTCGGCATCTATTTTGCGCTGAGCTTCCACCTGAAATACCGGCTTGGGCGCATCACCCACCGGGTGCGGCACACCAGCCGACTGCCCGTAGGCATGCCCGACGGCGCCATTCTCTCGACCGACCTGTTCGAACCGATCGGCGGTGGCCCCCACCCGACGCTGCTGATGCGGCTGCCCTATGGCCGTGCGGGCTTTACCGGAATTGCGACGACCTACGCCCATCGCGGCTTCAACGTCGTGCTGCAAGCCTGCCGCGGCACCGAGGAATCGGGCGGCACCTTCAACCCGCTCACCAACGAGCGTGTCGATGGCCTCGCCACGCTCGACTGGCTCCGGCGGCAGCCCTGGTTCGATGGCCGCCTCGGCCTCACTGGGCCGAGCTATCTCGGCTATGCCGCCTGGGCGATCGCCGACGCGCCGGAGGTGGCGGCCATCGCGCTCAAGGTATCTTCGTCGGAGTTTCGCAGCGTGGTTTTCCCCGCCGGCGCCTTCCATCTCGGCCTCTGGCTGAGTTGGCTGCAGACTATGGACGGTCTGAGCGACGCGCTGATCTTTTCCGTGCGCATGCTCTTGGGCGACATCGAGCGGCGTACGGCACGCGCCTCACTCACCTTGCCGCTGCTCGAAGCCGACAAGGCGGCGGTCGGGCATCCCGTCGCCTTCTGGCGCGAATGGTTCGATACGGCGATCGAAGACGGACCGTTCTGGCAGGCGATGGACCACCGCGACCGCGCCGCGACCGTGGCGGCCCCGGTCCATCTGCTCGGCGGCTGGTACGATTTCATGATCGAGCAGCTCCTCGCCGACTATCGGCGCCTCGTCGCCGCCGGACGGCAGCCCTGGCTGACGGTCAGCGTCTCGACCCATGTCAGCGGCGGCCACGAGGCCGACAATCCGGTCGAAACCCTGGCCTGGATGCGCGGCCATCTCCTGGGCCAGACGGAGCAAATCCGCCGCAAGCCAGTCGCCATCGAAATTTCGGGGCTCGGCGAATGGCGGGAATTCGATAGCTACCCGCCGGGGCCACCGCGCCTCCTCACGCGCTTCCTCGACCCCGGAGGGAGTCTAGCCGAGAGCCGGACGGCGGCGATCGAGCCACCCTCGCGCTATCGCTACGATCCGGCCGATCCGACGCCCAACCTTGGCGGCGCCATCTTCGCCTTCACCGGCGCGGGGCCGGTCAACCAGCGATCGCTGGAAGCCCGCGCCGACACGCTCTGCTTCACCTCGGAAGCGCTGGATGCGCCACTGACGATCATCGGCAACGCGACCGCGACGATCTTCATGCGCGCGAGCGTCCCCTATGCCGACCTCTTCGTCCGTCTCAACGACGTCGACGCTCGCGGCCGTTCGATCAATATCTGCGACGGCTTTCTGCGCACCACGCCCGCGACGCCGCGCGACGAAAACGGCGTCATGCAGCTCGAACTGCGCCTGCACGCCACCGCCCACTCCTTCCGCCGGGGTCATCGCCTGCGCCTCCTCGTCGCCAGCGGCGCGCATCCCCGCTACGCGCGCAATCTCGGCACCGACGAACCGGCCGCCACCGCGACCCGCCTCGTCGCCAACGACATCGAGATTTTCCACGACCACGACCATCCGGCGGCGATCACGCTGCCGAGCTACGATGTCGAGGGGGTGTGAGGTTGGAGGCGCCGACGGGAGGACGCGAATGCGTTGCCGACGAGAGTCCCTGCCGGCAGCCGACGACTATCCCCGCCCCTCCGCCTTCACCCGCCGGCGGGCAGCGTGCAGGATCGGCTCGGTATAGCCGGAGGGCTGGTCGACGCCGCGCACGGCGAGGTCGAGCGCCGCCTCGAAGGCGATCGACTGAAAATTGCCGGCCATCGCCTGATAATTCGGATCGCCGGCATTCTGCTGATCGACCACCGCCGCCATGCGCTCGAAGATCGTCGACAGCTCGTCGCGCGAGACCATGCCGTGCCGCAGCCAGTTGGCGATCGCCTGCGAGGAAATCCGGCAGGTCGCCCGGTCCTCCATCAGCGCCACGTCGTGGATATCCGGCACCTTCGAGCAGCCGACGCCCTGGTCGACCCAACGCACCACATAGCCCAGAATGCCCTGTGCATTGTTCTCGAGCTCGCGGGTGATCTCCTCGCGATTCAGCGCAAAGGATCCCAGCACCGGCATCGAAAACAGCTCGCGCAGGGACGGCGTCGCCTCGTTGTGGCGCCGCCTCTGCGCCTCGAATACATCGACCTCGTGGTAATGCAGCGCGTGCAGCGTCGCCGCCGTCGGCGACGGTACCCAGGCGGTATTGGCGCCGGCATTGGGCTGGGCGACCTTGGATTTCATCATCTCGGCCATGGCGTCGGGTTTTGCCCACATGCCCTTGCCGATCTGCGCCTTGCCGGCAAAGCCGGCCTTCAGGCCGATGAGGACGTTGCGATCCTCGTAGGCCTGAAGCCAGCGCTCAGCCTTGACGTCGTCCTTGCGCAGCACCGCGCCGGCACCCATCGAGGTGTGGATCTCGTCGCCGGTCCGGTCGAGGAATCCCGTGTTGATAAAGAAAACGCGGGCGCGGGCGGCATGGATTACCGCCTTGAGGTTGGCGGAGGTCCGCCGCTCCTCGTCCATGATGCCGATCTTGATCGACTTCGGCTTGAGCCCCAGCAGCGCTTCGACGGCGTCGAAAATCTCGCAGGCAAAGGCGACTTCGTCGGGCCCGTGCATCTTCGGCTTGACGATATAGACGGCGCCCGTGGCGGAGTTGGTCTTGTCGGAAAGCGCGCAGAGCGTCGTGACGATCGCGTCCATCAGGCCTTCGCCGATCGGCTGCCCCGCGGCGTCGAGGATCGCATCGGAGGTCATCAGGTGGCCGACATTGCGCACCAGCAGCAGCGCCCTGCCCTTCAGCACCAATGGCGAGCCATCGGGGGCCGTGTAGGTCCGGTCGGGATTGAGCGTCCGGTGGACGGTTCGGCCGCCCTTCTCGAAGCTATCGGCCAGCGTACCGTTCATCAGGCCGAGCCAGTTGCGATAGACGCCGACCTTGTCCTCGGCATCGACCGCGGCGACCGAATCCTCACAGTCCTCGATGGTCGTCAGCGCCGATTCTACGGTCACGTCGGCGAGGCCGGCGGGATGGTCCTTGCCGATCGGATTCGCCGGGTCGATCACCAGCTCGATATGCAGCCGGTGATGCTTGAGCAGGATCACCCGCTTGCCGCTACTCTCGGCAAACCCCGCAAAGGCATGGGGATCGCGTAACGCGACCTCGCCGCCCTCGGTATCCACGACAGGGCTGGCGACGCCGTTGCGATGGACCACGCGATAGCCGATGGCGTCGGCATGGCTGCCGCGCGCCAGCGGCGCCGCCCGATCGAGGAATTCGGCCGCCTTGGCGACGACGGCGGCGCCGCGGACCGGGTTGTAGCCCTTGCCCGGCGCCAGCTCGCCCTCGCGGGAAATCGCGTCGGTGCCATAAAGCGCGTCGTAGAGGCTCCCCCAGCGCGCGTTCGCCGCGTTCAGCGCATAGCGCGCATTGGAGACTGGAACCACCAGTTGCGGCCCGCAAATGGTCGAAATCTCGGGATCGAGCCCTGTCGTCTCGATCTCGAAATCGGGCGGTTCATCAACGAGGTAACCGATTTCGCGAAGGAAATGCTCATAGCCTTCGGGATCATTGGCGACCGGCCCATGCTCGCGATGCCAAACGTCGATCTTGCCCTGCAGCTGGTCGCGAAACGCCAGCAATTGGCGGTTGCGCGGCATGAAGCTGGCGGCGAGGCGGGCAACACCGTCCCAGAATTTCTGGGGAGCGATGCCGCTTGGCGGGAGAGCCTCGTTCTCGATGAAACCGGCTAGGATGGAATCGACCTTGAGGCCGGATCTGTCGAGATAGTCTGCCATAGGGTACCCGCTTGCCCGCGCTGGGAAATAAGGGCCATTAGAGCCTCTGACCGGGCCCTACGACAAGGGGTAAAGCCGTATTTCAGTGCTTCTCCGCGGTTGTTTCCGAGGGAGCGCCCTTTACGGCCTTGCCCGCGACATAAACCTCGACGACCGCCCTGTCGTCGCCGCAGGTCTGCAGCAGAAACAGTTCGTTGACGAGGCTGTCGACGGTTTCCATCCTGAGCATCATTTGCGGCGTCGCCCGCGAATCCAGCACCACCAGATCGGCGTCGATCCCCGGTGCAATGCTGCCGATCGTCCCCTCGAGCGACAGCGCGCGGGCATTACCCAGCGTCATCATATAGAACGATTTCAGCGGGTTGAGGCGCTGGCCGCGGAGTTGGGCGACCTTGTAGCCCTCGTCCATCGTTTGCAGCATGGAATAACTCGTGCCGCCGCCGACATCGGTCGCAACGCCGATCCGGACGCCCCGCTCGGTGAGCCGCTCGTAGTCGAAAAGCCCCGAGCCGATGAAGAGATTGGAGGTCGGGCAGAAGACCGCGACCGATTTCGTGTCGGCCAGCACCTCGACTTCGCGATGGCTGAGATGGATCGAATGCCCCAGCAGCGTCTTCGGACCAAGCAGGTGATAGCGCTCGTATATGCCCGTGTAGTCGCCGAGATTCGGGTAGAGCTCCTTGGCGAACTCGATCTCGGCGAGGTTCTCGCTGAGATGCGTCTGGATGTAGAGGTCCGGATATTCCCGCGCCAGTGCCTCGGCCATTTCGAGCTGCTCAGGCGACGAGGTGATGGCGAAGCGCGGGGTAATCGCATAGTGGATGCGCCCCCGGTCCTGCCATTCTCCAATCAGCGCCTTCGTATCGTCATAGCCCGCCTGCGGTGTGTCGCGCAGGCCTTCCGGCGCATTGCGATCCATCATCACCTTGCCGCCGAGAACCAGCATGTTGCGTTCCTCGGCCGCCTCGAAAAAGGCTTCGGCGGAGGCCTTGTGCACGGTGCAATAGGTCGCGGCGGTGGTCGTTCCGTGCCGGACAAGTTCGTCCAGAAACAGCGAGGCGATGCGCTTCGCGTGCGCGGCGTCGGCGAACTTCTGTTCCTCGACGAAGGTATAGCGGTTGAGCCACTCGAGCAGCGCCCCGGCATAGGAGCCGATCACCTGCATCTGCGGATAATGCACATGCGCGTCGATGAGGCCCGGCAGGATCAGGTGCGGATGATGATCGATGACCGAGGCGCCGGCGATGTTGTGGACATGATAATCGCCGACCGAGACGATCTTGCCTTCGTTGATGAAGACGGCGCCATCCTCCCAATAGCGATAGCTCCCGGCATCGTCCGGTCCCTGCGGCTCGGCGAGGAACGTCAGGACGCGCCCGCGCAGCACCGTGCCGGTCATTGGAAGGCTTCGAGGATGCCCCGTCCCTGATTGGTCGAACGATACCAGGCGACGATCATAGCCCGCTCGTCGTCGGTGATCCCGGAGAGATTGCCCGGCGGCATGGCGTGGCTGAATCCGGCTTCCATGGCGATATCCTTGGCGTGGCTGGCGATCCCGGCCGGATTGTCGAGCACCACGTTCTTTGGCGCCTCCATCACACCCGGCCAGTTCGGCTTGACCGAATGGCACATCGAGCAGCGGCCCTCGACGATGTCGGTCACCTGCTGGAAATGCGGGTCGGCCATATAGGATGCGGCAATTCCGGAGATCCTGGCCGTATCGCTCTCCTGCCCGAGCTTGGGCGCCGTCGACAGCCAGCAGATCGCAACAAAGATCACGGCGGTCAGCGCCCAGGTCCAATGCGGGCTGCCTTGATGGGCGTGCCGTGTGTTAAAATAGTGCCGGATCAGCACGCCCATCAGGAAGACCAGGTCCGCGATCACCCAGTTGTAGGTCGTCGCGAACGCCAGCGGGTAGTGGTTCGACAGCATGAAGAAGATGACGGGCAGCGTCAGGTAGTTGTTGTGGAGCGAACGCTGCTTGGCGATCTTGCCGTATTTGGCGTCGGGCACGCGGCCCGCCTTCAAGTCGGCGACGACGATTTTCTGGTTGGGGATGATGATCATGGCGACATTGGCCGCCATGATGGTCGCGGTGAACGCCCCCATATGCAGCAGCGCCGCCCGGCCGGTGAAGAGGTGGACGTAGATCCAGCTCATCGCGATCAGCACGACGAAAAGCGCGATCATCAGCCCGAGCGTGGATTCGCCGATCTTCGACTTGCACAGGAAATCGTAGACGACCCAGCCGACGACGATCGAGCCGATCGAGATCAGGATCGCAACCCAGTTCGGCACGTCGAGCACATGCCGGTCGACGAGGTAGAGGTCGGCGCCGGCGTAATAGACGACGACGAGCATCAAGGCGCCAGTCAGCCAGGTGAAATAGCTCTCCCACTTGAACCAGGTCAGGTGCTCGGGCAGGAACTCCGGCGCCACCAGATATTTGGTGATGTGATAGAAGCCGCCGCCATGCACCTGCCACTCCTCGCCATGGGCGAGTTTCGGCAGGCTCTCCGTGCGCCTCAAGCCCAGATCGAGGGCGATGAAATAGAACGATGAGCCGATCCAGGCGATCGCCGTCACGACATGCGCCCACCGCACGGCAAAGCTGATCCACTCCCAGAAGATGCCGAAATCAGACATTCACCCTCTTTCTCCCTCCCCCCTTGTCGGGAGGGTGGCCCCGCCAGGGGTCGGCGACCCCCGACCTCAGTGCCTGCGGCTTCCCCCACCCCTACCCTCCCCACAAGGGGAGGGCGAAAGCGCGCACAAAAAGGGCGAGCCTCGGCCCGCCCTTTGAGCTCGTGCCGACAACTCAGCCCATATTGCCGTCGACGCCGTCGACGAGCCAGTTGAGGCCGAGGATATCGTCGAAGGATAGCGAAGAGCCCTCGGCCACCTTGACGTTGCCCTTCTGGTCCTTGATCGGTCCGGCATAGACGTTGTAGCTGCCGTCCTTCCAGCCGGCGATGATCTTGTCGCCCGCCGCCTTGACGTTGTCCGGCACATTGGTGATCGGCGCCATCTGGATCGCGCCTTCCTTCATGCCCCAGTACTCGTCGGTATTCTTCCAGGTTCCGGCCAGGACGTCCTTGGCGGCGGAGATGTAGAAGGGCCCCCATTGGTCCTCGGTCGAGGTCTTGCACATCGTGGGCGCGAATTTCGACTGGTCGGCACCTTGCCCGAAGGTCGGAATGCCCTTGCTCTCGCAGACCTGGACGGCGGCCGGGCTGTCGGTGTGCTGGGTCATCACGTCGCAACCCTGATCGATCAGCGCGCGCGCCGCGTCGGCTTCCTTGGCCGGATCGAACCAGGTGTTGATCCAGATCACCTTGGTGCGGAACTTCGGGTTCACCTTCTGCGCCGAAAGCTGGAAGGAGTTGATGCCCGACACCACTTCCGGCACCGGGAAGGTCGCCAGATACCCGCCGACATTGGTCTTGGTCAGCATGCCGGCAATCGTGCCGATAACCGAGCGGCCCTCGTGGAAGCGGATATTGTAGTTGGCGACGTTCGGCGCCTTCTTGAAGCCCGTGCACATCTCGAACTTGATGTTCGGAAAATCCTTGGCGACCTTCATCAGCGAGTCCATGTAGCCGAAGGACGTGCCGAAGATCAGCCCGCAGCCCTGGTTGGCGAGGTCGCGGAACACGCGCTCGCTATCCGGACCCTCGTTGACACTCGCCACATAGGTCGAGGTCACCTTGTCGCCCAGCTCCTTGAGCATCTGCTGGCGCGCCGCTTCATGGGCGGTGTTCCAGCCGCCGTCGTTGACGGGGCCAACATAGACGTAGCCGACCTTGAGCGGCGTGTCGGCATAGGCCGGGCTGTGGATCAGAGGTAGGGCTGCGGCGATCGCGGTTGTCGCGGAAGCCTGGATGAAGCGCCGGCGATTCATGTTCATGATGCGTCTCTCCTGTTTGAACGGCTTGTTATTAGGCAGATGGAATGAACGGCTTTCCGAGGCAGGCCGGCGCGTTGCCGCCCGCCTGCTTGCTGGCGGAAATCACGGCGAGGACCACGACGGTGGCGAGGTAAGGCAGCGCTGCCCAGGCCTCGGAAGGCAGGATCGAGGTCCAGGATGCACCCGACGCCTTGGCATAGAGCTCGAACGTCGACAGCAGGCCGAAGAAGTAGGCGCCCGCCAACAGCCAGACCGGCCGCCACCCGGCAAAGACCACGAGCGCAATGGCGATCCAGCCTCGCCCGCCGGTCAGCCCTTCGGCCCAGAGCGGGGTCAACACCAGCGGAAAGGTTGCGCCCCCGATACCCGCCATGGCGCCGCCGAACGCCACGGCGGCGTAGCGCACGCCGGTCACCGAGTAGCCTATCGAGTGGGCGGACAGGTCGTTCTCGCCGACTGCCCGCAGGATCAGGCCGGCGCGCGTCCCGCGCAGGAACCAGGCGACCAGCGCCACCATGATGAAGGAGAAGTAGACCAGCGGCGAATAGCCGAACACTACGCGCCCGATCGGGTTGCTGGCGAGCGCCGCCGGAAACAGCGGCTCGAAGGTCTTGATCGCCCGCCCGGTGAAATTGTTGCCGATGAGGGTCGAAAGCCCGGTTCCGAAAATCGTCAACGCGAGGCCCGTCGCCACCTGGTTGGCCGAAAGCGAGAGCGTCAACACGGCAAAGATCATCGATACGGCCGCGCCGGCCGCCGCGGCGGCAACCACTGCCAGCCAGGGGTTGCCGAGCTGATCGACCGTGGCGAACGCCGCGATGGCGCCGATCAGCATCATGCCCTCGACGCCGAGGTTTAGGACACCGCTTTTCTCCGCCACCAGCTCGCCGAGCCCCGCAAAGAGAATGGGCGTGGAGGCGCCGACCACGGTGATGAGGACGGCAATGAGATAATCGAGGCTCATGCTGCGCTGCGCTCCGGAACTGTCGCGGAAACCGCCGCGGGCGCCCGCCGCACGAGGCGCAGCCGGTAGCGGACGAGGATGTCGCTGGCGAGCAGGAAGAACAGCATCATCGCCTGGAAGATGCCCTTGCTCGCATTGGGCAGTTGCAGCGCCGACTGAGCCATGTCGCCGCCGACATAGGTGATGGCAAGCACGATGCCGGCAAGGATGACGCCCAGCGGATTGAGCCGCCCGAGAAAGGCAACGATGATGGCCGTAAAGCCGTAGTTCTGCGGAAAGCCGAGCGAAATCTGGCTGAACGGCCCGCAAACCTCGAAGATCCCGGCGAGGCCCGCCATCCCGCCCGAGAGCAGAAAGGCCAGCCACACGGTCTGCTTGTGCGAGAAGCCGCCATGGCGCGCCGCCTGCGGCGCCGAGCCGACGACCCGGATCTGGAAGCCGAAGACCGAGCGCGTCATCAAGAGCCACATGACCACGGCGATCACCAGGGTAATGGCGACGCCGAGATGGATCTGTGTCCCGGGGATGATGATCGGAAGCGTCTGATCGGCGGTGACGAGCGGCGTCTGCGGGAAGCTGAAGCCGGTCGGATCCTTCCAGGGCCCGGTCACCAGATAGTTCATCAGATGGATCGCGACATAGGTCAGCATCAGGCTCGACAGCGTCTCGTTGACGTTGAAGCTCGTCCTGAGCCAGGCCGGGATGGCGCCCCAGATCGCCCCCCCGATAATCCCCGCGAGGATCATCAGCGGCAATATCCAGGGGCCGGTGGCGTTCTGCGTCAGCAGACCGATTCCCGCCCCGGCAAGGGCGCCGACGACATATTGCCCCTCGGCACCGATGTTCCAGATCGCGGCGCGGTTGCCCACCGCCAGGCCCACGCCGATCAGGATCAAGGGCGAGGCCTTGATGGCGACGTCCGACCATTTATAGGACGTCGCGACCGGC
>Ga0134126_10012611_pt1 | contig 10671 bp, 8 predicted proteins | sample KB31752_FD_96881 | JGI IMG/M metagenome (GOLD analysis project Ga0134126, IMG submission 96881) | Terrestrial soil microbial communities with excess Nitrogen fertilizer from Kellogg Biological Station, Michigan, USA - KB3-175-2 | ecosystem: Environmental > Terrestrial > Soil > Unclassified ...
ATCTGGTATGCCCTTCCCCCCATAAGATTCTTGTATTCTTCCGTTTTTCCGCTCGGCCATTCGACAACCACTCGTTGGACGGTATCGCTCTTTCCTAATCCAAAAGTCAAGGGAAGCTCAGATTGCGAAAGATAGCTAGACCCACCCTTTACCATGCGCGATTGCATGCCAGCATCCCCGAAAATTTTCACTTTTGTCCCGATCGCGTCACGGTTCGACTTGGTGCCAATCAATTTAAGGCGAATGCTGTGGTTTCCCGATGTCTGGTCTACGCGGTAAAGGAGGGCCGGACCATGATTGGTGGTCATCAGAATATCGGTGTCGCCGTCGCGGTCGAAATCGCCTCAGGCCAGTCCCCGGCCTACTTTGGGAAGGCTGAATCCGCCTCCCACGCTCGCCCCGACTTCACGAAACGCTCCCGTTCCATTATTCAGAAAAAGTTGCGGTGATTGCGCGTAACCGGCGCCTTGCACATTGCGCACCGTATCATCAATGTGCCCGTTGACCACCAGCAGATCAAGAAAACCGTCCAGATTGATGTCCTCAAAAGCACATCCGAAGCCCAGCTTGTTTTTTGAGGGCAGACCTACGCCCTTTCGCACCGCCACATCCGAATAATTTCCATCGGCAAGGTCGTACAAGCCAATCATTTCATTGTCGAAGTTGGTGATTGCGACCCCCGGTTTTCCCGAATTATCAAAATCCGCGGCATCAATCCCCATGCCGGCGCGGGCCTTGCCTTCGGTGCTCAGCGCGATGCCAACTTCCACGGCAACATCCTTGAAAGTTCCGTTATGTAAGTTCTTATAAAGCTTGTTGGGCTGGGTATCGTTGGCAACGATTAAATCCGGCCAGCCGTCACTGTCGTAGTCGAGCATGGCAACGCCCAAAGACTTGGAACTGCTGTCAAAGATGCCGCTGGTCGCAGTCACATCCTCAAATGTTCCGTTGCCTCGATTGTGAAAGAGCCAGCAGGTTTCTCCGTGGTAGGCCTCCGGCGTGCAATAAGATTTGCGCTTGCCATCCAAGCTGCAAAAAACATCGTGCTCCGGCGACCACTTCACATAATTGCAAACAAACAAATCCAGCAATCCGTCGCGGTCGTAATCAAACCACAAGGCGGAAGTGCTGAAACTGCTGCGTTCGCCGAGGCCGCTATGTTTGGTGACGTCAATGAACGCCCCTTTGCCGGTGTTGTGGAACAGACGATTTTCGCCAATGCAGGTAATAAGAATATCCGGGAAGCCGTCATTGTCGTAATCACCCACCGCCACACCCATGCCGTACATTTCGACGTCTAGCCCGGCGCTTTTTGTGACGTCGGTAAACGTTCCGTTGCGGTTGTTTTTGTAGAGTTTAAGCGTGCCGCGCGCTCGTTTATGACCGGGCCAATCCATGCCGTTGAGCAGCAGAATGTCCTGCCAGCCGTCGTTGTCATAGTCAAGAAACGCGCACCCGGAGCCAAGTGTTTCCGGCAAATACTTGCCGCCAAACGCTCCAGTATTGTGATGAAACTGGATTCCAGCCTGCGACGTTACATCGGTGAGATGAAAACCCAGAGAGTCCGAGGGCCCCGCAAAGAGCTGGCGTGGATTCAAAAGAGAGGCCGAGGCCGCTGCCCCCATTCCCGCCAAAAACGAACGCCGCCTCACGGAATATTGACCAATCCATTCCGGATGGCATAGACGACCAATTCCGCCGTCTTATGAATTCCCAGAGCATCCATGATGTTGGAGCGGTGAACTGCAATGGTATTGGCGCTCAAATTCAATGTGGAAGCGATTTCCTTATTGGATTTCCCATCCACGATGAACTGCAAAATTTCCAGCTCTCGTGTGGTTAACCCATAATCGCGTTCGCCCTTTAGGCCGCCTCGTTTGGAAAGACTGGGATCCAGCACAGTCTCTCCCGCCGCAACCCTACGGATTGCGGAACCTAGCTCCAAATCCATTGCGTTCTTGAGCACATATCCTCGCGCTCCGGCTTCCAGCGCCTGGTGCACCCAGGTTTCTTCCGGGTGCATGCTTAACATGAGCACTGCGGTTTCGGGAAGAGTTTGCAGGATTTTACGTGTCGCCTGCAGACCATTAATTCCTGGCAGGGCGCAGTCCATCACAATGACTTGCGGCCGCAATTCGCTGGCGAGCTTTACCGCTTCTTCACCGTCACTGGCTTCGCCCGCGACAAGAATGTCAGGTTCATCTTCGAGAAGACGGCGAAATCCTCGGCGCACCAGACTGTGATCATCCACCAGCAGAACCGAAATTTTATCGGGCATCTGATTCCTGCTTGTCTTCTTTAGATTCCTGTTTTTCTTCTTTTTGTGGAACTGTCAATCGCACCAGCGTACCGCTTCCGTTGGGATGCAGAAGATCCAAACTTCCCTGCAGCAATTCTGCGCGCTCCCGCATGGCCACTAATCCGATCCCTTGCCGTGCAGGCTGGCCGTGGAAACCCTTTCCGCGATCTTCGATTTCCACTTCCAGCCAGGCGGAGAGAAAGCGTAGGCGCACCCAAGCCTCTTTCGTGCCTGAATGCCGCACCAGATTGTTCAAAGCTTCCTGAACCACGCGATAAACATGAACTGCGTCGTCGCCCACGAGCTCGAACGGCGATCCTGATTTCTCGTAGGATATATGAATTCCCGTCTGCCTTTCCACGGTCGGCAAATACCAGTCCAGCGTCTTCTCCAAACCGGCCTCCTCCAGCATCACCGGATGCAGCGCCTGTGAAAGGCTGCGGACGTTCTCTAAAGTGTTCTGCGTGATGTCGCGTACTTCCTGCAAATCGGCGCGCAAAGTCGAGCCCTCAGGCGCATGCTTGCCTGCCCTTCCCAGCATGGAGCCGATGGCCGTTAGAATTTGACCGAATTCGTCATGTAATTCCCGCGAAATATAGCGCAGCGTTGACTCCTGCGTCGCGATCAGCTTTTGTGCCAACTCACTCTTCTGCTCAGAGAGTGTCGCCAACTGAGCGAAGAGTCTCCGGTTGAACTGGATCATGTAAACGCTTGTTAAAACAATGGCGATTAGCGTTGCGCCAAGGAACAAGTACACCTGGCGGCCCACGCGGTCGTAAATTTGCCGGATGTGTTCTCCTGCCTGTTCTTCACTTTCGTTATTTTGCACGAGTAGACGCGCGACCGCCGTACTGAGTGAAGCTTGCCGGGACTGCAAAGAAAGCTGGATTTGCACCCGAGCTTCTTTTTCTCGGCCGTTCCGCGCTAGATCGAAGGTGTGGTCTACCGCGTACCAGAACTGCGTCATGTAGCTGGTCAAATCCTGCTGTTGGGCTGAAGTCCGGCTCCTTCCCGCGACTTGCGCCTCCCGCTGCACAGCATCGTCAAGATCAGTGCGAATGCGCTGAAATTGCGCAGAGTAGGCGGTCAGCGGATAGGGCTCATCATTGTCGAGCATGTCACGCATGGCAAGAGCGAGCGAATTGAGGTCGCCCTGGATGCGCAGGAGTTGGAGCGAATCCTTACGGTTGCGGTCCACCAGATTGTTTTGCAGTTCGCGCAGCCCGGAAATCTGCACGGTAATGTATCCGGAATACGCCACTACGGCAGCGAGGGTGACAATCAAGCCAAGGATAAGACCGGGCGTGGGGCTGTGAACAGGGCGCGACACGCCCCGAGGATATAATGCTTCCGCCTTGAGCGCCACTCACGCGCCGGCTGACCTAGTTGGAATTGCTAATGTCCTCTGGGAATGATTTAAAAACCACGGAACGCGACTTCACTTCATCGCTACCCTTGGACCCCGTCGAATGCACCTTCAAAGTTCCGCGAAGCACCCTCGCGCCCTGGCTTTCCGCTTTGGTTTCAGCGACGGTTTCCATCGTCCCGGTAAATTCATACCAGACGCCGTGCAACGTCTTCGTTGTAAATTCCAGATGCGTGCCGTCAATCTTTGCCGTCTTGAAAAATTGATTCAAAAAAGTATCTTTATCGCCCGCAGAATCTCCGAAGCGAGAGATAAATCCGGTCACTGAGTCGTCGTCTTCCACAGTAAGCTGCACAAATTCGCCGTCCTTCAAAAAGGAATACATGCCCGAATACGTTTTTGGGGAAACTGTTTCGTTCGCAGGCCCCTGGGATTGGGCCGGACAAGAAGCAACACAAACGGCCAACAGAAGAACGAATGCAAAAAAGTGCGCACACTGTTTCATATCGGGTATTAGAGCACGGAATTTCCAGCCGGGAAACTCCACGACCATTAAGCCACGCTATAATCGAAACACTTTCGTTGTTGTCGGTGTGTATGACCCAAGGTGTAATTACCCCATCCCCCAGCCGAAGGCAAAGCCTTGCCGATCCGCCTGCGTTTCTGATTGAGAGCGAACCGCGGCATGCGGCCTTTCTTCAAAATATAAATGACCTTCTGTGGCCGCAGCGCCTGCCCTCCCTGCATTTATCTTCCCGTCCGGGAGAATTCTGGCCCGACGTATTCGTAAGTTCAACGCTGCCGTGGCGCAAAATTCCGATTTCCGCCGTTCTGCACGTGAGCGCGCTTTTTTTGATGCTGGCCGTCACCCATTTCTGGCCCCAGCCCACGCAAGTACTGAGCCACTCGACATTCAATTCCAGCGATGTGATTTCTTATTCACCATCCGAGTATCTGCCTCCACTGGACACTGGCGCCGAACATCCAAAGAGCGCTCAACGCGGCGATCCTGCGTACGCCGCGCAGCCGATTATTTCCGTGCCTCGGGAAGCGGACAATCACACGCAAACCATCGTCGCGCCTCCGGAGGTAAAGCTGACGCAGGAAACTGCGATGGCGAATGTGGTTGCATGGAAGCAGTTGCCGCCTGCCGTCCCCATCGCCGCCACGGAGAATATTCAATCGCACAGAGCAAATTCTCTATCTTCGTTGGCGGTCGTGGCGCCTGCGCCTGAAATCTCACAGATGGCCGCGCGCCGCACCGCGATCCTCGAACCTTCTGCAGTTGCGCCGCAGCCGGAAATGCAAATGAACCATTCTCACCGGCTGGATGCCATCAACATTGGACATCAGCAGGTTGTCGCTCCTGCGCCGCAATTACCCTTCGAAGAAAGGCATACTTCACTGGCAATCGGGAGGCTCGACTCAGTGGTGGCCGCGCCGCAACCGAAAGTGAATCTCTCTACGCGTGTACGTGGACCCAGCTTGCCGCAGGCTGCCCCCGTTGCGCCAGCGCCGAATATGCAGATTTCGACTTCTACAGAGCGAAGTCCAGGCAACATTGCACGCACTCAGGTTGTGGCCCCGGCGCCCAATGTTTCGCGCTGGGATGGTCCTAGCCAAAAGCGTGTTGCGTTGGCCGCGACGCCTGAAGTTGTGCCGCCCGCGCCTTCTGCGCAGAATCTGGCCTCGAAGAACAATGATCGCAGGCTGATCGCATTGAATCTTCATCCCTCCGTGCAGGTTGCGCCTCCACAGGGAAATCGCCGCGGAACTTTCGCGGCCACTCCGCAAGGCAAAAAAGACTCGAGCGGCGCTCCAGACGAGGGCATTTCGCGAACAGATAATCCCCAAGCAAATTCTTCTCCGAATAGCCGGATCAATGCCTTGCCTTCGGGTTTGCACGTTGGCGTTCCGGAGATTACAAAACGGAATGCCGGAACGGAATCTAACGGATCCTCAGGGACCGCATCTTCGAACTCCGCACCGCCAAAGTCCGATGAACACCCGCTCGTGGCAAGCGTCACGCCGCCGCGCGTCTCAGGCCGCCCCGCCAAAGAAGTTCCCCAGGAAGCTGCAAGCGAAGCGGACCGTAAGCTTTTTGCCGGGCGCAGGTTTTATTCCATGGCCATGAACTTTGCGAACCTCAATTCAGGCGGAGGAAGTTGGATTCTTCATTTCGCGGAGTTGAAAGATTCTCCCAAGGGTGACCTGATGGCGCCCGAAATAGAGCATCAGGTAGACCCGGCCTATCCCACGGACCTGATGCGGCACAACGTTCACGGCACGGTTGTGCTTTCGGCAATTGTGGGCCGGGATGGCTCGGTGAGTGATGTGCAGGTGGTGGAAAGCGTGGATGACCGGCTCGATGAATACGCGCGCCAGGCGCTTAGCAAGTGGCATTTTCGTCCGGCCACGAAAAACGGAAACCCGGTTGCATTGACGATGATTGTGCGAGTTCCCTTCCGTCCGGCGCGCGGCCTGTTCTAGGCGCGCTATTGCTTCGTCTCGCCAACAATTTTGCCGCCTCACTCTCCCGGAATTATTCACTTGTTCCGGTGAGCGCCAGCAGCGACAAAAGAATCCTCTTCAGCCCCAACTCTCGGCCGTTGCAGTCGAACCATTCCTGCAGGGTATGCGCCCCGCCGCCGGAGCCTCCCCCGCCAATCGCAATCGCTTCTCGTCCCAATGACAAAGGCACATTGGCGTCGGTAGAGGCGCGCTGGATCTGCGATCCATTGCCTAAGTGCGCATCCACGGCGCGAATGACGTGAAGAATGCGGGCGCCTGCGTCCAATTCGCCCGCGGGCCGATTGCCAATAGCAATGACTTCGGCGCTCAATTTATAGGAATGTTTCTGCGGCCCACCACGCACATTGGATTGGGCCGTTTCGATTGCGGCATCAATCGCGTAACGCAAATTCGCTTCCAGCCGCTCCATCTCCGCCATGGATGTGGAGCGGATGTCCACGCGCATGCTGGCTGATTCGGGGATTGAGTTTACCGATGTTCCTCCGCGAATCACTCCGATGTTGAACGTCGTCTTGGGCGAAGCAGGAACCGGCGTTTGCGTGAATGCCTGCACCGCCTGCGCCAGCACCACAATCGGGTTCGGCGTGCCGAAGTCACTCCAGGAGTGGCCGCCCGGTCCGCGCACAATCACCTCAAAACGGCGGCTGCCCAGCGCTTCGGCAACAATAGTGTCGGAACCGGCGCCGTCGAGAATCAGGCTGGCGACGATCGAATCCTTGTGCTGGCCGTTCGAAAAAATGTGCCGCATGCCGCGCAAATCCCCTTCGCCTTCCTCTCCAACGTTGCCGACGAAAAGAATCGGCAGAGGATGTTCCACTTTGCACACACGCAAGGCTGCCGCAATCGCAAGCAAGGCGGTAATTCCCGCGCCATTGTCGGAAACTCCCGGTCCAAAAAGACGTGTTCCCTGCTGCCGGATATTCAGAGGCGTATTTACGGGAAAGACGGTGTCAATGTGCGCGCTCAATGAAACGCACTGCCCGCTCACCACACCCGGATGGATGGCAAGCACGTTTCCCTCTTCGTCTATGTGAACATCCTCAAGATCCAGCTCACGGAACCTCTCCTTGAGCCATTCGGCGCGGGTGCCTTCCCCAAATGGTGGAGCGGGAATCGCCGCCACCTGCATTTGCCAGTGCGCGAATTGCGGCTCTTGCGCACGCAGCCACGCGCATGCAGAACGGACTTCAGGACGCGCTGCCAGTCGCGCGATTTCCTGTTGAAGGGCGGATGACCCGGCACTTCCCGATTGTGAGATAAGAGCGGCCAAACTAACGCCATCTTACAACGCAATGCATTGGCTTGTGGTTGCCTTTTACAAACACAGCATTTTCCCGGCAACTTCGCGGGACGCGCGTCAATCTAAGTACGTAATTGCCGGTCCTGCGCGAACTCAGTACCCGAAGAGAAATTCGACGGGCGCGGCTTCGGTCAATTCGTTGTGTTTTTCCACTACACTATTTCTATGAAGGTTGCCAAAAGTCTCTCCACCACTCTAGTCGCGTTGCTGTTGCTGTCGGGATTTGCGATAGCGCAGGAGGGTCCTCTCGACACCGGCCAGCCTGCTGGCATTACGCCGCAGGAAATCATCCAGCGCTTTGCCGCCAAAGAAAAGGAATTTAAGGAGGCCCGCGATCAATACACTTACCGGCAATCGGTAAAGGTAGAAGCGCTTGACGGAGATACCGTCAACGGCGAATATCAGCAGGTGTTCGACGTGCTATTTGACGATCAAGGCAAGCGCACGGAAAACGTCGTCTTCGCTCCGCAGTCCACGCTGTCCAATGGCGGCTTGGAGATGGATGAAGGCGATTTTGAGGACATCCGTAACCGGTTGCCTTTCGTCCTGACCAGCGATGAACTGCCAGAGTACGACATTCTGTATGTCGGCCAGCAGCAGGAAGACGAATTGCACTGCTACGTTTTTGACATCGCGCCCAAGCAGATCGTCGGCAAAAAGCGCTACTTCCAGGGACGCATCTGGGTGGATGATCACGATTTCCAGATCGTGAAGACCTTCGGGAAAACCGTTCCCGATATCAATGTCCACAAAAAAGGCAAGGAAGAACATCTTTATCCGAAATTCACCACGTGGCGCCAGCAAATTGACGGCAAATATTGGTTCCCCACCTACACTCGCGCGGACGATATATTGCACTTCTCGACCGGCGATATCCATATTCGCGAAATTGTGAAATACGAGGACTACAAGCGCTTCGGAGCGAAGTCAAGGATCACCTACGAAGGAAAAGAAGTCCCCAACGACGGGCAAAAGCCGGGGAACAGCCAGGACAAACCGAAGTAATAGGCTGGAGCGGGCGGCGGGCTGCAATCGCAGGTAGCCCGCCATGTATGGCCGACGAGCAAAAATTAGACTTCCAAACCAATAGACCGCATCAATTCCAATCCATTGCTTTTTGCCACGATCCCTTGACGCAGAACGTAATCGAACTTCATGCGCCCATCTTTTAGTTCATCCTGGAAGTGGACGTTTTCCACGTCACCGGCCGCATTGCCGGCAATCCCCGTCAAAGCAAGATCATGTGTGCTCAAAAATCCGATCGCGCCACGATTCAGAAATCCAGCGACAATACCCTGCGTGCCAATGCGACGGTCGTTGGAGTTGGTCCCTTGCAAGACTTCATCCAAAAGAAACATGACGGAGAGTTCTCCGGCGGTCAGGTCAAAAATCTGCCGCAGCCTAGAGATCTCCGCATAAAAGCGCGAACTCCCTTCTTGCAGAGAATCATTGATCCGGATGCTTGTTCCCAGTTGCAAAGGAGTGAGACGCATGCGGCGCGCACGCACCGGCGCTCCCGCCATTGCGAGAACCGTGTTAATGCCGGCAGTGCGCAACAGCGTACTCTTCCCCGACATGTTCGAACCGCTCACCAGCAGCACGCGCGGCTGCTCACCGATTTTTACGTCGTTGCGAACGCATATGGCGTTAGCAATGAGGGGATGCCCAAGCTGTTCGCTTTCGAAGCGGGCCGGACCCGAGATAAATTCCGGAAAGGGATCAGCGGGATGCTCGTAGCTGTACGTGGCCAGCGAAACCAGCGCCTCAATCTCTCCGAGCGTGGCCAGCCACTGTCGGACGTGGCCGCCATACCTGCCCCGCCATGCCTCCGCGGCAAAAGCGACCTGCACGGAATACATCAGCGGCACGTCAATGAGCCGCAAAAATTTATTCTCGCGCGAGCGGATGCGGTCCGCAATGCTTTGCAACCGCCGAACCGCTCTGGATGCTGAATACAACTCGGACTCTGAGATAAATTTTTTGCGCAAAAATTCCAAACCCGGTGCCTGGAATTGTTCAGCCTCCACACGTGCCAGCAGCGCGGAGAGCAATTCCAAACCTTCAAAGGCGTGTTCGGTTTTGCGCAGAATTTCATTCAGGCGATTTCTGACAAAATAAAAAATCACGGCTTCAATCGTCACCACGACAAACAGCGGCAACGAGGTATTCCACGCGATCCAAATGAAGACGCTCGCCCCAGCCATCAGGGCCAGCACTGGAGCGGCTATTCTGAGCCACCTGGAACGCAACTGCGGCAGCGATTCCGCCCATTCCGTCAATTCTGCTGGATGCACTCCCACGCGTGCGTCTTCGCCTGCCACCGCGAGGTCTTCGCGAAAGTCCAGCAAATGCTGAAGTTCAGCAACCGCCATATGGCGGTCATGGATTATCTGTACAGGGGATGGAGTTAATAACCAGTGAGCGAGTGTCTCTTCGCCGATTCGCGTGCGTCCAGTAGAAAGAAGTTCAAAAAGGCTGCCCTTGCCGAACAGATCCAGATCGGCGGCATAAATGTGATGCGGATCTATAAAGCGCTCGCCTTTTTCGCCTCGACCCGCCCACTTGTCCTCAATGCGCGCGATTCCATTTTTGTAATACAAAACCGCTCGCTCCGCGCACGCGAGGGCCCGAAGAACCTTGGTGTGGTAAGCAGCGACCCCCATAAAAATCACCAGAGGGAGGGCCAGCCACCAGATCGGGAGCAGATGGCTAATAAGCGATAGCCAGCCGATGATCGCCGCTGCGATCGCCAACATTAGGCGGATATTCCCCAGCCTGAAATGGACAGCGGTGCGGCGCGCGACAAGCGCTTCGCGGGCGCGAAGGCGCTCGTTGTATTCCTGGGAAGGAGGCAAAAGATCAGTCAATGGAAGTTTTCGCGTTCGCTGTCAGTAGAACAAATACTTTCGCCACTTGTCATCCGAATGACCCATGAGCCGCATGATGTGCCGACTGGTGTGGAGATTGAATGCATGCGGCTCGCGCATTAGCTTCATGTCCGCTTCCATGGGAAGATGGTTCCCTTTCCGCCGGTTGCACGGATGGCAGCATGCCACCAGATTTTCCCAGGTGGAAAGGCCTCCGCGCGACCGCGGAACTACGTGGTCCAGCGTAAGGTCGCTTGCGGTAAGCAATTCGCCACAATACTGGCAGGTATTGCGATCACGCAGCAGG
>Ga0134126_10012612_pt1 | contig 10671 bp, 12 predicted proteins | sample KB31752_FD_96881 | JGI IMG/M metagenome (GOLD analysis project Ga0134126, IMG submission 96881) | Terrestrial soil microbial communities with excess Nitrogen fertilizer from Kellogg Biological Station, Michigan, USA - KB3-175-2 | ecosystem: Environmental > Terrestrial > Soil > Unclassified ...
CCACGACGGCCTGCTTGGCTCGGCCTTAATGCGTCGCCTCCAGCTCTTGGAGTGCACCCTCTTAACTGCCTCACGCCACGACCTCGATCTCACGCGGCAAAAGGAGGTCGAGGAATGGGTCGAGCAAAAAAAGCCACAGGCCGTCTTTCTCGTCGCGGCCAAGGTCGGCGGGATTGTTGCCAATATGAGCAAGCCGGTTGACTTTCTTTTCGACAACCTCGCGATCGCTTCCAATGTGATCCATGCCGCCGCGGCGATGGGCGTCGAGAAGCTGTTGTTTCTCGGATCAGCCTGCATCTATCCGAAATTTGCCGAACAACCGATTTCAGAGGACGCACTTTTAACTGGGCCGCTTGAGCCTACCAACGAGTGGTACGCGGTCGCAAAGATTGCTGGATTGAAGCTCTGCCAAGCTTATCGTCAGCAGCAGGGTTGTGACTTCATCTCGGCGATGCCGACCAATCTATATGGCCCGGGTGACAACTTTGACCTCAACACGAGCCACGTCATCCCGGCGCTTCTCCGCAAGGCGCACGAGGCAATGATAAGCGGCGATCCCGAGTTTCTCATCTGGGGGTCTGGTTCGCCACGCCGCGAATTCCTTCACAGCGACGACACAGCCGACGCGCTCGTTCATCTGATGACCCACTACTCAGGCGAAGGCCACGTCAATGTTGGCTCAGGAACTGATATCACAATATTGGAACTCGCTTCACTAATCGCGAAGGTGGTTGGCTTTCGCGGCTCACTTACCACAGATGAGTCAAAGCCAGACGGCACTCCGCGCAGACTACTCGATATAACAAAGCTCGACAGCCTAGGGTGGAAGCCGAAGATCGATCTGCAGGCGGGGTTGACCGAGACGTATCGATGGTATGTCCATAACTTCTCGCAAGGGACACGTGCCGATCAGGGGCCCATGCCCCAGCGCATCAGTTGAGATCGCGCTAATTACCGGTATAACTGATCAGGATGGTGCGTTGCCTGCTCCTCGACTAGCACTATGTCGTCCGTTGGTGAAAACGTTCATCCCCCGCAGGACTACGCGGTCTTCGCGGGGATCGAGCTAGGCTCTTCGACATTCGAGGAGAATGACAACAGTTTCCCGTTCGCGCGACGCTTGCGAGCGCGCACGCTTTGCTGCCATATTGTCCGCGTCTGGGGGCAAGCGTCAAAAGCGAGATGGAGAACATCGATGGTATTGAGCTGGTGGCACATCGTCCTCGTGCTTCTCGTTTTCTTGCTGTTGTTTGGGACCGGTAAGATCTCGGGCCTAATGGTCGATTTCGCCAAAGGCATGCGGAGTTTCAAGAAGGAAATGAACGACGAAGGCGCCGAGACCGAGTCGGCCCGGGAGCCGAACGTGATCGATCGCAGGCCCAAGGCGAAGAGCGGCGCGCCAGTCGCGCGACGGACACCAAAGGCAGGCTAAGGCTGTCGCATTGGTGGCGGCGCTAAGCCAGCCTCGAACGTGAAGCGGTCAAGTCGACGTACACTCGGTCAGCCTCGATCCGGCCTTGGAGGGCATGATCGTGCCGAGCAAATTCTATGGCATCGCCGCCGCCGGGCGTCCGACGATCTTCGTCGGTGACGACCACGCAGAAATCGCGCGCCTCCTGGAAGCAAACGGCTGCGGCTTCACGGTGCCCTCAGGCGACGGCGAGGCACTTGCGAATAGAATCCTTGAGCTTGCTGGAGACCGGAATCTCTGCGCAACACTCGGTGCGCGGGCTCGCTTCGCGTTCGAGCGTGAGTGGGATAAGGAGCAGGGTTTGGCTAAGTGGGAAGATCTGCTTCGGTCGACGCGCTGAATGATGCAGTTCGCAGGCAGGCACAGCTGCAAGGAAGGAATCAAGATGGGCTCGTCCAAGCTGCCAAGCCGACTCTCCGTTCGCAGCAGCACCCCTCCCCGACCCAAAGCCTCACGTTTTGTTAACCATGCTCTGCCACCGTCTGGCATTTCCTAAAAGGGATCCAAACGTTCGTCGAGGTGGCGAAATGATCGAAAGTCGAGAGTCATGTTATCGCGTAGCGGTCTTGTCTGGTTCGCTAGAAGTTTCGGCGCGCTTAAAAAATAGCGACGACCTGGAACTGCTCGTGAAGGTCCTCGAGGCGAACAAAGTTCTTTTTGCAAAGCCTGAGGACTCCAAACCCGAAATTGTGGCGACGACAAATTCACCCGAAACCAATTACGCACCGTGCCAACAGAAACGCAAAGCGTCGGTGAAGGCTGACCGACCGCCGAAAAAAACGCCGGCCAAGGCAAACGAATCAGACCTTAGGGCTTTAATGAACGCGGCCAGATCAGATCCGGAAATTCTGACTCTGACGTAGAGTCAAAGGCACGAAGCGCCCTTTGAGCCAAGCCGCCTTCGACGCCTATGTCGCCAAACCGGAGTGCGCAGCGTATCTCGCGAGCGATATTCTTGAGAAGCGACTCCATCAGCTCTTAAGGCTGATCGCAGACGGCGAAAAATTCACGGTCTGCGAGGCGGCGGACTTTGTGTTTCTCCCGAGCGAAGTATTCAGATTCGTATGGGCCGAAGTACTCGCCACCGAACCCGAAGCGACGATGTAAGCGCACATTGCATGGTGTCTCACACGTTAACTGCTCTGCAAGAGTTTGAGACCAGGCTTCTGAGGGTTGCCCGCCCGAAGAGAAACATTGAGGCAGAAACCAATCGATTGGGGGGAACCACGCTGGTGACCCAGAAAATAAGCGGTATTGAAGCCTCGAGGCGCTTCCGATTGTTCCTGGCCAATCGGCTCATTGCTTTAGGTTGGGCACTGAAAGGCTCCTGCAAGCCATGCGCGCACCGGCTATTCACCGCCGCTAGGTGGCTCGTTCCAGAGGCCCAGCGCTTTTTCATTCAGCGTACAGTTTCACACAATCGGAATCGGCGGATGCTCGAGTGGCTGCTCGGCCGCATACAGCCCCGCGTAGTAGGCGGTCTGCTGATTGTATTAGGGTTGGTGGGATTGCTTGACCTCGCCATGCGAGCCACCGCAACAGATACTCATTCCCCCATAGAAAATTCTTCGTTCCAGCATGAGCTGCCAATTCCCTCTGAAAGCAAGACCGAACCGATGCGGGGATTTGAGTCAGAAACTGCTTCCCTCCCTAGAGCGCAAATTGCACCAGTTCCATTACCTCTGAGAAAACCTGAAGGGGTTTACAAAATCCCGAATGGAAAAGGGGCAAAGGCAATCCGGGCCACTCAAAAAAGAATGGCTCAGCAAAAAGCAACGCGGCAGAAGCCGATGCGCTAAATCCAGACGCACGCTAAGTCCACTGCGCTGCGGTTTTGAACCCCTCTGGTAAAGACCATGCACAGGTCCGCTTCGCGACGTAAGCACGAGCGCCATTGGGATAAGGAGAAGGCTCTGGCTGTGTGGGAAGCTTTGCTGCAATCGGTCGGTTATCCCCATCTCGGTTAGCAACCAAGCCGCCAGTGCGGTTCCAGGGAATATCTGCTTTAACCCCGCACAGCCGAGATGCGGCGAGCCCGCTCAAAGCGTCCGCTTGGTGCCATTAGCGGACCTGATAGGCCCGAGACGGAGTTGACTTTTGGATCTGTAGAAATCCGGCCAACCGCAGTATGAAAGGCAGAACTCAGTAGAATCCTCTATCAGGAAAAAGACGATGGTCCGGCCCTTAGTTCGTGTACCCCGCTCCGTATATCGCATCGCAGGCAACGACCGCGGCGAGCGCGCTATTCCGGAAGAAACGGCTATTGCCTTCACGTTCAACACCGCTTCGTACGCGGTAATGATGGCGACGCCCCAGGACCTCGAAGACTTCGCCATTGGCTTTAGCCTGACGGAGGGTGTCGCTCCGTCGAGCGACGCGATCGAGGGCGTGGATATCGTCGAGGAAGACGTCGGCATCGAGTTGCGGATCTGGCTAAAGGCGCCGCATGCGGTCGAGTTTTTGGGACGCCGGCGGAAAATGGCGGGCCCGACAGGTTGCGGACTCTGTGGCATCGAAAGCCTTGTTGAGGCAATGCGCCCCCCGCCCGCGGTAAAGGAAGGTCTCGTGTTGACACCTGATCAGATCATGACAGCCGTCAATTCGCTCTTTCCGCGACAGGTTTTAAATCATGAGACTCGCGCGGTGCACGCCGCGGGCTTTTGGCACCCAGCCAGGGGCTTGGTGGCTGTGCGGGAGGATGTCGGGCGCCACAACGCGCTCGATAAGCTCGCGGGTGCTCTCGTCCGTGAGGATGCCACAGCGCAACAAGGGATTATTGTTCTCACGAGCCGCGTATCGGTCGAGATGGTGCAAAAATCCGCCGCGATTCACGGACCGATCATCGTCGCAGTCTCGGCGCCCACAGCCTTGGCCGTGAGAATGGCCGACGCTGCCGGCATGACCCTCGTGGCGATCGCGCGAAAGGACGGCTTCGAGGTCTTCACCCATCCTCATCGCGTGAAGGGTGCACTCTCGAGCAATGTAGCTTGACGCTTGAGGTCGGCTACAGGCCAAGCTCGGCAAAGGGTATGAAGTCGACCGTGTCGCCCTCCTTTACCTCGCTCACCTCCTCGGGGACTTCGATCAGGCCGTCGGCATCTCGTAAAGACGAGATCAACCCCGATCCATCGCGGGGAAACTTGGCAACAGAGAGTCGCCCACCGTTCGTCGTCAATCGTGCCCGCCAAAACTCACGCCGCCCAGCCTTCTTGGCCTGGGCGAAGGCGGCCGGCAAGGGATAGCGCACCGGTTCAGGCCACTCACCACCCGCGAGGCGCGCAAGCACCGGCCTCACATAGATCAAGAAACACACGAAGACCGCAACCGGATTGCCGGGGAGGCTGAGAACAACGCAATCACCGATCTGACCGAAGCTCATCGGCCGTCCGGGCTTGATCGCGATCTGCCATAGGTGACGCTTTCCAATGGCGTCGATGGTCTTCGCCACATGGTCCTCCGCACCCTGACTTGCCCCGCCGGAAATCACGAGCACGTCGTAACGGGATGCGGCATCCTTGAGAGCGGCGCGTACGCGATCCGCAGCATCCTCGAGCACCCCAAGTGCTGCCGGCTCGGCGCCCACGGACTTGATCAGGCCATCCAGCATTGGTGCGTTGGCGTCATAGACCTTGCCTTGCTCGAAGACGTCTCCGGGGCGCAGGATCTCGTCACCGGTCGAAAGGATGGCGACCCGAAGCGGCGCGTAGCAGCGAAGCCTATCGAGACCGCAGGCGGCGGCGGTCGCCACGTCTTGAGGTCTGAGCCGCATACCGGGCCCCACCAGGACGGCACCCTGCTTGGAATCCTCGCCGGCAAGCCTGCGATTGACACCCTGTTTCAAGCCGCTGGGTACGGTTGCAAACCACTGCCCCTCCTGCTCCTCGATGCCCACAAATTCCTGCATGGCCACGGTGTCTTGCCCGCTCGGCATTACCGAGCCGGTGAAGATGCGCACCACGCTGTCGGGCGGAGGCACTTCCGTGAAGGGATGCCCCGCTGAGGCTTCTCCTACGACCTTGAAGCGTGTTCCTTGCGCTTTGTCATAAGAGGTGTGGGCGAAGGAGTAGCCGTCAACCGCGGCGTTGTCGTGGCACGGGATGGGCCTCGGCGCAACGACGGATTCAGCAAGATAGCGCCCAACGGCATTGTCTAGGGTGACCTCTTCCACTTCAACGACCGGCCGCACCCGGGACTTCAGAATGGCGAGCGCCTCGCCATGCGGAAGCCGGTCCTTGTCGAGGACGAAGCAATCATCGGCGAGCTTCAGGGTCATCGCGGTGTAAGGTTGAGGTGTCTGGTAATGAAATCGGAAATTCCTCGTATATCATCCAGATGGAAGATGGGTAGCGACTCGGTCTCATCGCCAGGCCGGTCCGAGGCAACCGCGACAATTTCCGGCACGCCAGTGAGCGGCTGCCGCGAGGCGCTGCCCTCCCTGCGAAGCTCGATCTTCGGAAACGGCTCGCGCTTGAAGCCTTCGACCAAAATCAAGTCGCAGGTTCCAGCTTCGGACAGGACGTCTTTGAAGGACATTTCCCGACTATCGCCAAGCTCATGCATAAGCGCCCAACGCTTGGGCGATGACAAGACAACCCTTCGGGCGCCTGCCTCCCTCAGCCGGTACGAGTCGCGGCCAGGGTGGTCGATATCGAAGCTCTCATGCGCGTGCTTGATGGCGGTGATGGCATAACCACGCCCGGTGAGTTCAGTAACGAGCCGCGCCACCATGGTCGTCTTTCCTGAATTCTTCCAGCCGGCAATCCCGAAGACAGGTAGCCTCATGCGGCTTCTCCTCCGAGAAGCACTTCGGCCTCGGCGAGTTCCTCTGGACGGTTGAGGTTGAAGAAGGGATCGATCTTGCGGCCGCCAATTTCCCTACTTGGAAAGAAGATCTCTTCGGCCTGATGCTCACGAACCCATACCTGGACTTTTCGCATGCCGCCTGCAAGCGACGTTTCGATCGCAGGTGCGAGCGACACGGGCCACAGACCGAAGACCGGATGCACTCCTTCCTCCGACCGCGCCACCAGGAGCTTTGGCTCGCCTCCTTCCAGACTTGCCAGAAACCGCGCCACGAGATCAGTGGGAAAAAACGGCGTGTCCGTCGCGGCGGTGATCACAAATCGGCTCCCAGGCCGATTGGCTGTCGCCCATTCAATGCCGGCATGGACGCCGGCAAGCGGTCCTATTTGGCCGCCCAAGCGGTCCATGACGATGGGCAAGCCGAAGGCTGCAAGCCGGCTCACGTCTCCATTGGCATTGAGCACGAGATCGGTGACCTGGGGCCTCAGGCGGTCGATGATACGAGTAAGCATTGGCTTACCGGCGAGCGGCAACAAGCATTTGTCGCCGCCGCCCATGCGGCTCGATTTGCCGCCTGCAAGTAGAACTCCGACGACAGATTCAGGCAAATCCATGCTGAGAGTCTAGGCCTACAGGCCGGACGCTGTCACGTTCCGGCTGAACTCGACTTCGGGACGTTCCTCGCCATGAGAGGGCTCGATCCTCACGGCGCAATATTTGTATTCGGGGATCTTCCCGATCGGATCGAGCTGCGGATTGGTGAGCACGTTCGCCGCCGCCTCCACATAGGCGAACGGGATGAAGATCGTACCCTCCTGGACGTGTCGGTCGGCACGGGCAGTAAGCTCGATGCTTCCCCGTCGCGTGGTCACCCGCATCGTTTGGCCGGGCTCCACGCCGTAACGGCCCAACGTTGCCGGGTTGAGACTCCCGGTCGGACCGGGCTCCAACAGATCAAGCACCTCGGCACGCCGCGTCATGGCCCCGGTGTGCCAATGCTCGAGCTGCCGCCCGGTCATCAGCACCAAGGGATATTCGTGATCGGGGACCTCGGCCGGAGGCAAGATATCGGCCGGCACGAGCTTGGCGCGGCCTGACTTGGTCGGAAAACCATCGCCGAAAACGATCGCCTCGCCCGGATGATCGGGCTCAGGACAGGGATAGATGATGGAGGATTCACGCTCCAACCGTTCCCAGGTAATGTTGTCGAGCGACGGCATGGCGAGCTTCATCTCGGCGAACACCTGGGAGGGATGGGTGTAGGTCCAATCGAGACCCAGATGCTTGGCCATCTCGACAATGATCCAAAGGTCGTCGCGAGTGTCGCCGGGCAGGCCGAGCGCCTTGCGGCCCATCTGTACCTGGCGGTTCGTATTGGTGACCGTGCCGATTTTTTCCGGCCATGCCGAGGAGGGAAGCACGACGTCGGCCATCATTGCCGTTTCGGTCAGGAAGATGTCCTGCACCACGAGATGCTCGAGCTTGGCGATGCCTGCCCGCGCATGATCGAGGTCGGGGTCTGACATCGCGGGGTTCTCGCCCTGAATGTACATGCTGCGGATTTTAACCGCGTTTGCTGCGTTGATGATCTCGGCCACAGTGAGGCCAGTTGTCTTCGACAGCGGCGTCCGCCACAGCTCCTCGTATTTCTTGTGAATCTCCTCGCTCGTAACGTCGGCATAGTCCGGATAGAACATCGGGATCAGCCCCGCATCGGAGGCGCCCTGCACGTTGTTCTGTCCGCGCAACGGATGGAGACCAGTGCCGGACCTGCCGACTTGGCCGCACATCAAGGCAAACGCAATCAGGCAGCGCGCATTGTCGGTGCCGTGCACATGCTGCGAGATGCCCATGCCCCAGAAGATCATGGCGCGTTCAGCGCGTCCGAAAGCGCGCGCTACCTCGCGGATGGTCTTGGCGTCGATGCCGCAAATGTCGGCCATCGACTCAGGGCTATAGCTCGACAGATGCTCCTTCAGGTGCTCGAAGTTCTCGGTATAGGCCTGCAGATACTGGACGTCGTAGAGGTTCTCCTCCACGATCACGTTCATAATGGCGTTGAGCAGTGCGACGTCACTTGCCGGCTTGAACTGCAGCATGTAGCTCGCGTGCTCGCGCAGCGCTGAGCCCCGCGGGTCGATGACGATCAGCGTGGCGCCGCGCTTGGCCGCCTGCTTGAAGAAGGTCGCGGCGACCGGATGATTCTCCGTCGGGTTGGCGCCGATGATCATGATGACATCGGCGTGCTCCACCTCGTTGAAGGTGGCCGTCACGGCGCCGGAGCCGATGCCCTCGATCAGCGCCGCCACCGACGAGGCATGGCACAGCCGCGTGCAGTGATCAATATTGTTGTTGCGGAACCGGGTGCGGATCAACTTCTGGAACAGATACGCCTCTTCATTGGAGCATTTGGCTGAGCCGAAGCCGGCGATGGCGCCGTCGCCATGTTCCTTAGCTACCTGGGCAAGCCCCTTGGCTGCGACGTCCAGCGCCTCGTCCCAACTTGCCTCGCGAAAATGCGTGAGCGGGTTCGAGGGATCGACATCAAGCCGTTTTGGCAGTCCGGGCTTCCGGATCAGCGGCTTCATCAGCCGTTGCGGATTCTTCACATAGTCGAAGCCAAATCGGCCTTTGACGCACAGGCGATTCTCATTGGAGTAGCCGTTGCGACCTTGGACGAAGGCGATTGTGTTGTCCGTGATCTGATAACTGATCTGGCAGCCGACACCGCAATATGGGCAGACCGAATGAACCTCGCGATCCACCTCGCGGCTGCCATGCTGGGTGATTGGATCGACGATCGATTTCGGCATGAGCGCGCCGGTGGGACAGGCCTGCACGCATTCTCCGCAGGCGACGCAAGTGGACAGCCCCATGGGATCGTCGAAGTCGAACACCGGCTTGGTGTCGATATTGCGGAAGGCCATTCCGATCACGTCATTGACCTGGACCTCGCGGCAGGCGCGCACGCAGAGCCCACAGTCGATACAGGCGTCGAGGTTGACCGCCATGGCGGGATGCGACAGGTCGGGCTTCAGAATGCCATGGGCCGGAAAGCGGGATGCGTCGAGCCCCTGAACCTCCGCCCAATGCCAGAAGGGAGAGACCCGGTCAGGCGAATCCTCCCGTGGCGGCTGATCGGCGAGCAGCAGTTCCATCACCATGCGGCGCGCTTTTACGGCGCGATCGGTGGCGGTCTTAACGATCATGTTCGGTGTAGGCTTGCGAATGCAGGAGGCCGTCAGAACACGCTCGCCTTCGACCTCGACCATGCAGGCGCGGCAATTGCCGTCGGCCCGGTAGCCGGGCTCCGGCAGCCAGCATAGATGCGGGACATCGATGCCTTCGCGCTTGGCGATCTGCCAGATGGTTTCTCCCGGCCTGGCGGCGACCACATTTCCGTCGAGAGTGAAGAGCAGTTGATCGGTCATGGCCTCATGCTTGCCCTATTTGTCGGCCCCTGCTGCCTGACATTATCGATCCGGTTGACTGGCCACCCCCGTTTGGGCTCGCTCATCCGAAAAATGCTCCATGGCGGTGATGAAGGCGTTGGGTGCGGCCTGGCCAAGCCCGCAAATCGATGCGTCGCGCATGGCCTGGGCAAGTTCGTTCAACAGTTCCGCATCCCAATCGTCGCGCTCAAGCAGCGCCACCGCCTTGTCGCAGCCGACACGGCACGGCGTGCATTGGCCGCAAGACTCGTCCTTGAAGAAGCGCAAGAGGTTGAGCACCACCGCGCCGATGTCGTCGCGTTCGGAGAAAATGACGATGGCATGGCTACCGACAAACGAGCCGTATTTATCCAGGGTTCCGAAATCGAGCGGCAGATCTGCAAGGCTGGCGGGCAGAATGCCGCCCGAGGCACCGCCAGGCAGATATGCCTTGAAGGTCTGTCCGTCCTCCACGCCGCCAGCGAGATCGATCAGCTCCCGGCAAGTGATCCCAGCAGGGGCCACGATCACGCCAGGCTTCTTAACGCGCCCGGACACCGACCATGACCGCAAGCCTTTCGCGCCATTGACACCCTGGTCGGCAAACCATTTGGCGCCCTTGGCCAGAATCTTCGGCACCCAATGGAGGGTCTCCACATTCTGGTTGAGGGTCGGACGGCCGAACAGCCCGACCTCGGCGATATAAGGCGGCCGGTTGCGCGGATAGCCTCGCTTGCCTTCGATCGATTCGATCATCGCCGACTCTTCGCCGCAAATATAGGCGCCGGCGCCGCGGCGAAGCTCGATTTGACCAGGCTTGATCAAGCCGGCGTCTTCGAGCGCGGCGATTTCATGGCCGAGGATGTGCAGTACTGCCGGATACTCATCGCGCATATAGAGGTAGATGCGCTCGGCATCGACCGCCCAAGCCGCGATCAGCGCGCCTTCGAACATCGAGTGGGGCTC
>Ga0134126_10012613_pt1 | contig 10670 bp, 8 predicted proteins | sample KB31752_FD_96881 | JGI IMG/M metagenome (GOLD analysis project Ga0134126, IMG submission 96881) | Terrestrial soil microbial communities with excess Nitrogen fertilizer from Kellogg Biological Station, Michigan, USA - KB3-175-2 | ecosystem: Environmental > Terrestrial > Soil > Unclassified ...
GCTACAGCGCTGGATCGCGAAAGTGGTGCCGGCGACACCGGCTGAACGCGGCGCGGCGCTGTGGTCGTTCGCCTATTTCTTCACGCTTCTCGCCGGCTATTACGTGCTGCGGCCGTTGCGCGACGAGATGGGCATCGCCGGTGGCGTGAAAAACCTGCCGTGGCTGTTTACCGCGACGTTCCTCGTGCTGATTGTGGTGCAACCGATTTACGGTGCGCTGGTAGCGCGACTGACACGCGCGCGTTTCATCCCCGTTGTCTATCATTTCTTTGCCGCCAACCTCGTGCTGTTCTGGCTGTTGCTGACGCTTCATGCCGGCACCGCGACCGTCGCCCGCGTATTCTATGTCTGGCTCGCCGTGTTCAGCCTGTTCGCGGTCGCGGTGTTCTGGTCGTTCATGGCCGACATTTTTACCGCCGATCAGGGTAAGCGCCTGTTCGGTTTCATCGGCGCCGGCGGCACCGCGGGCGCATTGCTTGGCCCGGTCATGACCATCGGTTTGGTGTCGTTCGGTCCGGTCAACCTCCTGCTCGCGGCGGTGATCCTGCTGGAGGCAGCGGTGTTCTGCGTCTGGCGTCTCGAACACGCGACCGCGATGCAGGTGAATCAGCGGGCCGAGCCGCCGCAGCTTGGCGGCAGCGCCTTTGCGGCTTTGCCCGAACTCATGCGTTCGCCCTATCTGCTCGGCATCGCCGCCTGGATCAGCCTGCAATCGTTTTGCGCGACGATCCTGTATTTCCAGCAGATTCATCTTGTCGCCGCCGGCGTGCATGGCGCCGGCGCGCAAACGCGGATTTTTGCCGGCATCGATCTCGCGGTGAATCTGCTGACGCTGGCGACACAGGTTTTCGCCACCGGGCACCTGCTGAGGCGCTTCGGCACCGGCGTCACCGCCGCGGCACTGCCGGCGATTTATATCGTCGGCTTTCTTGCGGTATTTGCCGCCCCGACGCTGACCGTGGTTCTGGTCGCGCAGGTGGCGCAGCGCTGGTTTCACTTCTCTGTCGCTACTCCGGCGCGCCAGGTGCTCTATACGGTGCTTGGGCGGGAGGAAAAATACAAAGCCAAGAATTTGATCGATGTGGTCATTTATCGCGGCTCCGATGCGTTGTACGGTTGGGTGTACGACAGCCTGCAGGTCCTGGGCCTGAAGCTCGGCGCGATTGCGCTGGTTTCAGTGCCGGTGGCGGCGATCTGGCTTGCGCTCTCGGCCGCGCTCGGCCGCGCCCAGGAACACCGGGCGGAGCGGATCGATACAGCCGCAGCGTCTGGAGATTGACAAGCGATGCGACTAACACGGCGCGAGTTTGCGATCATCTCAGCCGCCGGGGCGGCGCTGCCGCAGACCGCGTTCGCGCAAAGATCGGCACCGCTGATTACCCGCGCCATTCCAAAGACCGGCGAGCGCCTGCCGGCCGTCGGGCTCGGCACCGCCGAAGTGTTCGATACCGACGACACAGAAACGCGCAAGAAGGCGGCCGCCGTGGTCCGCGCGCTCATCGAGCACGGCGGCAGTTTGATCGACACCGCCTCCTCTTACGGCGACGCCGAGATCGTGCTTGGCGAGGTCACCGCGCCGACGGGTCTGCGCGAAAAGCTGTTCATCGCCACCAAGCTCGAAGCGTCGCCGGACGACGTCGAACTCAATCGCTCGCTTGAGCGCTTGAAAACCCCGAAGCTCGATCTTCTGCAGTTGCACAATGTCGACGATCCCGATCAATCGCTGTCGCGTTTCCGCGAATGGAAGCAGCAAGGCGTGTGTCGCTACATCGGCATCACGTCGACGTATCACCGCTCCTTTCCCGCGCTCGAGGCCGTGCTCACCCGCGAGCAGCCGGATTTCGTGCAGGTCGATTATTCGCTCGACAACCGCGAAGCCGAAAAGCGTATCTTGCCGCGCGCCGCCGAAGTGAAAGCGGCTGTTTTGACCGCGCTGCCGTTCGGCCGCGGCCGGCTGTTCCGCGCCGTGCATGGCAAGCCCGTACCGCCATGGGCTGCGGCGTTCGCCGGGAGCTGGGCGCAATTTTTCCTCAAATACCTCCTGGGCGATCCGCGGGTCACCGCGGTCATCCCCGGCACCTCGGATCCGGCACACATGACCGACAACCTTGGCGCGATGCGCGGCGCACTGCCCGATCCGGATCAGCGTCGGCGCATGGAGCAATTCGTCGCTGCGCTATGAAGGCGTCGGCGCTTGCAGTTCGAAGCGCTCCTCCGCCATTCCGCCCATCCCGGGTCCGCCCCACAACTCCGCGTCAGGTTGCCTCCCCCGCGGTTGAAACGGCTTTTTTCGCCTAGCCAAGCGCAGCCGGTTCCTGCACACTCACGTGGGGAACATAATAATGATCTTCTCGTTCGATCTCCTGATCAATGCCGTTGTCTCGGGCATCTTGATCGGCGGTTTCTACGCGGCGATGGCTTCGGGCGTGTCGCTGTCGTTCGGTATTCTCGACATCGTCAATATCGCGCATCCGGCCTTCATCATTCTTGGTTCCTACGCCGCCTATACGTTCAACCACGCCTTCGGCTTCGATCCGATCCTCGTCAGCATCGTCATGCTGCCGGCGTTCTACATACTCGGCGCGGGCATCTACCAGATCTACTACGTGGCATTCGAGAAGCGCGGCCAGGAATCGCTGCGCGGGCTCGCGTTCTTCTTCGGCCTCTTGTTCATCACCGAAGTTGCGCTGGTGCTGTATTTCGGCGTCGACTACCGCGACGTGGAAGCGTGGTATATCGGCCCGACTTGGCACCTCGGCGACGTCGACGTGCCGCTGCGCATCGCAGTGCCGTGTATGGTATCGCTCCTGCTTATCGCCGCACTGCAGCTCCTGCTCGGCCGCACATTTATCGGCCGCGCCATCATGGCGGTGGCGCAGGACCAGCTCGCGCTGCGCCTGATGGCGGTGAACCCGATCCGCATCAAGCGCATCGCCTTTGCGATTTCCATCGCCACCGCCTCGCTCGCCGGCGCCTTCCTGATCATCATCCAGCCAGTCGAGCCGTCGGTCGGTCGCGACTACATCGGCCGCATCTTCGCCATCTGCGTGCTAGGCGGCATGGGCAGCCTACCTGGGACCGTGATCGCTTCTATGTTGATCGGTGTTGTCGAGAGTCTGACCTCGACGTTTTACGGCCCGTCATGGGCGCCGGCGGTCTCGTTCGGATTTCTGCTGCTGACGCTGGCGGTACGTCCCGCCGGCCTCTTGGGACGGTGACGCGTGCGCACGCTTCCGTTTCTTGTCATCAGCCTGATCATTGCCGGCCTCGTATTTGCCGCCGCGCTTGCCGTCGGCAACGAATATATTTTCTTCGCCGGCTATGTCGTTCTCCAATACATCGTGTTGTCGACGGCCTGGAACATTCTTGGCGGCTATTGTGGCTACGTGAATTTCGGTACCGGCGCGTTTTTTGCGCTCGGCGCCTATTCGACGGTCGCGATCTACAATTTCATTGGCAAAAGCGAACTACCGCACGTGATCCCAATGCCGGTCCTGATGCTGGTCGGCGGCGTCGTCTCCGGCATTGTCGGCTTTGGTATGGGTTATCTGACGCTGCGGCTGCGCGGTGCGTTTTTCTCGATCGCAACACTGGCGCTGGCCGTCGTGCTGCAGACGCTGGTCATCAATTGGGATTTTGTCGGCGGTTCGCGAGGCGCCTACATTTTGCGTCCCGAGTCGGTCCCGCTGCTGGGCAGCTATATACGTTATCTGTTCCTGGCCATGCTGCTGCTGGCCGTCGGTTCGCTGGTTATTGCGCGGCTGATTGAGCGCTCCCGCCTCGGCTACGGCATGACCACCATTCGCGATGACGAATTGGCGGCAGAGGCCTCCGGCGTACCGACACTGCGCGTGAAACTGATCGCCACCACGATCTCCGGCGCCCTGATGGGCATGGCCGGCGCGCCGTTCCCCTACTACATCGGCTATTTACAGCCGGATTCGACCTTCGCGCTCGACTACGCCATCAACGCCATCGCCATGCCGCTGATCGGCGGCACCTCGACCTGGGTCGGCCCGCTGATCGGTGCCGTTCTGCTCGACTCGCTGCAACAGCTCATCACTGTGACGATCTCGTCGGCGGTCAACCTCTTGATCGTGGGCTGTCTGCTCGTCGCCTTCGTCATCCTGGCGCCGAACGGCATCGTGGGGTTGTTTCGCAAATATTTTCGGCACAAGCACGACGACTTTGTCGGCCGCCACCGCACCGCGCTCGATGAGCTGGGCTCGGTGCCTGCGGCCGGTGCCGCCCCGGAGTGACAGGCATGAGCGAACTGCTTGAGGTCGACAATCTCAGCAAACGCTTCGGCGGCTTCGTGGCGCTGGATAATATCTCGCTGACCGTGCCGGCCGGCGAACGGCTCGGCCTGATCGGACCGAACGGATCGGGCAAGAGCACGCTGGTCAACTGCATCTGCGGCACACTGCGTAACGAGCAGGGCTCGGTGCGCTTTGACGGCAAGCCCATCGACGGCATGCCGGCCCACAAGCGCACGCATCTCGGCCTTGCCCGCAGCTTTCAGCTGCCGCGGCCGTTCACCAGCCTGTCGCTCGTCGACAACGTGCGCATCCCGCGGCTCTATACGGTCGCGGCGCGCGGAATGCACCGCACGGCCGAAGAGATCGACGACCACTGCCACGGGCTGCTGCGCGAGGTCGGGCTCGAAGCCAAGGCGCGGCACCTGCCGCGCGACCTCACCCAGGTGGAAATGCGCAAGCTCGAATTGGCGCGCGCCATGGCGGCGGAGCCGAAACTCTTGATCGCCGACGAAGCGATGGCCGGTCTGACGCATTCGGAGATCGGCGACATCCTGGCGCTTTTGGTGCGCTTGAACGAACGGGGCGTCACTGTCATCCTTATCGAGCACATCATGAGCGCGGTGATGAGCTTTTCCCGCCGTCTTGTGGTGCTGGTGTCAGGCCGCATGATCGCCGACGGCAAGCCCGATGAGGTGATGCGCAATCCGGAAGTGGAGAAGGCATACCTTGGCTAACAGCCTGAACCTCTCCGGTGTTCACGCCGCCTACGGCGCGGTGCGCGTGATCCACGATGTCTCGCTCAATGTCGGCGGCGGCGAGACGGTGGCGCTGCTTGGCACCAACGGCAACGGCAAATCGACGCTGATGAAATGCATCATGGGCATGCTGCGCCCGGCCGCGGGATCCATCGTCGCCGAGATCGATGGCGTCCATCACGACCTCGTTGGGCGTACGACCGAGCAGATCGTCGACCTCGGCATTGCGCTGGTGCCGGAAGGCCGCCGGCTGTTTCCTAAGCTGACGGTCGAGGAAAATCTTCTGCTCGGCGCCTTTCGGCCTACCGCGCGCCGCCTGCTCAAGCAGAATCTTGAAGTCTGTTTCGAGACGTTTCCGCGCCTTGCCGAACGCCGCGCGCAACTCGCCGGCAGCATGTCGGGCGGCGAGCAGCAGATGCTGGCACTCGGCCGCGCGGTGATGCTGGCGCCAAAAATCCTCTTGGTCGACGAACCGTCGGTCGGTTTGGCGCCGATCCTGGTCAGCCGCACCATCGACGCCATCAGCGAGATGAAGCAGCGCTACGCGCTGACCGTGCTGATGGCCGAGCAGAATTTTAATCAGGCGATCCGCATCGCCGACCGCGGCTACGTTATCGTCCACGGCAAGATCGCGTTCGAGGGCCGCTCGGCCGACGAACTCAATAACAACGATCTGATCAAGAAGTTTTATCTGGGGCTGTAGTGTCATTCCGGGCGCCGCGAAGCGGCGAGTTCAGAATCCATAGCCACGATCGGTGGGGAGAAAACTCGGAGTCCATCCTGCGGCGGCAGTGATTATGGATACCGGGCTCGCGGGCTAAATCCGGCGCCCCGGAATGACGAAGTTACTTCACCACGAAATCGAAAAAGGTACGCGGAAACGGCTCGCCGCGAAGCGTGAAGTGCCACCACTCGCGGGAATAACCGTAGAAGCCGCGCCGGCGCATCGCGGTCGCGAGCAGCACGCGGTCAGCGTGCGCTTGCGCACTCACGCTGTGGTCGGCGGTCCAGGAGCGCGGCGAAAAGAAATCGAAATGCGTCCCCATGTCGAGTTCGGTGCCGTCTGATTTCGCCAGCGTCAAATCCATCGTCGAGCCGCGCGAGTGGCCGGAATGCGTGGCGATATAGCCGTCGCGGAACAGCGTGCGCTTGTCGACGTTCGGATAGAACTCCGCTTTCATCTTCTGGTCTTTGAGGTCGCGCGCCCAGCGCACAAAATTCGCAACGGCACGCGCCGGGCGGTAGCAGTCGAAGACTTTGGGCACCAGCCCCTGCGGCTTGAGATCGGCCGCGACCGCGGCCAGAGCGTTTGCGGCGGCGCGCGTCAGCAAACAGTGCGGCGCTTCGTAACCATCGATCGTCCGGCCGACGAAATTATGCGCGCCCGCATAACGTATTTCGACGACCAGCCCGGGCACGACGGTCGCCGCGTCGACAAAGGCAGCGGGCTGCGGCTGTGCGACGGCCGGCGCGCAGCATATGACGATAAGCGCTGAAACGATCCTGCGATTTATTGCGGACACGCCGACACCCACGTGCCTTCGACGGTGTTTTTCGACCCCGGCATCTCCTGACTGCCCATCGAGGCCTTGCTCTGCACCATGCCGGTATAATGATGCGGGCCGTCGAAATTGAATTCGCCAGTCAGTTCCATATCCAGCTGGCCCTTGCAGACGAGATGCCAGCTCAATTTCTTGCCATCGAAGCTGCGTTGCATCGGTTCGCAGGTGGAATTGATGGTGTTGGCGACCGGAGAGAAGGTTGCCGACAGGTCAGCCACCTGATCCGCCGTGAGGCATTTCGAAGTCTCGCGCGGCGGTCCTGCCCTGCCGCCAGTCTCGATGACGGTGGTGATTTTCCACAGGCCGGCGTCGATACCATCCGCCCACGCCATCGGCGCGATCAGCACGGCTATGGCCGCAAGCGTCACTGCCAGCATGATTTTGCGCATTTTGTCCCCTTTGATCCCTTCAGGCACCCGGCGTTAACCCCCCAGTAACCATATACCCGGCAGATTTTGCCGGGGAGGCGTAAGCGTTTGCATCGGATTCTTTTGACGCTGCCTGGGGACCAGCCTTGGACGCGAGCACGGCACCACTGTTTCGTGCCGGCGGCCCTCCGGCCGCGGCGCACAGCTTTGAAACGCGCGACCGCAAACGGCGGGGCCGATCGGACGACATGACGGACGTATCCTCGGCGCCGAACGGCGACACTGCGATGTCCCGCCTTGCCGACTTCGGCACGATGCTGCGGCGGAGCGATATCGCTCTCGCCGTCGGCATGATGGCGATCCTTCTCGTCCTCATCCTGCCGCTGCCGCCAGTGCTGCTCGACTTCTCGCTCGCCATCTCGATCACCTTTTCGGTGCTGATCCTGATGACGTCGCTGTTCATTCAGGCGCCGCTCGAATTCTCCGCCTTTCCGACGGTCCTGTTGATTTCGACGATGCTGCGGCTGTCGCTCAACCTCGCCTCGGCGCGGCTCATTCTCGCCCACGGCCACGAAGGCACCTCGGCTGCCGGTCACGTCATCGAGGCGTTCGGCAACTTCGTGATGAGCGGCAATTTCGTCATCGGCATCATCGTCTTCACCATCCTGGTGATCGTCAATTTCGTCGTCATCACCAAGGGCTCGGGGCGCATCGCCGAAGTCGCGGCGCGCTTCCACTTGGACGGCATGCCGGGCAAGCAGATGGCGATCGATGCCGACCTCTCGGCGGGCTTGATCGACGAAAAGGAAGCGCGCCGCCGGCGCAAGGCGCTGGAAGACGAATCGGGTTTCTTCGGCGCCATGGACGGCGCCTCCAAATTCGTGCGCGGCGACGCCATCGCCGGCCTGCTCGTCGTCCTGATCAACATCATGGGCGGCATGGTCATCGGCATTGTGCAACAGGGCCTGAGCTTCGCCGACGCCGCCCACACCTATACGCTGCTGACCGTCGGCGATGGCCTGGTCACGCAAATTCCGTCGCTGATCGTGTCGACGGCGGCCGGCCTGCTCGTGTCCAAGGCCGGCGTCAGCGGCGCCGCCGACAAGGCGCTGCTCAGCCAGTTTTCCGGCTATCCCAAGGCGCTCGGCATGTCGGCTGCGGTGATGATCTCGATGGGACTCTTGCCCGGCCTGCCGATGATCCCGTTCTTTACGCTCGGCGGCGGTGCCGGCGCGCTCGCTTATCTGGTCGAACGCCGTAACAAGCGCGCCGCGGCTGAGGCGGCGGTTGCCAAGCCCGACGCCGCCAAGGCGACTCCCGCCGAGGAGCCGATGTCGGCGACGCTGAAGATGGACGACCTCAAGATGGAGCTTGGCTATGCGCTACTGCCGCTCGTCAACGGGCCGGACGGCTCGGAGCGGCTGACGGAGCAGATCAAGGCGCTGCGCCGCTCGCTCGCTATCGAGATGGGCTTTGTCATGCCGGCGGTGCGCATTCTCGACAATGTGCAGCTCGACGCTAACAGCTACGTCATCAAGATCAAGGAAGTCGACGCCGGCAGCGGCAAGGTGTGGCCCGGCCAGTACATGGTCATGGACCCGGCCGGCAAGCAGGTCACTCTGCCCGGCACGCACACGACCGAACCGACCTTCGGCCTGCCCGCGACCTGGATCGACACCGCATTGAAGGAGGAGGCGTCGGTCAAGGGTTACACCGTGGTCGATGCCGCGACCGTGCTCGCCACGCACCTGACCGAGTTGATCAAAATCAACATGTGCGAGCTTCTGTCCTACGGCGAAGTGCAAAAGCTGCTCAAAGAGCTGCCGAAGGAACAGAGCGAACTGGTCAAGGATATCGTCCCGGCGCAGATCACCATCTCGGGCATCCAGCGCGTTCTGCAAATTCTGCTCGCCGAGCGCATCTCAATCCGCGATCTCGCCACCATTCTCGAGGGCATCGCCGACGGGCTGCCGGCGACGCGCAATCCGGCAAGCCTCGCCGAGCACGTGCGGGCGCGGCTGTCGCGCCAGCTTTGCGCTCAGCACACGAGCCCCGCCGGTTATCTGCCGATCATCGCGCTCACCGCCAAATGGGAGCAGGCATTCGCCGAATCGATCGTCGGCCAGGGCGACGACAGAAGCCTCGCCATGCAGCCCTCGAAACTCACCGAGTTCATCAATGCGGTGCGCGAAAAATTCGACCTGGCCGGCCGCGAGGGCGAAAGCCCCGTCCTCGTCACATCGCCCGGCATCCGGCCGTTCGTGCGCGGCATCGTCGAACGCTTCCGCGCACAGACCAGCGTGCTGTCACAATCGGAGATTCACCCGCGCGCGCGGCTGAAGACGGTGGGCAGCATTTGATCGCGATGCCGATCAGCGGCCAGTGGAAGGCAGCCCGGCCGCCAGCACGGCGATTGCCCCCGCGATCTGCGCGCGGTCACCGCAGCCAGTTCTCCTGGCGACCCCGCACTTCGCCTGACACCAAACCGCGCGAAGCCGCGTATGGAGACGTCCGAGGCGTCGACAAGACGCTGCTGCTGTCGTTGGGAGGTAACCTCTTTAGGTCTGTGCCGAGGGGGCGTGCCGTGAGCGATGCCTTGGATCGTCAGTAGCCTCCGGGGTACGCTCAGTGAACAATGCCAACGTATCTGCCTTTGCGTGAAAATAAGGGGACACGATGAACGACAGCACCAAAACACGCATTGCCCATCTGACGGGACCGACGGCGACCATCCAGAACACGCCGCCGCTCGTCACCTCGAACAAGGCGCGCGCCAAGCACGGATTGCCCTTACTCAAGGATGCCGATGGCGTGCCGCTGCGATATGACGCGCTGCGGCCACAGCGCCTCGCGGCCGCGGTCAAAGTCTATGTCGAGCAGTTTTCCGCGCACCCGCTCGAATCCGACGTCGCCGAGCTGTACGGACCGCCCGACGGCTATATCGGCGCCGACGGCGTATTTCATCGAGAACCTCAGAGCAGCAGCGACAAGCCGGTCTACGAGATCGAGCTCAAGCCGGAAGATGGCCTATACCCGCTCCCCTACATGGCGACCCAGGCCGACGGATCGGCGTGGGAGGAAGAATGCACCGCACTCGGCGCTGCCTCTGGCCGCCAGGGCTTTTTTCCAGACGGCTCGCGCAGCTTCGAGGAGATCGATCGTCTGGCAATCGGCGCCGAAGGCACCGCCAGTCTCTTATCCTCGATCGCGACGGTGGACTTCTATCGCGGTGTGCCGCCAAGCGGTTACACCAAGGGCCTGCCGGCTCACCTGCGCACCGATAAGGGCAAGGGGGACATCCCTCCGGAAGTTCGCGGTACCGATTTCTTCGGCTACAAGCCTTACCACCTCGCCGTCGCGCCGCCGCGGCCGGCGCTGGCCAGAGCCACCAACGAGATGCAGGCGCTGGTATCGAGCGGCAACTATGACGGCGTCATCTGGACCCAGGGCAGTCCGCAGGTCGAAGAGAGCGCCTACTGGTTCAATCTCTTGATCGATACGACGTTGCCGATCTGCGGCAACGCCGCGCAGCGTCCCCAGGGGCAGATCAGCGCCGATGGGCCGGCGAACATTGTCGATTCGGCTCGCTATATCCGCTCGCGAGTGTGGGCCGACGAGCAAGGCCGCAACCGCTGCGGCGTCGTCGTGCTCCAGGAGCAGCAGCTGTTTGCCGCCCGCGAGGTTGCAAAGGTTGACGCGCGTCCCGGCGGCTATGTCGCCACCGGA
>Ga0134126_10012614_pt1 | contig 10670 bp, 8 predicted proteins | sample KB31752_FD_96881 | JGI IMG/M metagenome (GOLD analysis project Ga0134126, IMG submission 96881) | Terrestrial soil microbial communities with excess Nitrogen fertilizer from Kellogg Biological Station, Michigan, USA - KB3-175-2 | ecosystem: Environmental > Terrestrial > Soil > Unclassified ...
CTACGCCGCCGGGATGGGCATGACCATCGGCAGCGTCTTCGGGCGCATCGCGGGACGGGAAGCAGCTAAGCATGCACGGAACTGACATCCTCGAAGAAGCCGACCGGCTGATGACGGTCTGCAATTCCTGCCGCTATTGCGAGGGGCTCTGCGCGGTGTTTCCGGCCATGGAGATGCGGCGCGCCTTTTCCGACGGCGACCTCAACTATCTCGCCAATCTCTGCCACGCCTGCGGCGCCTGCTATGTCGACTGCCAGTTTTCGCCGCCGCACGAATTCAACGTCAATGTGCCGAGGACGCTCGCGATCGCGCGTGTCGAGTCCTATGCCGCCTACGCGTGGCCGCGGGCGCTGTCCGGATTGTTCTCGCGCAATGGCCTGGCGATCAGCATCATCGCGGCGCTCAGCGTGGCCGCTTTCATTTTCGGCTTCGCCGCGGTGCTCGATCGCAACGTGCTCTTCGGCATCCATACCGGGCCCGGCGCGTTTTACGCTCTGATGCCGCATAATGCCATGGTCGCGCTGTTCGGCGCGGCGTTCCTGTACGCGATCCTGGCGCTCGGGATGAGCCTGCGCGCCTTCTGGCGCGACATCAGTGAGCCCATCGGGGCGAATGCCGACGCGCCCTCGCTGTGGCAAGCGATCAGGGATGCCGGCGAGCTGCGCTACCTCGATGGCGGCGGTGTCGGCTGTTTCAACGAGGACGAGCAGCCGACCGACCGGCGCAAGCTCTATCATCACTTCACCTTCTACGGTTTCCTGCTCTGCTTTGCGGCGACCTGCGTCGGCACGCTCTATCACTACCTGCTCGGCTGGGAGGCACCCTATGCCTGGTGGGATCTGCCGGTGGTGCTGGGCACGCTCGGCGGCATCGGACTGGTGATCGGGCCAGTTGGCCTCATGGTCGAGAAATCGCGGCGCGATCCGGAGCTGGTGGATGAGGCGCGTTACGGCATGGATGCCGCCTTCACGCTGATGCTGTTCCTGACCGGCGTGACGGGTCTCGCCCTGCTGCTCTGGCGCGACACGGCCGCCATGGGCCCGCTGCTCGCGCTGCATCTCGGCTTCGTGTTCGCACTGTTTATCACGTTCCCTTACGGCAAGTTCGTGCACGGCCTCTATCGCTTTGCGGCGCTGGTGCGTTATGCGCGGGAACGGAGAATGATGGCGGGCGGGAGCGCGGAATAGTTGCTGACCCGGGCGATGCGCGGAGGATTTCTGATTCGTTTTTGAAATAACCTCCGCTGTCATCGCCCGGCTTGACCGGGCGATCCAGTAGCCTGCGGCACCAGTTATGTTCTCGCAGGAGCGACACGGGTTCCTGGATGCCCGCCTTCGCGGGCATGACGACCGAAAGAGACGTGCATCCACATCCTCGCGGCGCTATTTGCGTCCGAGCTTTGCTGACGTTTGCCCTCGTCAAAAGACGGAGGGCGCGGGGAAGGCCGGGTGACCGCTACACCCGGGGCCCTCGCGCCAGAAAAATTGCGCGAAGGGCGCGTTGACCGCAGGTGCAGCCGACATCACGCCGGCCTTCCCCGCACAGTGGTTTACGGCTTACTTCGTGATCTCCCCGGTGAACCAGCTTGTTGCCACCGTCATCGGCGCGATCGCTTTAAGGATCGTCGCCAACTTGGCGCCTGCATGGGCGCGTCAGGACCACACGACTTGACCGTCCGCGTCGATGCCGCTCGTCTATCGGCATCCTCGCGGCCACTGCATTCCGCGCCACGTTCGTGACGATCGCGATACGCCCCTCTTGCCGGCGCGGAACGATGGTAAGATACATCAATTTCTGAAAAAACGAAACAAAAAAATCAAGGCGATACCTGGACGCTGCAACGCCTTTGATTCTCTTCAGGGAAACGCGCTCACCACGCAACAGAGCGCGCTGTCGGGAGCGGCGGGCCGCCGGAACCGTGGTGAGAGCTGGCGCTGATTCGATGCCGGATGGCGATCGAAAGCGGCGGGCGGACTAAAGACGCTTCTCGAAGAACAGATCCGGGTAGGGATCATCATTGAAGCGCTCGATCTCGGTCCAGCCAGTGCTGCGGTAGAGCTGGAACGCTTCAACCAACGTGCTGTTGGTATCGAGGCGAAGCGTTCTGACCGCTAGCTTCCGCGCAGCGTCCTCGGCAGAGTCCATGAGACGTCGCGCAACGCCCAATCCGCGTGCGAAGGGCGCTACCCATAGCCGTTTGATTTCCGCAATCCCGCTTCCATTTCCTTTCAGTCCGACGCACCCCAGCGGCAGGCCGTCCGACATCGCGACGAAGAACGCACCGCGTGGGGACATCATATCCGTGGCATCGGGATCTCGCGAAAGCGAGACCTCGAAGCCACCTTTGAAGCGGCGCGAGAGCTCCCTGTAGTATTCGCCAAGGCAGCAGCGCGCCTCTTCTCCTCTCGGGTCCACTTCCTCGATGTCGATCCGACTGCGTCCGAACGCCGACGCGATCAAGTCCATTGCAGCCAGCAGCACCTCGGGCTTGTTGTGGCGTGCAAGGAGGAGCTCAGCTTGCGAATTGGAGATCGATTCGTAGGCGTCGAATTCGCGCCGACCGGCCTTGGTGAGCTTTGCGATACGCCGGCGCGCATCAGCCCGATGCGGCACGGTCTCGATCAGACCCTCGTCCTCGAGGCTGCGGAGCAGGCGGCTCATCAGTCCCGAATCGAGAGCCAGATAGTCGCGCAGTTCTGCGACATCGGTCCGTCCGTGACCGATCGCATTGAGCACACGAGCCGCGCCGAGCGGCCGCCCACGTCCGAGAAACGAAGTATCGAGCGCGCCGACCTCCGAGGTGACGGCGCGGTTGAAACGGCGAACGCGGGAAATGGCGTCGAACATTGCCTGACTTTAGTCAGATAATATGCTCTGTCAATCCGGAAGCACCGTCGCCCTGCACTTCCGCTGAGCGCTGGGGATCTGATTGAGGGTAAACGAAAGGTTCGTTTCGTACCGCGGGTGACCAGCAAGACCTGGCCGGCAGACGGCACTTTGTTAAGTCAAACAGTCTAGGTTCAGCGAACCGGTTGCTCCTTGAGGTCTTGTGGTGTCAAAGCGAGAAGATCGTCCGTTTAGAGTACTCGTCGTCGACGACAAGGGGGACAATCGAACTCTTCTCGTCCGGCGGCTTGCCCAGAAAGGATACGTTGGCGTGGAGGCCGAAAACGGCTTCACGGCTCTCGATCTCCTCGCCAGACAAGAATTTGACCTCGTTCTTCTCGACGTCATGATGCCGGACCTTGACGGCATCGAGGTGCTCAAGCGCATTCGCGTGCGCCATTCACCGGATGCCCTACCCGTGATCATGGTCACTGCAAAGGCTGCCACCACAGACATTGTCGGGGCGCTGGAACATGGGGCAAATGACTATATCACCAAACCGATCGAATTCTCGGTCGCGTTTGCCCGCGTGAAAACTCAACTCAATCGAAAGCGGACTCGGCAAGAGCTTGATGCATCGCTCAGAGAACTCGAAGAGGTAAATCAACGGCTCAAGCGTGAGATCGAGGAGCGCGAGCGTTCCGATAGCCTGGTAAATCATCTCAGGCATCACGATGCGCTGACGTCGCTCAACAATCGCGCGCAGATATATGCGCAGCTGTCGCACGAACTGGAAGTGATGCCAAGGCGCAGCGGCTCGCTGGCCGTCATGCTTTTCGATCTCGATGGTTTCAAACTGATCAACAGCGCATTCGGAAATGAATTCGGCGATCGTTTGCTCATCAGCGTTGGACGAAGGCTTGCTGATTGCAGCGGAGACGCCGCTTACGTTGGGCGCATGGGGGGCGACGAATTTGCAATCGTGGCTTCGGTAGAGGGACTGGAGCAGGTCATCCAGCTTTCGGATCGAATAGGGGCGGCCATCGCCGAGCCATATTCAATTGATGGCAAATCAGTCACGATCACGTCGTGCGTTGGCATAGCCCTCGCGCCCAGCGACGGTACGGAACCGGATCTGTTGATAGAAAATGCTCAGTTTGCTCTCAGCCGCGCGCGATCGGAGGGACATGGGCACCGCTGCTTCTTCGAGGTTGGGATGGATGCCAGAGCGAAAGCCCGGCATCTGCTTGAACTCGATTTGCGCAAGGCCATTTCGGCGGGAGAGTTCGAGATTTTCTATCAGCCGCTCCTCAACGTCGCATCGGGAGCCGTGAGTGGCGCAGAGGCTCTATTGCGATGGCGCCATCCGCATAGGGGATTGATATCGCCGGCTGAGTTCATTCCGCTGGCAGAACAAACCGGCCTGATCACTCCCTTGGGCACCTGGGCGCTCCATCAAGCATGCCGGGAAGCAGCTACATGGCCAGACCGACTGACAGTAGCAGTCAATATTTCCGCAGTTCAGTTACGCAATCGCGAGATTGTACAGACGGTGAAGGCGGCGCTAGCAGAGTCGAAACTTCCTGCAGATCGCCTGGAGCTGGAAATCACGGAGACCGTCTCGCTTACCGACGATGGCGACACTGCGGAGCTTTTGCATCAGCTCCGCCGACTTGGAGTGCGGATCAGCCTCGATGATTTCGGTACAGGATATTCGAGTCTGAACTATTTACGGGCATTCCCGTTCGACAAGATCAAGATCGATCGGTCATTCGTGCAGGAGATTGGCGTCAGCCGGAACACAATAGTCATCATCAAGGCATTGATCGACCTTTCAATTGGTTTGGACGCCATTATCAACGCGGAGGGAGTAGAGAGCCAAGCCCAGCTCGATTGGCTAAGGTCGGCGGGCTGCACCGAGGTGCAAGGGTATCTGATTAGCAAGCCTATGCCCGCCAGCAATTTCCGAGCGTTCGTGAGCCTTGCAGATCGACTTCGAGTTGCCTGAGTGGCCTCACATTGGTGCCAGGGCAGGTGTTGGCCCAACCGCGAAGTCCGGACGGTCCACCAACAGGTCTACTTGTCGTGGTGGAGCGGAAACGGCAAGCCGCCGTCCAAACGGCGCTCTTGACCCAAGGCGGACCTTGGGCTGTCCATTAAATGGAGCGGGTGAGCGGTGCAAGTGACATCGGCTGCACCGTGCCATACATCAGCGTTCGCCATAGCCATTCGACCGGACCGTACCGGTAGCGGCCCAGCCACCACGCGCTGAAGAATACCTGAGCGATGTAGACGGCGAGGCCGATGACGAGCGCCTTTGCGGCGCCGATAGAGCCGAACAGCCCAAGGCCGTATCCATAGAAAATCCAACCGAAAATCAAGGATTGAGCGAGGTAGTTTGTGAACGCCATCCGCCCCAGCGGCACAGCCCAGCCAAGCAACGCCCTTCCGCTTGCCAGGTTGGCGATCGCAAGGATGGTCGCGGCATAGCCAAGCGCCAGCGCAATTGTGCCGACGGGCGACGCGAGCTTACCGATACCCATGGCCGCGACAGAGCCGCTTGAACCCGGAAGGATAAGAAAGGCGCCGAGACCGATGCAGCCGGCGCCGGTTGAGAACAGGAGCACCTGATGCGGCTTTCGCAGGACGCCGCTGCGCCAAACGAATGCACCGAACAGAAACAGCCCCAGGGTGCGCGGGAACATGTAGACGTGAAGGGAAGCGAACAGCGGGATTTCGCGAAGCCGGAACGCCAATACCTCGCCGAAGCTGCCCGTTGCATAAATTTGATTGGCCTCCTGTACGTCACGTTGGATCGAAGTAAAGCTGGGAAATAGTCCAGCCGGCGGCCATACCTGCATCGCGAGATACACCCCGAGGAACGCCGCCGCGCCGCCCGCCAAAAGCCAGCGGGGACCGAATAGAAACGGCAGGACGATCAGACCCGCGACTGCATATTCGGTGAGAATGTCGCCGTTCCAGATCAGGCACAGGTGGATCAATCCGAACGTCAGCAAGACGATCAGGCGGCGAAACAACAGAAGGGCGCGGCGTGGACATGTGGAAAGATGCTCGAATTGAATGGCAAGTCCTACCCCGAACAAGAGGGAAAAGAGAGCAAATGCCTTCAGATCGACGGCCAGCATCAAAATAGTCTCGACGGCCCGGTCGAGTGAAGTTGCAGGCCGCGCAGCGACCAGAAACCGCTCGAAAATCGAAACGCGGAATTCCATGACCAGATTGATTGCCAGAACGCCGAGCAGTGCGACGCCGCGGAGCGCGTCGATACTGTCGATACGGTCCGATGGGTTCACCGGGCCAGGACGTTCGTCACGGACAAGGGCGCGGACCATTGCACGACGATTATAGGTTGTAGGACGAATTTAGATAGACACTCATGTCGGCTTCTCGGCCCAACTCTGCCGCCGCCGCCATCCAGCCAGTACGGCAGCCACCGGGGGATAGGCTGCCGTCAGACCTAACCCGCACGCCGCGGCGACAGCCTCACTCAGCCGCCCGCAACGGAATGGCCGAGGGATGCACTGCGGCGGACAGTCGCCTCGCATAGAGTTCCTGCCATGGACTCTGGTCGTCGCTGACGAAGTAGCCGCTGCGCCCCTTACGAAATACTTCCGCGTCTTCGACGCCGGGCGGCAGCACGTCGTTGTCGCGCAGCGCGCGCGCCGCCATCAACAGGCGGCGGCGGGTGCGCGTGATCATCTGGTCCGACGGCGCCAGGTGCTCGAAGGCATGATCGGTGACCTGCCCCATGCTCTCGGTGATCGCCTGGTCCTGCAAATGGATGCCATCGATCCCGCTATAGATCGCGTTGCTCCTCTGGGCCTCGCGGTCCATTCCCCAGTCGTTGGCTTCGTTGGCGCGAGGCGAAAGCGCCCGAGCCATTCCGTGGTGTTCGGCAGGAATTTGTAGCTGCGTCCGGTACCGCCGATCGGCCGGCCGTCCTTGAAGGCGGGCTGCGGTTGCGTCTGCGAGGAGATGCCGCGCTTCCAGCGCAGGAAGCAAAACATGGTGTGGCCATCATCGAGCGGCACCCAGGCGCGCGCGTGCACGTGACTGGCGAACTCGCCAGCGGGGACCTGGCTCCAGAACGGAAACAGGAAGTTGGCGAAGCGCCAGTAGGTGCTGTCGCCTCCGGCAGGGCGGTAGGCGGCGTACTGCGTGCCCCAGGGGGCATCGGCGACATGGTACTCCGGGGCGCGGTTGGTGATGGTATGGAAGACCGGGTCGTCCTCGGCGACATCGTCGGGATGGACATGGCCGGCGTGCAGGAAGCCGAAATGCGAGGTATCGATCTCGCCTTCTATGGCTTGCAGGTAATTGCAGCCGCGCTGGATGAAGGTGACGCTAATTTCGTCATCGGGCAGGTCGAGGATTTCAAACGCCGGCAGCGGCGGGACCTCTGCCTTCGACCCCATGTAGACCCAGACGACGCCCGCGCGCTCGACAGCCGGATAGGCCTTGGCCTTCACCTTGTGCTTGAAATCCTCGTGCGGAGGCACGCTCGCCATGTCGATACAGTTGCCCGCGACGTCGTATTTCCAACCGTGATAGATGCAGCGGATGCCGCCTTCCTCGTTGCGTCCGAGAAACAGCGAGGCGCACCGGTGCGGACAACGGTGGTCCATCACGCCGACGCGGCCCTCTGTGTCGCGAAAAGCGATCAGCTTTTCGCCGAGCAGCATCAGCCGGATCGGCGCCCCGTCGCGCACGAGTTCGGCGGACTGCGCCGCGGGGATCCAATACTGCCGCATCAGCTCGCCCATGACCGTTCCGGGTCCGACCTGGGTAAGTTCTCGTCCTTCTGCCGCTGACGTCATCGTTGCCTCCCGATTGCAATCTTGCGCCGCTGGCTGGACGTCACGTTATCACGAATTGCGGCAACCGCGGCGTTGATAGTCACTGCATGGGAGCGCCTAGGGAACGTTCCCTATGCCACTCGCAGCAAGGACTCGCCCTCTGGGGGTGCGTCTATGACGCTCGAAGATGACCCGAAGGCGACATGGCCCCTCACCGCGTTACACCACCATCAGGTCCTTGCCGACGACGATCTCGCCCTTGAAGTACTTCGCCACTCGGGTACGCGAGGTTTCATCGTCGATGCTGTCGATGGCGGGAGTGAGGTGCGATAGCACGAGTGTTTTGACGCCTGCTTCCTGGGCGATGCGGCCGACATCTTCGCAGGGTGTATGGTCCGCCTTCATATGCGCCATGAAGACGTCAAACGTCACCGGCCAACCCTTAGCAATCGCTGCTCTTATGGTGGTCTCGAGGGCTGGCACGTACATCGTTTCGTGGACCAGTACGTCGGCGCCTTTCGCCATTTTCGCCACGGCCTCGAGTGGTGCAGTGTCGCCGGAAAATGCGATCGAGCGGTCCTTGAAATCGAAGCGATAGCCCAGCGCCGGCTTCACTGGCGGATGGTCAACGAGGATGGCCGACACCTTCACATTGTCGTCCTGCGTTACCGGACCGGCGGCGGAGATCTCCTGGACGTTGACTGACGTCAGCGGCTTCATCCGAAAATCCTCAGCCCAAAAGTCGACGGCTTGCTTATAGGCGCGCATGAAATTTTCGGTCATTTGCTTCAGCGGTGGCGGGCCAAAGGCACGCACGTCGAGCGGCATCCCAAGTATCCAGCCGAGGATCAGGAGCGGACCGTATTCAATGTTGTGATCGGGGTGATGGTGCGTGATGAAGATCGATTTCAGTGCGTGAAATGGAATCCCGGTGCGAGCAAACTGGTGGTAACTCCTATCCCGCAGTCAAGCACATAGGCCGCGCCGTTGCTCAGCATCACATGCGACGTCATTTCGCGCGAGCGACCCGGCGCTGGACCTGCGGCGGTCCCGAGCAGCACCAGCTTGGTGCCCTTTGCATCCTTCAGGGCGGCCTGCGCTTGTTGTGGTGTCCATCGCGGCCCGTCGGCTTGCGCGGCTGCCGGCCGGACCGTGGCGGCTAGCGCCGGCGTGGCCAAGAGACCGGTCAGGAGGCTGCGGCGTGAAAGCGTGGATCGCTATGAGGTATCTGGCATGGCTTGTCTCCCCGGAATTCCACGATCGCGGTCGTCGACGCCAATGACGCACATCATCCGCTTTCCCGCTGAAGGGTGCATGTTGAACAGAGCCGTCACCTCGGATCGTTGGGGACCCATTCCTCCGCGGTTGCGTCCCAATGATGGGTATCGTCGAATTGTTTCCAGGGCGGCTTCGGTTTACTTTCACCGCGCTCAATTCCCGACACAGTTGATGGTGGAAAGCCAACACGACCCAAAAGCGTCATGATCCAGTCGCGCGGGTTATGTTCGGGGTTTCGGTTGTTGGTCGCCTTTGGCATCGGGCGCCTCCCTAACAGTAAGAAGCTGGGCTGATGCTAGCTCGCCCAAAAGCAGACAAGTGTAAGCGGCTTCACTATCTCTAAATGAACTTGTCCGGGCGGACCCAGTACCCTTTTGAGGTCCGCGCACCTGATTTTTGAAATCGGAAGGTATACGCGCGCCAATGCGCGACCGCAACGATCAGGCTGTCGAGACGAGAGCAACCGAAATAGCCAATTGGCTGGCGAACGCTGATTTTCCGGCGGTGGGGTCACGACTTAAGCCGGGGTCGGGACGGCATGTCGCACCACGGGAACTCATTCAAACTCTGACCGTTTCCTTTCTCGGTTTGTAAGCGGGAGGGAAAATTCCTTGAATCGTCGGCAACTTCTTCGCGCCTCGGCTGTGTTTTCCGCAGCCGCTGCACTGCCGCAGTTGAGCGCTGCGGACCCCGCATCGGACGCGGCGTTCGGTCCGTCATTCGTACGCGACTTGGCTCGCGGCCTTGCCGCAAAATCCTATGAGCCGCCGGACGAGAAGCTGCCCGACGCACTGAAGAATCTCAATTACGACCAGTACCGATCGATTCGCTTCCTGCCGGAGCATGCGCTGTGGCGTGACGAGAAGCTACCCTTCCAGGCTCAATTCTTTCACCGGGGATTCTTTTACAAGAACAGAGTCGACATGTTCGAAGTCGCGAACGGACGTGCCACCCCAATACGATACCGGCGCGATGACTTCTCGTTCGGCGAGGGCCTCGGACAGTGGCCCGAGGACGATCTCGGCTTTGCCGGGTTCCGCATTCACGCCCCGATCAACAGGCCGGACTACTACGACGAAGTTTGCGTCTTCCTCGGCGCAAGCTACTTCCGGGCGGTCGCCAAGGGAGAAACCTACGGCCTCTCCGCTCGTGGGCTCTCGATCGACACCGGCGAGACGAAGGGCGAAGAATTTCCGGTGTTCAAGGCGTTCTGGTTGGAGAAGCCCGCGCCGAACGCGACCTCCCTCGTCGTTCACGCCTTGCTGGACAGCAAGAGCGCCGCCGCAAGCTATCGCTTTACCATTCGCCCCGGCGCGACCACCGTCTTCGACGTCGAAATGTTCCTCTATCCGAGAACGGATATTGCACACGGCGGTCTCGCTCCGATGACCAGCATGTTCTTTTTCGGGCCCAACGACCGCAAGGATTTCGATGACTTCCGACCCGCGGTTCACGATTCCGACGGTCTTGCGATCTTCAACGGCAAGGGTGAGCAGCTCTGGCGTCCCCTCAGCAATCCGCACGATCTGCAGGTGAGCACATTCACCGACCTCAATCCGCGCGGTTTCGGACTGATGCAGCGGGAGAAAAACTATTTCGCGTATCAGGACCTCGAATCACGGTTCGAACGCCGCCCCAGCCTGTGGGTCGAGCCGATCGGCGATTGGGGTGAAGGCGCCGTTGTGTTGTTCGAGATCCCGACCAAGGAGGAGATCCATGACAATATCGCGGCGTTCTGGCGTCCCAAGC
>Ga0134126_10012615_pt1 | contig 10670 bp, 9 predicted proteins | sample KB31752_FD_96881 | JGI IMG/M metagenome (GOLD analysis project Ga0134126, IMG submission 96881) | Terrestrial soil microbial communities with excess Nitrogen fertilizer from Kellogg Biological Station, Michigan, USA - KB3-175-2 | ecosystem: Environmental > Terrestrial > Soil > Unclassified ...
CGAACCTTGGTACCGACGACCTGAGTACCGCCGACCTGAGCGCGGTCTCGTCCGGCGGGGTGACGGGGACGCCGGTCCTGCCCTCCAACTGGAATCTGATCCAGGGTTATCTGGTCGGGCCAGGTGCTTCGCTGGTCGGCGCGAACCTGGCCGGAGCGGACCTGAGTGGCGTTGACCTGCAGGCCAACGACCGGCCGCTTACGGACCTGACCAACGCTAATCTTCGCGGCGCGAATCTGACCAACGCCAACCTGCTGACGTCGACTATGACCGGCGCGATCCTGACCGATGCGAACCTGGCCGGCACGAACCTGTCCGGCTCGGACATGTCCGGGGTCTCGTCCGGCGGGGTCACCGGGACGCCGGGCAGCCTCCCGTCGAACTGGTTCTTGTGGAATGGTTACCTGATCGGGTCAGAAGCCGATCTAAGTGGTGCCGATCTCACTGGGCTAGATCTGTCGAATTCCAATGACTACTCGGGGATGGACCTGAGCGGCGCCAACCTGACCAACGCGAATCTGAGCAATGATTTCCTGAGCTCCACATCTTTTACCGATGCCACTTTGACCGGTACTAACCTGGGCGGGTCGGTCCTGCAATTTTCCGTATCGGGCGGCATCTCCGGAACGCCGTCGGCTCTGCCCTCGAACTGGGAGCTCGTCGGGGGATACCTGATCGGGCCGTTCGACTTCCTGCAGAACGCGACGCTGACCAGTCTCGACCTCTCGGGCCTTTACATGTTCGGCACCAACTTCACCGGCGCCAACTTGACCGGAACCAATCTGACCGGGGCCGTGCTGCAGAACGCGGTCCTGACGCGGGCCAACCTGACCGAAGTTAATCTGACCAACGCCAACATGACCAACGCGGTAACGACGGACGCGATCTGGCTTGACACGACCTGCCCGGATGGCACCAATTCCAATAGCTACGTTGACGGCTGTTTCAGCCCGCTGGACACAATCCCGCCAGCCGTGACGGTGACCGGCGTGGGCAACAGCCGTCAGTACATGCCAGGAAAGGTCCCCGCAGCAGGCTGCCACACGACCGACAACGGCACGGTGGCAGTCAAGGCCAAGGTGAAGGTGACGACAAAGGGCACCAACGGCGTCGGGTCCTTCACGGCGACGTGCGCCGGCGCGGTCGACCTCGCCGGGAACGACCAGACCGCGCCGGTCAACGCGTCCTATCTCATCGTCTACGGAATGGGCGCCTTCAGGTCGCCGCTGTCAGGTAGCACCGTGCCGAAGTCCGCAGGCACGATCAGGGTGCGGTTCAGGCTCACTAACGCGGCTGGTTTCGCTATCCCGACGACCACCGCCTCCGCGCTCGCGGTGGCGAAGAAGGTCAAGGCCACCCTAGCCGGACCTGGCATCAAGTCAGTGACCTCGGTTTGCAGCTGGGCCACCCTGGCTCGGGTCTTCAACTGCACTATCAAGATCCCGGCCGGCGTCAAGACCGGGAAGTCCGAGCGGTACACAATCACAGCGACCGAGAACCTGGGCACCGGATTCATTCGGGTACCCGTTGCCCCCAAAGCCATCAACCCGGAAGTGATCCACTTCCGATGACAGTGTCAGGCTGTGCTCGGCCAAGCAGGCGGTGAACTGGGCGCGGAAGGTCATCACGACAAATCGGCACCCAATCTCGCGAGTTCAGCAGCGTGCGGTGACTGGCCACCTTATTCTAGGAATTGGGCGGCATTAGATCTTGCGGTCCTTTCTTCCTCATTGATGCTGCGGTCCGGGTCAGTTGCTGGGGAGCGCTGGTGGCTGGATCGACGCGCACGCGGCCGCTGTCCTGGCCGACATTTCCGTTCCCGAGGCCGGTGCCCACCTGGGCGAGGGCCTGCTGACCGAGGCTGGCTACCGCCGGTACGGCATGCATGACCTCATCCGCAGGTACGCGCAGGACCTCGGCGCCGCCGAGCCCGCAGCTGACCGTCAGCGGACGCTGGATCGCCTGCTGGACTATTACCAGCACGCTGCTTCCATCGCCCAAGGCCAGCTTGCCCAGTACCGGACCAACCCCGGGCAATGCCACCTGCAGGTGCCGGCGGGCGCCCTCCCTGACCCAGAATCGGCAGGGAGGATGGGGAGCCTGCGAAGGCGATGATTAGCGTCTCCGGTCACGCTCTGCGACGCAACTCTCTGGCGGCCTCGTCCTGCACCTCGGCCAGGAACCGCAACGCTGCCGGGTACGCGCAGGCGGCGCTGGGCCAGTCACCGGGGTCGTGCTCGGCGCTGGCTCGATCCCGACTGGCGGCGATCGGGGCGAATGTCCTCGCCTCCAGCGGGGATAGCGGTCTTGCGCTTAATCTGCTCGGCCAGGCACGCGACCAATTCGGGGCCTCCAGCGGCAAAGAGGACTGGATGTACGACTTCGATTACAGCTCTCTGGCCGTATATCGGGGTCAATGTCACCTCCGGCTGGCGCAGCCACGCGAGGCCATCGAGGCGTATACAGCGGTGCTCGCCGAGATTCCTCCCGGGTGCGAGAGGCGGGCGGCGTTCCTGGGTGTCGGTTTGGCCGAGGCGTACCTGATGGGCCGGGAACTCGACGCGGACGCTCATCGCGGCTTTCATGGCGTGACAGCGACCTCGGCGCTCCTTGCTGGGCGGCGTGGCGGGCGGCGGTGTACCAGCCGACCAGGTGCGGATCATCAGGTTCGTCTTCCCGGACCCGGAAGAGATAGCGACAGACTGCAACAGGTTGCGTGCGGTGCTGCGTCGGAGGTGCGGATTACCTCGAAGTTCCATCCGCTGTCAGGGCGGCTGGTGGCGGTCATCCAACTTCGCCCGCCGCGTCCTGGCCCCCGCCTACCAAGCAGCCGCGCGCCGGATTTCTACAGGAGCTTCAGCCGACTCTCCAGCCCTTCGATGCCGCTGGTTAGCTTGCGATACATCTCAGTGTTCTGTTGATGCATAGCTGTGACCTGCTCCAGTTTGACTTGAATTCGGCAGCCAGCTTCCGAAATGGGCAAGTGTTTCCCCGATGGTAGCGATCTCAGTGTCGATGTCCGATACCTTCATAGTCGCTGGGGCAAGCAACTGAGTGATCGGCACCTCGAAGATCGCGGCCGTTCTCTTGGTCAAGGACGGCAGGGCTACTCGTAGGCCTGTCTGGGGCGGCCGAACTGTCGGCTCTCCTGCCTCCTGTGTTAGGCACAGACGCTCCAAGTGCTGTCCTGAACAGCCTGTGGAAAGCCTTCAGCAAATGGATAGAATGATTACCATGTGAAGGAGGGCATGATGTCTGTTCCCGCAGCTTCCAGTCTCTGGCCTGATCATGATCCGATTAGTTTATCGGACAGCCTGCGTCAGCGATGCGATGATCTGATCTTGGACTGTGAAACGAGAGCCAGGGCTTACAGGGGTGCTGTTTTCGCAGGTTCGCCCGGCCAGATAGCCGCAGTATTTGAGGAGATCTCCGGGTTGCGGGCGAGAGTGTTGGGCTGGGACGGCCAGTGTGCGGTCGAACTGGCTCAGAATCAGAAAGCGCCGGCTCCTCAAGGCCTCCGGGTACTGATCGCCGATGCTGTCGGCGCAGTGGATGAGCTGCTTCGGTCTGTTGAAGCCGAGTGGCTGACGTTATCTGCTTCCGCCGCCGCGAAGCTGTTGGCCGAGCCGGTGCTCAAACCGTGGGTTAACTTCCTGACCGGTGTGCGTGCACTCGCGCAGTACACCTTGAATGACGTGGGGGAGGCGGCGCTTGCCGCACGCGACGCAGCGGCGAACGCCGCGTGGGTCCAGTTGTATTACACCGTCACGACGGCGTTGCGCCCGGTCGTAGACGGCCGGCCGGTTACCCTGGAACAGGCGAAAAGCGAACTGGAGAGTGGCGACGGCCCGCTCCGTGAGCGGAGCCTTGCCGCGATCTACGACGCGCTCGAACCAGTCGTGCCCATTCTGAGCCACTGTCTCGATACGCTGGTTGCCGACCGGCTGGCGGTGAATGAGATTCGCGGGCTGCCGTATTCTCGCGCCGAACGGGATTTGACTAACGAACTGCCCCGCTCAGTCATTGATGACATGCTGGCAGCGGTTGCTGAACATTACGATCTTCCTCAGAGATGGTTCGCGCGCAAGGCGGCATTGCTTGGGATGGAGCGGCTCGGGTTCGCTCATATGCGTGCCCCGATCGGATCGGTCCCACATATTCCTTATTCTCGCGCAATGCAGGCGGTCACTGAGGCGTTCGAGCGCTTCGCCGAGGACGCAGGCGCCATGGTACGCGAGCTCATCGCGGGCTGTCACGTTGACGCCGAGCCGCGTGCTGACAAGCAGCCAGGCGCGTTCTGCCGTAGCCTGGGCCCAGGTCAGCCGCCGAAGATCGTCATGTCTTATTTCGGCACGATCGAAGATGTCATTGGCCTTGGGCATGAGTTCGGGCATGCTCTGCATTTCACTTTGGCAGGCCGGGCGCAGGATGGGCTGACTTTCGATGCCCCGCTGATTTTGAACGAGGTTGCGCCGGCTTTTACGGAATTCCTTGTCTTCGACTGGCTGATTAGTCACGAGCCTGCGCAGGACATCCAGCGATTGCTATCGGCGAAACGCATAGAGACAGCTATCGATACCATTTTCATGAGCACGTTCCTCACCGAGTTCGAGACACGCGCCCACCAGTTGCGCGCTGAAAGCACCATACTCACCGACGCCCGCATCAGCCAGCTATGGATCGAATGCGGCCGGTCGTTCTATGGGCCTCCGGTCGAACTACCTGCAAGGTGGGGCCTACACTGGGCGCTAGTGCCGCACGTCACCCACGAACGGTTCTACACCTATACATACGCTTTCGCGCGGCTGATAGGCCTCAATCTCTACGCCTCCTACAAGCGCGATCCGGCCGGTTTCGTGCCTCGGCTGCTGCATTTCCTCAGCCTCGGCAGCTCAGTGAGCCCGGCCGGGCAGCTCGCCATGCTAGACGTCGATCTCGCTGACCGGGACACCTGGTATTCAGGCATCGCGCAATTCACCGCTCTGCTGGAGCCGCTGCTGACCGATGATGCTTAGCCGTGCCTCTGGAACTCAACCACTGGATAGCCGGCAAGCAGCCAGTTGGTGTCTGCCTCAACCCGGGTGCGCAGGCCAGCTCTCTTCTGGCACTCTTCAAGAAAAGTGATGAACGGCGCCCAGTCGGCGGTATCACGTTGCACCGGCGCTGCGACGCCGTCAGCCCCAATCAGGCATGGCACAGCCCCGCACCTGCGTACTCCACCGGCCTCCAGCTCCACCACTGCGACGATTGTCCGGCGGGCCAGCAAGTGAAAAGGGAAGCTGGGATGCTCGGGCCGGGGGAAGATGCCGTATTCGCCAAATACCCTCTCTAGCTGGGAAGAACTCTTGCTGGTCACATCGAACCCATATGCTGCGAACTCGTCGGCGAGCCGGGCCTGGTCGAACGCTGCATGGCCGAGCCCATACCACACAGGAACGCCCGAGATATGATCCATTCCGCGCAGGATGTGCTGATGATGTCCGAGGATCACGTCAGCGCCAGCATCGGCGATCAGCTCAGCGCACAGTCGTTCGTGATCAGTCAGGACCCAGGGGCGGGTGTGGTCTCCCCAGTGCACTGAGACCACCACAAGATTTCCGGCGGCCTTGGCCTGGCCGATAGCAGTGGCCAAGGAATCCCAGTCGTCCTCGTTAAGAATCGAGATGACCCTGGGCGGGACGCCAGGGCAGCCGACACCGGGATACGGCGGCAAATAACAGTCGTCGGCACGCAAGGGTGCGACGCCGGGGGCTCCCGGCCGCGCTTGGGCGCCATGCTGCAGCACTGCAGCCACGGCCAGCACCGCCAGCCGTGCCGGGCTGCGCTCGATAATCAGCGGTGACAAGGCCTCGGTCAGGTTGGCACCAGCGCCAACCGAGCCCACGCCGTAGCCAGCCAAGGCCCGCACTGTATCCAGCAAGCCGCGATAGCCTGCATCCATTGCGTGGTTGTTGGCCAGGGACATGACATCGAAGCCGGTCATCGCGGCCGCGTTCGTCTCTGGCACCACTGCTGCCAGGGATGCTCCGGGGACCACCGGATGGCGATCCGTCATCACGCCTTCGAAGTTGCCGAATGCCACATCGGCAGCCCTCAGCAAAGGACGGATACCTTCCAGGGCGGTATCGGGATCTGGCCTATCGACAAATACATCACCAACCGCGGCAAGGATAATGGAACTCACCACTCCCTTATATCACTTGATGTCTTCACGTCAACAGGGTTCAGTGGGGCACCTCATCACCGGATCAACGTGATCAGCGCGGCATTAGTTATAAACAGCATCATCGGTACCGATGAGATTACAAAGTCTTGGAATTCATCTTGTCATGACTTGTCATGTTACTGCCGCCGACGTTGATTCCATGCTGTTTCTTTTCCCAGGGGCTACTACACTGTTATTGTGCCCCGAGTATCTCATTCATATATCATCTCACCAGGCGTCCCGGCCGTCACAAACAAAAGGCCGCTGTCCTGGATCTATTGACCCGCTTGCCATAACTAGTTATGTTGCGAGATTAAGCAGTCGGCTGCAGGTCCACGATATAGGAGGTGATCTGCATGCGCGTTAAGAAGCACTCAGCTAGTGTTGCCGGGCTTGGTTCGCCAACCTAAGACGTGACACGGTCTGCTCCGTGCGGCTCACCGGTCGCACGGAGTAGACCAGCGCGTTTCGCGCTGCCCTCGACGAGTTATGTTGGACTAATCCGATGGGAGATAGCGAACAATGACAAAAGCGACTCCGAAGCCACGACTTAAGTTGACCAATCCAGCTTATGTTGTTGGTGAGTCGGTTCTGGTGCAGCTGTGCGGGGCGATGATGGAGATCGAAGACCCGGACGGCGATGTGCGGGCGCTGCTTCCTCTGCTCGACGGCAACCGCACCGTGGAAGATATCGCTCTGGCCTTCCGGCAGCAGCGACAGGATTCGGCGTTCGACGTCCCAGCCGCCATCGCCCAGCTTGACGAGGAATGCCTGCTCGAAGACGCCTGCGCGAGTACCCAACTCGACGCATATGAGCTCGAGCGCTGGAAGCGTAACCTCGGTTTCTTCGAAACCTATGCCAGCCTGGAGCGCAACAAGTTCACCATGCAGGAGCGGCTGCGGGACAGTAAAGTAGGGCTGCTTGGCCTCGGCGGTGTCGGTTCACAAGTCGCATTTAGCCTGATGGGCTTGGGCGTGCGGGATCTCAAGGTGGTCGACTTCGACAAGGTAGAGCTGTCCAACCTCAACCGGCAGATCCTGTACACAGAGGCAGACATCGGCAAGAAAAAGGTGGGCCTAGCTTTACGACGGCTGCATGACTACTATCCTGGTGCATCTGTTACCGGAGTTGAGCGCATGCTTACCTCACCAGCCGACATCGAGGAGGTCATCGGTGATCGTGATTTCGTGTTCTGCGCCGTCGACCGGCCAAAAATGCATATAGTGCGCTGGGTGAACGACGCCTGCGTGCGAGCACACGTCCCCTTCGTTGGCGGTGGCATTGAAACCCAGCGATCTCTTCTCTACATGATCATTCCTGGTGTCACCGGCTGCATGGCCTGCTGGCAGCGGGCAAACGCCAGCGACGAACGCACTCTCGCCGTCCGGGAGCAGATGGCGTTGCTCCACACCACCGAGAGCGGGATAGGACCTGACCTGGCGGCGTTCGGCCCGATGGTCTCCGCCTTGACCACATTGATGGTGACCGAATTCGTCCGGTTTGTCACTCGCATCTGTGAGCCTATCGCTGCGGGACGGTTGGTTGAGATGCAATTCAATGACCTGGTTACCCGGCAGGCGGAGCACTGGCAACGCTTCGCGGATTGCCCTGTCTGCCAGGATGTCGCCTCAGCAGCAGCCGCATGACCATCGGTGACATCCGTGTCCAGGGCACCGCCCGCCGCCGCGGGACGCTACGTGACTACCGGCTGCTGTTCGGCGCCTTCGTGGTATCCGCCGCTGGCGACTGGCTGTATAAGCTAGCTCTGCCGCTTCTTGTACTCAGGCTGACTGGTTCAGCGCTGCAGACCTCTGTCGTCTACAGCCTTGAGTACGTGCCGTATCTCCTGTTCGCTATGGTCGGCGGCGTTATCTCCGATCGGTACAACCGGCGCCTGCTGCTGATCTTCGTCCAGAGTGCCGCCGCAGCCGTGACCGGCGCCCTGGCCATACTCGCCTGGTTCAACCAGTACCACTTGTGGGCGATCTATCTCGCCGCGTTCCTGCTGTCCACGATCACACCCGTCTATCAGGCAACATTCCTGGCGACAGTGCCCAGCACCGTGCCGAAGGAACGGCTGAGCTGGGCCAACTCGCGCATGCAAGCTGGTCAGAGCGCCCTGGACCTGGTCGGGCCGCTGCTGGGTGGCAGCGCCGTCGCGGCCCTTGGGGCGCGCTGGGCGCTGAGCTTGGACTCAACGTCCTTCGCGCTCTCGGCACTCGCTGTCGCGTTGATCGCCAGGGTTATCGCCGACCGCCCCAAACGGATTCCGGGTACGGTTCGTGACGATCTGAATGAGGCGGCGAGGTTTGTCCGGAGCACCCCGATCCTGCTGTGGGGGGCGATCGCCGGGGCCGGCAGCTCGCTCGGACTGATCATGATCGAAGGCAACATGCTCACGTACCTGGTCCGGTACCGCCACCAGTCGGTGGCGGAGGTCGGCGTGGTGTTCGCCGCGCTAGGAGCAGGCGCACTGATCGGCGCGCTTGTCGCCCCTAGGATCACCCGGCTGACCTCCTGTCCCGGCCGCGTCATTATCGGCAGCGTGCTGGCGGGCGGAGGCGGAACAGCGATGCTGTTAGTCTTGCGGCAGCTGCTTACCATCGCCGCAGCCTGGGTAGTGGTCGGCGCATCGACGATGGTCTTCATCGTTACCTTTTTCACCTTGCGCCACCAGCTCGTACCGGATCACCTTCTCGGCCGCGTAGTGATTATCACTCGGGTCATTGCCTACGTCACACTCCCCGTCGCGCCCGTCATCGGTGGCGCGGTGCTGTCAGCAACCGGAACGTTCGCGCCGGTCATCGCGGTGGCGGCTGCAGTTCAGGTCAGCACCGCCATCATCGCATTGTTCACCCCACTGCGTACCACGCCCGTTCCCGCCACGGAACCAGGTTGAGCATAGCCATCTGATCACCCGGTTTATTCTCAAGGACGAACACCGCCTGCATCCTGCAGGTCAGCGCCCGGCTGCCCGCTGGCGTTCCCAGCTCCCGCCGCCGTGCGGCCAGCAGCCGCGAAACATAGCCGACCAACTCCGCAGGTAGATCGAGCATGACACGATAGGACAGCACGCGGAGCCTCCTGGCAGACGGATGATCTTCAGCAGGACTCCTCTACCGGAGGCTCCGCGCTTGCCCTGGGATCATCCGCGCCCTATCCGCGTGTCTGCCCGAATGGGCGTTATCAGCCAATCAGACTGGCCACCGCCGTTGAGAAAACCTCAGTAACTTCTGCCATAAGAGCACGTTGAAATTTTGATCTTAGGGTAAGTGCGTCCGCAACGACTGCCATCGAGTCGGTTAACCCCGCTAACTCCTGTTACTGTCGCGATTCAGATAAGCCGCCCGGACGTTGTTGATGAATGTATCGCGAGAAACTGGCCCTCCGAAACGCAGTCGGTCGTATGCAGTGAATCCCACTGTCAACTCATCCAGCTCGTCTACCAGCAAATGCAGGCGATCAAGCCATACTGTCGATCCGGGATCTGGACGTGAGAGCTCAGCCTCAATATCTGCTGTGAGCTCATCTTTGCGTTGCATCAGCAGTGGTGTAGTAGAACGGAGGCATACATACTGACCATTGAGATAGAACTGCCACTCCGCAACAGCATGCACTCGGTCCGACCAGTGCCGCAGGAACCACGATTCCAGCTCATCGACGCCACCAGCCTCGTCGGCGAGCCGAAAATAATCCAATGGGAGCATCTCAGTACCGTCCGAGCGCAGGTAGCTGGGAATCGGAAGGCGCCCGGCCAGCATATGAGAGCGTACCTCATCTGGCGACTCCCGACGACTGGCACACACAACATCCACCGTCTGGTAATAGCGGTCGACGTAGGCATCATCGGCCGGGGTCATCAGATGAACCCCGTTAATTTCAAGGAATTTCGCTACCACGTTCCTGGACAGATCCATGGCAGTGGATGGTAGTGCATGCCCGTCATTCATGGCGGTGCGTCTCCTCCCTGCGCAGCAGGGTCAAGTGTAGTGAACATTCACCCAGTGCTGGCTGAGGAAGTTCCCGGAGACAGGGATTCTATCGTGCCCTGAGCCAGCCTTCCTCTGACCAAACACACCGCTGCCCACCCGTGTAGAGGCTGGTCAACCAGGTTCAAGTATATCTTGGCCATCGTGCCGCCGTTTGTCGCAAAGTACCGTTTCGTTTGCAGGGTTGCTGTGTGGATCATGGTCGCGCAAGGACTTCTCGGACGGGGAGGCCGTCACAGGCAACCTGCTGAGAGTACTGGACCGCGCTCTCGCCGTGTTTGGGGAACTGAATGCGCCCGTCCGGCTGAAGGGCCGGCGTCAGTTATTGCCCGGCCGTTCCCGCCAGCAGCATTGAAGGAGATCATCGCGAAAGCTCTGGTCCACCGCAGCTATGACTCGCCAGCGCTACCTCAGCCTCGGGGGCCTTGGTCAGGGAGTTATGAGCTGAACGCCAGACCACATCGGCGAGGGCTAA
>Ga0134126_10012618_pt1 | contig 10670 bp, 10 predicted proteins | sample KB31752_FD_96881 | JGI IMG/M metagenome (GOLD analysis project Ga0134126, IMG submission 96881) | Terrestrial soil microbial communities with excess Nitrogen fertilizer from Kellogg Biological Station, Michigan, USA - KB3-175-2 | ecosystem: Environmental > Terrestrial > Soil > Unclassified ...
CGCCACCGGCGACGACCAGTGGATCCATGTCGACCCGGAGAAGGCTGCCTCCGGCCCGTTCGGCACCACGATCGCGCACGGCCTGATGACGCTGGCCCTGGTGCCCGGCTTGACGCGAGAGATGTGGCAAATCAACGGCGTCAAGATGATCCTCAACTACGGGGTGAACAAGGTGCGGTACCCGGCCCCGGTACGGGCCGGTTCACGGGTCCGCGTGCACGTCAGCCTGGTCGGCGTCGAGCCTGTCGCGGATGGTGGTGCCTGGCAAGCCACGATCTCGGCCACAGTCGAAATCGAAGGCGGCGCCAAGCCCGCCGTGGTCAGCGAGATCGTCCTGCGCCTGGTCAGCTAGTCACCACGTGTGACCGCAGCCTGGTGTCCAGCTGGTCGGCAGACGCCCGCGCTCATCGCGCGAAGGCGCCTGCCGATCACGGGTTTCCGCCACCGTCGGGATGCAGGCGGCCGTGGATTAGCGGTTAGCATGCCTGCCCGCCCGGCCGGGGATCAGCTGATAAGGCGCACGACGATCTCGCTGACAACGGCGGGCTTGGCGCCGCCTTCGATTTCGACTGTGGCCGAGAGTCTGGCCTGCCAGGCGTCGCCGGTTCGGGTCCGCTCGATGCTGACCAGCGCGACCCGTGCTCGCACTCGTGAGCCGACGGGCACCGGGGCGGGGTACCGCACCTTGTTCAATCCGTAGTTGAGGAACATTTCGACGCCTTTGACCTGAAAAATCCGCGGCGTCAAGCCGGGCACCAGGGCCAGCGTCATCAGGCCGTGCGCGATCGTGGTGCCGAACGGGCCGGAGGCAGCCTTCTCCGGGTCGACATGGATCCACTGGTCGTCGCCGGTGGCGGCGGCGAACGTGTTGATCTGCTCCTGGGTGATCGTCATCCAGTCGCTCGTGCCGAGTACCTCGCCGGTCCTAGCGGCTAGGTCTTCGACTGATTCCAATGTATTCATCGGTATTACTCCCGCTGTTGTTGAGCGATGGCCTGGGCCCCTGCTGCTGAGCAAGGCCAGAGCCGGAGCGCGGCGCTGCCGTCACGCGCGGCGCCAGGTGACCAGCCCAGTCGTTCACTCCCGCTAGCCGCTCGTGACCCGTCGCGCGTACCCGGCGGCATCCAGCAATTTCGACAGCTCCCCGGGATCGCTCGCGCGGATGCGGAGAAACCACGACTCGTAGGGCTTGCTGTTGATCAGTTCCGGGTGCTGCACGAGCTCGTCGTTGACCTCGATCACCTCGCCTGAACAGGGGGCGTGGACGTCTGACGACGTCTTGACCGACTCAACCTCCGCGATCGCGTTGCCCTGCTCGACACTGGTACCGACCTTGGGCACGTCCAGGAACTGGACTTCACCCAGGCTGTCCTGGGCGAAGTCGGTGATGCCCATGGTGATGATCCCGCTCTCGCCGATCTGCGACCACTCGTGCTCCGGCCCGTACTTGAGCGCCTCCGGATAACGGAAATCGGATGGGTCACGGTCACTCATCGCCCGCCTCCTGTCTCACCGGGCGATGCCGAAGGCGGCATCGCGGATGCTTTCATCGGGTGACTTCCCCATGTGGTCCTTGACCTCGACCAGCAGGGCACCCAGCGCGGTCTCGCCCCACAGCCACCGCAGCGCCTGGTCCGGAGTTTCCGCGGGCTTCATCGCGATTCGCCCTTCCAGGTACATGGCCTTGAGGTCATCGGAGCAGTAGCGCAGGAACTCGGCCCTGCTGACCCCGGCCGGGCGCTCGCGCGTATCAGCGTCCGGGTCCGTCAGGAATGCCTCGAGGAACCGGATGACGCCGCGGAACCGGGTGACCGGGATCCGGGTCAGGCCCACGGCGGTCTTGCCGCCGTGCTGCTCCAGCCACTGCTCGTAGTAGCGCCGCATCATGGAGGTTTCGGTCGCGACGTCCATGCCGGGTTCGGCGGTCCGCCCGGCCTCCGACGCTTGCACGGGGCTGAGCGCGTAGCCAGACCCCGCTGCGCCGTCGAAATCGACCAGCACCGGGCCGGCGTCCGCCTCGAATGTCCTCAGGGCGGTACGCAGCACCGACAGCTGCTGGTCACGGTCTCCGGGCATACCGCAGGGGGCTCCGAACGGGAAGGGCACGAAGACCGCGCGGGGCGGCCGGACCTTGACCACGAACTCGCGGACCAGGGCGAGCATCACCGTGGACAGTCCCTGCGCTTCCAGCACCCGGGCCAGCGCGCTGGCGGTGTGCGTGCAGAACGGGCAGGTCGGCGTGATGAGAACGAACTGGGCGCCCTGCTGGCGCAGCAGCGGGCCGATCTGGGCGCCGACCGCCCGCGCTGTCTGCTCGGAGTCGTCCTGAGCGCCTACCAGCGAGTAAAACTTGCTGCTGAGCGCGCCGACTGCCCCATCGGCGACCAGTTCGCGGAGGCGGTCGACCGGGAAGACCACGTTGATGTCGCGCATCCGCAGGCTGCGGTCGAAGCCGATGCTGCTCTGGCTCTGCAGCAGGTCCCGCTCGGCCACGCGGGCGTCGATAACCCGGTAGGTCTGGTCGTACTTGACGAACGGCGCGTCATCGCGATGGTGCAGGCCCGCCGTGGTGACCAGGGCCAGCTTGCCGGCGGACACCGGCAAGGCGGGCTGCGTCCAGGGCACGTCGTCGTTGACCGGGACCGGCCTCATCAGGAGCCGGTTGCGCTGTACTTCGTTGAGTTCACTAAGGCGAGGCACGTTCTCAGCATGCGGACGCCCGGCGGGGGCTGTCCAATGCCGAACGCGGCAGGCTGTGATACCCGATGCACATCCCCCTGATCAATCCCCCGGTGTCACCAGCATCGTTCCAGCGGTTAGCATCTCGACACATGGTGCCCATCGACGTACGCCAGCTGGAGTGCTTCATCGCGGTGGCCGAGGAACGGCATTTCGGCCGGGCCGCGGCCCGGCTGCACATGACGCAGCCCCCGCTCACCCGCCGCATTACCCGCCTGGAACGGGATATCGGCGCGCAGCTGTTCGTGCGTACCCGGGCCGGGGTCGACCTGACCGGCGCCGGGTCCGTCCTGCTCGAGCGGGCCCACCGGATCGTGGAACTGTCCAGGAACGCGGTGGAGCGGACCAGGCTGGCCGGCGCCGGCCAGGCGGGAACGCTGGCGGTCGGCTACATGGGATCAACCGCCTTCGATCTCGTTCCGCGGTTGCTGCGGCAGTTCCTGGAGGGCCGCCCGTACATCAGGCTGGAGATCGAGCAGGCCCGCAAGGACGTCCAGGCCGACGCGATCCGCGACGGCCGGATGCACCTGGGATTTAACCGGCAGTACCGTCCGGAGCCCGGCCTGGCCGTACGGGACATTGCCGCCGAACCGCTGTACGCCGCGGTGCCCGACGATCACCCGCTGCGCGGGAAAGCACAGGTCCGGCTCTCGGATATCTGCACCGAGCCACTGGTGCTGTTCCCGTCCGCGCCGCGGCCGAGCTTCGCCGACGAGGTCACTCAGATGCTGATGGAGACCGGCGGCATGCCCAGGATCGAGGCCGAGGCCGGCGACGTGCTGACCGCGCTCACCTACGTCGCGGCCGCCCGCCTCTGCGCCGTGGTGCCCCGGTCGGTGGCCAACGTCGCCCTGCCGGGCGTGGCGTTCCTGCCGATCGCGGACGCGCCTCCGGAGTCGTTCAGCTGCATCTACCGGGCCGGCCCGGTTCCGGCACTGGTCCGCGAGTTCCTTGATTTCGTTGACCAGGCGGACGGGCCGCAGCCCGGCTGACGATACCCGGGGCAGCAGCCCAGTGTTGCCGAGACAGTATTGGCCCGCCGCGCGGGCGCGCGCTTACCCTCGGTTTACCGGCAATCTACGTGCGGACAACGAGGTGCACGTGCCGATCACGAGAGGGAGACGGAAATGCCCAGCGAGCGCGCCATCAGCCTTTTCGACGAATTCACCGGGCTAATCCGTGAATTCGCCTCCAGGAACAAGATCACACCGGACGAATACCATGCGGTCCTGGAGTACGTAATAAGCCTCGGTAAGGCGGGAGAGTGGCCGCTGTTCCTCGACGCGTTCTTCGAGTCGACCATCGACACCATCAACTACGGTACCGGGGAATGGACGTCAAGCGCCGTCCTCGGGCCGTACTACAAGGAGGGCGCACCCCTGGTCACCGACCGCCCGGCCACGCTGCCGTTGCGCCCGGACGAGCCCGGGCAGCCGATGCAGTTCACCGGCACGATCCGTGACCGCGACGGGAACCCGGTCCCGGGCGCGGTGGCGGACATCTGGCAGGCCAGCAACGACGGGATCTACAGCTTCTTCAACCCCAGGATGCCGGACACGTACCTGCTGCGCGGGAAGATCGAGTCCGACGAGAACGGAGGGCTGGAATTCCGCAGCATACGGCCCGTGCCGTACGAGATCCCGAAGGACGGGCCGGTCGGCCACCTCATGAACGAGGTCCTCGGCCGGCATTCCTACCGCCCGGCCCACCTGCACTTCCTGATCACCGCCCCCGGCTTCCAGAAGCTGGTCACCCAGGTGTACTTCGAGGACGATCCTTACCTGGAGACCGACTGCTGCTCGGCAGTGAAGAAGGACCTGGTGGTGCCGGTCGGCAAAGCCGAGATCGACGGCCAGTCCTGGCACCTCGTCAAGTTTGACTTCGTCCTCCAGCCACAGTAACCGAGCCCGGACGTTCGCCGCGCACGGCCGTAGCCGGGTCCTGGGGCCGGGCAGCCAGCCTCTTCGCCCAGTATCCCGGCCGTGCGCCCGCAGCGCACAAAGTGAGAATCAGCCGTCTGCCCGAGGGGAACGCCCCTGGCCCTTCTCAGGCAGGCGGTCCCCTTATGCCCTCACCCGGGAAACCGGCGGACGCGGCGGCGGCCGGCCGTCGTTCGCTCGATGGCAAACCTCGCCACCGCCGAACGGGGATCGCACAGGCAAGCTCGTCGCGATGGCCGGGAGTACCCGCTTGGTCAGCGATCGGCTGTACCGGCCGGCCGGTGCGTGGCTCGCGGGGACTTGGCGTCGTTAACGGACCGCGAACTTGAGCGCAGCGCAAAGGAACAGGTGCATGACCGAGAAGATCTCGTCCGTCGACGCCCGCATCGTCGACCTGCCAATACGCCGGCCGCACCGCATCGGCTCCGCGTTGATGCGCGGCCAGAGCTGCGTCGTGGTCCGGGTGCGCACCGCCGACGGGCTGACCGGCGTGGGCGAGGGCGTGGTACCCGGCGGCGGCCCTGGCTGGGGCGGCGAATCGGTGGAATCGATCAAGGTGACCATTGACGCGCACCTGGCTCCGGCGCTGTGCGATGGCCCGGTCTGCGGGGTCAACGGGGCAGTGCACCTTATGCATGCGGTATCCGCGGGCAACCACTTCGCCAAGGCGGCGATCGAGATGGCGCTGTGGGACATAGCGGGGAAACGCGTCGGCCGGCCAGTGCACGAGCTCATGGGCGGGGTGCAGCGGGACGCTATCGACGTGCTGTGGTCGCTGGGCGCAGACACCCCCGACCCTCTCGGAGAAGCGCAGCGCTTTATCGGCGAGGGGCACCGGACCATCAAGTTCATGATGGACGGGCGCAGCCCGGAGGCCGACGTCGAGCGCGTGGTCGGCGTCCTCGGGAAGCTCCCGGAAGGGCTGACCTACATCGTCGATGCCAACGGCAAGTGGGACGAGCCCTCGGCGCGCAGGTGGCTCCCTGTCCTGGCCGGGGCGGGAGTCGGACTCGCCGAGCAGCTGGTGCCCGCCTGGAACCTGAACGCGATGGCCCGGCTCACCGGCGCCACACGGGCCTGGGTGATGGCGGACGAGAGCGTCCGCACGCTGTCCGATGCGGCTGCCGTCGCGCAGCTGCACGCGGCCGACGTGATCGCTATCAAGGTGCCCAAGCTGGGCGGCATCACCGCGGCCCGTGACGTGGCGGCAGTCGCCCGCGGGGCAGGACTGCGCTGCTACGGCGGCGGGACGATGGAGACGTCCATCGGCACGTCGGCCGCGGCGCAGGTCTTCGGCACCTTCCCTGAGCTGGTCGGCAGTGATCTGATAGGGCCGATCATGCGTACCGAGGATGTTGTCACCGAGCCGCTGGTGGTCCGGAACGGACGGCTGCCGATTCCGAATGGTCCGGGGCTCGGGGTCGAGCTGGACGAGGACATGATCCGACGTTTCGCCCGGGAGTGACACAAGGAAGCGCTCGAGAGCCGGCAGCTCGGCCTAGCCGGCCGCAGGCGGGTGATCAGGACCTACTGCCTGCCCGGGGCCGACGGGGCCGCCTGCCGACTCGGGTATCGCTGGCTGCCGAAAGCAGTATTGGACGGACGCGTCCGAGCCGTCTCAGACTGGGGTCAACGTCGTCGGCGGACGCGAGACCCAGTGGCGTTCCGGGCGTTCAAGAGTCCGGCCCGTACTGGATGACCAGTGTGCGGTCGCCCTGCGTCCGGACGACGGCACCGTGCGTGCCGTCTTCGCCGCCCGGGCCGCCAACCCGCCTGGTCACCCCGTGCAGATGCAGCAACGTGATGGAGGAACGCAGCGCGATGGAGGAAACGCAAATGGCGCAGTACAACGAGCGAGTCGACATCGTTTCGAACGAGATCCTCGACGCGGTCCGGGAGGTCCTGGTCCGGCAGCACGTTACGCACGAGGAGTACCAGGCTGCGCTGCAGTGGATCGACCGGCTCGTCAAGGCCGGCGAGACCCGGATGTTCTTTGACAACTTCTTCGAGCGAACGGTCGAGCAGGTCACTCACGCGGGATTGCCGGGCTCCGTGGGCACGGTGCAAGGACCTTACTACCTGCCGGGGGCGCCGATGCTGACCGAGCCGCCCTATGTCATCCCGATGCGGCCGGACGAGCAGGGCGACCCGATGGTGCTGTACGGCGAGGTGCTCGACCTGGACGGCAAACCGGTCCCCGGCGCGCTCGTTGACATGTTGCAGGCCGGGAACGACGGGACCTACTCCGGCTTCGTGGGCGACGCGCCGCGGACAAACCTGCGGGCACAGTTGCACAGCGACGCGGACGGCCGGTTCCAGATCCGCACCATCCGGCCCGCCCCGTACCAGATCCCTACGAGCGGGCCGGTCGGCCGGTACCTGGAGATGATCGGACGGCACGCGTGGCGCCCGGCCCACTTCCATCTCAAGCTGTCGGCCGAGGGGCTCGCGCCGCTGACCACCCAGCTCTACTTCCGGGGAGGCGACTGGCTCGACGGTGACGGTGACGTGTCCGGCGCCGTCAAGGATCCCCTGATCGTCGACGTGGTCGAGGACAAGGACGAGCAGGTGGCTCAGCGGTACGGGATCCCGGTCCCGTTTTTCTCGTGCAGCTACACCTGGCAGCTCCGGCCCGCGGGCAGCTGACCGTGTGCCACGAATCCTGGCAGCCAGCAGGCGCCGCCGCAGCCGCCGAGACCCTTACCTTCACCACCAGCGACGGCGCGGAGATGCCCGGCTGGCGGTACGGCGGCGGGCAGGCGAAAGGTGCCTGCCTGGTGCTGCCTGACATCTACGGCCCGTCGCCGTTCTACCACGCGGTCACGGCCCGGCTCGCCGAGCAGGGTTTCGACGCCGTGATGATCGACTACTTCTTCCGGGAAGGCCCGATCGCCGAGATGACACGGCCGGCTGCCTTCGAGCGGCGGTCGACGATGGACGAGCCCCGATGCCTGTCGGACATCGGTGCCGTCCTCGACCAGCACCCGGCGCGGCAACCCGGCAACAAGATTGGCGTGATCGGGTTCTGCCTCTCCGGCACCTACGCTTACGACCTGACAGCCGTCCGCTCCGACCTGGCCACCGTAACTTTCTACGGCTTCCCCGAGGGCCCCGGCGGCCCGGTCGCCGCCCGGGCGCCAAGCCCGATCGAGATCGCCAGCCGGTTCCAGGGTCCCATCCTCTCGTTCTGGGGAGATCAGGACAACATCCCGATGGAACTGGTCGAGCGCTTCGGGGCCGAGGCCGCCCGGCACCGGGTGGACTACCGGTACCAGGTCTACCCGGGCGCGGGCCACGGTTTCCTGCAGGGCCTGGTGGAGGAACGTGACGACTCGGCGAGCGCGCGCGACGCCTGGAAACAGACCGTCGCCTTCCTGGACGGCGCCCTCACGCCAGCTCGGCGGGATGAGGGCTGATGACCGCGACCTCCCGGCGCGTCCTCATCACTGGAGCCTCCAGGGGTATCGGCCTGGCGACCGCCAGGCGGCTGCGCGACCAGGGCCATGAGCCGGTGGGTATCGCCCGGGCAGCCCCGGCCGACTTCCCGGGGCAGTTCATCGAGGGCGACCTGAGTGACGTCGCGGCGACCCGCGCGGCGGCGGACGAGGCACTCCGCACCGGGAACGTCGATTCCCTGGTGAACAATGTCGGCCTCGTCCGGCCGGCCATGCTGGGCGAGGTTGACCTGAATGATCTTTCCCGGGTGTTCGACCTCAACGTCCGGACCGCGGTCCAGCTGGCCCAGGCCCTCATCCCCGGCATGCGGGCACGCGGAAGGGGCCGGATCGTCAATCTGACGACCCTGGTCACGCTGGGCCACCCGGGCCGGACGTCCTACGGGGCGGCCAAGGCGGCCCTCGATTTCTGCACCCGGGCGTGGGCCGGCGAACTGGCCACCAGCGGGATCACCGTGAACGCGGTCGCGCCAGGACCAACGGAGACTGAGCTCTTCCGCGCCTCCAACCCGCCCGGTTCTCCTGGCGAGAAGCTTTACCTGGACCGGGTCCCGCAGCGGCGGTTCGGCCGTCCGGAGGAGATCGCCGCCGCTGTCTGCTTCCTGCTCTCCGACGACGCCAGCTTCATCACCGGCCAGACCCTTCGGGTGGACGGCGGGGGCAGTATCGGCGCCGGAGGCCAGTAACAACCACCACCCGAGCACTCGTTTGCTTTCAAAGGAGAAGGCGCAGATGAACGTCAACGAAACTCTGGACGATAAACTCCAGCGATACGATAGCCCGCTCACCATGCTGCGGACGGCCCCGGTCATGAAGTACGTCTTTCCCATGGCCGACGAGTACACGAACTGGCGCGATGAGCAGGCAGCCTGGAAAGACTCGGCGGTGCTCTTCGACCAGTCGTTCCACATGACCGACATTTACTTCAAGGGCCCGGACGTCAAGCGGCTGTTCGCCGACGTCGGCGTGAACAACCTGGACAGCTTTGGCAAGAACAAGGCGAAGCAGTTCCTCGCCGTCAACCACGACGGCTACGTTATCGCCGACGCCATCCTCTTCGGACTCGACGACGACCATTACAGCCTCGTCGGCACGCCAGTGGCACCGAACTGGGTGGCCTACCATGCGGAAACCGGTGACTACGATGTTGAGGTCACGCGGGACGAGCGCACGCCAGCCAACCCGAACCAGGAGCGGCTGACCTTCCGTTACCAGCTCAACGGTCCGCTTACCGAGGAAATCGTGGCCAAGGCCCACGGCGGCCCCCTCGATCACATCCGGTTCTTCCAGATGGGCGAGTTCACGATCGCGGGCCGCCCGGTGCGGGCGCTCAACCACACCATGGCCGGAGTCCCGGGGCGCGAGATGACCGGGCTGGAGATAGTTGGGCAGGCCGCGGACCGGGACGCCGTCCTCGGTGCGCTGCTGCAGGCCGGCCAGGAATTCGGACTGCGGCAGGGAGGCGTTCGGTCCTACATCAGCGCGACCTATGAGTCTGGCTGGATACCCTCGCCGACCCCCGCCATCTACAGCGGCGACCAGACGAGGCCGTACCGGCAGTGGCTGAGCGCCGGGACACTCGAAGGGCACGCCTCGATCGGGGGGAGCTTCGACTCGGACGTGCTCGAGGACTACTACCAGACCCCCTGGGACCTGGGCTACGGCCGGCTCGTCAAGTTCGACCACGACTTCATCGGTCGGCCGGCCCTCGAGCGGCTGGCCGCCCAGCCGCACCGCCGCAAGGTCTGGCTCCGCTGGAACCAGGACGACGTGACGCGCATCATCGGTGCCAGCATGTCCGGAACTGGCGGCAACCCGAAATTCATCGACCTGCCGAACGTCTCCTGGGCGCACTTCGAGTTCGATGCCGTGCTCAGCGGCGATCAGCTCGTCGGCCTCTCAACCTACGCCGGCTACACGGTGAACCTGCGCAGCGTGGTCTCGCTGGCGATGGTGGACGAGGACCACGCCCGGGACGGCGCCGAGGTCACTCTCCTGTGGGGCCAGTCCGACGGCGGGCGTTCCAAGCTGTTCGTCGAGCCGCACGTTCAGACCAGCATCAGGGCCACGATCAGCACCACCCCGCCGGTCTGACCGGGACAAGCTCAGTGCGCGGACTGCCCCGGCAAGCCAGGCTTGCCGGGGCAGTCCGCACACCCCGAGGTTAAGGCGCCGCGGTTATCTGGGCAGCTCACGCTCACCAGGGGCGGTTCCACCCGCCGACTAGCAGTACCCGGCCCGTGCTTGTCGCTTGCCGCTTGCGGGCGGCCGCCTGGTACGCGTCGGAATGGAACCACGCGCGGGCGATCTCGACGGTGGGGAACTCGTTGATCACAAACCGCTTCGTCGGCCAGTCGCCCTCGAGCTGTTCCACGATCCCGCGCGGGGCCGGCTCGCCCGACAGGACGCGGCCCCCGAAGGCGCGGGTGGTCGACTGCCCGTCGAGGCGGTAGGCCTCGTACCCGGTCGGATCGGTGATTTCGAGATCGAAGACCACGTACCCCTTCGGCACGAAGATCTGGGGCGCATCGCGATC
>Ga0134126_10012619_pt1 | contig 10669 bp, 10 predicted proteins | sample KB31752_FD_96881 | JGI IMG/M metagenome (GOLD analysis project Ga0134126, IMG submission 96881) | Terrestrial soil microbial communities with excess Nitrogen fertilizer from Kellogg Biological Station, Michigan, USA - KB3-175-2 | ecosystem: Environmental > Terrestrial > Soil > Unclassified ...
GCCACGCAGCGCCAGATAGCAGTCGTCGCCGCTGACATAGAGGCCGTTGTCGCCGTGGAAATCGCTCAGTCGGGCGGCATGGCTCTCGTTTGCCGCGACATAGCCCATCAGCACATCGGCATGACCGCCGATATATTTCGTGACCGCCTGGATCGAGAGATCGACGCCATGCGCCAGCGCATTGAAATGCAGCGGCGTCGCCCAGGTGTTGTCCAGGAGCACGCTGGCGCCGCGCGCATGCGCCGCTTTCGCGATGGCGGGGACATCCTGCACCTCGAAGGTCAGCGAGCCCGGGCTCTCGCAGAACACTGCGCGCGTGTTCGGCCGGAACAGCGTCGCGATGTCGGCGCCCGCGTCGTAATAGCTCGTCTCGACGCCGAAACGTTTCAGTGTGCGGTCGCAGAAATGGCGTGTCGGCGCATAGACGCTGTCGACCACCAGCAGGTGGTCGCCGGCGTTGCATACCGCCATGATCGCCGTCGTCACCGCATTGAGACCGGACGGAACCAGGGCCGTCCGTGCGGCGCCCTCCAGCACGCTGATGGCGTCCTGCAGGCTTCGCGACGTCGGCGTGCCGCGCAGCCCGTAGGTGAAAGGCATGTCGCGCGTCTCGAGCGTCGCCATGTCGGGATAGAGGATGGTCGAGGCGCGATAGACCGGCGTGTTCACCACACCGAAGTGATGCGCGCTGTCGCGGCCCGCGCGCGTCACCGTGGTGTCCTTGCTTTCTTCGTCTTTCGCCACGGGCGCGCTCCTTCCGGCGCTACTCCCTAACGCGCCCGCGCTCTGGCCGCAACGCGCAGCTCTATTGCGCCGGATGGATCTCCGCGCCTTGCGGCTCCAGCACCGCGTTGGGGCCGGTCTTCGCCATCTTCGACTCGATGATGGTGCGCAGCGGCCGCTCGAAGGCCCAGGTCAGTAGCGCGGCGACAAGTCCCAGGCCCGCGCAGAGAAGGAAGAAGTTGACTTTGTCCATCCGGCTGAAATAGCTGCCGATATAGCCCTGCAGCTGGTTACCGGTGAAGCTGGTGATGAACCACAAGCCCATCATCATCGACAGGATCTGTGGCGGCGATACACGCGCCACCAGCGCGAGCCCGATCGGCGAAAGATAGAGCTCGCCCAGCGTGATGATGGTGTAGAATCCGAGAAGCCACAGCCAGCTCGCATTGTGACCCGTCGGTCCGGTCACATACGCCGCGGCGGCCATAATGACGTAGGAGATCGCGAGCAGCAGATTTCCCAGCGCCATCTTGGTGATCGTCGCCGGCTCCTTGCCCTTGCGCGCCTGCCGGCCCCAGAAAATCACCACCAGCGGCGTGAAGGCGACGATCATGGCGGGGTTGAACGACTGGAACCAGGCGGTGGGAATTTCCCAATTGACGATGCCCGGGATGAAAGCCCTGTTGGTGAAGCTCTGGGCCCATAGATTCAACGTGTTGCCTTGCTGCTCGTACGTCGCCCAAAACAGAGTGGTCGGAATGCAAAGAAGGATGATCGCAACCACGGCGCGCCAGTCATTGGCCGTCATCGGCGCTTTCTTTTCGGTCCCGGCACGGGACCGCTCGACCCTGTCCTTCGGCAAAGTGCGCAGTGCGAAGATGTAAATGATCTGCCCGATAACCATGCCGATTCCGGCGGCGCAGAAGCCCCATTTGTAGCCCCAGGCCGGATCGTTCGCGAGGTAGCCGCAGACCAGGGGCGATGCCGTCGCACCGACATTGATACCGACATAAAAGATCGAAAAAGCCCGGTCGATGCGGCTGTCACCCGCCTTGTAGAGATTGCCCACCTGCGTCGAGATATTCGGCTTGAAGAATCCGTTGCCGACGATCAGCAGGAGCAGGCCGACGAAGAACAGGTTTGGCGACATCAGCGTGAACTCTGCGATCGCCATGGTCACGCCGCCGACGATCACGCTGAAGCGCTGGCCGAGTAGCCGGTCCGCGATCAGGCCGCCGAAGAACGGCGTCAGGTACACGAAGGCGGTGTAGTTGCCGTAGATCAGCGACGAAAAGGGCTGCACATCGAGCGGTCGGCCGCCGTTGAAGATGACCTCGAGTACATGCTTGACCGCGTGATAGCCGATCACCGACTCGAAATTCGGATGCAGCAGCAGGAATTGCGTCAGATACAGTACCAGAATGGCGCGCATGCCGTAGTAAGAGAAGCGTTCCCACATCTCGGTGGTGAACAGCCATGTCAGCCCGCGCGGATGGCCGAACAGAGTCTTTTCCGGTGCGGTGTCGACAATCGCCATGTGGCGCTACCCCCTTGTGATACACGGGCAGCATGCCGGACTCTTCCGTCTACGGCAATTCGACGTAGCGCTCTTCGCGGGAATAGGGGACGAAGCCCAGCCGCTGGTAGAGCGGCAGCGCACGCGGATGATCGAGCGTGCAGGTGTTGACCAGCAGCTTGGAGATCGGCCTCGCCCAGGCGTTCATGACCGCGTGATAAAGAAAGAAATATCCGAGTCGTTTTCCCACGGCTTCCGGCATCAATCCGAAATAGGCGAGCTGGCCGGTGGCGGCATCGCGCATGTCGAGTTCGGCCATGCCGGCGGGGCTGCCGTCGAGATAGAGGACATAGAGTTCCACTTCCGGGTGCTGGATGATCGCCGCCAGCGCCTCGGGCTTCAGCTTGCGCCGGTCGACCCAGAAATAGGGATCGCCGATCGTGTCGTAGAGATAGCGGTAGAAGTGCACCGACGGATGCTCGGCGCGCAGCATCGCCACCTTGCCGCGCGGCATCGGCGGCGGCAGCGCCGCGGGCTTCGCGGTCATCTCGAGGAAGGTGACGACCATCGGTATGCGGCGGCCGGATTCGTGCGGCGTCTTCATCCTGTCTCCACCGGCGCGTCGCTGGTGCCCCATTCCGCCCACGAGCCGTCATAAAGCGCCACGTCCTTCGCGCCCGCAACCGTCATCGCCAGCATCGCGATCGCCGCGGTGATCCCGGACCCGCAGGTGGTGACGCTCGGTCTCGCAAGGTCGATGCCGTGGCTGGCGAACACCCGGCGGAGTTCGTCCGGCGACTTCAGCGTCCCGTCCGCATGGGTCAATTCCGTGTAGGGAGCGTTGCGGCTGCCCGGGATGTGGCCGCCGCGCACGCCGGGACGCGGCTCGGGCTCGATCGCCCGGAAACGCGGTATGCCGCGTGCGTCGATCACCTGCTCGGCATGGCCCTTCAGATTGGCCATCATCTGGCGGAAGTCGCGGACCAGCGCGTTGTTCGGCCGGGCGGTGAAGTGCCGCGCGAAGGGCAGTGCCGACATGTCCTCCAGCGGCCGGCCCTCGCGCCGCCATTTCGGCAGGCCACCGTCGAGCACCGCGACGTCCTCGTGTCCCATGGCGCGCAGCATCCACCAGGCGCGCGGACTCGAATAAACGCCGGCGCTGTCATAGATGACGATCATGTTGCCGTCGCCGAGACCGAGCTTGCGCATGCGGCTGGCGAACTTGGTCGCCGGCGCCAGCATGTACGGCAGCGGATTTTTCTCGTCCGAAAGATCGTCGATATCGAAGAACAGCGCGCGCGGGATGTGCGCGGCGGTATATTCCGCGCGCGGATCGCGCTTCATGTCGGGCAGGTACCAGGATGCGTCGACGACGCGCACATCCGGCGCGTTGATCCGTCCGGCAAGCCATTCGGTGGTGACCAGCGGGCTGCTCATGACTGGAACGGCACGGCGATGGGTTTCCTCGGCTTCGCCAGCCAGCCGGGCACGGGAAGGCCTTTCGCCCGCAGGAATTCCGGATTGAACAGCTTGCTCTGATAGCGCGTGCCGTAGTCCGCCAGGATGGTCACGATGGTGTGGCCCTTGCCCATCTCCTTCGCCATGCGCATCGCGCCGGCGACGTTGATCCCGGTCGAGCCGCCCATGCACAGACCCTCATGTTCGAGCAGATCGAAGATCAGCGGCAGTGCCTCCTCGTCGGAAATCTCATAGGCGTCGTCGATCGGCGCCCCTTCCAGATTGGCGGTAACCCGGTTCTGCCCGATTCCCTCGGTGATCGACGTGCCATGCGCATTGAGCTGTCCGGTCTTCACCCAGGAATAGATCGCGGCGCCCAGGGGATCGGCGGCGGCAATCTTCACGCGCGGATCCTTCTCTTTCAGCGCAATGCCGCATCCGGCCAGCGTGCCGCCGGTGCCGACCGCGCAGGTGAATCCGTCGAGCCGTCCATTGGTCTGATGCCAGATCTCCGGTCCGGTGCCCTCGATATGCGCCTGGCGGTTGGCGACATTGTCGAACTGGTTGGCCCAGATCGCGCCGTTCGGTTCGCTCTCCGCGAGTCGCTCGGCGATGCGCCCGGAAACCTTCACATAGTTGTTCGGGTTCCTGTACGGCACGGCGGGGACCTCGATCAGTTCCGCACCGAGCAGGCGCAGGGTGTCCTTCTTCTCCTCGCTCTGCGTCTCGGGAATGACGATCACGGTGCGAAAACCGAGCGCATTGCCGACGACGGCGAGTCCGATTCCCGTGTTACCCGCGGTCCCTTCTACGATGACCCCGCCGGGTTTCAGCAGGCCGCGGCGCATCGCATCGTCGATAATGAACAGTGCGGCGCGGTCCTTGACCGACTGGCCGGGATTCATGAATTCGGCCTTGCCCAAAATCTCGCAGCCGGTGAGCTCGCTGGCGCGGTTCAGGCGGATGAGGGGTGTGCGGCCGATCGCGGCGACGACGTCTTTTTTTATGTCCATCTAATCGCGTTCGAGGGAGCCGGCCGAACCTAATGGCCCGGGGATGGCCCTTCAAGCGATGAAAGAAGACGGCGCTAAACGGCTGGAAGGGCAGGCAATGACGGTCCCGCAACGCGACCGACAGGCACGGCAGTTAGGCTCGCGTTAACAATTTCGCGGCGGGAAGCCAATTTCATCAAAGGCTTATGAGGAACAATCCTTTGTTAGCGGCGTTGTCGGCTAAACTGGCAAGAAATGTTGTCGCGAGTCGCGGGGCTCAGATGTCGATGCAGGCGGAGACGAGCGAGGGAACCAACGCAACCTCGGTGGCGACGCTGGCGCTCGAACGAATCGTGCGCTCGCCGTCCACGCTGGTCGAAAATCTTCCGATCGGAATCTACACCTGCGATCGCGGGGGCCTCCTGGTTCAGTTCAACCGGCGCGCGGCCGAACTGTGGGGCCGGGCGCCGAACCTCGGCGACCCCGCCGTCCGGTATTTCGGCGCCATCAATATCCGCGACGGCGAGGGAAAGCCGATCTCGCCCGACGAGTCGCCGATGGCGCAGGTGTTGGCCAGCGGACAGTCCGTTCGTGGCCGCGAACTGATCGTCGAGCAGCCGGATGGCCGCAGGCTCACGGTCCTCGCCAATGTCGATCCTCTGTTCGACGAACAGGGCACGCTGGTCGGCGGCACCAACTGTTTCCAGGACATCAGCGAGCTGGTGGAGATGAAAGGCCGGATGCGCGAGGGCCGCCGCGTCGCCCGCCGTGTCATGGAAGCCCTTCCGGCTGCGATCTACACGACCGATGCCGAAGGCAAGCTGCTCTATTACAACAAGGCTGCCGAACGGCTCTGGGGCGTCGCGCCGAAACTCGGCGACCAGTACTGGTGCGGATCGTGGAAGATCTTCCAGCCCGATGGCACGCCTCTGCCGCACGATCGCTGCCCCATGGCGGTGGCACTTCGGGAGAAGCGCGCGATGGTCGGTCCCGAAGCGGTCGTCGCGCGGCCCGACGGCACGCGGGTTCCTTTCCTTCCCTATCCGACGCCGATCTTCGACAGCGAGGGCACGCTGATCGGCGGCGTGAATATGCTGATCGATCTCACCGAACAGAAGCGGGCCGACGCGCAGCAGCGCGGCCTGATCGACGAACTCAACCATCGCGTCAAGAACACGCTGGCGACGATACAGTCGATGGCGGCGCAGACCACGCGCGGCGCGCCCGGCGAGGATGCCTTCGAGGGCCGGCTGCTGGCGCTAAGCCGGCTGCACGATCAGCTCTCCCGCAATCTCTGGGAATCGGCCGACTTCGATGCCATCGCCCGGGATGCCTTCGCGCGTCTGGGCGCGCCGGCGAATGGCCAGGTGACGATCGAAGGCCCCGCCGTTCACCTGAAGCCGAGAGCGGCACTCGGGCTTGGAATGGTGCTGCACGAACTGGCGTGCAACACGCAAAAGCATGGCGCGCTGTCGGCGCCCGCGGGCTCGGTTGCGCTCGCCTGGCATGTTGTCGACGGACGGTTGTTCGTCGACTGGCGGGAGAAGGGTGGGCCCGCCGCGGTGGCGCCCAAGCATCGCGGCTTCGGTACCCGACTTCTCGAACGCGCCATCGCGCACGAACTGGGCGGCCGCAGCACGATCGACTTCTCGGCCAGCGGCCTGCACTGCACGATGGAAATCCCGCTGTCCGGGTAGTAGGCCTTACGCCATGAGCGAAGCCGATTCTGTCCAGCGATTCCTCGACCGTTTCAGCGTCCTCGTCGTCGAGGACGAGGCGATCATCTCCTTCCTGCTCGAGGACATGCTTGTCGAACTGGGCGCCGCCGAGATTCGACATGCCGCCACGGTTGCAGCCGCACTGGCCGAGCTGGATGCGCGGCGGCCGGATCTGGCGGTGCTCGACGTCAATCTCGGCGGCGAGCGTGTCTATCCCGTTGCCGAGCGCCTGGAAGCGGCGGGGGTTCGGTTTGTTTTCACCACCGGTTACGGCAAGGCCGGCATCGACCCGCGCTGGGCGGCGCGCATCGTGGTCCAGAAGCCGTTCGACATCGGGATGATGACGGCCGGGCTGAAAACGGTGCTGTCCTAGACGTCCACAGGTCTGATTGCGGGCGCACAGCGGGACGCGGATTGGCTATTGTGAATGCCAACCCTCCCGGAGGATCGCGCCATGTTTCTTGTTATCGGTCTGGGCATCAACGCTCTCATGGTGGTGCTTCTGTTCGCTCTCATGGCCAAGATCGACAATCTGCGCAGGGCGATCGACGCCCTTTCGGAACACACGGGCATGCGGCGGCAACCAGGCGAGCCGGCCCGGATCGAGCACAAATGACAGCGCGGCGGATGGAAAATGGCTCCCCGGGCGGGATTCGAACCTGCGACCGTCCGATTAACAGTCGGATGCTCTACCGCTGAGCTACCGAGGAACGCATTGTGGACGGGGTGTCTAACCGGTTTGTTTGGCGATGAAAAGCCCCAATTTGCCCGCCGGATCGCGGGTCGGACGGCGCCAAAAAGAAAAAGAGGCCGGGTGGTTAGCCCGGCCCCAAGGCGTTGGGTAATGGTGGGGTGTCTTCAAGGGAAGACGTCGGAACTCTGCGCCGGTTAGGTTAATAAAACCTTAACATGCTCGATTTTGGGTCAGGTACTCTCACCCGAAGCTGAGCGGACTTGGAGCAGCCCTTAGCTCCGGAGGAGCTTTGAGAGGGTGGAGGCCACGCCCGGAATTGAACCGGGGTTCGCGGATTTGCAGTCCGCTGCGTCACCACTCCGCCACGTGGCCCCATTGTCGATAAACCCGCGCAGGCGCACGGCTTTCGGCGGCAGGCGCGCCCTATATCAGAAGCATGCGGCTGCCGACAACCGCCCGGGCGCACGCGCTGCGTTGTCAGGCCCCAGCCGCCCGCCTATAAGCCGAGCCCGTCCTGCAGAAAGCCGCGAATCATATGGCCGATTACGCCACCCAGCGCTTCAACATGGTCGAGTGCCAGGTCCGCACCAACGACGTGACCGACACCCGCATCCACGCCGCCATGCTTGCGGTCCCGCGCGAACGTTTCGTACCGGCCTCGCGCCGCGCCTTTGCCTATGCCGATGTCCCGGTCGAGATCGTGCCGGGCCGATCGCTGCTCGACCCCCGGACATTCGCAAAACTGGTGCAGCTCGCCGATCTGCGCGCCACCGACCGGGTGCTCGATATCGCTTGCGGTACAGGCTATTCGACCGTTGTCCTCGCGCGGATTGCGAAGGAAGTCGTGGGGCTGGAGCAGGACGCCGATCTCGTCCGTGCCGCCTCGGACATGGTGCCCGCCAGCGGCGCGACCAACGCGTCGGTGGTTCAGGGCGGCCTCACCGAGGGCGTGAAATCCAGGGCGCCGTTCGACGCCATCCTGATCGAAGGCGCGGTCGAGTCGGTTCCCGAATCCCTGATCGGCCAGCTGGCCGAGGGCGGCCGGCTTGCCGCGATCGTGAATGCCAGCGGGCAGGGGCGGGCGCAGCTGTTCGTCCGCGAAAAAGGCCGCGTCGGAAGCCGGATGGACTTCGACGCCTCGGTGCCGCTGCTGGCCGGATTCCGCAAGGTGGTTGGATTCGTCTTCTGACGTTCCCATATCCGGGACGCAGGAAGGGGCTTTGACATGTATTTTGACAGCCGCGCCGCGGCGATAACACTGCTCGCTCTCGCCATGACCGCGCCGGCCCTGGCCGCCAGCCATCGTCACAAGCCCAAACCAGCCACGGTCGCGGCAGCAGTGCCCGTGGACTCGCCGCTACTGCCGGCGTCGACGGAAAAGCCGAGCCTGACGCTCGATGAGGCGCTCGCCGTCGCCTACGAGACCAACCCGCAGCTCGCCGCCCAACAGGCTTCGTTGCGCGCGAGCGACGAGAGCGTCGCCATCGCCAATGGCGGCTGGCGCACGACCATCTCGGCCGGCGGCACCTTTGCCTACAACCAGTTCTATTTCTTTCCGCAGACCTTCAACACGCCGGGCGGCCCCGTCACCGTCTCGAACATTTCCGCCCATCCGCTGCAGGGCGCGCTCACCGTCACCCAGCCGCTCTTCCGCGGCGGACGCACCTATGCGGAGATCGGCCGCGCCAAGGCGCTGGTGCGTTCGGCCCGGGCGCAATTGCTTGCCGCCGAGCAGACCGTGCTTCTGAGTGCCGCCACGTCCTACATGGACGTGGTGCGCGACACCGCGATCCTCAAGCTGCGCCAGCACAATGTCGAAGTCCTGCAGAAGCAGGCCGATGCCACGCAGGCGCAGTTCAACGCCGGCTCGCTCACCCGCACCGATGTGGCGCAGAGCCAGGCACGCCTCGCCGGGGCGCAGTCCGACCTCACCGCGGCGCAGAGCCAACTCGCCACCAGCAATGCCAACTTCCTGCAGGCGATCGGCCGTCCGCCCGAGACGCTGGAGAACGAGCCGTCCCTGCCGCGCTCGCTGCCGACCGGCGTCGACGATTCCGTCGTGCTGGCGCTGAAGCAGAATCCGGCGATGGTCAGCGCGCGGGAGAACGAGGTCGCGGCCAATTACGCGGTGGACGACGCGCTCGGCGCCATGCTGCCGACCTTCTCCGTACAGGGACAGTATGCCTACGGGCAGGGTTCGGTGGTGTCGCCGACCGGCACGCTGAACACATCGACCCACACCGCCGATCATGTCGTGACCGTGACCGGGCAGGTCAATGTGCCGCTCTATCAGGCCGGCGTGGAGGAAGCGACGGTGCGGCAGGCCCGCGAACTGCACGCGCAGGCACTGCTCAACGTTTCGGTGTCCGACCGCGAGGTTCGCGACGCCGTGGCGACCGCCTGGGCGCAGTTCGAAGCCGCGGAAGCCTCGATCGCCTCGAACGAAGCCGCGGAACGCGCCAATGAAATCGCCTTCGAAGGCGTCACCAAGGAACAGCAGGTGGGTGGCCGCACCATCCTCGATGTGCTCAACGCCGAACAGGAACTCTTGAACTCGGCGGTAGCGCTGGTCACCGCCAAGCGCAATGCCGAAGTCGCCGCCTTCCAGGTGCTGGCCGCCAATGGCGGGCTGACCGCGCGAAATCTGGGGCTCAAGGTCAAATTCTACGACCCGCTTGCGCACTATGAGGACGACGCGGGCCGCTGGATCGGCCTCGATGGCAGCGATTAATCGCGCGCATCTTTACGAATTTTTTGCCTTCTGGACGGCACTGTCCTAGGGTCTCGAGCGAGACCCCTGCATCGCGCGATCCGGAGTTCCCACATGGCGTCCAGTCCGCAGCACGAACCGACGATGGAGGAAATTCTCGCCTCCATCCGCAAGATCATCTCCGAGGATTCCACGGAAGCGGCGCCGTCCGCGCCCAACGCGCCTGCCGCCGTCCATGTCGAGGCCGACGTCCTGGAACTGACGCAGGAGGTCGAGGAACCGCCCCGGCCGGAACCCTTGCGCGCCGCCCCGCCGCCGCCCAAACCCGAAAGCGACGTCGTATTCGAAACCATCGAGGAGCCGAAACCGGTGCCTGCCGTTTCCAACGACGACATCTTCTCCGACAAGACGCGCCACGCCATGGACGAGACCTTCGCGAAGATCCCCGCCGCCGTCGCACCGCCGCCGGCCCCCGCCGCGGCACCGGCCCGCGCCATGTCCCTGCCGGAAGGCAGCTCCGTCGAAGCCGTGTTCGAGCGCGCCGTTGCCGGCGCCTTTGACCCGGTCCTCCACCAGTGGATGGACGGCAACAAGGCCGACCTGCTCGCCGCTGTGAAGCCGCTCATCCGCGAATGGATGGACGAGCACTTCCCGGCTTTGCTGGAAGGCGCGGTACGCAACGAAGTCGAACGCGTCGTAAAGGCGCGCGGCGGAAAATAGCGGCTCGCACCGAACGGTCCGGGTCGCCCCGGATCGGCATTCCTCTTGAAACCGTCCGGGCTTGACCCGGCCGCTCCGGCTCATCAAAACCGGCGCTCAAGAGGTTTTCATGCTCGACAAGACTTTCACGCCCCGGGA
>Ga0134126_10012620_pt1 | contig 10669 bp, 9 predicted proteins | sample KB31752_FD_96881 | JGI IMG/M metagenome (GOLD analysis project Ga0134126, IMG submission 96881) | Terrestrial soil microbial communities with excess Nitrogen fertilizer from Kellogg Biological Station, Michigan, USA - KB3-175-2 | ecosystem: Environmental > Terrestrial > Soil > Unclassified ...
CACCGCTGCCGGCGAGATTCCGGCCGACCATTAAAAAATCTTCAACTCCGGGCGAACCGAACCATCCTCGCCGGCGCGCTGGCCCTACTCAGCGTTGCCTTCTTCTCCTGTTCAAACGGCGGCAGCGCCAAAAACGCCGACACCACCGCCCCCGCCAAAACCGGCCCCACCCTCGATTCAGCAGCCCTTAACTTTCCCCATGGCGGCGGCCAGCCCGTACCCACGGCGAACATCCAACCCTGTCTCGACGCCTATGCCAAAGTGATGGCTGCCTATGGCATCACCGCCGACTCCCCCTCCGCCCCCATAACAAAATGTCCGCCCATGACCTACCGGATCACCACCACCGAAGGTCTTACCTATGCCACCTTCAAGACCTGGCTCGATAGCGTCGTAGCAGTCATCGACCCCGTGGGCAAAGGCAGCAACGTCTGGCTCAAGATCCAGCCGGGTATCTGCACCCAGCAATTCGTTACCAGCATGGGCGCGAATCCATCCCGCACGGGCCGCATCAGCTATTTCATCGTACCCGCGCTCATCGATTCCACTAAAGCGGTAGCCAACGGCGGCGGCGGTGGCGGCTTCGAAATCGGCGGCCTGCAACCTTAATCCATGCACCTAAGTTATTATCAATATTTTGAGATGTCCAGCCTCCTGTTGGCGCTCGTATGCCGCAGGGGGCTGAACTATTTTGGCCTCGGCATCCTCATCCCGATCCTGGTGCTGGACAATGTCACGGAGACCCTGGGGAACAACTACAAGCTCTTCACCCACCTGTTCCAGAACCATGTCATCTTCAATGTCTATATCCTCCTTTCCACCCCGCTGTTCTTCTATCTCTTCGCCTCCATGTTGGGGGGCAACATGGCGGAGCGCCGCCGGCTTCGTTGGATCGCCGTGGGAGTAGAGATCCTGCTCCTCATCAATTTTTGTTTCGTCCAGGGCTGGGGGGAGTTCAACACGTTCTCGGCGCTGTTCATCTCATTCATCAACATCATCCTCTCCTGTATCGTCCTCGCGCGGCTCACTATGCGCAAAGACGATGAGTCCAGTCTGCTCCACGATCCCTCCTTCTGGATAAATTCCCTCATCCTGCTCTTCAACCTCGTCCAGCTGCTCATCCTCGGGCTGTACAAATATATTGTCACGAATCATCTTGGCATCAGCAATCAAAACCTGTATCTTGCTATTATGCCGGCAGCAAATGCGGTGTATTATGCCGGGCTTAGCGGTGCTTTCTTGTTATGCCAACTGCAAAAGAACAAATAACGACGACGATACTCGCAGTCATCCTTGTCCTGCTTTTCTTCGGCATCCTCTTCCTGGTGATGCTGTCGTACTTTAATTTCCGGCGCCGCCAGAACGCCGAAGAGAAAAGGGAGATGCAGGCCGCATTCGAGGGACAGCTCTCCCAGGCCCGTCTCGAGATCCAGCACCAGACCCTCAGCTATCTCGCCCAGGAGATCCATGACAATGTCGGCCAGATCCTCAGCCTCGCCAAGATCCAGCTCAGCAGTTTCAAAGAGGGCGAAGCAATCGACTTCCCCCTCCTCGACGACGCCCGCGAGAATGTCGCCCGCTCGCTGCAGGATCTCCGCAGTCTATCGAAAGGGCTCCATGCCGGCCAGATCCGCAGCTTCAATATCCGCCAGGCCGTCGACGAAGAAGTCCAGCGCATCCGCCGCACCGGCGCCGTCCATGTGTCCGTCACCTCGGAAGGGGACGAGCATAGTATCGGCGATGACAAACAGCTCATCCTCTTTCGTATCATCCAGGAATGTCTCAATAACTGTCTTAAACACGCCGGCGCCACGAACATCAACATCGGCTTCAATTGGTACTCCACCCAGCTCCGCGTCCGCGTCCGCGACGACGGCCAGGGCTTCGACGCAGAGAAGACGCTCCGCCTCTCCAGCGGCCTCGGCCTCCAAAGCATCCTCAACCGCGCACGCGTCACCGGCGGATCGGGCGATATTCGCTCCCGCCCCGGTGAAGGCACCGTCGTCACCGTACAAATTCCCTACGAATAAATTACCTCTTGAATAGCTGCCGCGACCTATAGACCCATCCGACGCTAAGCGACGTATAAAACCCGCTCAGCGAACCATTATGCGGTTCATGCATCCGGCCGATCGTATTCGAATTGCCGCTTCCATCTTCTTGCTTGAAGACCACAACGCATCCCTGTGAAAGCTGCAGCATCCATCCGGCCTCCAGGCCAAGGACCAGTCTTCCCAGGGTCGCGTCGAGCCCCAGTTTTGGTTTAACAAGCAGGGCATTGCGGCGATAGAAAACTCCCAGATGATCGGCGGTATAGGTGGTCGAATACGTTCCCGACCGATCGCCGTGCCTCACCGTCCACTGCGGGGCAGCCGTATACCCCAGCAACTGCAGCGTTTGGTTCCGGTTGTCGATCCTGCCCATCTCTACCTGGCTGCCCAAAACCCCATAGAGATCGATACCCGGCTCAAACCTGAAACGATTTCGCTGAAAACGCAGCACCCGCGCATACCCGCCCTTGAAGTAGCCGCCGTCATCGGCGTTGCTGGTTTGGAAAAGGCCAAAGCCGCCGTTGATCGCATGGTGATAGCTGGTGACTTCGAAATTCATGATATCCCCCACATAGTCGACCCGTAGAAAATCGCCGCCAAGCGAGCCGGAGAAGGCGCCGCTGCTCGAAATACCGGCACCGACGGGCGTGGTCGTGTACGCAAAAGACTCAACCACATTCCTGCCTGGCCGTTGAGGTAAAAAGGCGCCGCCGCTGATGGAAATGACCAGGCGGTGGCTGGCCGTGTCCTGCGCGGGCGCGTGCTGTACGACGATGAGGTCAACGCCCAAAAGTAATAAATAGGTTAGCTTCATAAAACGATGCCCACCCAAATTACACCACCTCATCCCCTGCCATCACTAACGCCCGGTTAAAGCCAAGTTAAGTACTGGTTAACCGACATGACTTTTTTGCCCTATCTTACTAACCATATGCAACCTACGAAACACCCCAAATTCCCGTTAACCCGCATGGCTTCATTGCCAGTGATCCTCACTTTCTTTATGGCCCTCTTCGCAAACAAGGTCCGTGCTACCACCTGGGACGAACCCTGGGCCGATCAAGTCATCAAAGGAGCTTCCTCCTTCGTGCTGGCCAAAGTAACGGCCGCGGATCCCGCAAAAGGCGTCTATATCCAGGTAACCAAAACCCTCGCAGGCGAGACGATCAGCGGACCTGTCGTAGTCAATGGCTTCTACCTTCTTCACTTGTGCAGCATATCAGCGGATGAAGGACCCGAATTCCAGTTCGACATCACGGACAGTTGCTATTTCTTTCTCGCTCGCAATGAGAAAGGGCAGTATTGCATCGCTACGCCCACCGCAGGTTATGACTACATTTACCAGGGGCAGGTAGGCGCCACCTATCGGCATACCTACCACAAGGCCGTGGTCCCCCCGGACTTGTATGAAAAAACAATGACCGCCATCTTCAACAACTATCACGGGTTGTCGTATGACAAGGACTATATCCGGCAATTCGTCACAAAAGAGCTGAGTCAAAAGCCGGCCGCCCTCAATGAAGAAGGCGCTCCCCTGTTCTTTTTACAACATGCGGCCCTCGAATGCATCTATCATCTCCGGCTGGCGGTGGGCGAAGACCTCGTCTATCCTTTTCTAAACGATACTGCCAATTTTCACAGCCAGGTTTCTGCCGCCAGGGCGCTCGTTGCATTCAACACTCCGCGCAGCAAGGCGGCTCTTCTGCAGGTGATCGGCGACAGCACCCGGCGGGGCTTCGTAAAGGTGATGTGCATCTGGACACTCGCGGAATTCCACCCCACAGACCTCAAATCCACCCTGCAGACCCTGCAACGAACGGCATCCACAAAAGACGATGATTTCGGCGGCAACATCATGGACCCGCGGGTTTGTACGCACATTCCCACCGTAAAGGATGCCCTCGACGAGCTGATAGCGAAGCTGTAGATTCTTTGACGAGTATGCTCCGCCGTTTGTACGTAGTAACCTTGATTTTCCGAGCACTGTGCCGTGTCGAAGGTATTGGTATAATAAGTATGCTTGATCGTCACCGGGTTAGGATTGTGCCCAAAGGCGGAGTTAAGAATATTCGCCGGCCGCACTGCGGCAAAGACAAGCTGCTGTTGAACCAAAACCACGTTTTCTTTTAGATACGGTGTCGGGACCTGCGACACCCCATTTGTTGCCCCAGACGAATGCATGGGCATGCCGCTGCACTAACAAAAGCAACACGACCAGCAGGGTTCTTGAAATGCATCAGGCGCCTGTGGCAAATTGTACATGCATGGGATCGGGTGTTGGCCCATACCTGGTTAAGCACAGTGTGAAAGCTATCGATCAGCAAGTAATGCATCGATAGCGCCTTAATCGGCGTAAGACTCGTGGCGTTATTCTGGTAATAAAGCTGCCAGCCGGCCGGAGGCGCCACCGCAACAATATTGGCGTGTTGCCACGCTAGGTTAGGAGAGCCATCGGCATTGGATGGATTCCCAAAAAGCGCATGGATTTCGGCTTAGCCGTTAGGGGTATTTATATTTAAAAGATAGGAACTTCTCCTTCCGTCCGCACCGGGAAAAACACCCATTTTCGCCTAAGTCAACCAATTTGGTCTTTCCCGGAGACCAATTGCGATCGGGCTCAGAATCTACCTGTGAACCGAATCGTCAAATCCATGTAGCTTACATCGCCTTGAGACCTTCGGCAAAAAATGGCTATGTAGCCATCGAAAACATCGTCGTTTGAGCCAGCTCGCTGTTATATTTAACCATCACCCCCAGCTGGTTGGGGAAAACCCAGTTCGTATACACCATCCCCACCAACGGCTCCAGGCTTACTTCGGTCGGGGAATGATCGATTAATTTAGATCCAGTTCGGATCAAAACATCAGCTATTTTTGCACCGCGATATTTTTCGATCAACTAACGATTCCGGAATATAAATCAGTCAAATGGGATATTAAAAAAACCCTGGACATGAAAAAAAGCTTGCGAATAATACGATATCTCGATCATAAACTTGCAGGAGGACTTATCAACCAGCGAGGTAACGATTATGAGCTGTGTTATGCGATTTACCAGATTATGAAACTCGCAGATAAATTTCCGGCACAGGCAACGTTAGTTTCTTTATCAGCCCAGGTTTCGGCGTTCGTTGACGACTTTTATGTAAAAAATCTTGTTGCTGGCGAAATAGAAGAATCGTATTATCAACTTAAAACTTCGGCAAGGCTTTCCTGGGGAAAGGCTACGAAAATCGGAAGTTTAAATTTCGACTTCAATACGCAAAAAAACCAACTGTTACAAAATAAAGTCACCTTCGAACTGGTGCTGGTCGTAGCGATTACAAAAGTCCATGCTTCACTAAGAAAAAAACAGCCGGCATCACTCAAGAGATATTGCACTATTGAAAACTTCCCATGGGCAGGGTCTATGACTCAACAGCTGGCCTCAGTTACTTCCTTCAAAGAGATCGCTGAACGCCTATGTGCATTTCCGGACGCCGACAAACTTGTATCGTTGGTGTCGCATTTTGTCGGCGCCTGGGCAATGACAAATAGACAAAATGTACCCCTTGATCAAATTCTTCAAATGGTTAGATCCCGGGGGATGGCATTCTTAAGACCCGGTCTGCATCCCCCATTAGATCCTACTGTCGCAGGCATTCTCGACGCAATCCCGGGGTTCGGGTATCAAATCGTCAACGGCTACCTGGCCTGGCATTTTTCCAATACAGACCAGGGGTATATTCCGCATGTACTCGGTTCCGCGGAATTTCGTAATATTGAAGCCGAGATACTCTTAAAACATCCCGCTACTTTCACCGATATTGAAACTATAATCTCCTGATAATGAGAAAACTAACCTCATATGCAATTGAATCGGGTCAGATTAGAGATCTATTGGCTAAACTGGTAGATGGCTCCACTGGAATTCAGGAATATAAAAGCTGTTTCTATGAGCTTGGCATGGCTTTATCCGCTCTTATTTGGCGGACCCAGGCCTTGGGCGATGGGACGAGAGTGACACTTGCATGTTCCTCCGAAGACGCCGATTGGTTGTCAAAGGGGATATTGGATGATCTGCAGAGCCGTAGCGTACATCCGAGTTTGGCTGTCTTTTGGAATCTTCGAAACGATCCGTTTGATAATAGACAGTATCCTGTTGCCCCAATTGTAAAGTCATATATTGAATCATCTGAAACGACCGAGGTCTTAATTATTTGTAAGTCGATCATTAGCACTTCTTGTGTCGTCCGGACAAATTTGACTTACTTAATTGAGAAGATAAATCCTTCGCGAATATTTATCGCATCACCGGTTTTAATGGGGAATGCTATAGAAAGTCTTAAAAATGAGTTCCCGAAAGCAATAAGTGAAAAATTCAGCTTTTTATACTTTGCCGAGGATAATGAAGTTAACCAGGCTGGAGAGGTTATCCCCGGGATTGGCGGCTCGGTATACCAAAGACTTGGACTGGAGTCGGGTCCTGCCAAAAATAAATATGTTCCCGAAATTGTAAAAGAAAGGCGAACGCAAAAGGCTAAGCTATAAAAAAATACATCACACCCACCGTTCGATCTTCGCCACTCACTTCTCCTTGAAACAAAACTCGCACCATCTGCAAGTACATGATCATTCCTTGTCGCCGGTGCCTCCGGCAACATCCGCTTCCCCCGGCGAAGGCACCGCCGTCATGGTGCAGATTCCGTACGTAGACGCACTTATATGATGCAGTTACCTCCCTACATCGGCGCCCGTAAAAAATAGTTGGTAGGCGAATAGTTCCTACCGTCCCCTGCTAATACTAAACCAGCGTCATTACTTGTCGAATAAAAGGAAATTTCTTTTAACCAACGCCGACACCCGTTCTTTCACCTCGTTCAAATCGTTGATCGTATTTCGATAAACCCTCACTACATTCAGGAGCCTTTGCCGCTCGGCCCTCAAGGAGTCAAGAGTTCCGCTCCGAACACCTTGAAAAGATCCTGGTATAATAGCTGCGGAATCCGCCCTCAAAGCGTTAGTAACTTCATTGAGCTTTTGAATCACCTCTGCCCCTTCCTGGTTAAGAAATGAAGCGGAATCCACCTGTTTACGGCAATAGTCGTATATCGACATTGCTTTTCCCAACTGCCAGAGATCGTTGGCGCCAATGCCGCGAGACAACCGAACGGCTAACGAATCCATTTCATGAGGTGCATAGGGAGGGGTAATGGCAAGGTTGGTCTTCGTCATTGCCTTCTCTCCAGGTAACTCAGGATGCAAATAAGATCGCACTTCCAGGGCGATCAACATTATTGAGAATTCCGCCGGCTCCGTGACCTCGAATCCGGGGTTCAACTCAAAAGTTGACTGCGGCCGCTCGTTGCCATACTGGATATTTGTGATACTAAAGATCCCTTTGGCCGACCCTACCTGATCGGCAAGACCATTGCTTGAATCGACAAGCGTAATCTCTATAAAAAGCTGGGACGGTTCTCGCTTTCTTATTTTATCGACAACTCTTTTAGGAAATGTAATCGTCACTTTACAGAATTGCTCGCGGTCAATTGACTTTGAATCCAAATCGCATATCAGCGGATCATGCTCGTTATTTTGGACCATGCTGGCATTAGCCGTTAAAGACGGGGAGAACTTGAAAAAGTAATGTTCACCCGAAGCCCTTTTTGTACCCACCAATATACCCTTAAACGTAAATAATTTTACTCGTTTATCCAGACGGCGATGAAATTCACTAAAAGACGAATCATAATTCGAATTTTGTAGTCCGCCCTTTTGCGAGAAAGTGCGCGTGACCATAAGAATAAAAGTTGCGAAACAAAAACTTACAATCTTCAGATTCATTATTATTCATGGATTTTTAGGACCACCGATTTTAGATGATCCACCGGGGTTTCGAAAATATAATAACCGGCCTCCTGATCCGTTGTTACCCGCCAAGGTTTATAGCTGCTTACATCAAAATTTCGGAATGTCCTTTGTACAGCATCCATATTTATAAAAATCCTCACTTTTGTTGTAGCCTCGGACCGCCTTTCATCCGGAAAATGAAAGGTAAGATTAAACCAATCCAACTTGTCCTTGGTCTTGCCGGCGGATAGCTCAAGATACTTCGCATATTCGCCGATGTCTTCATCAGCGCGATCCGGCCAAATTGGGCTACCATCGACTGCAAGCAATTCCACCTTGATATCAAGATCGGCGTAATTAAGAGTCAGCGTCCTAAAAAACTCAAGTTGTCTTTTACCGGCTTCGTCTCGTTGCTCCTGGGATATTTTGACCTCATCGGGTTTGGCAACCGAATAGTAGGTGGTCCAAAGACTGGCAAAAATGCAAAGCACTAAAAAACTTCCGTTTGCCGCCTTGATTTTAATCTTGCCGATACTAAATCCTTCGCTGGCGATTTGCCCGAGAAAATACCAACAGCAAAGCGCCGCCATCATACTGAATAGGTATCCCGTGAAAACATGGGCAGTCTTGTTAAACCGTATACCCGGTTCAAAAATAAACAACAGGAACAAAGCCGCGAAGAAGCCGATCAATCCGAGGATAACGGCGTTATTCACTTTAACCGTCCCTGCGGTCCGGCCGGCGTCAGACGCTACTATTGGCGGCATGTCGTGGGATGCATTCATAAGTCATAATTTACGGAAATCGTCTAGGTTCAAAAACCGTTAAAATTCATAGTTGCCTTGTTGCCGGCCGAGATCAGTGGGATCGTTAAAGTGGATCAACCCCACCCATGCTCCAACACCCGGTAAGCATTCCCGCTGGTGATAGCACGCACCTGCGCATCCGTAATACCCGGTATGGCCCGGATCGCGTTGATCAATCCACCCAGCATTCGGGGGACGTACAGATCACTAGGCGCATCCGCCAATCCATCAAAATCGGTTCCGATGCCGATATTGGAGAAATCCTTAGCATCCGTAAGTGCATTGATGGCCTGCACGGTCTCTATGAGATACCCGATACCCACGCTGTAGTCCCGGGGCTCGATATCCGCGCCCTGGATCTTTTTATCCGCGCCTACCAGCCAGAAATTTTCCGGGATGACGCCGATGATCCCATTACAACGGCAGATAGCCTTGATCTCTTCGGGATCGATATCATAAAACCGGTAGTTCTTCAGCTCCTCGCGGTGATCGTATTTGGTAAAGATAGACTGCAATCCCACATGCGTAAAGGCGACCGGTCTCGGCGGCAACCCCTTGACCTGTCGATCCGCATTGACGTGGTCGGCAATAACAAACACATCCTTCCTGCAGGCCGGAGTGCAATGCGTAAGGTCGACAACCATTCCGATCTCCAGCATATGCCGCACGACGGCCTTTCCTACCTCCGTCAACCCAAGATTGCTCGCAACCGGATCATAATTCCAGGCAAAACCGATGTTTTTCTTTTCATCCGCCGAGATCCCCTCGCAGGGATACGCGAGGTCATTGGGAAAAAGATGCGCGATCGTCATCAGGCACACGCCGCGGGCATGGAGCGCTTCCAGGTTGCGGATATAAGGATAGGAGTCGGGCTGTCCCGCCGGGATCGCGAATTTATGCTGGCGGGCAGGACGAGCCAGGTAGAGCTGTTTACGCTTTTCGCTAATGGGAAAATTCCGGCCCAGCGCATGCCCGCCCTCGATGGCATGGGCGATGGCGATCTTTCCGGGCGCATCGGCGATGGCTTTGAATTCGGTAAAGCTGCGGGCGATGACAAACTCTATGTTGCGCTGACGCTGGTTTACAAGCCACACCTGGTTTTCCAGGGTGTCGATCATGATATTGATCTGCGTAAAATTCGATGCGTCTTCGTGCTCGATCTTGTCCGTCAGCGGCCGCCAAAGCCGTTGGATCCACGGATAGAGTTTTTTAAGCAGGTCCCATTGCTGTACGGCAGCGGCCTCTACGAGGTAATGCGCACCCAGCATGCCTTTTACATAGCCATGTCCCAGTTCGCGCGTATCCAGCTGCATGGCGATGGGATTGGAACCGGGGCGCGGACAATGCCTACCCCAAAGATGTTCCTGCCAGAGATACATCTTCAACGAGGGATGACAATGCAGGTCCACGATAGGAAATTCGAAGTCGCCGATGTGCAGCGGCGCCGCACCCATCTGGCCAGTCGCGATGCCGGCCGCACGAGCCACCGCCCCGCGCGTCGCGGGCAAATGCAGGAACCCGCCCAAAGGCGCCAGCAAGCCAAGCCGGATAAATTGTTTTCTTTTCATTCGAAATAAAAATTTACGTTCCCGAAACAGCTGTCGAACTGTTATGCGCCCTGGCCTGGTCGATCGCCGTCTTCCACAGCCCTAGCGAAGGATAAAGCTTCTCCGCCTCCACAGGATGTTCCGCCAGCATTTTCAGCGCCGCCCCTTCAAAAGCCTGCCCCATCGCACTATCGGGTGGCGTAGCGATATTGTCACCGATGCGGGCATAAGAAAAGGCGATGGGGTCACTTGGCGGCGCCGGCGCGGTAAGATGGGAAGCCGTAGCAGTCAAAGCGGTCGACAGACTCTTGATCCCCTGTGCGGCCCGTTTAGCGACATTGCCGGAAAAAGGCTTGCCAGGAGTAAAGCATTCGGCAAGGAACTGCAGCACCGACGTATGGTCGTATCGATCATGGATCACCGTACGCGGGGCGACC
>Ga0134126_10012621_pt1 | contig 10668 bp, 7 predicted proteins | sample KB31752_FD_96881 | JGI IMG/M metagenome (GOLD analysis project Ga0134126, IMG submission 96881) | Terrestrial soil microbial communities with excess Nitrogen fertilizer from Kellogg Biological Station, Michigan, USA - KB3-175-2 | ecosystem: Environmental > Terrestrial > Soil > Unclassified ...
GCCGCGGGAACCGCGCGTTGAAATGGAAGTCCGGCTGTTTCGCGATGGAGCAAAGGAGCCCGTGTTTGACAGCAAGACTCTCCCGGTTCCGGCGAAAACGTTGGCGAAGAACTATCTCTACGGCGGGATGCGAATCGGCAAAGAAATTGAGCCGGGCGATTACATGATGCAGCTTACGGTCTATGACCGGCTGGCTCCGCAAAAAAAACAGGCCGCGACTCAGTGGGCGAATCTGACGGTCGTCACACCAACGACGCCATAGCTCAGCGCAACGGGTTGATAGCGTCGAGGGTGAATGCGCCGGTAGCTGGGCCTGCGCCTTCGACGATCAGCGGCGAGGTTGGGTCCGGGCGCGACAATGAACTGACGAAGTTGCCGGATGGCCGGGTATACCGCCACGAAATCAATGAGGAGGCGAAAACGTTCGGCTGTGGGTGCGGCGAAAGCGTGGCAGCCGCAAGCTTAACGCGAAGGCCCAATCTAAGATCAAAGGAGAATGAATTCCACGGTTTCCCTCTTTATCAATGGCGCATGGACTCCCGGACTTCGCGGCGAAACGCTTCCCGTGATCGGCCCCGCGACGGGCGAGCCGGTTCGCAGCGTGGCTAAAGCCGAAAAATCCGATCTTGATCTCGCGCTGGACGCAGCCGAGAAAGGTTTTCACACCTGGCGAAAGATCTCCGCATTTGAGCGCTCGAAAATCATGCGCAAAGCCGCGGATCTGCTCCGCGCGCGTGTCGAAGAGATCGCGCCCATCATGACCACTGAACAAGGCAAGCCGCTCGGCGAAGCCCGCCTCGAAATTCTGTTCGCCGCCGACGTAATCGAATGGTTCGCCGAAGAGGCCCGGCGCGCTTACGGCCGCGTCATTCCGGCGCGCTCGGAAGGCGTGTATCAACTGGTCATTAAAGAACCGGTCGGACCGGTGGCCGCGTTCTCGCCATGGAATTTCCCGATCAACCAGGCGGTGCGCAAAATCAGCGCCGCCCTCGCCGCCGGATGCTCCATCATCCTGAAAGGCCCCGAAGAAACGCCCGGGTCCGTCGCTGAGCTCGTCCGCGCTTTCGCTGACGCCGGCGTGACGCCCGGCGCCGTCAATCTCGTCTTCGGCATTCCGGCGGATATCTCGAACTACCTGATCCCGCATCCGGTGATCCGGAAAATTTCGTTCACCGGCTCGACCGCCGTCGGCAAGCAACTCGCCGCGCTCGCCGGACTCCACATGAAGCGCGTCACCATGGAACTCGGCGGCCACGCGCCGGCGATCATCTTTGACGACGCTGATCTCGACGTAGCCGCGAAGATCCTCGCCGCCAGCAAATACCGCAACGCCGGCCAGGTCTGCGTTTCGCCCACCCGCTTCCTCGTGCAGAAGAAGGTCTATGACGCCTTCGTCGATAAATTCATCGGCGCCAGCCGGAAGATCAAAGTCGGCGATGGTCTGGCGCCGGACACAACAATGGGCCCGCTGGCCAACAACCGCCGCGTCGCCGCGATGGAAGAGTTGATCGGCGATGCCGTCGAAAACGGTGGAAAGCTGCAGACCGGCAGTGATCGCCCCGCCAGTAAAGGCTATTTCTGGCAGCCCACCATCATCGAGAATCCCTCGCGCGAAAGCAAAGTCATGAACCAGGAGCCGTTCGGTCCAGTCTCCGTCATGATCCCCTTCGAGACTTTCGACGACGCTGTCAATGAGGCCAACCGCCTTCCGTACGGCCTCGCCGCCTACGCCTACACCAAATCCGCCCGTACCGCGAATCTGATCGGCGGCGCCATCGAAAGCGGCATGGTGTCCATTAACCATTACGGCCTCGCGCTGCCGGAAACGCCATTCGGCGGCGTGAAGGATTCGGGTTATGGCTCAGAGGGCGGATCGGAAGCGATCGAGGCTTACCTCAACCACAAATTCATTTCGCAGGCCGGCCTTTAAGCTGGCCGCACCGGCGCGATAGCGTGGCGCTTCAGGATCGCCGGAAGATTCTGCGCGAACACGCTGCGCGCCACCACCATGTCGCAGCCGGCTTCCTGCGCCTGCAGCTTGAGATCCGTCTGCACATGGGAGACAAAGCTGATGGTGCTCACTCGCTTCGTCTCGGGATCGCTCTTGATCGTACGAATCAGGCCAAGCGGATCCGCCGCCTCGTAGTTCAGGTCAAAGATCACTACGGAGGGCTTTTCTTTGACTCTCTCGAGCACGGTGTCCCTGTCTTTCACGAACTCCACGGTCATGCCGAATTTCTTCGCCATATCGTGAATCTTCGCGGAAAAAAACAGATCGGTCATTACGGCGAGGATTTTTCTCGGCTGCGCGGTCATGCTGGTTTAAAAAAGAGGAGAAACCGCATGGTAGCGCGGCCTCTTCGCTGGCGGCGAAAATGAGGCCCCGCGCAGGCAGGGAGGTTGCGGGCGCGGCGGGGGCAAGGCTACCATGAAGGGCGATGACACCGAACCCTCCCCGGATCGTTCTGCACAAAACGGCCGACTACCGGGAAACCTACGCCAACAGCGTGCAGATCCGTGTGAACCTCTGGGATTTTTATCTGATGTTTGGAACCATTAATCAGACGGTGCCGGAACATGTCGAGATCCATAATTTTCAGGGAATTTATCTCAGCCCGCAGCAGGCGAAGGCGCTGCTCGGCCTGCTGCAGCAGAACGTGAATCAGTACGAATCGGCGTTCGGCGAGATCAAGCTGGAGCCGAAAGCCGGCGCCGGGTTCGTACAATAGCCGGATGTTTCCGGCGCGGAGACAGGTTCGGCCGCAGTCGTACCTGCTGATCTTCGGAATCGTGGCCTTCTTTCTCGTGATGGCCCACGGTCCGCTTCTCCAGCTTCCTTATTACTGGGACGAGGCAGGCCAGTTCATCCCGGCCGCTTCCGATCTCTACCACAAAGGCGCGCTCATTCCCTACAGCGCGATTCCAAACGTGCATCCGCCCGGCGTGATGGCGTGGCTCGCGCTGGCGTGGCATGTTGCCGGCTATTCCATCGTGACCGCGCGCGTGGCAATGCTGCTGATCGCCGCCTTTGGGCTGCTGGTCACTTTCCTGCTTTCGATTGAGCTTTCGCGCGGCAGCGCCGGCGCGCCCGCATTCATCGCGGTCACGCTGCTTTTCCTTTGCCCGCTTTTCTATGCGCAATCCATGATGGCGCTGCTCGATATGCCGGCAATGGCCTTTACCGCGCTTGCCCTGCTGCTGTTTCTGCAAAATCGGTTTCGAGCCTGCGCGATCGCCTGCGCCGTGCTTGTGCTGGTGAAGGAAACCGGCCTGGTCGCGCCGCTGGTTTTCGGCGGATGGCTGCTGTTCGAGCGCCGCGCGCCCGGCGACGATCGCCGCGACGTTTTCTGGTTTCTGCTGCCGGTCGGGCTTCTCACCATCTGGCTCTGCGCGCTGCGGCATTTCACCGGCTACTGGTTCGGCAACGAGAGTTTCACGCAATATAATGCCGTTGATACGCTCGATCCGGTGCGATTGCTCTTCGCGCTGCTGCGGAGAGTGTATTACCTGTTTATCGGTTCCGGCCACATCATCGGGACCGCGATGTTCGTGTACGCATGGAAGCGCCTACCGCTTCTGAAGGACCGTCCTTGGCGGATTGCCCTGACTCTGGCGGCGGCTCAAACCTTGACCGTTACCATTCTGGGCGGGGCCGTCCTCGAGCGCTACCTGCTCCCTGTGCTGCCCATACTTTATTCAGCATTCGCCATCGCGGCAGGTGCTCTGACCCTGCAAACGCGCCGGGTAGCCGTTGGTGCGCTGGCGGCTGCGTTGATTGTCGCGAACTTCGTCAATCCGCCGTATCCGTTCCCGTTTGAGAACAACCTGATGTTCGTGACCTTCACCGATATCGTGCGGCAGGCGGCGTTCGCGGCGGATACCTATAGCCAGCCGGTGACGACGACCTTTCCCATGACCACTGCCCTCTCGCAGCCGCGCAACGGTTATCTGATGCTGCCGCACCGGACGCACGAGATTCCCGATTTCCGCCCGGCGACCATTGATGCGATGGCCGGTCATCCGCCGCCGCTGATGATCGTCTTTAACACGGAGATCGACCCATGGGGCATCCGCGGGACCAGGCTGTTCCAGTGGTTCCTGACGAGGTATTACAACTGGGAACGGCCCATGAGCGCGCTTGAGATTTCGCGGCAGCTCAATATGCGGATTGCGCGCGAATGGGAATCACGCGGATTTTCGATGGCGTTGCTGGTTAACGATGAGATGAATGGGCCAGCACTGCTTCGGTAGCCTCCGTCGAACGCGCCGCCTGGAACAACAACAGACCGGCAACCACGTAAACGATTGCCGCCATCGCAATCGCGCCGCCTAATCCGTAAAGTCCGGAAAGCCACGCGATGACGATCGGCGCGGATCCCCCGCCGCCGAGCCATCCCACGGTGTTCATCAACCCCGCCGCGGAACCGCGCGCTTCGGGCCGGATGACATCGAAGACCGACGCGAAGATGTTCGCGTCGTAGAGGCCTTTGAAGAAACCCCAAACCGTGAGCGCAACAATCAGCCAGGCGAGCGACTGTGTCATCCCGCAGAGCACCACGAACGGCGCGCCGCCCAGCACGCCCACCATCTGGACCAGCATGCGGCCGCCCCGGCGCTTCGCCCGCCAGCGGTCCGCCATCCAGCCGCCGCACACCGAGCCCACCATGCTGGCCAGCTGCACATAGATCGTTGCAGTGAGCCCGGACATAGCCAGTGTCATGTGGAAGCGGTCGAACAGAAACTTCGGCATCCACGTCAGCAGAACCACCGCGACGAAATTCGCGCAGAAAAACGCGCCGAGCAGCAGCAGTGCGCCCGGCTGGCTCACGATCATCCGCATCGTTTCGCCTAACGAAAGTCTTGCCTCGGTTTCAGCGTGCTCCGCCTGGCCGCGCACCGGCTCCCGCAGCCAGCGGGCGAGCACCAGCCCCAGCACAATGCCCAATCCGCCGAATACGATGAATGACCAGCGCCAGCCATAGCGCTGCCCGATCAGCCCGGCGAAGAAACCGCCTGCAATCGTTCCGATATAGACGCTCGTCTGGTGAATGCCGATGGCGCGCGAGCGCGTCCTCGGGCCGTGATAATCGCTGACCAGCGACATCGACGCGGGAAAGTAAAACGCCTCGCCAATTCCTTCGAGCGCACGCATGGAGAACAGTCCCCGAAAGCCGCTCGCCAGCGAGGTTGCCATGCAGATCGCGCTCCACGCATAGAGGCCGCCGAGGATTGCGGTCTTACGCCGCACGCGATCCACAATGTTCCCGGCGAAGAGCGCGCCGAGCCCGTAGACCCATGCAAACGCGCTGCCGAGCAGCCCGAGCTCGACGTTCGAGAGCCCCATGGAATGCTGGAGCAGCGGAAAAACGGAAAAAATCGCCTGCCGGTCCGCGTAGTTGAAGAACGCGATGCCCCAAAGCATCGCGACCACATACCACCCGTAGCGCGGACTCAGTTCTTTCGAATCAGCCATACTTCGCAAACCTGGGTGCCTCGCCCGGCGCCGCCCAGGCCCGCGGGTCTTGACCATTCGAGCGTGAGATCGCCGCCGCTCGTCGCCTCTTTCGGAATTTCGAACTCGAGAGGCGCCTGTGGCGTGGGCTTCGCGCGGAAATCGTGAATCTGATACTTGCCGTTCGCCATCAGCTTCAACTGCACGCGCGGCGTGTCGCCGCCATAAACGACGCGAAGGATGTACTGCGCGTTCGTGTCCAGATTCGGATAGTGCATCCTGAGCGGTGTCTCGCCGAGAGTCTCGGCAGTGGTGTACCAGGAGGCGCGCGCGCCGTTGCGCGGCTCCACATCGCCGAAGCCGGTGAATGCGGATTGCAGGAAATCCGGATCGCGATCGTAACTCTCGCCGCGCACCATATGCGGTTCGCGTGTGGTGTCGCCCAGGTCGTCATAAAAGCCGCCGGGGCCGGCATCGGTCCAGTTGACGATGCGGGAGATCATTGCAGCCTGCTGGGCGCGCGGTGCTTTGTCGATCTTCGCGAATTCGTTTTCCAGCCAGACGCGGTCGTTGAGCGCGAAGTCGATGGAATCGAGATTGGCGCCGCGGCCCAGCGAAATTGCCTGATATTTCTGTACGCTGAGCTGCATATGGATGCTCTGGAAGAGGGCTTCCGCCAGCTCGAAAACACGCGCGCGCAGCTCTCTCGCTTCCGGAGTGAGTTCGTCAGCGTCCAGGATCTTCCTCGCCGCCGCCGTGCCGCCGGTCTTGAGCGCGGTGAGCGCCCGCTTCTCCTGATCGGTCTCGATCAACAGGCGCTTGCGCTCAAAAGCGTCGTAATACGCCCGATAGAGTCCCTGCTGGAACCGCCAGTTCTCCTTCTGCTGCGGCGATGCGCGCTTTTCGAGCGACTGGAACAATGCGAGCGTCTGATCGACGCCGGTGTTGGCCGCGAGCGATCCTTTCCAGTCGCGTTCGAGGCTGAGTATCCCTTTGGCGAACTCGTCCGCCATATCGGCCCCGATGAAATATTGCGCGTAATCGTGCGCGATGTCTTCGATCTTCGCGTCGGGATTCCAGCCGAGGCTGCTCCAGAGAATCTTGTTGAAATCGTCATTGCAGCCTTCCGAATACGTCACGAAGCCGTTCGAAAACTGAATGTAGCGGTGGAAGATCGCGGCCTCAGCCACAGGCCGCGGATTGATCACCTCGCGGGCTTCCGTGGTGGAGTACGCAAAATCCCAATCCTCCACCGGAAATTCCGACTGCCGGCTGTGCGTAATATCGGGATAGAAGCGGAGCTTGTATCTCTTCGGCACACGCGCCCGCACTTGTTCGATACTGCCGCGTACCTGCGGACCGAAAACCACGCCTGTCAGCCAGCCAGGCTGTTTGTCCAGAATGCCGTAGAATTCGTCGAGCCAGGCCTGATCGAAACTCTGGGGCGAGACCCACATCTGGGCGTTCGGGTGATAGCGGTGCAGCACCTCGGTCTCTTTTTCGAGCAGCGCAAGGAGGTACTTCGGCTCAGTATGGCCGGGATCGCCGCCGGGTACGAAGACGGCGTCGACGCGTGGCAGCTTCCGGAAAACGTCGCCCCATTCCTTCAGCGCGAATTCGACCGTGGCGGGATCGGAGTAATCCTTATCCATCGCGGGATACCAGATGGAGACGTCCATCGCGTATTCGTTTGCGATGCGGGACTGCTCGGCCATCATCTCGATCTGCGGGAGTGCGAAATGGGGGCTGTCGGCTGCGTCATCGGAACGGGGTGGAATCAGCTCGATCGTATTCGTGCCAAAAATGGCCAGCTCTCGTATATACTGTTCCCACTGCGGGACGTCCCAGCCGTCATAGCTGTTGGTCTTGGGCCGGTAACCGAGCTGATGGCCGCGAATCGCGATTTTGGGTTTGTTTTGTAAATTCAGCCCTCCGGCGAGTTCGAGCTGCTGCCGTCCCATTTTCAACTGGCGGAGCAGGTAGCCGGTTCCGAAGATGACGCCGCGGGCGTCCGCCCCCCGGACGGTGGCGATCGGACGCGAGCCTTCGGCCGACGAAGTAAGCGAAAATCCTTCCGCAGCCGGCCCGGTTCCGGTCCGAATCAGGATCGCCGGACCGAGGATCGGCATTGTAGCGGAAGTCTTTAGCCGAAATTGGGTTCGTTTTGTAATTTCCTCAGTGAGCATTTTCGCCGCGGTCTTCTCGGGGAGGCTGGCGCCGGCCGGTACGACGACGGTGGCGCCCCGGAAGTCGAGCGCCGAGGCGGCCGAGGCGAGAAGCAGGGCGAAAAGTATCGATTTCGTCACCTGCAAATTATACGGCCTTCATATACTGCTAATGGAGCCATGGCAGACCATAATCGCACCCGCCGCCAGTTTTTTCTCGATGCCGCCCGGTTTTCGGGCAGTGCTGCGCTGACGGCGGCGCTGCTGTCGTCGGTCGAAAAGGCGGCGGCGATCGATGCCGAGCCGGGCTCGACGTGGCTCGACGCCGAGAATGTCGTGATCCTCATGCAGGAGAACCGGTCGTTCGACCATGCGTTCGGGATGCTGCGCGGCGTGCGGGGCTTCAACGATCCGCGGGCGATCACGCAGCCGAATGGGCATCCGGTCTGGCTGCAGACGAATGCCGCCGGCGATACTTACGCTCCGTTCCATCTGGATATTCAGAAGACGAATATCACCTGGCTGGGTTCGCTGCCGCATTCCTGGTCGAACCAGACCGATGCGCGGAATCATGGCGATCATAACGGCTGCCTCGATGCGAAGCCGTCGGGCCGTCCGGAATGCGCCGGCATGCCGCTCACGATGGGGCATTACGACCGCGGCGATCTGCCTTTTTACTACGCGCTGGCGGATGCGTTCACTATCTGCGATCAGAATTTCTGTTCGTCGCTGACCGGCACCACGCCGAACCGGCTTTACCTCTGGACCGGGACGATCCGGACCAGCCAGGATGCGGCGTCGCAGGCAATGGTGCGGAACTCTGACGTGGATTATGGGGCGGAGGCGAGGTGGACGACGTTCCCGGAACGCCTCGAAGACGCCGGGATCTCCTGGCGCATCTACCAGAACGAAGTCAGCGTCTCGAGTGGCCTGGTTGGCGAGGAGGACGCGTGGCTGGCGAACTTCACGGATAATCCGATCGAATGGTTCGAGCAGTATCGCGTCCGGTTTTCGAAGACGCATCGGGCGTGGGCGAACAAGATTACGAGCATGCTGCCCGAGGAGATTACCTGGCCGGACGCGAAGACCGCGGCGGCGAAATATCGCGAGGCGCAGGATACCTCCGGGAAGTACACGGACGAAGCGTGGGCGAAGCTTTCGCCGCGCGACCGCAGCCTGCATGAGCGCGCGTTTACCACGAATGCGAGTGACCCTTCTTACCGCGAGCTCACGACCCTGCGTTATCGCGATGGAAATACCGAGCGCGAGTTGAAAGTGCCGAAGGGCGACGTGCTCTATCAATTTCGCGAGGACGTGAAGAGCGGGAAACTGCCCACGGTTTCCTGGATTGTGCCGCCGGAGAATTTTTCGGACCATCCGGGCGCGCCGTGGTACGGCGCGTGGATGGTTTCGGAAGTGATGAACATTCTGACGCACAATCCGGAGATCTGGAAGAAGACGATTTTCGTTCTGGCGTACGACGAAAACGACGGGTACTTCGATCACGTGGCGCCTTTCGGCGCGCCCGACCCTTCGCGGCCGGAGACGGGCAAAGTGGGGGATGGGATCGATGCCGCGCTCGAATATTGGTCTCTCGCTCGCGACAAAGAACATGCAAAGCCGCAGGATGCGCGCGGTAATTCGATTGGGCTCGGTTTCCGCGTGCCGCTGGTAATCGCGTCACCGTGGAGCCGTGGCGGGTACGTGTGTTCGCAGGTTTTCGATCATACGTCCGTCGTTCAGCTTCTGGAAAATCTGCTGAGCCATAAGACCGGGAAGCAGATTCGGGAAACGAACATCACCGCGTGGCGTCGTGCGGTGTGCGGTGATCTTTCGTCGGCGTTTCAGCCGGCATCGGCGGCCGCGCAAGCGGCGAAGCTGGCTTTCCCGGCGCGTGATGAAGTCATCGAGGGGATTCATAAGGCGAAGTTTCGCGCGATGCCTTCGGGCTACCGGAAGTTGTCGGCGGCGGATGTCGCGCAATACCGCAGTTTCCTGCCGAAGCAGGAGGCGGGGACGCGGCGGTCACTGCCGCTTCCGTATGAACTGCACGCTTCGGGCAGGCTGAGCGCGGACGGGAAGTCGCTCGAGATTTCGATGGAAGCGCGGAAGGGCGCGGGGTCTGCGTTCCATGTTTATGCGCCGGGGAAATCCGGATCGCGGGCTTATGCCATGAAGGCGGGCCAGAAGGTGAGCGATGCAATCCCGATCGAGAACGGCGCTTATCGCATCTGTATCTGCGGACCGAACGGATTTCTGCGCGAGCTGGCGGGCGGCGCGGACGATCCCCTTCTCGATGTGGATTGTGAGTACCGGCCGAGCGGCGACCTGGATCTGCTGTTGACGAATCGCGATGCGAAGCAGAGTCATGATGCGCGAATTGTCGATCATTCCTACGGAGCGGGCGCGCGCAACGTGTCGCTGAAGGCTGGTGAGAAGCGCACGATTACGCTTCGCCTCGCGAAGAGCCATTCCTGGTATGACTTCTCGGTACTCGCGGGCCGTTTCGAGCGGCGTTGCGCGGGACGCGTGGAAACCGGCAAGCCCGGATACAGCGATCCGGCGATGAGCAACCATGCTTGAGGAAGCGCGCGCCGCTGTTCTGGGCGCGAAGCGAATCGCGGTGCTGACCGGAGCCGGTGTATCGGCTGAGAGCGGCATCCCGACATTTCGCTCGAACGGCGGATTCTGGCGCAACAACCGGTTTCAGGATCTCGCGACGCCCGAAGGCTTCGCGCGCGATCCGAAGTTTGTCTGGCAATGGTACGAAGAGAGGCGCCGCGGAATTGCGGCGGCGCGTCCGAATGCCGGGCATGAGGCGCTGGTCCGGATCGAGGAACGCACGCCCGACTTCACGCTGATCACGCAGAATGTAGACGGACTGCATGACGCCGCGGGATCGAAGAACATTATTAAGCTGCACGGCGATATCTGGGTTTTGCGCTGCACGAAATGCGGGGCCGAGCGAGTTAGGCGCGACGAGCTGAACGATCTCCCTCCGTATTGCGAGTGCGGGGGAATGCTGCGCCCGGACGTCGTGTGGTTCGGCGA
>Ga0134126_10012622_pt1 | contig 10667 bp, 5 predicted proteins | sample KB31752_FD_96881 | JGI IMG/M metagenome (GOLD analysis project Ga0134126, IMG submission 96881) | Terrestrial soil microbial communities with excess Nitrogen fertilizer from Kellogg Biological Station, Michigan, USA - KB3-175-2 | ecosystem: Environmental > Terrestrial > Soil > Unclassified ...
ATCCTGAATCCCGATCCCGCACATGTCAACGACAATGCGGTCGAAGGCGTCGACAACGTCAATAATATCGAACAGGTGGTGCTCAACAATCCTTCCGGCGGCACCTGCAATATCGCCATCCACGGCACCAGCATCCCGCAGGGCCCGCAGTCTTATGTGCTTGTCTACCAGTTCATCCAACCCTCCGTGGTCCTGCTCTATCCTTACGGCAGGGAGACCTGGATCCCCGGCTACTATCCCGAATACATCCGCTGGAACGCCTTCGACAACAGCCCGAATACGTTCACGCTCGACTACTCCACGGACAACGGTGCCACCTGGACCACGATAAATAATGCGGTCAGCGCCGCCAGCCGTATGTATATGTGGACCGCGCCGAATGTGGCCACCAACCAGGCCCTTGTACGCGTCACCCGCAATGGCACATCGTACAGCAGCGTCAGCACATATCCTTTTACTATCCTGGGCCAACCCTCGGCCTCCGTGACCAATCCCTGCCAGGGCTATGCGCAGCTCAGCTGGAACACTATCCCGTCGGCAACAAGCTACGATATTATGCAGCTGGTCGGCGATACGATGGTAAAGGTCGCCAGCACGACGACCACGAGCTATCTGCTGGGTCATCTCAACCGCGACAGCAGCTATTGGCTGGGCGTACGCGCCGTGAACGGCACATCCTCCGGACGACGCTCCATATCGGTCAATATCACTCCTTCGGGCGGCGCATGTAACCTGAGCGCGCTCGACAACGACTATTCCGCGGACTCGCTGATCGGTCTTAATTCCGGCCGGATGTATACGTCTACGCAACTGACATCGGCTGTCCCCATTGAGGTCGAACTGAAAAACCTGGGCACGATCCCTACGGGATCCGCCTTCACGGTTTCCTATAGCATCAACGGCGCGACGCCCGTCACCGAGGCCAGCAGTGCCGTCATTCCGCCCAACAACGGAGCGTTTGACTATACGTTTTCCACGACCGCCGATCTCTCCGCCCCCGGCAGCTATACGGTGCAGGTGTGGGTATCCTATCCCGGTGATCCGGCGACGGGCAACGACACGGTGACGGCGGTGATCAAACAGCTGACCAACGACCCGGTCACGCTCAATCCTGCCATGACGGAAGGTTTCGAAAGCGCCGCGGCTGCGAGCTATGTTTCTCCCACGATGGGTTTCACGGGACTCGACCGCTGCGATTTCATGACAAGCAATGGCAACGGCCGTGTACGCACCTTCGTCAATACCGGTATGGCCCACTCTGGGAATCGATATGCCGTGCTTGACCAGACGCATTATGCCACTTCACTCACTTCCGACAGTCTTATAACGACTTTCAATCTCTCCGCCTATTCCTCCACCGATCAGATCTGGCTCGACTTCTGGTACCGGAATCAGGGAAGTACTGCAAACCTCGGCGGCAACACCGTTTGGATAAGGGGCAACGATCAGTCGGCCTGGATACCGGCTTACCTCCTCGATACGACGACCGCCAACATAGGCATTTACCAACCCTCTTCGCATATCAATGTCACCCAGCTGCTGAACAACGCATCGGAAACCATCGGCAGCAGCTTCCAGGTCAAATTCGGAGAAGTAGGCAATACCGGGGGCAGCGACGTCATTACCGACGGGACTCTCGACAATGGCTATATTTTCGACGATATCACGCTTACAAAAGGCACCAATGACATCGGCGTGCTGAGACTGGTCTCCCCCGTCGCTACGGGCAGCTGCTCGCTACCCGGCGCCACCCCCATCGGCATCGGCGTAAGGAATTACAGCAACACCGCCGCGGTAAATATCAAGGTCTCTTATGCGATCGATGGCGATACCGTCACCGAAACCATCCCCTCCATCGGCGCCGGCGATTCCATCGTCTATACCTTCTCCGCGACGAAAGACATGTCCGCCTTCCGCGCCTGGCGGATCGACGCCTGGGTCAGCTATACCGGTGATACTTATTCGCTGAACGACACCCTGGCTCCGGTCACCATCCAAACGACGCCGCTCATCTCTGCCTTCCCCTATCTGGAGAGCTTCGATACCAGCAACGGCTATTGGTATACGGGAGGCATCAATTCGAGCTGGCAATGGGGCGCGCCGAAAAAGGCCGTCATCGACAAGGCCGCGAGCGGTCCCGATTGCTGGGTGACCAGCCTGACGGGCAACTATAACAATAATGAGCGGTCCTATCTCTATTCCCCCTGTTTCGATCTCAGCGGACTTACCTCCCCCGTCCTTTCCTTCAGCCATATTTTCCAGACGGAGGACGATTGCGACTGCGACTATCATTGGGTCGAATATACCACGGACGATGTGAACTGGAGCAGGCTGGGCGCCGTCGGAGCGGGAACCAACTGGTATGACAATACGACCAGGCAGGCCTGGCAGCTTTCCTGGTCTAAATGGCATGTATCCAGCTACGACATCCCGGTCAATGCGCCGAAGGTCAGGTTCCGCATCGTGATGAACAGTGACCCGGGCACTACTTATGAGGGTGTCGGCATCGATGATGTCCACATATTCGACAAGGCTTCCGTTTATAACGGCGCCGACGACAGCGTCACGAAGTCCGTCAGCGGCAACGGCTGGATCAATTTCGACATCGGCGGCCGACGCATCGCGGCTATCGATCCCAATGGCCAGGACCTCGGACCCACCACCGTCAAGGTCTTCTTCAACCATACGGGCGCGGTCCGGCATGATACCGCCCAGTACTATCTCGACCGCAACCTCGTCATACAACCCTCCAATCCGCCGGCTGCCAATGTGGGCGTCCGGTATTATTTCCTCGACAGCGAGGCGGTAGCGCTGATCAATGCGTCGGGATGTCTCTCCTGCAACACGATCGCCGATGCCTACCAATCCGGCGTGGCGCAATTCAGCAGCCCGGCAGCCGCCGAGGAAGACAGCACTCTGCAGAACGACAGCACCGGTGAATTCCGGTTCCATCATCCGCACCGGGATGTCGCCATCATTCCCAACGACAATGGCTACTATGCGGAATACCAGGTAGGCGGCTTCTCCGAATTCTGGATCTGCGATACCATCCCGCCGGAGACCGCATCCCCTACGCTGACGCTGCTCTCCTTCACCGCGACAAGGGCGGGCAATACCGCCCTCCTGCAATGGAGCACCGCGAATGCCTTCGGCATCGACCATTATACCATCGAAAAAGGCACTGACAGTATCCATTTCTCTCCGCTCGATTCGCTGCCCGCCGCAACTGACGGCCGCGGAACGGACAATTACCAGTATACCGACACCCATCTCGACAGCGGCGCCAACTACTACCGCCTGCGCGCGGTGGACGCCTTCGGCAACTTCATCGGGTCACCTATCCGGAAAGTAGAGGGCCCCGACAGCGTGAGCGTCATCATTTATCCCAACCCGGTCCACCGAACCTACGTCTTTATCAGCACGACCCGGAGCGCCCGGCTCATCCGGCTGATCGATGTTTCCGGCAGAACGGTGCTGGTGCGTTCTGTACGCGGCAATCTCAATACCGTGCCGCTCAGTGCGCTGGCCCCAGGCATCTATTTCGTCGAAGTCACCACCGATACGGGGTCTACAGTGCAGAAAATCCTCATCCGGTAACTTTCCGCGACCCCGTGGTCCAAAACTTTTTTTGTTTTTCCGGCGAACGGCTACTATCTTTGTCCACAATAATGGTAGACAATAGTATGAACACGCATCTCACCTCCATCCGGCATCAGATTTCCTCCATGTCCAGCAGCGAACCCTGTTGTTGCTGTTGATCCCTCATCTACCCGGGGCCTAAGAAACAATTCCCTTCATCACATCACCGGATCATGGACCACACACAAGACATAAAACAAGCTTCTGCCGAATTACTCTACCTAATTAGTGGATTATCCATCAGCGAGGCGCTTGCGCTTCTGGTCAAACGATATCCGGGTAAGGTCACCTTCTCCACGAGCTTCGGAATCGAAGACCAGGTCATCACCCACCATATTCTGAGTGCCGGGTTGCCGGTATCGATCTTCACGCTGGATACCGGGCGGCTCTTCGCGGAGACGTATTCCGTATGGAGCGCCACCAACGAAAAATACGGGACCAGGCTGAAGGCCTATTACCCTGACCGGCGGTTGCTTGAATCGTACCTGGAAGAAAAAGGACCCAACGCCTTTTACGAGTCGGTGGCCAACCGCAAAGAATGCTGTCATATCCGCAAGGTAGAGCCGCTGCAACGGGCCCTCGCGGGTCAAACGGTCTGGATCACCGGTCTAAGGGCCGAACAATCTCCCCAACGGGCAGACCACCAGATCATAGAATTCGACGAAGGCAACGAGATCATTAAATATAACCCCCTGCTGCATTGGAGCAGCGACGAGGTCAGGGACTTCATCGATCAGAACAATATTCCCTACAACCCGCTTCACGATAAGGGTTTCGTCAGCATCGGCTGCGCTCCCTGTACACGCGCCATACGGCCGGGCGAAGATTTTCGGGCCGGAAGATGGTGGTGGGAAGACAACAGTAAAAAAGAATGCGGCCTGCATGTCGCGTCATAGCAGCCCGCATGTCGCATCATAGCGGCCCGAACGCGGCATCATAAAAAAATGATATGAGCAACGACACCAAATACCAGTTAGACTATCTCGACCAGTTGGAGTCGGAGTCCATCCACATCCTGCGCGAGGTGGCGGGACAATTCGAACATCCGGCCCTTCTTTTCAGCGGAGGCAAGGACTCCATCACGATGGTCCACCTGGCCTTAAAAGCCTTTCGCCCGGGGAAGTTCCCTTTCCCGCTGGTGCATATCGATACCGGTCATAATTTCCCTGAGGCGCTGGACTTCCGCGACAGGCTGGTATCCACTATCGGCGAAAAGCTGATCGTCCGCAAGGTGGAAGACACCATACGCCGCCGGCATCTCACCGAGCCCGGTGGAAAATTCTCCAGCCGCAACGCCCTCCAGTCCTATACGCTGCTGGATACCATCGAGGAGTTCGGGTTCGACGCCTGCATCGGCGGCGCCCGCCGTGACGAGGAAAAAGCACGGGCGAAAGAAAGGATATTCTCCGTCCGCGACGAGTTCGGCGGCTGGGATCCCAAACGCCAGCGTCCCGAGCTGTGGAATATCTACAACGGCCGGATCCGCAAAGGCGAGAACGTACGGGCCTTCCCCATCAGCAACTGGACCGAGCTGGACATCTGGAACTATATCCGCCGCGAGAACATTTCGTTACCCTCCATCTATTTCGCGCACGAACGCGAGGTCATCGACTATGAAGGACAATGGGTGGCCGTTTCGCCCTTTATCCGTCTGGACTCAGGCGACAGCGTACAACGTCGCACGGTCCGCTACCGTACGGTCGGCGATATGACCTGCACGGCCGCTGTGGAGTCATCGGCATCGGTCATCGACGATATCATCCGGGAGATAACGGCTACGCGCACCAGCGAGCGTGGCGAGACACGCATCGACGACAAGGTATCGGAAGCCGCGATGGAAGACAGAAAAAAGAATGGCTATTTCTAACGATCAACAAGCTCAACACATGGACTTATTACGATTCATAACCGCAGGTAGCGTGGACGACGGGAAAAGCACCCTCATCGGAAGGTTGCTCTATGACAGCAAGAGCATCCTGACCGACCAGCTGGAAGCCCTGGAAAAACAGAGCAGGAACAGGAACAAGGAGGCCGGAGAGATCGATCTGGCCCTGCTGACCGATGGTCTGCGCGCCGAACGCGAACAAGGCATCACCATCGATGTAGCCTATAAATATTTTTCGACGCCAAGGCGCAAGTTCATCATCGCCGACGCGCCGGGTCATATCCAGTACACCCGCAATATGGTGACGGGCGCAAGCAATGCCAATCTAATCATCATCCTCATCGACGCCCGCAACGGTGTCGTGGAACAGACCCGCAGACATTCCATCATCGCTTCGCTGCTCAATATCCCCCACGTGGTCGTCGCCGTCAACAAGATGGATCTCGTGGGCTATTCGCAGGACCGCTATAACAATATCCTCATCGATTTTGCGGAGACAGCCAGGAGCCTGCAGCTGAAAGACGTCACCTATCTGCCCATCAGCGCGCTGAAAGGCGACAATATCGTTGAACGCGGCTCGCAGCTGCCCTGGTACGACGGTCCGACCCTTCTGGGTCTGCTGGAAACGACCCCGGTCGATATCGACACCGATCTGAGACGGGGCAGGCTCAGCGTCCAGTACGTCATCCGTCCTCAGACCGACGAGCACCACGACTATCGGGGCTATGCCGGCAAAATATCCAGCGGCATCTACCGGAAAGGCGACACCGTCACCATCCTCCCTTCGGGGCTGACCAGCCGCATCCTGGCCATAGAGACCGGCGGGAAGGAAGTAGAAGAGGCATTCGCCCCGCAAAGCGTGATCCTTCGTCTCGAAGACGACATCGATATCAGCCGCGGCGATCTCATCGTGAATGGCGTTCACCCACCCCAGGTGGGACAGGAGTTCGACGTTTTGCTTTGCTGGATGGATACCAAGCCGCTGCAGCCGGGCAATAAATACCTGCTTCAACTGGGTAGCCGTACCGTACGGGGATTGGTAAAGGACATCGAATACCGCCTCGACGTAAATACCCTGGAAAAGCTGCCTTCGCCCGGACAAGCGGGTCTGAACGATATCGTCAGGGCGAGTATCCGCACCGCCGCTGCCCTGCCCTTCGACGGCTATAACGATCTGCCTGCGGGAGGCGGAGCCATCCTCATCGACGAAACCAGCTTTGTAACTGTAGGCGCCTGCATGATCCAATAAAAAGAGAATGCGAAAAGAAACTATCCATATCGGTAAAGTCATTTTTGCGGGAGCAGGACCCGGTGATCCCGAGCTCCTCACGGTCAAGGCCCTTCGCTGGCTGAACCGCGCGGACGTCGTCATTGCCGACCGCCTCGTAAGCCCGGAGATCCTCCGGGACTATATCCCGCCCGACGCCCTGCTCATCCCCGTCGGCAAACAATCGCACCACGCCGACTCGACACCGCAATCCGTCATCGATCACCTGCTGGTCGAACATGCCCTGCAAGGCAAGCTCGTCGTCCGGCTAAAAGGAGGCGATGTCTCCATTTTCTCCAATATCCTCGACGAGCTGACGGCGCTGACCAGCCACCGGATTCCCTATGAGCTGGTACCCGGCGTCACCGCTGCCCTCGGCGCGGCCGCCTATGCCGGGATACCCCTGACGGCGAGAGGCTTTTCCACCGCCGTACGTTTCCTCACCGGCTATAGCCCCGACAATGCAGACGATGGCTGGTACCGCGATCTGGCGCAAACAACGGATACCCTTGTTTTTTATATGTCTTCGGCCCCATTGGATACCCTCATCCGGCGGTTGTTGCAACAAGGCATACCCGAAGACCGATGGGTAGCCGTCATCGAACAGGCCACCACTCCGCTCCAACGCGTGAACGCCTTGCCTGTGCATGATTATCTTCCGGCCGCCGGTGGAAGCCGCTACGCTTCCCCGGCACTGGTTATTATCGGCCGGGTGGCCGCCCTTCACTCCGAATTCCAATGGCTGACGAACAGCGGGAGCAACGAAGAATATTTTCCTGGGCTTTCATCCACAAAAAAAATCGCGCTATGCTGACGACACCGAAAATGAATATGATGAAGGAGCTGATCGCGGGCTCTTCCCGCGAAGAGCTGATCTGGCTCAGCGGCTATCTGGCCGGGGTCGTCGCGCAAGGACCGGGTGCCGTATCCGCTCCCGCGGCCGTCGCTGCACCGCAATCCACCGCAGCCGAGCCTTCCGCGGCCCCGCTCCGGATCACCATCGCCTATGGCACCGAGACGGGCAATGCCAAACGTCTTGCGACCGATTTCGCCGCCAGGGCCAAAAAGAAGGGCATCCAGGCCAAACTGGTCGGTCTCGAACAATACCGTCTGGGCGATCTGACTAAGGAAGAATACCTTCTCACGGTGATCAGCACCCAGGGTGACGGCGAACCGCCCGCCGCCGCGAAAAAATTCTATGACCATATCCATCAGAACGGTCTGCGTCTCGATCGCCTGAAATACGGTGTCCTCGCTCTCGGCGATACCGCCTACCCGCTGTTCTGCAAGGCCGGTGAAGACGTCGATCAGCAATTGCAAAAAATAGGCGGACAACGTCTCCTCTCGCTTCAAAAATGCGATACCGACTACGAGAGCGAAGCCTCAAAATGGTTCGATTCGGTGCTCCAGCAACTGAACCACGCCCCTACGCTTGCCGCCGCACCCGTCGTCATCGCAAAGCCGCACACAAAAAAAACATATACCGGCGCCATCCTCACCAATACCAATCTCAACGACCACGGCTCGGGTAAACAAACCTGGCACCTGGAGATAGAAGCCGAAGGTGTCGAATACCAACCGGGCGATAGCCTGGGAATAGTCCCGGAAAACCCGGCCGTCCTCGTCGAGGCCATCATCGCACTCACCGGCGCCGATGCCAACCAGCTCCTTCCCCACCGGTCGGAAGAATGGCCGCTGGCACACCTGCTCCGCCGGCGACTGAACATCGTCTATCTCCCCGAACGCGTCGTGAAAAAATATGCGGGCATCGTACAGCAGGACATACCCGAAACGAAGATCGGGCTGCTCGATCTGCTCAAGATCTACCCAGTGCACGACACGCGCCAGTTCCATGCCGTCGTCGCTATTCTTGAACCACTGGCGCCGCGGCTTTATTCCATTTCCTCCTCACCCGAGGCTCACCCCGGCGAGATCCATCTCACGGTGGCGCGCGACCGATTTGCCGTCAACGGAGAAACCAAGTTCGGCCTTTGCTCCGATGGACTTTCACAACTGACGCCGGGACAGACCATCGAATTCTATATTCATCCCAATTCCCAATTCCGCCTCCCGGCTCCCGATACCGATATCATCATGATCGGACCCGGAACGGGGATCGCACCCTTCCGTTCATTCATCGCGGAAAGAGACAGTCGCGGGTCGCAGGGAAAGAACTGGCTTTTCTTCGGCGACCGCCGGTTTACCACCGATTTCCTCTACCAGACCGAGATCCAGGACTGGGCGATGACAGGAGTGCTCACGCGCGTCAACACGGCTTTTTCCCGCGACCAGAAAGAAAAGGTCTACGTGCAACACAGGATGCGCCAAAATGCCACGGAACTATTCGCGTGGCTGCAGTCCGGTGCACACGTCTTTGTCTGCGGCGCCAAACAACCGATGAGCGTAGACGTGGAGGATACCCTCCTCTCCATTATTCAAAAAGAAGGCAACAAAAATGCGGCCCAGGCCCAGGCCTATCTCGACGAGCTGAAAGAGACGGGCCGTTATGTAAAAGATGTCTACTGAAGTGAACAATATGATCGAAAACAAGAACCTGTCGGATACCGAACGGATCAAGCAAGCCAGTGACGGCCTTCGCGGCACCCTTGCCGAAACCCTTCTCGACGAGCTTACCGGGGCCATCGGCGAGGACGACAAGTCGCTGGTGAAATTCCACGGCATGTATCAGCAGGATGACCGCGACCGCCGCGAAGAACGCGCCGCCAAAAAGCTGGAACGGCTTTGGTCCTTCATGATCCGTCTGCGCATACCCGGAGGTCTCCTGACCCCCGAACAATATATCGCGCTGCACCATATCGCCGGAGAGAACTCCACAGGCACCATCAAGATCACTACCCGTCAGACCATCCAGCTGCACGGTCTCCTGAAACACCGGGTCAAACCCACTATCAGCGCCTTTAACGCCGCCGGGCTCGACTCCATCTCCGCTTGCGGAGATGTCAATAGAAACGTCACCTGCGCCGCCCACCCGATGCAATCCGCCATCCATGAACAGGTGCACAGCTACGCCGCCCGCATCAGCCGGATGCTGCTACCGAAGACAAAAGCGTATTACGAGATATGGCTCGACCAGGAAAAGCTCACCGATAAAAAAGAAGAAGAAGATCCGCTGTACCAGGACCGCTACCTTCCGAGAAAATTCAAGATCGGTATCGGCATCCCGCCGAATAACGAGGTCGACGTACTGACCAACGATCTCGGACTGATCGCCGTCATTAATAACGATAGGCTCGAAGGCTTCAATGTCGCCATCGGCGGGGGTCTCGGCGCCACTCACGGAAACCCGGACACCTATCCCCGTCTTGCAACGGTGATCGGGTTCGTCCCCGCAGACGACGACCGGTTGTTCAAAACGATCTATGAGATCATCACCATCCAGCGCGATTATGGCAACCGCAGCGACCGCAAACTCTCCCGTCTCAAATATACCCTCGACCGTCTCGGCGCCGACTGGTATAAACAAGAACTTACGCGACGCACGGGATTCGAGCTGGAACCACCGCGTCCATATTTCTTCAACGAGCGGAAAGATCTTTACGGCTGGCAACAAAATCACCAGGGCCTCTGGTATTATACGCCCTTCATCGAGAACGGCAGGATCCTTGACGACGAAAAACTGGCGCTCAAGACCGCACTTTTCGAGATCGCCCAGACCGGCAAGGCCAATTTCCGATTCACGACCAACCAGGGCCTCATCCTGGCCGACATCCGAAAAAAAGACAAGAACCTGGTCAACGGTATCCTCGAGAAGTTCGGAATCCTCGCCCATACCGAAACCGCCTCTGCCATCCGTAAAAATTCGATCGCCTGCGTCGCATTGCCGACCTGCCCGCTTGCGCTGGCCGAAGGGCAACG
>Ga0134126_10012624_pt1 | contig 10666 bp, 14 predicted proteins | sample KB31752_FD_96881 | JGI IMG/M metagenome (GOLD analysis project Ga0134126, IMG submission 96881) | Terrestrial soil microbial communities with excess Nitrogen fertilizer from Kellogg Biological Station, Michigan, USA - KB3-175-2 | ecosystem: Environmental > Terrestrial > Soil > Unclassified ...
AAATTCGGTCCAGCTTACGCTGTAACCAAGCGGCTTGAGCTTGTCCTCGAGCGTACCCCTGCCTTTGAGCAGCACCAGCTTGCCATATTTCTGGTAGCCGATCCGGACGACCTTATCCTGGCCGTAACTTGCACCGACCGTCGCGGCGACGGCGCTGAGCGACAGCACGGCAGCCGCGATCGTCCGTTGAAACCAACGCATGACTTTCTCCGAAGATGTTAAGACTAAGGATGACTTACGAGGCTGGCGTTGGCCACCTTAACGGGCATCGAGATCAGCCCAAGGCGCGCGAAGCGACCGACAAAGCGTCGGACGGCCTCGATATCGACACCAGTTGCTGCGGCCTGCGGCAGCTCTTCGGCGCGCAGCGGCGATGACAATGCACCACCGACAGCCCCTGCCAAAGACAGCTTCAGAAATTTCCGACGTTTCATTTCGATCTCCGACGCGACAGCGCGACGGAGGAAATGATGGTGCGATGCCGCGAGACTGTCGAGACCCCCGCAAAAATAGCAATACGCGCGCTGTCGAAGCTGCACATCGCGACGACATTATTGCGAGATGACGAGATTGCGCGGCGCAAATTTTTCCGCGCCAAAAATCGCTGAAATTTGCTGCTTAAAGCTTGATCCCGCGGCTCATAAAGATACGCACGGGAGAAAAGTCCGGCGAGCGAACGTGGGATTTCTTTTGATAGTGCCCCCGCAATAACGGCTTGCTACGGTGCAGGCCAGCGAGAGAAAGAACCTCCGCTCTGCTTAAAAAGCGAGCGCCACCGACGCGAATCGGCGGGCGCGATCAACGGCGCATAGGTGTTCAACCCGCTGCCGCCACCTTCTGCGCCACGTTGACCGCGAGCTTGCCGTAACGGTCGGTGAAGGCCGCGGTGTCGATCTCCTCGAGCTGGATCGCGCCGCTCATGACGCCCTTCTTCCATTCCTCGTGCTCGGGATCGTGCTTGAACTCCGGCATGACTTCCTTGGCGAACAGCTCCAGTGACTCGCAGATATGTTCATGGGTGTTCTTGCCGGCCTGGTTGAGCAGAATCACCTGGTCGATATGCGAGGAGCGGAAGCGCCGCAGCTTCCTGGCGATGGTTTCGGGCGAGCCGATCAAGCCGCCGCGCAGCGCCGCCTCCTGTGCCTCCGGATTGTCGCGCTTCCACTTGTTGTATTCGTCCCACATGTTGACCGTGCCCGGCGCCGGACGCGCCCGATTCTGGCCCTGGCCGTAATAACGCAGCGCGAATTGGAAGAAGGTCGCGCCATCGGCGCGGCGGCGCGCCTCCTCGTCGGTCTTGGCGCACATGAAGAACGACACCAGCGCCATGTTCGGATTGATCTCGTAGTCGGCGAGCTTCTTCAGCCGCTTGGTGATGGCGTTGTAATAGGCATGCACCCAGGCATGCGCAGCGTCCGCGCTGACGAACTGGAAGCCGAGCGCGCCGAAGCCATTCTGGCCGGCACGCTCAATGGTCGGCAATTGCGAGCAGGCCATCCACAGCGGCGGATGCGGCTTCTGCACCGGCTTCGGCACGACATTGCGCAGGGGAATGTCGAAATATTTGCCGTGATGCTCGGTGCCGATCCTGGTGAACATCGGGAAGATCGCGGCAACCGCCTCCTCGAACACCTCGCGCTTGGTTTCCATGTCGCGGCCGAACGGAGTGAGCTCGGTGATGGACGCGCTCTCGCCCATGCCGAATTCGCAGCGGCCGTTGCTCAGGAGGTCCAGCACCGCGACGCGCTCGGCGACGCGCGCGGGGTGGTTGGTGGTGAGCTGGAAGATGCCATGGCCGAGCCTGATCTGTTTGGTGCGCTGGCTCGCCGCGGCGAGGAAGGATTCGGGCGCCGGCGAATGCGAATATTCCTCAAGGAAATGGTGCTCGACCACCCAGGCGTAGTCATAACCGCAGCGGTCGGCGGTCTCGAGCTGTGTCAGCGCGTTCTGGTAGAGCCGCAGCTCGTCGCCCTCAACCCAGGGGCGCGGCAGTTGCAGCTCATAGAAGATGCCGAATTTCATCACGTCTCTCCCAAGGCCCACATTCTTTTTTGTTGGTGTAACCTCTTGTCAGTGTAGCCTTGGCCGTCCTCAAGTCTAGCGCCGGTTGCGCATGGCAATTCCGCGCCGCGGAAGCCCGCTTGATCGGAACTGCCGAATGATTAGGTTTGAGCTTTCCGAGTCGCAGCCTGCGACTCCTTTCCCCTCAAGGCGCATGACCAGTTTCTCCCCGCACCAGGACGCCGCGCTGAAAGCTGTTGCCGACTGGCTCAAGGCCAAGCCGGGCAAGAGCGGCACGCCGCAGGTGTTCCGCCTGTTCGGCTTTGCCGGCACCGGCAAGACCACGCTGGCGCGGCACATCGCCGATGGCGTCGATGGCGAGGTGAAATTCGCGGCCTTCACCGGCAAGGCGGCGCTGGTGATGCGCAACAAGGGTTGCGACAATGCTTCCACCATCCACTCGCTGATTTATCGCGCGCGCGAATCCGGCGTGGAGCAGCCGAGCTTCGAACTCTGGGACGACGCGCCGGCCTCGAAAGCCAAGCTGATCGTGATCGACGAATGCTCCATGGTCGATGCCGAGATGGGCCGCGACCTGCTCTCGTTCGAATGTCCGCTTTTGGTGCTGGGCGATCCCGCGCAGCTGCCGCCGATCCAGGGCGGCGGCTTCTTCACCGCGGATGAACCGAACGCGATGCTGACAGAGGTGCATCGCCAGGCGCAGGACGATCCGATCGTTCGGATGTCGATGGACGTGCGCGAGGGCCGCGCGCTCGATATCGGCCGTTACGGCGAGAGCGAGGTAGTGTCGCGCTCAGAGCTCGATCCGGACAAGGTGATGAATGCCGACCAGGTGCTGGTCGGGCGCAATAACACCCGCCGCGCCTACAACATGCGGATGCGGCAGCGCCAGAATATCGAGGAGCCGTTGCCGGTGGCGGGCGACAAGCTGGTATGTCTGCGCAACAACCGCAAGAAGGGCCTGTTCAATGGCGGGCTGTGGCGGGTGAAGGCGCGCACACCCTCGCGCTCGAAGACCTCGCGCATCCTCAGCATGCGGTTGTCGCCGGACGAGGAGTTCATGCACAAGGTGACGAAAGTGTCGGTACGCCAGGACTGTTTCGAAGGCGGCATCGAGCAGATCCCCTGGGAGCAACGCAAACCCTATGACGAGTTCGATTACGGCTACGTGCTGACCGTGCACAAGTCGCAGGGCTCGCAATGGGACGACGTGGTGCTGTTCGACGAGAGCTTTGCCTTCCAGGACAGCCGCGCAAGGTGGCTCTATACGGGGATCACGCGCGCGGCGAAAAGGCTATCTGTTGTGGTGTGAGGCTGTTGCCTCTCATCGTCATTGCAAGCGCAGCGAAGCAATCCACATCTCGGCTTGCTCAAGCATGGATTGCTTCGTCGCTGTCGCTCCTCGCAATGACGGTCCTCGCAATGACGGTCCTCGCAATGACGGTCCTCGCAATGACGGTCCTCGCAATGACGGTCCTCGCAATGACGGTCCTCGCGTCCCCGCAGCGAGCCGCAACTGAACGCTGCTGCTCTCGGCCGGCGATTCATCGCAAGCGGATTTGACCATTGCTCCAAAGCGCACTGAATTGAGCATTGACGCCCTGATCGCCGGGCTTTTTCTTCACGGACTCGTGTCCGTCCAATGGTAACAATCGCGGCCCTGCCCCGTATCTCCGGATGCACGAAAGCGCTTCCTTCCGAATATGATATGGATGGGGAACGCCCTAGACTATCGCCAATTCCCGATACAACCCCTTCCAGGTTCCGAACGAGGACACAACATGACCCAGTTCAGCCGACGCTTAAGTCGTTTTGCGCTTGGCGCCGCTGCCATTGGCGCGCTTGCGATCGCTGCCTTCGTCTCCGTCCCCTCGCGCGCCGCTGAGGATGCGGTCGTCATCCCCGCGCCCAAATCAGACGTCGCCGCCTCGGACGGCTTGCAGACCGTCGTAGTCTCCGGCGGCTGCTTCTGGGGCGTGCAGGGCGTGTTCCAGCACACCGCGGGCGTCGTCAACGCGGTCTCCGGCTACGCCGGCGGCAGCCAGATGACCGCGACCTATGAGCAGGTCTCGACCGGTACCACCGGTCACGCCGAATCCGTGCAGATCAAGTTCGACCCGAAAAAGATTTCCTATGGCAAGATCCTGCAGATCTTCTTCTCGGTCGCGCATGACCCGACCCAGCTCAACCGGCAGGGCCCGGACTCCGGCACGCAATATCGCTCGGCGATCTGGACCACCTCCGAGGACCAGAAGAAGGTGGCGGACGCCTATATCGCCCAGCTCAACGCCGCCAAGGTCTATGCCAAGCCGATCGTGACCAAGGTGTCGTCGCTGCAGGGCTTCTTCCCGGCGGAGTCCTATCACCAGGACTACCTGACGCTGCACCCTAACCAGCCCTATATTGCCTATAACGACCTGCCGAAGATCGACAATCTGAAGAAGCTGTTTGCGGCAAATTACATCGAGAAGCCGACGCTCGTGCAGAACGCGAGCGTCTCCAACTGACGGCGGCTTCTCCAAAGCGTGATGATTATCATCGCGCTTTGGCCTACTGTTTGCGCGTGATCCCTCGGGCCGGGCCCGAGGGCGTGCTTTTCGGAAAGCCGCGACCTACCCCGCTGTCCGAGTGCGGGGTAGGCTTTTTCCGGATCATGCGCCCAAAGGAGCATCCATGTCTGACACCAAAGTAACCGACAAAATCGTCAAGAGCGAAGCCGAGTGGCGCAAGGAATTGTCGCCGATGCAGTACGCGGTCCTGCGCGAGAAGGCGACCGAGCGGCCGTTCACGGGCGAGTATGAGTATGAGACCAAGCCCGGTACCTATGTCTGCGCCGGCTGTGGGCAGACCCTGTTCGAGTCCGATGCCAAGTTCGATTCCGGCTGCGGCTGGCCGAGCTTCACCCAGCCGGCCACGGAAAGCCATGTCGACGAGGAGCAGGACCATAGTCACGGCATGATCCGCACCGAGGTCCTGTGCTCGAAATGCTCGGGCCATCTCGGCCATGTCTTCAATGACGGCCCCGGCCCCACGGGCCTGCGCTATTGCATCAATTCGGCGGCGCTGAAGTTGAAGCCGCGCTAGGCGTACGCCTCCCGCTCCCAGTGCGGGAAGGAAACGGCTTCGTCATTGGTACCTGAGCCCAGAATGTGCTTTGTTTGACAGGCGGCACGGCGAGCCTTTCGCCGGCCGCGTGGCTTGCTGGAGGGTGCCATGTCGCTGGGGATGATCCTGATCATCATCGTGATCATTCTGATGCTTGGCAGCGTCAGCGGCCGGTTTGGCGGCCATGGCTACGGCCTCGGCCACTCGGGTACGGGATTGCTTGGCGTAATTCTTGTCATCGTACTCGTTCTGGTCCTGCTGGACAAGCTATGAATCTTGCAACTCATTGAAATTACATGAGTTCTTCGTTTACTGTTAGATTCACGTTTTGATCCGACGGGATTCGCAATTCTGTCAAACAGGCCTATATTAGGGGTCGAAATGACGTGCACGGCGGCCGCCGGTTGCGGCTTTCCCGCCGTCTTATCCCCAACCCGCTCGCGCTAGCGCAAATAAGACATGAGGCCATCGACCATGCGTCCTATGCGTCCGTTCAACTTCAACACCTCCGCCGAACTATTCCCTGCCGCGATCCGCAAGAAGAAGCGTGCCGGGTTTGCCTATCGGCGTTTCGGCACCGCGGCCGAGGCCGTTCGCTTCGCCATCGAGGAGTTGCCGGCGGATTCGCTGAACGGCGCCTATCTGCAGGTCGAGGAAGCGCGCTTCGACCAGAGCGGCATCCGTTCCCTGTATGAGAGCGAGGCGTTTCCGCTGCCGCGCCGGCCCCGCAAGGCCGAGGCTGCTGCCAGCGACAAGGACGCTGCATAAGGTTTTTTGCCTTTGTGAAAACGCGCCCTCGGACATCGGGTCCGGGGGCGTTTTTCTTTGGCGGTCAGTTAAGTCTGCTTCTCAAGCCAGCGCCGCAGCAGCCGCGCATTGCGCACATTGGCGCGGAACAGCACGTCGATGGCGTCGCCGGCAACTGGCACCACTCCGACCACGCCCTGGAACGCAACATTGCCGAGCATCCGTGCAGTGATATGCCAGGGTGCACCCAGCGCGCGGGCTTCATGGACCAGCCACAGCGACAACCCGGTCGCGATGATGTCGCCAACGATTGGAATCAGGCCGACGATGCCGTCGACGCCGTAACGGATCTTCGTGCCGGGCACGATGAAAGCGACGTCGAGCAGCTTGGCCACGGCCTCCAGCCGCTTCAGCCGCTGCTCGCGTGTGAGCTGGCCGAACGGGTTGCGAAAGTCGAAATGAACACCGCCGAAGGGCGGCCGCAGCGTTTCCTGCGGAATCTCGCGCCCGTCCTGGTCGATGATCTTGCCGCGCGCTTCCTTCGCGCTGAAGTCGGCGCGGGTGGCGCGTACGTGACCAAAAGCGTGTTCGTTTGTCATGCCCATCAAATGGTAACGCACCAGCCCGGCGCAAGTTGCTTTATTTTCCGCGCGCTGCCGTCGGCGTCAGGCCGAAGCGGCGACGAAAGCAGCGGTTGAAATAGGAGAGATCGTTGAAGCCGCATCCGAAAGCAATGTCGCTGATTCGCCCTTCCTTGCACGCCAGCAAATCCGCAGCCTTACGCATCCGTAATTCATTCAGGCGCGTGGTGAAGCTGGCGCCGGCTTCATACAGCAGCTCGTTGACATAGCGTTCCGACAAGCCGGCCTCGGCCGCGAGCCTGTGAGCTGAAAAATCCGGCTCCACAAAGCGCTTTTCCAAAATCATCAGGACCGCCTTCAGCCGCACCGCGCGCAAGCCGCCGCGCTGCGCCGTGGTTGCAGGATCGCCGCGGGCACCAAGGCCGAGCGCCGCGAGGTCCAGAAGATGGGCAGCGGCCGCCATGCCGGCTTCCTCGACCGCATCCGGATGTTTGGTCAGCATGTCGCTGTAGTCCAGCGCGAGCGACAACGCGCCGCCCGGCTCCAGTTCGCGACCGACGACGTCGTCGACGTCGGGCACCATTGCCCGCAGCGCCGCGGCGGGCAAATAGACGCAGCTGAATTGCGTGCGGCTCGATCTGCCGGCGCTGTGGAACGGTTCATCGAGCTTGAACAGAGTGAGCGCGCCCGGACGCACATTGAACTCGGAGCCGAGATGAATCACTTGCTCATCGAGATTGCCGGCATTGCGCGTCAAGCAATAGCGGTCGTCCTTGCTCGCCAGGACATGGCTGCGTTCGCGACGCACGCCCGTGAAGGTGCCGTCGCAGTTGCCGACGATGGTCGAGCCGATATAGAGGGAATTCATCGTGGCGCGAAACCGTACGTCCACCGCCGGATCGAAATCTGCGCTGTCGGAGAAGTGCCTGACCAGGTCGGCAAACTGACGGATACGCCCGCGTTCATCGAGCCCTGGCGACAGCATCTCGGTCGACACGATCTTCCTGATGACACTCATCTAAAATATACCCTGAAAAATGTAACTCGCTTCATGGGCCTCTGGCCGCAGTCGGCGTCAGGCCGAAGCGGCGGCGGAAGCAGCGGTTGAAATAGGACAGATCGTTGAAACCACATTCGAAAGCAATGTCGCTGATGCGGCCCTCCTTGCGGGCGAGCAGATCGGCAGCCTTTCGCATCCTGAGCTCGTTGAGGCGGCTGGTGAAGCTGGCGCCGGCTTCATACAGCAGCTCGTTGACGTAGCGCTCCGACAGGCCGGCCTCGGCAGCAAGCTTCTGCGCTGAAAAATCCGGCTCCGAGAAATGCCGTTGCAGGATCGTCAACACCGCCTTGAGACGCACGGCGCGCAAGCCGCCGCGCTGGGCCTCCAGCGCGCGATCAGCCCGCGCGCCCAGACCGATGGCTGCGAGATCGAGCAGATGCGCGGCAATCGCCATGCCCGCTTCATTGACCGCTTCGGGATGCTGCAGCAACAGATCGCTGTAATCCATCGCCATCGACAATGCCCCGCCCGGCGGCAGCTCGCGCCCGACCATGGTTTCGACGCCTGGCACCATGGCGCGCAGCGTCTCGGTCGGAAAATGCACATTGGTGAATTTCTTGCTGTTGCTGCCGTCGGCAGCAAAGAATGGTTCGTCAAGCTTTAGCAAGGCGATCGAACCCGGCCGCAAAGTGAACTCGCGGCCACGATGGGTCGTCGTCGAGGGCCGGATCCCAGTATTGCGCACAAGGCAATAGCGATCGTCATTGGTCTCGATCACCTGACGCATCTCGCGCCGCACAGTGATGAAAGTGCCATCGCAGCGGCCGAGCATCGTGGTGCCGACATGGATGGAATTCATCGCGGCACGGAACGGCACATCGGAAGCGGGATCGAGTTCGCCGGTATTGGAGAAATGCTCGAAAAGCTCGGCAAAGCGCAGGAAGCGCTGACGATCATCGAGCCCCTGCGGCAGCATGTCCGTCGACAGCGATTTCCGGATGACAGTCATTGAAGCCCAGGATTTGCAGCCAGGCTGGCAGAGCGCCCATGAATGCCGACTGAATGGCACGCGGGCCTGGTAACGGCAATTCGTCATTGGAATGGCGCCGGACAGTCCAAATTCGCTCGTTTTCCGCGCCCGCCAGTCCAAGACGGCGCGGGGGCGGCCGATTTATTCAGTCGGCCCGGCCGATTTCCCCCGGGGGCCGGCGGCTGTAAGCCTGACGTAAGGCGATGGCCGCCCGCATCACAAACGACCCTCAAGGAGACAATGACATGGGCACTCATTTCGCGCGCAGGCTACTGCTTGGCGCGGCCATCGCATCGAGCGTGGGCATCGGTTACGCGATCGCCGCGCAGCCGCACATGGCCGAGACCATCGCGATCCTGCAGTCGGCGCGTGCCGAACTGGTGAAGGCGACGCCCAACAAGGGCGGCCACCGCGAGCGGGCCCTCGCACTGATCGACCAGGCCATCGGCGAAGTACAGGCCGGCATGAACTTCGCCGCCCACTAGTGCGCTTCCAACGCATCAACTGATCCCTCAACCCAAGGAAACCGAAGACCATGCGAAACCTGTTGGCTGCAGCTTTCTTCCTCGGCACGCTTGCCGGCACCGCGCAAGCAATGCCGCTCGCGCCCACTGCCACCCTACCGAACGCCAATATCATCCAGGTCGCCGGCGGCTGCGGCGCCGGCTGGCACCGCGGGCCCTATGGCGGCTGCCTGCGTAATTACGCCAACCCAGGCGCGCACGCCTGCCCGCGCGGCTTCCATATCGGGCCCGGCGGCGGCTGCCGCGGCAATGGGCGCTAGGGCATGATCCGGAAAAGTGTGCAGCGGTTTTCCGAAAAGATCATGCTCAATCAAAAACCTAAAGCGCGATGACGATTCAACCTAATCTCATCGCGCTTTAGGGCATGCGCTGAACTGTTTCGATCACGCAACGCTACTGATGCGGCGGGCAGCTTCTGCCCGCCGTTTTTCATGCCGCGGGCGTAGCCTGCGCCGTTTGCTGCTCCTCGACATAGCGATGCACGAGCCAGGCCGAGATGGTCGCGGGAATAAAGCCCACCAGCCCATACATGATGAACTGAAACGCTCCAGAGTCCTGCCCGCGCGAACCGTAGAGCAATTCAGCCGCAGCGAAGGCGACCACACCCACGAGCAGGATGCGCAAGGGCGCTCTGATCCGCTTGACGTGGAAAAGAATGTCGTCGACCGCGCCAATCATCAGCGAAGGCAAGAGGCCGAACAGGTAGCTGTATTGCAGCGTCGTCACGAACAATGTGAGCAGCTTGCCGATTTCGCCCGAGCTCGGCGGATGACTGCTCCAATAGCCCGACATCAGCGTGGTCGTCAGCAACAGCCAGAAGCCGCCAAACAGCGGCCCGATCGCCGCGAAAATCAGATAGCGCTTCATGCTCTGTCCTCCGCCTGCTCGGGGAATTTATAGCAGCGGCGGATGAAGGCTGGACAAATAATTGGTCGAAGGCGACCGCCCCGCTACTCGCCCCACTGCGCGAACGCCTCGTTGAAGGCGCGTTCACCCGGGGCGCCCTTCTCGATCGCGATGATGGCGCGGCGCTGGTTGGCATAGACCAGCGGCACATCGAACCACGAGCGCTCCTTCAGGAGCTGGATATTGCGCGAGCGGTCGGCGTCGACGTTGGAGAGGCCGACCAGGAAGAAGCCGTCGGTGACTTTCACCGCAAGGCCGGCGAGCGGCGTGCCGCGCGCCTGCTCGTTGGACTTCATCAGGATGCCCGGCACGTTGGAGACGCCGCCGCCCGAGAAATCCGGCGGCAGGATGAAGGTGAGTTCCGCGGTGTGGCTCGCCGGCAGCGATGCATCGGTATTGCGACGGAACGACATCGTCATCTTGAACTTGCGATCGGGAATGTCGATGTCGGCGCGCACGGCGATATCGGGCTTCTGGTTGCCGGTCGCCTTGATCGGTTCGGTGCGCCACACCACCGAGCCGACATATTGCTTGCCCTTCGGATCGGACGGATCCTCATCATAGAGCACGACGCGTTGCGCCACCGGCGCGACCGGCTGATCTGTCGACGAGGTGGATGGCTGGCCGACACGATCGGGAATCTTCGGTTTCGACAGCGGCGTCGCATTGTCCTTTGGCTGCTCGACCACGGGCGAGGATTTGAACAGCCCGCTCACCGTGGAGACGGCCGACTTGCCCCACAGGATCGCAG
>Ga0134126_10012626_pt1 | contig 10665 bp, 10 predicted proteins | sample KB31752_FD_96881 | JGI IMG/M metagenome (GOLD analysis project Ga0134126, IMG submission 96881) | Terrestrial soil microbial communities with excess Nitrogen fertilizer from Kellogg Biological Station, Michigan, USA - KB3-175-2 | ecosystem: Environmental > Terrestrial > Soil > Unclassified ...
AAGGAAGAAAAGTGGCAGGAGTGTCCGGGTCGCGCCGGATGGGTTGGTGTGCTTCGACGATCGCTCTCGTGGCGACCCCTCACCCTGTCCCTCTCCCCAGAGGGGCGAGGGGACGATGCGGCGAGGGTGTGCCCATAATAACCCTCGCCCCTTTTGGGGCTTCGAAGGGATAAGAAATCGCTCCGGTGGAGCGATTTCCCCGAAGAAGGCCTTGAGAGCTGCGCTCGAAAGGCTCGGTGGCCGGCAGGCCGGTGAGGGGTCGCCACGAGCACCCGGCTTTCCCTCATCCCCGGCCATGACGAAGAAGCGGCATGGGGCCTGAAAAGACGGATTCCCGCCGCGGGCGGAGCGGCTTGGGAAGGCGGCGTCCCGCCTACCAGTTGGCGACGCGGTCGCCGCCGGCGAACTGGGCGCTCTTGCCGGTATATTGGAAGAGCTCGATCTTGGTGCCGTTGGGGTCGGTGATCCAGCTCTGCCAGGTCTCGTCGACGCCGAGCTTCTTGGGCCGGTAGGTCACGCCGAGCGTGTCGAAATGGGCGAGGGCGGCGTCGAGGTCGACCATCTCGAAGCAGATATGGTTGATCCGGTCGGTTTCGGCGAACTCGGCTTCGGGCTTGAGGAAAACCTCGACATAGGAGCCGCCGCCGGCATCGAGATAATAGCCGAAAGGCTTGCCGTCCTTGCTGAAGTTGAAGGCGATGTCGAAGCCGAGCACCTCGCGGTACCATTTGGCCGTCGCCTCGAGATCGCGCGCGAAAATGCACACATGCGCAATCTGGCGCACCCATCTGCTCATGCCGAAATCCTCCTGTTCATCGGGGCCGCGGGGGGGGGGCGGCGCGACCAGCCTAGCAGATGCCGAGCTACGTGCCTCAGGATTCGTGCTATCTACCCCCACGAGTTCAGCAAGGAGGCAGCTATGTCGCGCGTGGTGGTCATCGGTGGGAGCGGCCATGTGGGCACTTACCTCGTGCCGCGGCTGGTGGAAGCGGGACACGAGGTCGTCAACGTCGCGCGTGGGCAACGAAAACCCTACAGCCCCAACGGCGCCTGGCGCTGGGTCGAAACCGTCATCGCCGATCGCGAGGCGGAGGAGGCGGCGGGCGGCTTCGGCCGGCGCATCCGCGACCTGAGGCCGGACATCGTCGTCGACATGATCTCCTTCACGCTGCCGAGCACCCGCCACCTGGTCGAGGCGCTCAGGGGCGGGGTCGAGCACTTCCTCCATTGCGGCACGATCTGGGTCTATGGCCACAACGCCACCGTCCCCGCGACCGAGGACCAGCCGAAGAATCCCTTCGGCAGCTACGGCACCCAGAAGGCCGAGATCGAGGGCTTTCTGCTCGGCGAGGCGCGGCGCAGCGGCTTTCCGGCGAGCGTCTTCCGGCCCGGCCATATCGTCGGCCCCGGCTGGGCGCCGCTCAATCCCGCCGGAAACTTCAACACCGCCGTGTTCGACCGGATCGCCCGTGGCGAGGAACTGAGCCTGCCGAACTTCGGGCTCGAAACGGTGCATCACGTCCACGCCGACGACGTGGCGCAGATGGTCATGCGCATTATCGACAACCGGGGGGCGGCGCTGGGCGAGGCGTTCAACACGGTCTCCCCGCAGGCCATCAACCTGCGCGGCTATGCCGAGGCGACCTATCGCTGGTTCGGTGAGGAGCCCAGGCTCGCCTATCTGCCGTTCGAGCAGTGGAAGGCGACCCAGCCGGCCGAGGATGCCGCCGCCACCTGGGAGCACGTGTCGCGCAGCCCCAGCCATTCGGTCGACAAGGCCCGTTCGCTTCTCGGTTACGCTCCGCGCTATTCGTCGCTGCAGGCGGTGTTCGAGGCGCTGGACTGGCTGATCGCCAACGGCAGGGTGAAGCGCTGAAGCGATTTTTCGCCCAGCCTCTTTTCGTTGTCACATCCCCGTTCTAGAGAGGGCGAAAGCTAATCCCGTCACGCGAAAGGCGTCTCCATGTCCACCATCATCGACATCACCGGCCGGCAGGTCTTCGATAGCCGGGGCAATCCGACGGTGGAGGTCGACGTGGTGCTCGACGACGGCAGCTTCGGCCGCGCCGCCGTCCCCTCCGGCGCCTCGACCGGCGCGCATGAGGCCATCGAGCTGCGCGACGGCGGCAAGCCCTTTCAGGGCAAGGGCGTGACCAAGGCGGTCGGCTTCGTCAATGGCGAGATCTTCGACGAACTGCAGGGCATGGACGCCCTCGACCAGATCGGCATCGACCGCGCCATGATCGAGCTCGACGGCACGCCGAACAAGGGCCGGCTGGGCGCCAATGCAATTCTCGGCGTCTCGCTGGCCGTCGCCAAGGCGGCGGCGGAATCCTCCGAGCTGCCGCTGTTCAAGTATCTCGGCGGCCCCAACGCCCACGTCCTGCCGGTCCCGATGATGAACATCATCAACGGCGGCATGCATGCCGACAATCCGATCGACATGCAGGAATTCATGATCCTGCCGGTCGGCGCCGAAAGCCTCGCTCACGCCGTGCAGATCGGCTCCGAGATTTTCCATACGCTGAAGAAGAACCTCGCCGCCGACGGTCACAACACCAATGTCGGCGATGAAGGCGGTTTCGCTCCCAACCTCAAGTCGGCGGAAGCGGCGCTCGACTACATCGTCAAGTCGATCGAGAAGGCCGGCTACACGGCCGGCAAGGACGTCTGCCTCGGCCTCGACTGCGCCGCGACCGAGTATTTCAAGGACGGCAAATACGTCATGGCCGGCGAGGGCCGGACCCTGTCCTCGGAAGACAATGCCAAATTCCTCGAGGGCCTGGTCTCGCGCTTCCCGATCATCTCGATCGAGGACGGCATGGCCGAGGACGACTGGGAGGGCTGGAAGGCGCTCACCGATCTGCTCGGCAAGCGTATCCAGCTCGTCGGCGACGATCTCTTCGTCACCAATACCGAGCGGCTGAAATCCGGCATCGACATGGGTGTCGCCAATTCCATCCTGGTCAAGGTCAACCAGATCGGCTCGCTGTCGGAAACCTTCGACGCCGTCGAGACGGCGCACCGGGCCGGCTACACCTCGGTGATGTCGCATCGCTCCGGCGAGACCGAGGATTCGACCATAGCCGACCTCGCCGTTGCCCTGAACTGCGGGCAGATCAAGACCGGTTCGCTATCCCGCTCCGATCGGCTGGCCAAATACAATCAGCTCATCCGCATCGAAGAACAGCTCGGCAGCTCGGCTACTTACCCCGGACGCGCCGCGGTCAAAGGACAGGGCAGGGGCTGACGGCCCGTCGCGTCAACCCGTCCGTCGCGATCCGGATCAAAATAATCCTCGCCTATCTATACCGGCGTAAAAGAAAAGGGCCGCCCCGTTTGGGAGCGGCCCTGATCGCCGGTGACAGGAAAATTACTTCGTCGGCTTGGCCGGCGCATTCGCCTTGGCAAAGGCGGCGAGTTCGGAGTGATTGTAGAAGCCGTCCTTGTTGGCGTCGTACTGGGCGAACGCGGCCTTGGTCAGCTTCGGCCAGAACTTCTTGAGTTCGGCGTAGGAAATCTTGCCGTCGTGGTTGGCGTCGATCTGCTTGAAGGTCACCACGGTCGGCTTGGCAGGGGTCGCGGCCATGGCCGGCTTCATCGGCGCCATCTTGGTGGCCGGCTTCATCGTGGCCATCTTGGCGGCCGGCTTCATCGCCGGTTTGGCGGTCGTGGTGGCCGCGAAGGCCGGCGCGGCGGTCAAGGCAGCAAGCGCCACGATTGCCGTGACGGTGAGAATGCGCTTCATCTTGTCGTCTCCATAGAGCAATAGGTTTGAGGCAAGCGGCAAATCACACCTGTCCTCCCGACGGATTGCCGGATGGCGCGAACAGAATGAGAGCCGGTGGCGAATTCGGGTCGAAAGCGTGGCTAAATTGCGGCAAGAGGGTTTCTATACCTGCGGCCGGGTGTCGCAGGGCGGCCGATAACTGCCAGCACATGGCGAGGAAAAAGTAATTCCCGCCGGTATGGGCCGCAACGAGATGTTTCCTACCGGACGGAGGCAGTCGTTCGCGTGCGGCTCGATAGACAAGGTGAAAATTAGGCGTCAGCGCGCTCGCTTTGTAAATCGAAAAGCAGTTCCCAGGCGAAGTAGAGCTGTTTGAGCTCGCGTATCGATCTGATTTCGACGAACGGCCGGCCGGCTGTCGGCAGTTCCCGGCGATAGCGCGCCACGTTGCGTGGCTCGCCGAAAAGACTCCAGCGGACCATTTCCCATTAGAGTGTGTCGTTGCCGCCGGGCGGGGCGCCGGGGCGGTTCCGCTGGAACAGGGTACGCCGCACATAGCGCCGCAGATTAGCCCAGCGGCTGTCGCCAAGGAGGATGATGCCGGTCGCGCGCGCCAGCCGCTGTGGAAAGAGGCGGCTGTAATTGCCGTCCATCACCCAGCCATCTCCAAGAACGGCCTCGTCATGAAGCCGTTGAAATTCCTCCGGCGAGCGCCGCACCCAGTCGGTGTTCGGCAAATGGTGCAGGAGGTCGAGATGCACGACCGGGAGGCCCAGCTTCTGCCCCAGCGCAACCGCGAGCGTCGACTTGCCGCTGTTCGATGGCCCGCAGATCACGATGCGTTCGCCGAAGCGCGCGAGCGCCGGCGGATTCACCGCCTATTCGCTCTCGGCGCCGAGGATCTGGTCGACCCAGTATTGGTCGCGCCGGTCGAAGCCGTTGAAGGGCGTGAGCGAGGCCTGCGTATAAGCGCCCATCAGGCCGAACTCGATCCAGTCGTCCTCGTCGACGTCCGAGGGCAGGGTGAAGATCTGCGGCAGCACGTCGTAGCTGTCGCAGGTCGGGCCCCAGACGGTGAAATCGGCGAAATTACCGTCATTGTCGTGGATACGGGGACCGCGCCAGACGCGCGTCGGCGGGGTGAAGTGCATGAACTTCACCTCCATCAGCGCGCCATAGGCACCGTCGTTGAGATAGACCGAGACGCCGCCGCGCTGGTGCTTCACCCGCAGCAGCAGCGAGGTCGAGGAGGTGACGAGCGCCCGGCCGGGCTCGATGATGAGCTCCGGACGCGACTTGCCGAAGTTGTCCTTGACCGCCGCCTCGATGGTTTCGAAGTAAACGTCCATCGGCGGCGCTTCGCTGGTCGGGTAGGGCGCCGGATAGCCGCCACCGATATTCAGCCGCTTGAGCTCGATGCCGCTCTCCTCGGCGATCTTGGCGGCCGCCGCGATATGCCGCTCATAGGCATAGGCATCTTCGCACTGGCTGCCGACATGGAAGCACAGGCTCGGCGTATAGCCCATCTGCTCGACGAGGCTGACGATCTCGGCCGCGCCATCCTGCATGACGCCGAACTTGATGCCGAAATCGTAGGATTTGAGCGCCTTGCCCGCCTTGAACCGCGTCGTTACCTCGACATCGCGCGACGGCGCCACCACCGCCGCCAGCTGATCGAGCTGCTGCGGATGGTCGATGGTGAAGGAGCGGATGCCGAATTCCTCATAGGCCCGCTCGATCTCGCGCTTGTTCTTGATCGGGTTGTTGTAGTGCATCGCTGCACCCGGGCAATATTCGCGCACCAGCTCCATTTCAGTGTTGGAGGCGACGTCGAACGCCTTGAGGCCTTCATTGTGCAACTGGGCCAGAATATGGGGCGAGGGGTTGCACTTGACGGCATAGGTCAGGAGCCCGTCAAAACCCTTCTTGAAGACCTTCACGGCCTTGTGCAGCTCCCGCTCGGAGAACAGGAAGCTCGGAAAATCCGGCGCTTCGGCCGCGATCAGAGCCGAGGTATTGGCGAAGACGATTTTGGACTCGGCCGACATCTCTCAAGGCTCCATGGTTCGGGAAACGGGAGGGGCGCGGCGCCGATATAGGAGGCAGGCGGCCAGCGGGCAATGATTAATCCTGCGCTAAGGTTCACGTCATCTACCATCATAATCACGACAAAATCGAAGCGTTGTGACGGTAAGGGGCTTGCCTGCCACCGAACATCGCCCGAACGTCCCCGTCTCGCCGGAGGAATGAAGGCTTTCCCAACTCGAAAAAGCGTCGCAGGGTCGCATCGCAAGAAGGACGAAAATGCGCTTTTCCTGCCTCTGTCGATCTTTCGCCGCCGGCCGGATCGTCCGCAAAATGGATAGTTGCCTGTCGCGCTGACCGCGCCAAGAAATGGAGCCAAAGGCCATGTCGTTGCCCCGTCTTTCCGTGCTTGCTGCCGCTGCCGCCGCTGTTCTTGCCGCCGCCGGCATCGCTTATGCTCTGGAGGGGAACGGCAAACCTCAGCCTGTGACGCAGTCGTCGCCCGCAATGCAAGTCGCCGCTGCCGCTGCCGCGGCGGACAGCCGGCAGGTTCCGCAGAGCCGTACCGAGATGGAGCTGAGCTTCGCGCCGCTGGTGAAGCAGGTAGCGCCGGCTGTCGTCAACGTCTATGCCACCACGATCAGCAAGCAGAGCAACTCGCCTTTCGCCAACGATCCGTTTTTCAGCCAGCTCTTCGGCCGCAACAGCCCCTTCGCCGCGCGGCCCCGCGAGAGTGAATCCCTGGGCTCCGGCGTGATCATCGATCCAAAGGGCGTCATCGTCACCAACAACCACGTCGTGAACGGCGCGACCGACGTGAAGGTCGCGCTGCAGGACGGCCACCAATACGATGTCGATGTGCTGATCGCCGATCCCAAGACCGACCTGGCAGTGTTGAAGATCAAGAACCCCGGCGGCAAGATCTTCCCGACGCTGCCCTTCGCCAATTCCGACGATCTCGAGGTCGGCGACCTGGTGCTGGCGATCGGCAACCCCTTCGGCGTCGGCCAGACGGTGACGAGCGGCATCGTTTCCGCGCTGCAGCGCACCGGCGTCGAATCGAGCGACTACGAGGCCTTCATCCAGACCGATGCGGCGATCAATCCGGGCAATTCGGGCGGCGCGTTGGTCAACCTCAAGGGCCAGCTGGTCGGTATCAATACGGCGATCTTCACCCGTTCAGGCGGCTCAGTCGGTATCGGTTTCGCGATTCCCGCCAATATGGCGAGGACTGTTGCGCGCGCCGCCGAGAACGGCGGCAAGCTCGTCTTTCCGTGGCTTGGTGCGCGCCTGCAGGACATAACGCCGGATATTGCCAACAGCCTCAATATCGATCCGCCCCGCGGCGCCATGGTTACCGAGGTTGCCCAGGGCAGTCCCGCCGACCAGGCCGGCCTCAAATCCGGCGACGTGATCACGGCAATCGACGGCGTCGAGGTCGACGAGCCGCAAGGGCTCAACTATCGCATCGCGACCAAGCCGATCGGCTCGACGGCCGAGCTGACCTTCATCCGCGGCGGGCAGCGCCAGCAGGCCGCGCTCAAGCTCGAGCCGGCGCCCAACGGCAACGCCGGCGATACGGTCACGATCTCGGGCAATACCCGCTTTGCAGGCGCGACCGCGGCGACCCTGACACCCGCCCTGGCGCAGCAATATGGCCTGCCGTTCACGGCCAAGGGCATCGTCATCACCAACGTGGCCTCGGACTCACCGGCCGACCGGATGGGTCTCATGGCCGGCGACATCATCCTCAACCTCAACGGCACCGATATTCGGGACGTCTCAACCTTCAAGCGCATCGCCTCGGGCGATGTGCAGGGCTGGCAGATCACCCTCCAGCGGCAGGGGCAGCTGATCCGGACCTATATCGACGGGTGAGGTCATTGCGGCAAGCGCGGCGAGGTGTCGCCGCTTCTGCACTGGTGCTAGAAGCGTCGTGTCCCGCTGGGGATGCATGAGCCGCAACGAGACGCCCTATGGCCCGATCCAAAGCAAGCGATGCCGACCTCTTCGCCGGCGGTTCCGAACCCACGGACGGGGAGGGGCAGCGTCCGCTCGCCGACCAGATGCGGCCGCAGTCTCTGGACGAGGTGATCGGCCAGCGTCATCTGCTCGGACCCGACGGCGCCCTCCGCCGCATGATCGCCTCGGGCCGGCTCGGCTCGCTGATTCTCTGGGGACCGCCCGGCACGGGTAAGACAACGGTTGCGCGCCTCCTCGCCGACGAGACGGGCTATAGGTTCGAACAGATCTCGGCGGTCTTCTCGGGCGTCGCGGATCTGAAGAAAGTCTTCGAGCGGGCCCGTTTCGAGCGGCTGTCCGGCCACCGGACGCTGCTCTTCGTCGACGAAATCCATCGCTTCAACCGCGCCCAGCAGGACGGCTTCCTGCCGGTTATGGAGGACGGCACTGTGGTTCTCGTCGGCGCCACGACCGAAAATCCGTCATTCGAGCTCAACGCCGCCCTGCTGTCCCGCGCGCAGGTGCTCCGCTTCGAGCCGCTATCGCTCGAAGACCTTGCGGCGCTGGCGACGCGCGCCGAGGAGCGGATCGGCGAAAAACTGCCGCTAGACGCCGAGGCCCGCGCCACGCTGCTGACCTTGGCCGATGGCGACGGGCGGGCGCTGCTGGGTCTGGTGGAAGAGGTGACAGCCTCGACCAAGCCGGGCGAGCTGCTCGACAGCGCCGGGCTCCTCGCGGTCGTGCAGCGGCGAGCGCCGATCTACGACAAGAAGCAGGACGGCCACTACAATCTGATCTCGGCCTTGCACAAGACCGTCCGCGGCTCGGACCCGGATGCCGCGCTCTATTACTTTGCCCGGATGATCGATGCCGGCGAGGACCCGCTGTTCCTAGCCCGGCGGCTCATCCGCATGGCGGTTGAGGATATCGGCATGGCCGATCCGCAGGCTCTGCCGCTCGCCGTCGCGGCGCGGGATGCCTACGAGATGCTGGGCACGCCGGAAGGCGAGCTGGCGCTGGCCGAGGTGGTCGTCTATCTCGCCGTCGCGCCCAAATCCAACGCCGTCTATACGGCCTTTTCGGCGGCCTCGGCCCTCGCCAAGGCGACTGGTTCGCCGATGCCGCCCATGGCTATCCTCAATGCCCCGACCAAGCTCATGAAGGGGCAGGGCTATGGCGAGGGCTACATCTACGACCACGACACGCCGGAAGGCTTTTCCGGCCAGGAATACTTTCCCGAAAAGCTCGGCCGGCAGAAATTCTACAATCCCGTCGAACGTGGCTTCGAGCGCGAAGTCGCAAGGCGCATCGACTATTTCGAGAAGCTGCGAGAACGCAAACGCGCGGAAGAACCGGACGAATAGGCGCGCCGACTTACGTGCCGCCGGTGACGACGTCGATGTCCATTTGCTTGCCCGGCGCGACGGTAAAGTCCTTGCTGTAGACCTTGCCGGCCCGCTTGGCCGAGACGGTATAGTCTCCCGCTTCCAGCACTATCGACGGATAGGAGCCCGTCTGCGCAAAGACCTGCGAGCCGGTCCTGGATTTCACCGACCAGTCCACGTCCGCGATGGCTTCGCCGCCGCTCTGCGTCACCAGCTTGAACGAAACCTGCGCTGCCTTCTGGTAGAGCGTGGCATCGGTGAGCTGGCCCGGCTGGACCCTCAGGTCGGCGCGTTCCGTGGCGTTCACGTCGCCGAAATAGGAGATGACGTGATAGATTCCGGCGTTGAGCGTAAGGATGTCGCCGGCCTTCACCTTGCCCGCCACCAGCGTGCGCTCCGCCTGCGTTGCGCCGGTGGTGAACACGTCGAAGTGCAATAGGCTCGGTGGTATGGGCGTATCACCGGAAATGGCGGCGTTGAGCCGCAATCCACCGACGTCGAGGATCATCGTCTTCTGGCTCGGCGTGCCGCGCACGTCGAGCGTGTCGCTTGCCTGGGCTTCGCCGTAAGCGACGTGGACGAGGTAATTGCCGGGCGGCAGGTTGATCGTCGGGCTCGCCTCGCTGGATTTGGCGATCATGGCGAGATTGCCGTTCTTGTCCGGTGCGCTGGCGAAAACGCGCCAGGTCAGGCCGCCGCCGATCCTGGCGCCTTTCTCGGTGACCTCTGCCACGAGAGTGACGGGGCGGGGCGCCGTGCCGAGCTTGGCGAGGTCGGCGGGCGAGTCGGTCGGCGGCATCAGCGCATCGCCGTCCTCGCCGCCGGGAAAGCCCTGCTTGATCAGCTTCTGGCGGTCGCTCTCCTGGCCCGGTGCGACGGGCGGCGGCTCGGGCTGGGCGGCGATGTCGGGCCGTGGCCGGGGCATCGGCGGCGGTATCTCCGCCGCGAAGGCCGCAACGCCGAAAGCGAGCACGATGCCGGGCAGCAGGGCCGCTTGAACCGGCTTGACGAGCAGAAACACGGCAGCAACTCCCGGCCGATTTTGCCGATTGGCCCGGCTATCCTTGGAATAGGGAAAAGCTGTGTCATAAGGGGGCATCCGCTGCAAGGGAACCTCCAAGGAAGCCTCGATGACCGCCAACGCCGCCCTGCGTGACTATCTTCTCAGCCGCCGTTCCGTCGGCATCGGCTTTCTCGCCGAACCGGGCCCGAACGCCGAAGAGCTCGAGACGCTGCTCACGATCGGCCTGCGCGTCCCCGATCACGGCAAGCTCGCCCCTTGGCGGCTGATCGTCATCGAGGGCGATGCGCGTGCGAAAGCTGGCGAAAGGCTGGCGGCTATCGCGGCGCTGCGGCATCCCGAATACGATGCCGCAGCGCTCGACGTCGAACGCCGCCGCTTCCTGCCGGCGCCGCTGACCCTCGGCGTGCTCAGCACCGCCCGCCACCACCCTAAGATTCCGCAGTTCGAGCAATTGCTCTCCGCCGGCAACGTCGCCTTCAACCTGCTGAATGGCGCGTTTGCGCTGGGGTATGCGGCAAGCTGGACGTCGCGCTGGTACG
>Ga0134126_10012627_pt1 | contig 10665 bp, 11 predicted proteins | sample KB31752_FD_96881 | JGI IMG/M metagenome (GOLD analysis project Ga0134126, IMG submission 96881) | Terrestrial soil microbial communities with excess Nitrogen fertilizer from Kellogg Biological Station, Michigan, USA - KB3-175-2 | ecosystem: Environmental > Terrestrial > Soil > Unclassified ...
AATGCGTTAAGCAGATTGTATTTCTCTTCGTAAAGCTGCGCATCATGCATGCTGAAGACTTTGTAGAATTCGGCGCAAGCTGTCTCGACCTTCGCCGGTTCGAGGTCGTAAATAACAACGCTCAGTGAAAAATGGCCGAAGTAGTTCCCCTCGATCTCAAGCTGCTTGATGCTCTCACCTAACTCGCGAACCTGCGCTTCCTTCGAGTCGTCCACAAGAACGTCAGTGGCCGGCGCATCGGAAAGATTGAGGTGGCTCATGAGAGAACGCTTGGTGTTGTGAAAGTGGCGGCGCTTCGTTTGGATCGTCTTGCGGGTCTTGCCGGAATCTTCCTTCCGCCATTCGGTGACGATGTGGAAGTTCGCTTGGATTTCGAGAAAGGTCTTGAAAATCAGCGGGAAGCTCTGCGCAGATGGCTCCTTGAGGGTCAGAACCTTGACGTAATAATCGTCGAGGCGAAGATGCCCGCGATGGCATTCGAGGTGCGATTCGCACAGGTAGTAATCGAGGAACGTATCGTGCTTGAGTCGGGCAGACTGGATTTTCAGCGACGCACAATTGAGGGTTCGCTTGAGGACTCGAAACGCTTCCTGCTTCGGTAGCAGGTCAAGGCGAACGAAGTCGCTGACCTGCAAAATGAAGCTTTTCACCTTCTGATGGAGCGTGGCGAGAGCCTTTGAGAGTTCCGCGCGGAGCAAGGCGACCTGCTTGCGCGAGGATAGAGCGGCCCGGAATTCTTGGAGAGCCTTCTTCGGATTCTTATGGAGTTGGGCTAGCGAACTGAGGATGGCTTGCTTGTGCCGAAAGCCCTCGAAAAGCACCACGTAGAACACTTGAAGCGAGTAAAGGCTTTCGGCTTTTTGGTCGAAGTAGCGGATACGGTTTTCAATGGCCGTGTTGACGACCGGATTGGCGTACTTCCGGTGCGGGATGGTTTCGTGATTCCGCTTGAAGAGGTACTGGTAGACGCGGAAGTTGCTGTCGAACAGGCGAAATGCGGATTCGAGCCTCTTCGTGAGCGTGTCGAGCGCGTTCCCGTCCAGGCATTCGTAATCCACGCCGTGGACCTCAAGGATCACGCCCACATCGCCGGATTTTGTCAGGAAGGCGTGCGGGTCAATGAATCCGTACAGATTGATTTGCTCGTTGAGAGCGCCGGTTTCGGTGTACGGCTTCAGAACTTTTCGGAGGTTAAGCATTCGAGGCTCTGCGAATCGTGACGGGTCTGAATTTGGCCGGATCGTACTGAGCTTTGAATTTGGCTGCTGATAGCAGGAAGCGAAGAATCTGCGGGTCCGTGTTGGTGGCCCAGCGGGCGAAAACGTACAGAAGCAAGAACATCAAAACGCCGCCGAGCAAGCTCGAAAGCATGTTGAACGTGGCTGCGCCCATGCACATGGCGAAGAAGAAGAGCTTGCGCTCCGCTCCCATGATCGTGAGCGGACGGTGAAGCGCGCGATAGACCGTGTTGATTCTTCTTGAGTTCGCCATGTGCTTGCCGTCCGAACGAGATTAGGCACCCGGAAAAAGCCACGCGAGAAAGTTGACGGCGGCGATGGCCATGCCGACGCCAAAGAGCACACCAGCAAGGATTCGCTTGGACCCGCCCTCACCAAAAGCGAAGGTCAACCCTGCGACCACAATGGAAACGAGCGACAGGCCGCGAGCGATGGTGGTCGTGAATGCTTGCATCAACACATTGACCGCGTTCTCCCACGGCGAGCCGCCTGCCGCCTGAGCAAATGCCGCCGATGCGAGAATGAGCGAGCAAGAGCACGTGACGAGTGCGGGCCGGAGCCAGCGGGAGACAAATTTGTTTCGAAGGATGTTCTTCATTGCCGGCGAGTTCCTTTCGGATGATGCGAGCCGGGCCCGCACCGGGATTGGAAGGCAGGCTCTCGCCGGACCACATGGGGCGGGACGTGTGGCGTGGGGAGACTGAAGCTTGGTTTGCAGCGAGCGGCTGCGGGGCTGCTCCCACAATCACACGAATTCGCCGAATCGCCTTTGGCGGAGTTGCGAATGGCAGCAAGTTCCGGTGAGTGGTGGAGAACTGCTGCGTTTTCGTTTTGCTCTGCGAGAGCGAGGAGTCCGGCGAGAGTTGCCTTCTACTCTTACTAATGGGCATAAACCCGGCAAAATCTTTCAAAGAAAAATCTTTCATGCCCGGACCACTGTTTCTTGTCGGACCCGCGACACCTTTGCGGTGACATGGGGTTTTAAGTCGCCGTTCTTTGCACTGAGAGCGAGTGCCGCATGTTCAAGCCGTTGCATGATCCTGTGGACGCGAAGGTGAATTGCTTGCTCCGAGAGCACACTGTGGCGGTTTTGAATCTCTTTTCCGCTAAAGCCATCCACCTTGAACTTGATCAAGAGGTGCCGCTCGAACGGCGAGAGGAGTGCCTGCCGAGTGCAATAGTCCAGGAAATCGTTCAAAACGGAAATGCTTTGGAAGGTGGGCTCGGCTACTGGTTGACCGCTGTCCACGTATGCTCGGAGTTCGTGCTGGCACATGAGGGCGCGCTGTTCCCTTTGTGCCCAACGGAAAGACGTTTTTCGCAGGCTTCTAGAAAGAGCGATCGGCAAGAGGGCCGCGACGTTTTCGACGCGGGCGGATACGATGAGTTCCATAAAAAAGGCGAGAATTTGCTGCGCAACATCCTCCGGTTCGAGCTCTCGGAAGCCGGCACATACCTCTCAATAAGTCCGATGGATGGTGGGCGCGAAGGCTAAAACGAGGACGGAATGAATCAACTCCAAATCGGGAAGCGACGCCTGGGCGCGAATCAGCGTGGTCAAGATTTTGCCTGCCTCTGACCAGTCATAATCGCCATTTCTGGGAGAATGAAGGGAAGCGAGCAATTCCGATACGTTCGTGAACTTGGCGAGTACGGGAAAACTGTTGGCCAAGGCCAAAAAGCGAGTGCTGCCTGGCGGGTCAACGAGCAGTTCGAAAATGCGGTCTTCTACAGAGCAAATGTGGCAATCGCAACGGAGATTCTCTCGCATGAGTGCAGCCTCCGAAATCGCAGCCGTGATTCGGCCCTCAAATGGGACGAAGGCTAAAAACACGCTCGACCTTACAAAATCGTTTTCGAGAGCGATTGTGCGGCGTTATGTACGGGCGCGCCGGGAGGAGGGGTTCCGCTGAAGCAATTTAGGAAATTTTCCTGTAAGGATTGGCCACTTTTCAGGCTTCTTATAAGTAAGGGCAGTAATTCGGCGGGACGTTGTGTGAGTGGAGAACGTATTAACCAGTAACGAAGAGAGGCTTGGTTCAACCCTACGGCCAATGCGAAGTGAAACCGAAGGCGATTCTACGCTATGGATTCAACCCGGCAATAAGGCCGCCAATGCAATTGACGCCGACGTCGTTGCATCTGGGCGACGAAACTGGCAGCGTGTGGCTGGCTATGCGAAACGCGTAGGGCAAGACGCGGCAAGAGCCGCTGAAGAGTTGGAAGCCGCAGTTCGTTATCTCTCCGCTCTGATCCAACGTCATCCACGCTTCCGAGAACGAATCAAGAATTTAGACGATTATGTGTTTTGGGCGGCTGCTCACCGGCTCAACAGACGCGCAGCCAAGGAGCCGCCGATTGAGTACGTAGGATCGGCGGGCGACTTAAATGCACTCCGGGGCGCGAAGGATTCAAAGTGGGTTTCAGGGATTGAAGACGAACTCTTCCTGAAAGAAGTCACGGGATGTATGAGCGAGCGGACCAGGTATCTGTTCAGTCTGCGGCAAATGGGCTGGTCGTGGGAGGATATTGCAAAGAAATTGGGGATCACGGCAAATGCCGCGCAAGTTCAATTCAATAGGGGCGTGGCCAGAGCGCGGAAGCGCATTTTGGGTCGGACGCTGCCGAAGTCGGACCCAGCTCCCGAACAAGGGAGGACTAAGTGATGGCGAACTGGAAGCCGAATGACATGCTTTCCGCACGCGACGAGAATCGGCTGATCAAAGCTGGCCAGCGCGTTTTGCTGGACGGCAGCTATCCGAACCCGGATCGGGTGGGGTGTCCGGGCGTGGAAGCGCTGAAGGCTCTCGCTCAGCGGAAAGCGGATTTGCGCCAGAGCGAACAGGCGGTGCTTCACATCGGTGCCTGTTCGCCTTGCTTCATCGAATACGCGGCACTACAGAAGCAGGCCACGAGGCGCAAGACAGTTGAGCTCGTGCTCGCGAGCGCCGCGCTGTTGATTCTCGCCGTGGTCGGCGGGTGGGCGTGGAAGACTCATTGGTTCCGTGAGTTCGGCGGAAGCGTGGCGACAAACGCTCCGTATCAGAAAGTCACAGTCGATTTGAGGAATCGGCTCATCCTCCGAGGAGACCAGGTTCCCTCTACAAACGCAGGCCCAATCGAGCTTCCGCGCGGTCGTCTTGACCTGACGGTGCTTCTTGCGAAGGGAAGCAGACCGGGGAATTATGCGATTCGGGTGTCCACAGAATTGGAGCGGACTATTGTGAGCGTTACGGGCACAGCGACGAGTGAAAATGGTAATGCAGCGTTGAATGTGAAGCTTGACCTGTCGCGGCTTGCTCCCAACACCTACCTATTTGCAATTGGTCAGGCTGGCTCCGAGCAAAACGAATACCCGTTGGTCCTCAAATAGCTATCGCCTTTATGGGTATAGTCACAACGCGAGGAAAAGTGGCACCGCGCTACGGCCTATTTTTCAAAAACGTGACCAGTTTGCGGGTTTCCGTCTGCACAGAGCGGAGGTTCCTGATTTGTCGCCCTGCAATTTCGTCGATGTGGCCCGTCCCCACTGGGAACGATTTATACCACTCCCGCTCGGTCGGATTGGTGTCGTCGGCCTTCCAACGAATGTGATTGCGCAGCCTCTGGAATTCTCGGTCCGCCTCCAACGTCCTGAAGAAGGTCTTCCGGGTACCCAGTGCCACATAAAAGTGCGGCCCACCCTTCTCAGCCCACACACCAATGGAAAGATACAGTCGCCTGTTTGGCTTCACCCAGAGGGGGTCGGCGGCGCGAAACCACCAATACGGTAAGCTGCCCGTCTCCAAACCCAAGCCAACCTTCTTTGCACCAACGTTCCTGCCAAACTCACGCTCCCAATCACGCTGAATTTCCTTGCGCACCTTGTCAACAAGCGCCTGGAATTTCCTGATGACATCCGCCGCATGTAAGGATGCGCTCAGATCGTCTTTTGAGATTGGTTCGGGTGGTCCCATACGCCGTGCCTCCAGATATTTCAAAAACTGCTCGTGAAGTACATTGTGCGAGCCAGCCTTCTGTATCACTGAGTGGACCTCGTGCCAGTAGAACTGACCCAGATACCTTTCGGTGTCCGCACCGTCGAGCTCGGGCGCGTCATATCCGAGGGGAGTAAGGTAGGCGACGTGGCCGCCTTTCAGATATCTTTGAATCTGCGACTCGCCTTCTTGCGACAGAGTTTTCACTTCGACGAGCACCGCGGCTCCGGGTTTGCTTTTGGATGTGAGCTTCAAGTCCGGCCGTCCAAAATCAAACGACGGCTGAGTTTCTATCTCACATGACCTAAAAGCCTTGCGCAAGTCGGGTTGACGCTTCAGGAGTAGTTTGAGGAACTCTCTCCTGACCCTAGGGTCGGTTTCGAGTATGTGAGCCAGGATCTCAGTAGTGAAGTTCTCCTGAGCATAACCTTCGATCCGTTCGAAAAGATTCGGTGTGTCCATGCTCCACCTGCCGACCTCATATACCAGATAACGTCAATAATGACGAGACGCACCAATCGTCTTATCCAACACGCCGACCGCTCGGGCCCGCCCAAATTGAAGCCACCCACTTCTGGCAACCGTGCGCAACAACAGGGCAACAATTCAACAACTCGATGTCCGATTGGCAAGCCTCGTCAAGCAAACAGAGCGTTCGCCACTTTTAGTGTTCGTAAACGTCGGCTCCCTGGAAGTCGGCAACTCGGAAGTAACCCGGAGCCTGGACCAGAGGGCACCCTGAAGTTGAGATCACGGAGTCCCCGGAAACGGAGAAGAGAATTTGGCAAATTCGCGCTGTAATTCCGGCTTATCGCCCTGATGTCGGGATTTCTCCGCGCTAGAGTTGGCTAGCTACCTCGATGGCCTTCTGGAGTTGGGGGTCTTTCCCCTGTTTCAGCGCATCGCGCGATAGTTCGACCTTGTAATCCGGCTCTATGCCCTTTCCTTCAAGACAGTCTCCGTTCCATGTGTGAAAAGTCATGACGGGGATTCGGAGCACGAATTCGTGGCCAACTTTGAATCCTGTTCCGCCCAGCACTTGCCCGGCAGTCTTCGTCCCGACGATGGGGGCGAGCTTATTCTCTCGTGCGAAACCAGTGATGGTTTCTGCCATGCTTGCGGTGTGTTGATTTACGAGCAAGACAATCCTGCCATGGAATGGCTGTAGACCGAGGCCCTCCGTAACCATCACGATGGATTTGTCAGAGAAGGCGAAGCGGAACATGAGGCCGTAGAGCTCCATCTTGCGGGATGGAATCGAGTCAAACCGCTTCAGTTTTTCTTTGTTGTAGCCTCTTTCCGCGCGTTTCCTGCTCAAGCTGTAACCGATGGGCAGTTTGTTAGGCGTCATATAGCCCATCAATCGTAATCCACCTGCTCCGCCGCCGGGATTTCCGCGAAGATCCACAATCAGGCGGTCGCAATCGCGAAGCTCGGAAATTGCATGGTCAATTTCGTGCGCTACGTCCATTCCAACTTGTCCGGGGAATCCCGCTGCTTTCAAGTATCCAGTTCCCGGCGTGGGCTTCGACCATAGAACGAGTCTTGGGCGATTGATCGGATGCCATTTCGACTTAGGCAGCGGCACACCAAGGCGTACACCAACGCGCTCGCCGGTGAGCTTCTCAATACCGATTTCACAGAATCCGCCCATGCGGAAGGCAGGCATCTCGGGAGGGTTAATCGGCTGGCCGTCAATTTCCAAGAGGATATCGCCTGGCTGAATGTCAGCGAACGCGGGCGGGCTTCCGTCGTGAACATCCTGGAACATCCAGCGGGTGCTCCCGTTGACCTGGCAGGGCTGAAAAGTTGCGCCGATGGCGTAATTCGGAGGAATCTTCTGAAGACTGCGATGAAAAAATACGATGTGGCTTATTTTTAGCTCGGCAAGAAGTTTGCGCACTGCACTTTCAAATTCTTCGACGGTCTCCTTCGCAAGAATTTGTTCCCGCCGAGAGTTGACGAGGTCCGCCCACTTTCTTGCGTCGAACGTAGGTGCGAAGAGTCTCTTTGCAGTGAGGTCAGCGACCTTAGTGAAAACTTCCGTCCGCTCTTTGGGTCCGATTGGAATCATAGGTCAGAAGTGTATGGGCCTCGACGCATCGCCGACAAGGACGAAGGGCGCCCAGAAGATTGGTGGCTTGTCTGGATTCTGCTTCAGATAGTCGAGCTTCGCTTGGCGCAAGGCTGACGCTTCATCTTCGCCGCGCGCCAAATGAGCATAAAACTGCGTCATAAGAATTTCGGTAGAGGTGTCGTCCACAGGCCACAGCGAGGAAGCGACGGTTCGTGCGCCCGCGAACAGAAATGCCTGTGTGAGACCGATGATTCCTTCCTCGCCTTCGAGTTTGCCTGTCCCGGTGTTGCAAGCGGAGAGGGTCACCAAATCTGCATTGAGTTTGAGTTGTGCAATTTGGCGAACCTGCAAGAGGCCGTCGTCTGTTTTGGAATTGGGTTGACGGCCTAAAACAAGCGCATCTCTCTCGGGGAAATTGGGAGTCGAGATTCCATGAACGGCGAAATGGATGATTTTGAACTGGGCCAACGGCTGCGACGTAAATTCGGCTTTCGTGGCTCTATCGCCGAGCAACAGAACGGTTTGCTTTGGTTCTTGAAGCGCTTGGCTTGCCGAGATCAACTCCGCGCGTGTTTCGGGAAGCGGGTACAGATGTGCGCCAGAAATATCGTAAACGCCGCGCGAGACAGTCTGAACGACGCCTCCGCTTGCGCCTGATGCTTGGGCTTGTCCTTCCATGTCATAGGGGACATCTCCGACTCCCAAGAACGCCATTAGCGGCTGGTGGGCCCGCCGGCGGTTCCGTAAAAAGTCGAGGACAGTTGCCGATGGGGCATAGCTGATCGTGTGCGACTGAAGGACGTATTGGCCATCAGGTCCGACAAGCGCGTCGAAGGCCACGTTATGCAAGGAACCGTCAGGGACGATGATCAATCGCGTCAGCCGCAGAGATTCGGGAATTGGTTTGAGAAGCAAGCCGTAAAGCTTTTCTGCCTCCTGGGTTCCGCTGTTGCCTTGCAACACGTCGGCGACATATTGAGAGGTTAGCTCTGCGATCTGTTTGCGACTAGCTTGCAAGGGGACGACTGCCGATGCGGTTCGAGTTACTGCAAGACAATAGGAGGTTGGGTCTGCAAGGACATATTCCAGAATTGCCTCGTCGTTTGAGAGGCTTGCTTGCGCGGTTTTGAGCGCAACCGGGTGGGTCGTAACACTGCGCTGTTCTGAGCTAAGAGCTTCGTCAATGTACCCGAGCTTGTATTCTGCCTCAGTAAGACTTTCGAGCAGTGTTGCCCTCGCCGCTGGATCGTTAGAGTCGAGTAATTGGGACTGAATTCTTGAGATTTGTTGCTGGACCGCAGAATTGGCCGGGGAATCCGCAGTTTGGTTCGCCTTGCTCCTCATATTGTCGAGAATCGACCGTCCTCGTGCGCGCTCGATGGCATCAAACGCGGCACTCACATCATCCTGTTTGGCTGAGAGCTCAAAATCGTCGAGGTAGGTGTCGCTCATCGTGCTTAGAAGCGAACTCTCAGAGTATGCCCCCGGGAAGCGAAGGAGCATCCCGTCAATCGCGTCTTCGGCTTGGGTGTAAAGGCTATGAGCTTGATCAAGATGGCCGGTCTTTTCCTTGAGCTGCGCGAGTAGGTCCAAGGCGCGAGGGAGATAGTACGTGTCGCCGACGGTGCGACTAATCTGAAGACCTTTATTCAGTGCATCCTCAGCTCCCTGCGGGTCACCTTGCTCCTGGAGCAGATTTGATAAGTCGAAGGATGATTGCATCGCAACGCGCGGTAGGCCCATCTGCGTCGCGGATTCGAAAGCCCCTCGAAAATATTCTTCGGCTTGCGCTTTTCGGTTTAACTGCGTCGCGAATTCGCCGAGGATGAGCATGTCTTGACCCTCATGCTCGATCATTTTCTGTTTCTGAGCTTCAGTGAGAGTACTCTGCATCAAGGATTCTGCTTCACCCATTTTCCCCGAGGCGACAAGTGCCTCAGCTTTTCCTTCATAAGCCATGAACGGCGTTCCGACATCGTGGTCGTCGTTCGCGATTGCAATGGCTCGATTGAAGAAGAACATTGCTTCCGAGGTTCGATTGAGTGCATTGAAACCGTTTCCGATGATCTCTAGATACCGAAGCTCAGTGCCGGAGTCTGCTTGCGCGGTAGCTGTCATGAGCGCTTTCCCTATCAGACTGCTGGCGCGGCTCACGTCGCCCTGCAGGAAACCGACGAGCCCTAGCTCTCCGCTTGCGCGATTAGCCCATTCTTTTTGTCCGAGTTCTTGGGCGAGGCTGAGAGCCTGTTGCCAGTCTTGCTTCGCGGCGGCAGCGTTCACTTCATCATCGGCATCGCCCTTTACGCCCAGGCACCAAAGGCGCAATTCCCGATCGTTTTGTACGAGAGGAGTCTTCAGTTCGGCGGCGATAAACTCCGAGAGCTGTGGGAAGGACATCCCATCGCTGGAGCGAATTAGACCGATCTTCGCGTATAGCGCATCACGCTCGTCGTGAGCTTGCATGGCAAGCTGTTCGGCGCGCGCGTAACGAGGTGTCGCTGCTGGAAGATTATGGAGCCAATAGAAGTAACTTGCTTTGGCAAGTAAACCTCGGATGCCCTTCGGTTGCGAGTCGTCAGCCCTGCGTGAATGCGATCCCCACGGAGTTCGGGGCGAACGCTGAACAAGGTAAAGGGCGATGAGGCCTGCGATGATGCCAGTGCCGATGGAAACCAACAGAATGCTGCGCTTTGGGCGAGACATAATACCGTTCCTGAACCGATGATAATAAGGCATGGCGATGTATTAGTTCAATATCATCTTTAGGGCTACTGGCACGGCGCGAACGCGAGGCCGAGCACGGACTAGCCTAAATGTGATCGCGGAAAGGGCAATTACAACGAAGCTGTCTCGCATGACCCTCCCTTAAACGCTGAATTCTACTTCTATAATGTAGAAGCCCAGAAATGGGCATAACCTTACAGGCGATTCACAGAATGTTTAGAACGACCATGGACGGACCTCCCTTAGCGAAGGCGCTCCCTAAAAGAGAGCGTCTCCGGTGCGCGTGAGCGTAGATAGCTGTTCGGTGCGAGCGGAGGCGGAAGGAAGCGCCTCCCTCTCCTTCTCGACGCGATTCAACTTGCGAATCGCGTCGGCGCGAATCTGCCAGACCGTGTGCTTCACGGTCGTGGCCTTCTTGCCTTTGCCATATTCACGCTCGTAGCTGCTGCTAACGAGCGTGCCTTCAACCAAAACGTGATCGCCCTGGCGAAGTGATGCCGCTACGCGCTCGCCCAAGCTGTTCCAGGCGATCACGCGATGCCATTCGGTTTTTGAGGCCCATTCGTCGTCCGCGTTCTTCCACGACCGCTGTGTGGCAATGGAAAGGACGGTGAACGCTGCGTCATTCGCACGTGCTTGGCGTCGCTCC
>Ga0134126_10012628_pt1 | contig 10665 bp, 12 predicted proteins | sample KB31752_FD_96881 | JGI IMG/M metagenome (GOLD analysis project Ga0134126, IMG submission 96881) | Terrestrial soil microbial communities with excess Nitrogen fertilizer from Kellogg Biological Station, Michigan, USA - KB3-175-2 | ecosystem: Environmental > Terrestrial > Soil > Unclassified ...
CAAGAAATCCAAACCCGAGTTTGTGAACATTACCAGTGCGAACAACTGGAACCTCTGCAACAAAAGGTCGAAGCCAAAGATCCGCCCAAAACCAGGAAAAAGGTCGCCTGATCCTGCACTAGCGACCCGCGACCGTGCGTGGTCATCACGATCAGGTCGGCCTTGCCGTTCTGGACGCGCTGGAGAATACCCTCGGCGTCCAAACCGTTGACCACGGCCGCAGTCACCGGCACCGGCGACACGGCCGCCAGCCACTTCCCCGTGCCTTCCAGATAAAGCTGTTCCTGCCGCCGCTGTTCCTCGTCGAGTTCGGGATCATACGAATAACGAGCGACGATTTGTTCCTCCAGGACATAGAGGACATGGACATGGACAAGATCGAGCGTAGCGCCGGCGCGGCGGACGATGCCGAGGGCATGCGACAGCGCCTGTTCGCCGAAAGGAGAGCCGTCGAGAGGCACCAGGACTGTGCGAAACATGAGGTTGCCTACTTTCCTTAATCGCTGAGGCAGCACCGATCGCAGGCAAAGTTGTGGCTGCTGCCGGTCAGTCCCCCTAGAAGCAAGTGATATGCCGCGAGAATCAGAGAGCCTTGATTCAACAGAACCCTCTGATTTTTCCCCGATTTTCGACCAACGAGCCGCCAGACGAGCGAAACGGTGGGTCCATCTCCGTGCGGGGATGGTCCAGGCGATGTGCGAAGAAGACACACCGATTAAAGGGCGGTTTCGACCGTGCGAGACCGCTCACCCGCCGTTACGGAAACGCCCAGAGAGCGGCCCATTCACGGGAGATTTGCTCTTCGTGTTCTTTCGTTCGTCAAGAAAAAGCACCTGAAAACCCGAGATAATCGAGCGGTACATTCGCCTTTCAGATGATTTGCCGGATGCGGCATATCCCTTGCTCTTACTCCTTTTAGGAACCCAGAAACAAGAGAACGAAATGAGGAGCGCGGTGCTCCCCCGGGTGGTTTCGCTGGGTAAAGGAGGTGTACCATGTTCGGGCTCATTCCGCGGAGGAAGGAGAGAAGGGTTGAGAGGATGTGGCCGTATGAGCCACCGATGGAGTTGTTGCGGCGTGAGTTCGCTCCGTTGTTCGAGCGCATGTTCGGTCGCTGGCCGGCCTTCGCCGAGACCGAGGGAGTCCCTCCCTATGGTCCGGAACTGGAGGACGTGGGCGAGGCGATCGTCGTCCGTGAGGCGGTGCCCGGCTTCGAGACCAAGGAGATCGACGTCAAGATCAGCGGCAACCTGCTGACCGTCCGAGCCGAACGGAAAGAGAAGGAGGGCGAGACCGAGAAGTTCTGGGGCGAACTGGAACGCACCGTCTTGCTACCCGAAGGCGTGGACACGGAGCATGTCGAGGCCACGTACCGTAACGGCGTCCTGGAGGTGCGGCTGCCCAAGCTGCCGGAGGCGAAAGTACGACGCATCGAAGTGAAGACCTGATGCCTGTCGGAGAAGAGCGCCTCGTGAGGGCACGCTGACGGGCTGGTAGTTGAGGCGGAGCCGTACGACGCTAATTGGAGACGTGTACGGTTCCGCTATTATCGCGGACCTGCGTGAGTAACAAAGGAGAACGCCATGTTGCCTCTTGCCACCATTCTGCATCCGACAGACTTCTCGGAGCATTCTGAGTTTGCGTTCCGGTTGGCGTGCGCGCTGGCTCGGGACTACAAAGCACGGCTGGTTCTGTTGCACGTTCTTCCGCCGCCGATGGTGGTCTACGCCGGAGGTCCGGTGCCTGCGGAGACATGGCCCAGTGTCGAGGAAGTCAGGAACAAACTCCGGAACATGGAAGGGCGAACCCATCATGTTCGCGTCGAATCGCAGGTGCTGGAGGGCGATCCGGTGGACATGATCTTGCGTGCGGCAAAGGAAACCCACAGCGATGTCATCGTCATGGGGACGCACGGGAGGGGGGCCCTGGCTCGGTTGCTGCTGGGCAGCGTAGCGGAAGCAGTGCTTCGCAAGGCTCCCTGCCCGGTGTTGACCGCTAAGCCCGCTCCGGCGCGGAGAAAGACTGTCGAGGAGAGCAAAACGGAAACGGAAGTCGGCACCGCCGTGGGCGCTCACGCCGAGTAATCGCATGGGCGAAAGAGAGAGAGGCGGTTCAAGAGCGACAACCTTATGAGTGAGGCTGCCATGTTGGCGATGAAGACGATCCTGTATCCGACGGATTTCTCAGAGGACGCACGACGAGCGTTCGAGGTGGCAAGTGTCCTGGCAGGCGAGCGGAGGGGCCGGCTGATAGTTCTCCATGTCGAGCGCCCGCCGCTGGCCACGCTGGGCGGCGCCACGGCTGTGCCGCCTCTGCCCGACGAATACAACCGCGAGAGGTTGTGGAAGGCGTTGAAAGACTTCCACACCGAGCGTGCCGGCATCGCCCTTGAGCATCGTCTGGAATACGGCGATCCCGTTGCGGTGATTCTCAAAACGGCTGAGGAGATCGGTGCCGATCTGATCGTCATGGGCACCCATGGACGGACGGGCATGCGACGTTTGCTGATGGGTAGCGTGGCGGAACGGATCGTGCGCAAGGCGTCCTGTCCGGTACTCACGGTTCGTAGTCCGGCTATTGTGCCGTCCACGTTGGAGGGATTGCCATGAAAGAGACTCGAATCACCTTACCGGAACTTGCCCTGATCGCCGGCACACGCGCCGCCGCTGGTGCCGGTCTTGGCCTTCTGGTGGCCAATCGCCTATCGGAGAGCCAGCGGCGTGCCATCGGCTGGACGCTCCTGCTGGTTGGCGCTATTACCACCGTGCCTCTCGCCCTGGAGGTCTTCGGTCGGCGCGGCGCCGCTATCCCCGCGGAAGCGGCCCAGAACGATAAAGCGCCTCGTTCCAGAACCGAGGCCCAGCTTGACCGTCCGACCGCATCGATAAGGATCTGAAAAAGATCGCCCCTCTTGAGGAGACCTATCATGCTTGTGATGACCAAACCGTTTCTCGCCTTGACGGCGAAAGACTTGATGAATGGTGACGTGGTAAGGATTCCGCGCGACATGGGGATGCAAGCGGCGGCGCGCTGGCTGGACCAGATGCACGTCAGCGGCGCCCCGGTGGTAGACGAACAGGGCCGCTGTGTGGGTGTGCTGTCGTCGGGCGATTTCGTCGCCTGCTGCGCCGCCAACAACACGCGCTGTGCCCAGCATCGCGCTGAAGCCAATCGCGGACCTTGCACTTGCGAGGGGTGCGTGAGTTCGGAATGGCAGATGGTGAATGTGGCGGAAAGAATCGAAGGATCGGTGCGCGATCACATGACGCCCGATCCCGTGACGGCGCCGCCGGAGACGACCATTGGCCGACTGGCGCAGATGATGGTGGACGCGCACATTCATCGCCTCATCATCATCGATGAACAGCGCCGTCCTCTGGGCATCGTCTCCACTACCGACATCGTGGCTGCCGTGGCCCGAGTTGGGATAGACGAATAAATGGTCGGCTATCGGCCAAAACGGAGGACCGATGGCCGGGAGTACATCAGGCGTCCGCCATCGCGGACGCCGGGCGAACAATCCTTTCGCGGTTGCTTCAGAGCACGTCGATATTATTCGCCTGAATCGGGAGTCGGCTTCGTTCCATGACACCGTGCTGCACAAGTTGCTTGCCATAGTACGTCCGCGTACGGCCGTACAAAATCCAGCCGCCGTCTCGAACGGTCATCCGAAAGTCGCGGACGTAGTGTCGCAGGTGGCCTTGGATGTCCGCTTCCAGCTGCGCCAATTCGTCCCGCCCATCGCATTCGATCAATTGGCTTTCCATCGAAGTTCCCTCGGATAGCACTTGCGTCGCGTGAGCCTGCTCTGGATGATCTGCTCAACTTGAGCAAAATGAATGCCACGGAAGAAATGCTTCGATTGACATGGAAATGACTCCCTTGCCTTCGTCTCACGCCACCGAAAATGCGGCTAAATCGAGAGAAGAAATCTAGAATGGTCCGGTGGGCGGTGAGACGGGTCGCTGTGCGGATCGACCCCGGATGTGAGCCGATCCGCACAGTTATTGCAGCAAGAAGGGACCGCGTTTCGAGGTTTCTCCGTTTTTTTCGCCGGTTTGCGCCGAACGGGACGATGCCATTGGCGTGGCACCGTGCGGATGATCGATGCCCACATTCATCGCGTGGTCGTCATCGATGAGCGCTGCCGGCCGCTGGGTATCGTGTCCACTATGGACATCTTAGCCGGCATCGCTCGTGCTGCTTTGGCTCCGCTCGCCGAGGAGAACTGAAGCCCGTTCACTTCTCGAAAGGAGCGCTATGAATGTCCTTCGGCCGTCGCTCGATTCGCTGTTTCGTCCCCAATCGATCGCCGTTTTCGGCGCCAGCGCCACGCCGGGCGGCGTCGGCAACATCCTGATGCGCAACCTACTGGAGAACCCCTTCGGCGGTGTCGTCTTCCCCATCAATCCTAAACGCCGCGCTGTGCAGGGCGTTCACTGCTATCCCAACCTCGCCGCCGTGCCGGAAAAAGTCGAGCTGGCCGTGATTGCCACGCCAGCGGCGACCGTGCCGAATCTGGTGCGCGACTGCGCCGAACGAGGAGTGGCCGCCGCCATCATTATCTCGGCCGGCTTCGCGGAGTTGGGTGCCGAGGGCCGCAAGCTCGAAGACGAGATTCGCGGCATCGCGCGCGGCAAGATGCGCATTGTCGGCCCCAATTGCCTCGGAATCATTCATCCGCCCAGTAACCTCAATGCCAGCTTCGCGGCGTCGATGGCTGCAACCGGACAGGTCGCCCTCCTGAGCCAGAGCGGCGCCATCTGCACCGCCATACTCGATTGGGCACGGCAAGCGCACGTCGGCTTCAGCAGCTTCGTCAGCGTCGGCTCCATGCTCGATGTCGATTTCGCCGACCTGATCGACCACTTCGCCGATGATCCGGCCACGCACAGCATCGTGCTGTACATGGAGTCCATCGGCGATGTGCGCAAGTTCCTCAGCGCCGCTCGTGGCGTCAGCCGGACGAAGCCGGTCATCGTGGTCAAGGCCGGACGCCATGAGGCCGGCGCTCGTGCCGCCGCCTCGCACACGGGGGCACTGGCCGGCGCAGATGCCGTCTTCGATGCCGCCTTCCGCCGCGCCGGCGTGCTGCGCGTCGAGACCATTCCGGATCTGTTCCATATGTCCGAGATTTTGGCCATGCAACCGCCGCCGTGCGGCCCTGGCCTGGCCATCATCACCAATGCCGGCGGCCCTGGCGTCATGGCTACCGACGCGCTGATGCTCGCCGGCGGTCAACTCGCATCGCTCGGACGGGAAACTCTGGCCGCTCTCAACGCCACTCTGCCGCCATTCTGGAGCCACGCCAACCCGATCGACCTTCTGGGCGATGCCACGCCGGAACGTTACCGGCTTGCTGTCGAAGTCTGCGTCAAGGATGTCAACGTGCAAGGCATCCTCGTGCTGCTGACACCGCAGGCCATGACCGATCCCAGCGAGACGGCCCGACAACTCCAGCCATTCGCGCATCTGCCGAACAAGCCGTTGCTGGCCTGCTGGATGGGCGGTACAGCCGTGCGTGAGGGCATCGAGTTTCTCAATATGGCCGGCATTCCAACTTTCGACGCGCCAGAGTCGGCCATCCGCGCCTTTCTGCATATGGTACAGTATCGCCGCAATCAGGAACTGCTCTACGAGACGCCGCCAGCGTTGCCGGAGAATGTCGCGCCGGACGCGCCGCGCATACGGCGGATCTTCGAGCAGGCTCGCGACGCTGGCCGTACTCTGCTCACGGAGGTCGAGGCCAAGGAAGTGCTGGCCGCCTACGGTCTGCCGGTCGTGCCGGCGTTTGCCTGCCGTGATGCCGACGAAGCCGTCGCCGCCGCCAAGAAAATTGGCTATCCGGTCGTCCTCAAGCTGCTGTCTTCAACTATCAGCCACAAGAGCGATGTCGGCGGTGTTCAACTCAACCTCGCCGACGAAAAGGCCGCCCGCGCCGCCTTCGCCACTATCCAAAGCAACGCCCATCGTCTCGGCAAGCGGGACGCTTTTGAAGGTGTCTCCGTGCAGGCCATGATTTGTGAACGCGGTTACGAGCTGATAATCGGCAGCTCGGTCGATCGTCAGTTCGGCCCGGTCATCCTGTTCGGTTGCGGCGGGATTCTCGTCGAGGTCTTCAAGGATCGCGCCCTCGGCCTGCCGCCGCTCAATCGCACCCTGGCGCGGCGGCTGATGGAACGGACCAAGATTTACGAGGCGTTCCAAGGCGTGCGCGGCCAGAAGGCGGTCAACCTCGAAGCATTGGAGACGCTGCTGGCGCGCTTCAGTCAATTGCTCGTGGACTTCCCGGAAATTCAGGAGGTCGATCTCAACCCCGTGCTGGCCGCGCCGGAGCGCGTCGTCGCTCTGGACGCGCGTTTGCTGCTATGTTCCGCGGATCGCGCGCCGGAGCAACGTCCGCGCCTGGCCATCCATCCGTATCCCAATCAGTACACCGCGCCGTTCCGTTTGCGCGATGGCCGCGAAGTGACGATCCGTCCGATCCGTCCCGAAGATGAGCCGCTGATTCTCGCCTTGCATGCCAGCCACTCCGAACACACACTCCGCATGCGCTTCTTCGGTCTGGTCAAGACGCTCTCGCGCGACAGCCTGATCCGCCTGTGTCATCTCGATTACGACCGCGAGATGGCGCTGACAGCCGTGCTACAGGAGAATGGCGAACCGCGTCTGCTCGGCGTGGCCCGCTATTACCTCCATCCGGAGACGGACGTCGCCGAGTTCGCTGTGGTCGTGAGCGACGCCTACCAGCGGCAGGGACTTGGTCGCCATCTGATGCAACGTCTCATCGATATCGCCCGCGAGCGTGGCGTCCTGCGTCTAGTCGGTCAAGTGCTGATCGAGAACACGCCGATGCTGCATCTGATGCAGTCGTTGGGTTTCTCACCGCCGATTCCGGTGGAAGATCAGGTTGTCCGCGTCGAGTTGGGCTTGGCCGGGACGATGTGCGAAGAGGCACAGACCTGAACCTATGTGACACACCGCCGCCTCGTCCTACCCAGGAAATCCCCGGAAGTTCTCTGCCTTTCCCACGTCTTCGCCATCGCCGTCGCTCTTGGCATTGTCTTTGTTTCTTGACGATTTCATCAAATGCTCTCGGCGCAACGCCGCGATACCGTTACCTCTCCCTGTCAGGAGTTTCGCACAATGCAAACCGGCCAACGATTACGTTGATCTCGGCCGCTTCTGGCAGTTGTTCCTGCTGGCCGGCCTATTCATCTGGCTGGCGCTGATGACACGCGGCCTGTGGCCGGCGTTGCGGCGTCCTGGCGAGCATCGCTCGCTGTTGACGCTGTTCCTCCTCAGCAGCGTGGCCATCGCCGGCTTCTATGCGGCTGGCCTGGGCATCTGGAAGCATACCCACCGGTACGAAGGTGGGCGCTCGTCTGTTGATTCAAGAGGTCGGGCCAGGAGAAGTGGTCGGCTGATCATGGCTGGTGCCTCCACACCGCTGGCAGTTCAGTTGCCGTGCTGTCGATGCCGTGGAAGGCCTTTCCTTTGAGGCGCAATGGTTGCGCGATCTCTGTGAGTGCGATGCCAGCTTGGGCTACCACTTGCTCAAGCAACTGGTCCTGGTCATTACGCAGTGCCTTGCCTCAACGCGCCGCCATTTGGTTGAGTTGCATCGCGGAACCCACCCGGTTTGAATGGGACTCCCTCTCGGCGATCATCCCCTCCGCACGCGGGGCGGGATGATCGCTTTTTCGTTTTTCCTCCTTCCCAACGTCACATGCTCTTGCTTGCCAGTGGATGCTTTTGCGTCTGAGCCGGGTGTGCGGCACGGCTCCACGAGGACACCCCAACTGTGCGATTCGGCATACGGACGGCAAGGCGCCGCTGCCGCTTGCCGGCGACGGACAAGCGAAAACCCCTTCTTTTTCAGAGATGCACAGCCGAGCCCCTCATAAGCGGAGACGTGGCATCTCATTTGCAATTCTTTTGAAGAGTAAATGGATGATTTTATCCAGAATATAAAAGGATCGAGCTTATGCTGGGAACGATGGAAAGGATTGACGGCCAAGTGAAAATCCCCGATCTGTTGCGTGCGGCACCGCAGGTACGGCCGGTGCTGGATCGCTACGGTCTGAAGGTTGCGGCGGACCTCTGGGGCCGGCGGAATCGCTGGCGTTTTTCGCTCAGGCTCACGAAGTCGCCTTGCCGCGTTTGCTGGAAGAGTCGCGGCGCTGGTGTGGAACTGGCGCATCTTCGCCGTGCCCACCGAACCGGATCGCACCTTGAAGTTTCTCCGCGCCGCTTACGTCTGGCTGCTCGTCTCACTGGCCTTGTTGATCTTGCTGCCCGTGCATCAACATATCCTGATTCCCTGGCTGGCCTCCGGCAGCGAGGCGGCGCACATTCATTTTTCGCACGCCTACTTCGGCGCCATCCGTCACGCCATCACGGTCGGTTTCGTCAGCCTGATGATCGTCGGCGTCGCCGCCCGCGTCGTGCCCACGCTCAACGGCGTCGATCCGCGCCAGCTGTCGAAACTGTGGGGGCCGTTCCTACTAATCAACGGCGGCTGTACCCTGCGTGTCGTCGGTCAGACGCTGACGGATTTTGTTCCGGTGGCGTTCCCCATCACCGGCATCAGCGGCGTGCTGGAGGTTCTCGGTTTAACGCTGTGGGCCGTCCATCTGTGGCGGATCATGTCCGGCCGCTTCGCGCTGGAGATGCCGGAAGCCGCGCCGCCTCCGCTGGTGGAAGGCGTCATCACGGCCAGCGACCGCGTGAGCGCGATTCTCGACCGTTATCCGGTCTTGCTGGATACGTTTTTAGCTTTTGGCTTCCGGCTGCTGTCGAATCCATTGTTGCGGCGGATGATGGCGCGACACATCACCCTCGCGGCGGCGTGCCGTCATATGGGTGTGGATCTCGAAACCTTTCTCGCGGCTCTCAACGACGCCCGCACACGGCAAGCGGCGTCGCCGGCCGCGACTCCCCATTGTTGCGACTCGTGCGCAAGGAGGGACAACCATGTTTGAGCGCATTATTCTGCGGGCCACGAATGGAGAACGGAAGGGCCAGGAGTTCGTACTGGAAAATGAGGCCGACTATGTCCTCGGCCGGTCGCGGGACTGCTCGTGTGTCCTGGACGATCCTTTCTGTTTAGTCTCCCGACGCCATTGTCGGATCGAGGTCCACGCTCCGTTTGTTCGCATTCAAGACCTTGGCAGCCGCAACGGCACTCAGGTGAACGGTACAAACATCGGTCGCCGTGAGAAGGGACAATTATTCGAGGCGCTCCAGGCGAGGCATGCGGAACATCTGCTGGATGATGGCGATACTCTCCAGATCGCCGGTTATGAATTTCAGGTGGAATTCGAGCCGACGCCGCCTTGCGCCGTGGCCGAGCCGCGCGATCAGGAAAAACTCTGGTCCTGCGATTGCGCGTCGTGTTAGGAATCCGTCTGTGGGACCGCGAGCGAGACGGGATGGACGGCGAGCAGCATGGGCGGGATACTTCTCAGCAGGATCGTGTACATGAGGACGAACCCAGCTGATGAGTACGGAGGGTGGAGCGAAAGCTGGCTCAGCCGAGCAATTTGGCTGGCCTTCGACCAGGAGGACATATGAGAACTTACGTCTATGTCGATGGAGAGAGCCATTTCCCGCGAGTTGAAGGGGACGACCTTGAATCCGATGGTCGGCCGGGTCTTCCTCACGCCGGAGACTTTCACCTGGTGCGGTCGTCGTTTCCTGCTCGAAGTGGAACACGGCCCGCCCGTCCGTTACCTTCTACGCTGCAAAGGGCCGGGCGATCCATGGAATGTCCTCCTGCTCGGTGCCTCCGCGATCCAGAAGGAAATCACCCCGGAGGAATACGACGAGTTGACGAGTGTCCTGAAGTCGTGAGGTGCTGCCATGACGGAGCAGGATTGGCTGGAATGCAGCGACCCGAAGAAGCTGCTGTACTTCCTTCGGGACAAGGGAAGCGACCGCAAGTTTCGACTATTTGCTTGTGCGTGCTGCCGCCATATCTGGCGTCTCTTGAAGGACGACCGAAGCCGGAAGGCCGTCGAGGTAGCCGAGCGATTCGCCGAAGGAGAAGCGACAAGGCGAGAACTGTCCCGGGCTGGGAACGATGCCCACGTCGTGTGGAACGAGTTGGCATCTGCCGCGGCGGGTGCTACTGACGCCGACATGGATGCCGCGGACGCTGCCTGTCGGACTGCCTGCTACGCAAAAGCGGCAATCGGTGCGGCAAATCGGGCATCCCATTGTGCGGCGTATGCCCTCTCGTACGAAGGGCAACAAGCGGCGGAGCAGGAGAGCCAGTGCAGCCTGCTCCGCGACATTTTCGGCAACCCCTTCCGCCCCGTCACCATTGATCCCTCGTGGCTAACCTGGCACGATGGTCTGCTCGTCTCGATGGCCCAGCGGATGTACGATAGCCGCGATTTTAGCGACATGCCGGTCCTGGCGGATGCCTTGGAAGAATCAGGGTGCCAGGATCAGGACATTCTCGCCCATTGCCGGTCGGGAGGGGAGCATGTTCGAGGATGCTGGCTGGTCGATCTGTTTTTTATAACAGATCGTAAGTCTTTGGAAAATAAGAGTTAGGAAGAAAAAAAGCCAGGGTTATTCACCCTGGCCTCATGTCGGGGCGAGAGGATTCGAACCTCCGACCTCCTGAACCCCATTCAGGCGCGCTAGCCAAACTGC
>Ga0134126_10012629_pt1 | contig 10665 bp, 8 predicted proteins | sample KB31752_FD_96881 | JGI IMG/M metagenome (GOLD analysis project Ga0134126, IMG submission 96881) | Terrestrial soil microbial communities with excess Nitrogen fertilizer from Kellogg Biological Station, Michigan, USA - KB3-175-2 | ecosystem: Environmental > Terrestrial > Soil > Unclassified ...
ACGCAGCATATCCATCACGCCAACTTGTGGAATAGCCACTTTGAAAAGTTCCGGCCGTTGCGTCATCACTGCGCCAATTAGCAACCCGCCGTTGCTTCCGCCTTGTATTGCTAATTTTGAAGAGTTGGTGTATTTTTTATCAATTAAAAACTGTGCTGCTGCAATAAAATCATCAAAAACGTTTTGTTTGTTTTGCAACATCCCTTCTTCATGCCATTTTTCTCCATATTCACTTCCACCGCGGAGGTTTGCTTCTACAAAAACGCCGCCCTGGTCAAGAAAAAATGCATTTGAAATAGAAAATGCCGGAGTTAGGGCAATATTAAATCCGCCATAGCCGTACATTAAAACAGGATTGTTTCCATCTAATTTGATTCCTTTTTTATAAGTAATAAACATCGGAATTTTTGTACCGTCTTTGCTGAAGCAAAATGATTGTAATGTTTGATAATTATCCGCGTTAACTTTCGCTTCGCTTTTGCGAAATAAAGTTGTAGTATTAGTTTCAATATTGTAGCGGAATACCGAAGTGGGATAGTCAAAAGATGTGTATGAATAAAAAAGTTCTTTTTGATTTTTGTGCGCCGAAAATCCGCCAGCGGTGCCTATTCCGGGCAATTCAATTTGTTGGGAATGGTAGCCTTTGTAATCTGTTTGATAAACCCTGCTTGAGGCGTCTTGCAGATAAGTAAGAAATAATTTGCCTCCGGCAGTTCCAACAGATTCAAGCAATTCTTTTCTTTGCGGAATTACCGTTTCCCAATTTTCTTTGGAAGGGTTTTTCGGGTCAATTAAAACGACTTTATAATTGGGTGCATCCGTATTGGTGCGAACCAAAATTTTATCGCCATCATTATCTATCACGTATGATTCGGTATCGAAACCTTTTACTAATAAAATAAAATCATTTTTTGCAGAAGGATTTTGCATGGCTTTCACCCATATTTCAGAACCACTTGTTCCTTCACTTTTCGTGATTATCAAAAAATGCTCATCCTCTGTAAGCCCCGCTCCAATTATTCTTAAAGGGTGTTTTGGGTCTTCATAAATTAGTTTATCCTCACTTTGCAAAGTCCCGATTTTGTGATAATAAACTTTATGGTTTTGATTTTGTTGGGTAAGTTTTTCTTTATCATCTGTATTGGGATAACGGCTATAATAAAATCCATCATCGCCTTTCCAGGAAGTGCCGCTGAATTTTATAAAATGCAACTCGTCTTTCATTAAAGTTTTCTCTTCCACATTCATCACGTGTGCAATTTCCCAATCACTACCAGCCTGAGCTTCCAAATAAACAGCGTATTTATTGTTCCTGCTAAAAGAGGGTGAACTTATAGAAACCGTTCCGTCTTTACTCATTTTATTAGGGTCAATAAATATTTCTGGCAGCGCCTCTAACCCTTTCTGGCGGTATAATACAGCCTGGTTTTGCAATCCATCATTTTTATAAAAATAATAATAATTGCCTTCTTTAAATGGAGCGCCATATTTTGTGTAATTCCACATTTCCTTCAGCTTCGCTTTTACTTTTTCGCGAAAAGGAATTTTGGACAAATAATCCTGGGTGACTTTATTTTCTTCAATAACCCAGGCTTTGGTTTCAGCGCTGTTGTCATTTTCAAGCCATCGGTAAGGGTCTTTTACGATGGTTCCAAAATAATTATCTTCCTGGTCAACTTTTTTGGTGTCAGGATATTTTATTTGAGAAAAAGTGTTTGTGGATATTGTCATCAGTAGAATGAAATAAATATTCTTCATGATAAATTTTTTAATTTATCCAATGAAGATAATTCTATTTTAAAATTATATTGGGAATTATAAAATTGATAGTAAACAAACAATTAACCCTGATTTCTATTTTGAAATCAACCCGAAGGCATAGTTCATTACCCGATTCCATCCACATTCACTTCCCGGTTTATCTTTGAAACCAATCCTTGCAAAACTTTTCCAGGCCCACATTCTGTAAACTCAGTTGCACCATCACTAATCATTTGTTCAATAGTTTGCGTCCATTTTACCGGTCCGGTTAATTGTGCAATAAGATTTGCTTTTATCTCCAAAGGCTCAGTAACGGCTTTGGCAACTACATTTTGATAAACAGGGCAGAATGGAATATTGAATTTTGTTTTTTCAATCGCTTCAGTTAATTCTTCTTTTGCCGGCTGCATCAACGGCGAATGAAAAGCGCCACCAACAGGGAGAATTAATGCGCGTTTTGCCCCGGCTTCTTTCAATAAAATACAAGCTTCTTCAATTCCTTTCATCGAACCGGAAATTACAATTTGCCCGGGGCAATTATAATTCGCGGGAACTACCACTTCGTTTATGATATCCGCACAAATTTCTTCAACCTTTTTGTCCTCCAATCCGAGAACAGCAGCCATTGTAGAAGGATTTATTTCACAGGCTTTTTGCATGGCTTTTGCCCTAATGGAAACTAAGTTTAATGCATCAGTAAAACTTAAGCAGCCATTGGCGACCAAAGCAGAAAACTCGCCCAGGGAATGCCCGGCAACCATGCCCGGTTTTGTATTTACCGAAGTTTTAAAGGCAATTACAGAATGCAAAAAAACAGCAGGTTGGGTTACATTAGTCTGCTTTAATTCCTCGACAGTGCCATAAAACATTACATCGGAAATTGAAAAACCTAAAGCTTCATTGGCTTCTTCAAATAATAATTTTGCCTGTTCGTCTTCATCATATAAAATTTTCCCCATTCCAATAAACTGTGAACCCTGGCCGGGAAAGATAAAAGCGTGCGCCATAATTTTTGTTTATTTATTTTCTTTTAATAAGGTCTGCGCTGATCAAACTAATAAATTCATGCCGCGTGGTTTGCTTTTCAAACTCACCATAAAAAGCAGATGTGGTGGTTACAGAATTTTGCTTTTGTACCCCACGCATCATCATGCACAAATGCTCCGCCTCAATAACCACAGCGACTCCGAGAGGATTTAAAGTTTCTTTTATTGCATCTAATATTTGTGTTGTTAATCTTTCCTGCACCTGTAATCTTTTTGAAAAAATATCGACTACGCGTGCTATTTTACTCAGTCCTGTTATCCATCCATTTGGTATATAGGCGATATGGGCTTTCCCAAAAAAAGGAAGCATGTGGTGTTCGCACATACTATATAATTCAATATTTTTTACCACAATCATTTCACTGATCTCTTCATGAAACTTGGCTGAGTTTAAAACAGCACTTGCGTCCTGACCATAACCCTGTGTACAATATTGCATTGCTTTTGCTATCCGTTCGGGTGTTTTTAATAAGCCTTCCCTGTCAGCATCTTCACCAATCAACCGGATCGTTTCGCGATAATTTTTAATCAATTCTTTCGTCACATCTTCATCGTAATGTTCAATTTTTTTATAAGCCATAATCTCCTTTTTGTTTCATTAAAATTAAATAAATCATTTTGCAGGGTATTCTACAAAATTCCTTGGGGTTTCATACAAGCGGATTTGCATTTCTAATTTATCATCTATTTTGCTTCTTAAAATATTAAAAATAGTAATCGCAATATTTTCTGCCGTTGGATTAAGTTGAGCAAATTCCGGCACATCAAAATTCAGGTTTTTGTGATCTAACCTTTCAATCACGCTTTCATTAATTATATCGCTCAAATATTTAAGGTCAATCACAAAACCTGTATCAGCAGCGGGTTCACCGGTAAGTTTTACTTCCAGTTCATAATTATGCCCATGGTAATTGGGATTATTACATTTCCCAAAAACCTTGTCATTTTTTTCTTCATCCCAGGCCGGATTGTGCAAACGGTGGGCTGCATTGAAATGTTCTTTTCTAAAAACCGAAACTTTATTATTCATTCTGATAAATATAAACAATGACTGGTTTAATTTCCAAAATATTCCACAAAAATCCGTGGTGTTTCATATAATTTTACGCTATGAAGTTGAACACTTTTTGGCAAATGAGAATCTAATTGTTGCCAAATAACGGTAGCAAGGTTTTCTGTGGAACACATTTTCCCTTTTAAAAATTCTACATCAAGATTTAGGTTTTTATGATCCAATTCTTCCAAAATAAATTCTTTTATTATTCCGCTTAGTTTTTTTGCATCAATAACAAAACCCGTATCCTTATCTACTTCGCCCTTTATGGTTACATGCAATTCATAATTGTGGCCATGCCAGTTTTCGTTGGCGCATTTTCCAAAAACCGATTCATTTTTTTCTTTGGTCCAACCGGGATTGAATAATTTATGTGCTGCATTAAAATGTTCTATGCGTGTTAAAAATACCATCTAATCATTAATTTTTTTTGCAAAGGTAAACCGATGAAGTTATAATAAGATTGTAAATACGAAATTTGCGCAATGAATGTACTGATTGTTTCGGCAACTTATTTTGAGATCAAACCCTTTTTAGAACAGAATAAAACGGTTGAAGTTTTGATAACAGGAGTGGGAACTGCGGCCACTATTTTTTTTCTAACTAAAAGAGTTTTGGAGAAAAAATATGATTGTATCATCCAGGCCGGGATTGCCGGATCATTTTCTGATCGCCTTACTTTGGGGCAGACTGTAATAATAAAAGAAGATACTTTTGCTGATTTAGGAATTGAAGAAAATGGTAAATTTCAGGCCCTTTTTGAAACCGGGTTTGTCGGTAAAAATGATTTTCCTTATACCGGTGGATGGCTTATTAATAACCATATTTTTTTTGAAAAAGACATTTTACCCGTTGCTAAAGGAATCACCGTGAATAGAGTTACTGATAACAACTTGCAAAATAGTGCAAACAAAGAAAAATTTTCAGCAGTTGTTGAAAGCATGGAAGGTGCTGCGTTTCATTACGTTTGCCTTCAGCAAAACATAAATTTTTTGCAATTGCGCAGCATTTCAAACAGGGTAGGGGAGCGGGACAAAACCAAATGGAAAATTAAAGAAGCTGTTGAAAACCTAAACAAAGAATTAATAAAAATTATTGACAACTTATAAAAAGCATTATGAATTTTACTCTTGGATTTTCGCCGTGCCCCAACGACACGTTTATTTTTGATGCACTTGTAAATAAAAAAATAGATACGGAAGATTTTGATTTTAAAGTGAGGCTGGAAGATGTGGAAACTTTAAATAATCTCGCAAAAAATGAAGCACTGGATTTTACCAAAATAAGTTATGGCGTATTACCCTTGGTTACAAAAAAATATACTGTTCTCAATAGTGGAGGCGCTTTGGGGAACGGTGTTGGGCCGCTTTTGATTTCCCAAACACCGGTTGATTTTAATGAGGTTGAAAATTATGCAATTGCGATTCCCGGAGAAAATACGACTGCACACCTGTTGTTTTCTCTGGCTTTCCCAAATGCCAAAAGGAAAATTTTTAAACGATATGATGAGATAGAAAATGCAGTTCTTGAATCAGAAAACGTTTTAGGTGTTATTATTCATGAGAACCGCTTTACGTACATGGAAAGAGGTCTGTATAAAATTATAGACCTCGGAAATTTCTGGGAAGAAAAAACATCCTTCCCGATTCCACTTGGTGGTATTGTTGCCAAAAGAACTATTGATGAAAAAAAGTTGATGCAGGTGGATTCTTTGATTAGGGAAAGTATTGAATATGCTTTTGAACATTATCCGTTGATAACAGATTATGTAAAACAGCATTCGCAGGAAATGGAAGAAGATGTAATGAAAAAGCACATTGATTTGTATGTAAATAAATATTCCATTAACCTTGGTGAAAATGGAAGAAAAGCGGTACAAAAATTTATGGAAATTTACCGGAATACACGGGAGAATGCAGATCAGGTAATGGTTTCAGGTAATGAACTTTTTCTAAAAGAGGAATAGCTTTGCTTTTCTATTGAGTTCAGTTTTAGAATGTTTGATAATGTATAGTAAACCAACAAAAAAGAAAGATTTTCATTTTGGATATCAGTGATGATTCTTTATTAACTTTTTAAAAATCAAGCCAAACACTATAATTATTACTTTCGCAGTGTGAAAAAATATCAGGCTTACATTTTTTATTTTTTATACTGGATCTTATTTTTTATCGGAGCAAAAATTATATTCTTACTATATTATTTTCATCTTACAACTACTTTAACCAGCTCTGAAATTTTCCACGTTTTTTTGTATGGATCAAGGATGGACGCTTCTTTCGCAGCTTATATTTGTATTTTTCCATTTCTGCTTTTCTTAATAAAATCCATCTTTGTACAATTCGATGTAGAAAAAATTATTCGATTTTATTCCTACGCTTTAATCGTTCTTATTTCCTTTTTAATCATTGCAGATTTAGGATTATATACTGCATGGGGCTACCGGATGGATGCAACACCATTACAATATTTTAAAACACCGAAGGAAATGTTGTCCACTGTTTCCACCGCTCCGGTATTTATATTATTGCTAATTTTTGTCGTAATCGCCGCACTCTTTATTTTTATTTATAAAAAATATTTTGACCGTTTTACAGAAAGAAATCAAAAGAGATTTCATATTGGAGATTTTTTTCTTTCAGCCTTTTTATTTGCTTTTCTTTTTGTACCGATACGTGGGGGCATCCAAAAAATTCCCATGATTCTTAGTGATGTTTATTTTTCTGAAAAAATATTTGCAGATCAGGCTGCCGTCAATTTGCCCTGGAATATTATGTTTTCGATCTTAAACAGAAACAACCCTCATAATCCTTTCGGCTACTTTCCACCAAAAAAATCAGAAGCCCTGGTTGATAGTTTATACGCCACTGGCCCAAAAAGAATTCCTTCTATTTTATCGGTGGCCAAGCCTAATATAATCATCATAATCCTGGAAAGTTTCACCGCTAAATGGCTTGGCTGCCTCGGTGGCGTTCCCAATGTTACCCCCAATCTTGATAGTATTGCTGCAGATGGATTGCTATTTACCAATATTTATGCAGCCGGCGACAGGAGCGAGAAAGGGCAGGTAGCAGTGTTGAGCGGCTATCCAAACCAGGCAATTACTTCCATTATTAAAACGCCTTCGAAAACAAGAAATTTACCTTCGATAAACCAATCATTGGCTCCCTTAGGTTACACCTCAAGTTATACCTATGGCGGCGAGTTGGAATTTGCTAACATAAAGTCTTACCTGATCAACATAAAGATGCAAAGGCTGGTGAGTAAATATTCTTTTCCTGTTTCGGAAAGAACCACTTCGTGGGGTGTCCATGATCAATATGTTTTTGACCGCTTTTACAAAGATATCCATGAGGAAAAGCAGCCTTTTTTTGCGACGGTGTTTACACTCAGTAGTCACGAACCTTACGATGTACCGATGAAACCCCGTTTTAAAGGAAACGATGAAACAACACGTTTTGAGAATTCTGTTGTTTATACAGATAGTATTATTGGCAGCTTTATCAATCGGTTAAAGAAAGATTCTTTATGGAATAATACTATAATTGTTTTTGTTGCAGACCATGGGCATCCTTTGCCTGGGCATGATCCTGAAGACCGGCCTTCAAAATTTCATATACCGTTAATCTTTACTGGTGGCGCTTTAACTTTTAAAGGAAAAATCAATGCGATTGGTTCCCAAACAGATATTGCCACAACGCTGTTAGATCAACTTCATGTGCCGGCGGATAAATTTGAATGGGGAAAAGATTTGCTTGATTCTTCAGCAAAGCCTTTTGCCTTTTATTCTTTTAATAATGGCTTTGGGTTTGTAACACCGAAAGGAACGGAAACGATGGATAATGTTTCGAGAAAGCCAATTTTTAAATCGCCTGACTTTGATACAGCGCAATTAAAATTTGGTAAAGCCTATATGGAATTTTCTTACCAGAATTTTTTAAACAGGTAGAGAAAGATAGTTTTAAAATAATTAAAATATTAAAAAAGCGGAACATGAATTCCGCTTTTGTGCTTTGATTAAGGGTAAATATTTTAGGTATTTTATCTTATCGATTTTCAAATTCCTTTCTAATGATGTTCAATGCTGCACCTGCTTTGAACCATTTTATCTGTTGTTCATTATATGTATGGTTTACTAAAAAAGAATCCGTGGTTCCATCTACGTGATGCAAAATAACGGTTAAAGGTTGGTTTACTGCAAATTCATCAAGCCCGGTAATATCAATAGAATCGTCCTCTAAAACTTTATCGTAATCTTCTTTATTTTCAAAAGTTAAACCAAGCATTCCCTGCTTTTTTAAATTGGTTTCATGGATGCGCGCGAAGGATTTTACGATCACAGCTTTTACGCCCAAATGCCTGGGCTCCATCGCTGCATGTTCGCGCGAAGAACCTTCGCCATAATTTTCATCTGCTACGATTACTGTTCCTATTCCCTGCGCTTTATAAGCTCTTTGAGTTTCAGGCAAAGGCCCATAAACTCCAGTAATTTGATTCTTTACCAAATTGGTTTTTTCATTGAAGAAATTAACTGCTCCAATCAATAAATTATTGCTGATATTATCCAAATGGCCACGGTATTTTAACCATGGCCCAGCCATTGAAATGTGGTCCGTTGTGCATTTCCCTTTAGCCTTAATCAATAATTTTAATCCTTTTAAATCTTTTCCATTCCATTCAGCAAAAGGTTCCAGAATTTGTAAGCGATCGGAAGTTGGCGAAACAATTACCTCAATACCTTTTCCATCTTCGGCAGGTGCCTGGAATCCTGCATCTTCCACTGCGAAACCTTTCGGCGGCATTTCAATTCCTTGAGGTTCGGATAGTTTTACTTTTTCGCCTTTATCATTCACTAAATAATCGGTAAGCGGATTAAAAGTAATTTTTCCTGCAATTGCCAATGCGGTCGTCAGTTCAGGCGAAGCCACAAATGCATGCGTATTGGGATTACCATCATTTCTTTTTGCAAAATTCCTGTTGTAAGAAGTTACAATAGAATTCTTTTTATCAGGGTCATTTGTATGGCGTGCCCACTGCCCAATGCAAGGCCCGCAGGCATTTGCCAGAACAACACCGCCCATTTCTTCAAAAGTATTTAAATAGCCATCTCTTTCTACAGTAAACCTAACCTGCTCAGAGCCCGGCGTGATAATAAATTCTGAATTAACGCTTAACCCATTTTCTGTGGCTTGCCTGGCAACAGAAGCCGAGCGGCTAATATCTTCATAAGAAGAATTGGTACATGAACCAATCAGCCCAACTTCCATTTTTTCAGGCCAGTTATTTTTCTTTACTGCTTCTGCAAATTCAGAAATCGGCCATGCCAAATCAGGGGTAAATGGCCCGTTAATGTGCGGTTCTAATTCTGATAAATTGATTTCAATTACCTTGTCAAAATATTTTTCCGGATTTTCATAAACCTCTTTATCACCAGTTAAATCTTCCTGCAATTTATCGGCGGCGGCTGCCACCTCTGCTCTCCCGGTACCTTGCAGGTATTTAGCCATTTTTAAATCGTATCCAAAAATCGAGGTCGTTGCTCCGATTTCCGCGCCCATATTACAAATCGTTCCTTTTCCTGTACAGGATATTGATGTAGCACCTTCACCAAAATATTCAACAATAGCGCCAGTTCCTCCTTTCACCGTTAAGATGCCGGCAACTTTTAAAATAATATCTTTTGCTGAAGCCCAGCCACTTAATTTACCAGTTAATTTTACGCCTATTAGTTTTGGAAATTTTAATTCCCAAGGCAAACCCGCCATCACATCACAAGCATCTGCGCCACCTACACCAATAGCAATAGTCGCGAGGCCGCCGGCATTTACAGTATGGGAATCGGTTCCAATCATCATTCCGCCTGGAAACGCATAATTTTCCAACACCACCTGGTGAATAATTCCTGCGCCAGGTTTCCAAAATCCGATTCCATATTTATTAGAAACAGAAGCCAGGAAATCGTATACTTCTTTGTTTTGTGATTTGGCTTTGGTAAGGTCTGCATCTGCACCAACTTGTGCTTGTATCAAATGATCGCAATGAACCGTGGATGGTACCGCCACCTTTGTTCTGCCAGATTGCATAAATTGAAGTAATGCCATTTGCGCCGTCGCATCCTGCATGGCTACTCTGTCCGGGGCAAAATCAACATAATCCTGTCCTCTTTGGAATGCTTTTTCAGGATTATTTTGCCAAAGATGAGCATATAAAATTTTTTCGGTTAAGGTAAGTGGATGATTCACCACTTTTCGGGCAGTTTTTACTTTTTCAGAATAATTTTCATAAAATTCTTTAATCATTTCCAGGTCAAAAACCATTGCTTAATATAAATTAGAGTGATAAAAAATTGTTGAAGAACTTTCTTATTTTTTTAAATAAGGAGGCCAAAATTACTTAAAATTGATTTATGAATAATTAATTTAAAATTTCGCAAGTTGATATTTCACATCATTAATTAAGCCATCAAATATTTTATAATGATAATTTATCTTGCCATTTTTAATTTCTCGAAAGAGCAGTAAAGCAACAAATACTCAAGATTCTTATTTTAAGATGTGTCCTTAAATTTATTATGAGCGCTTCCTGTAATTTAAAATCGCCCAACCGTTGAAGAAAACCGTGAATCCAATCACAGCAAATATTTGATTCTTTATATCCGCGAGTCCGCTTCCCTTAAGGATCACCATTCGCATTACTTCTATAAAATAAGAAACAGGGTTAAACCAGGTAATTACCTGTGCCCAATGCGGCATACTTTCAATCGGCGTGAATAAACCACTCATCAAATTAAAAATCATTATTACA
>Ga0134126_10012630_pt1 | contig 10665 bp, 10 predicted proteins | sample KB31752_FD_96881 | JGI IMG/M metagenome (GOLD analysis project Ga0134126, IMG submission 96881) | Terrestrial soil microbial communities with excess Nitrogen fertilizer from Kellogg Biological Station, Michigan, USA - KB3-175-2 | ecosystem: Environmental > Terrestrial > Soil > Unclassified ...
TCCACATACAACCGCTTCCCGTCAGGCGAGAACGCAAGCCCGTTCGGCTGCGACATATCCTTGACCAGCAGTTTGATATTGCCCCTGGCATCCAGCCGGTACACTCCCTGAAATGGGATTTCCTGCTTCTGACCCTTGGGGAGGTCGAGCGTGGGATCGGTGAAATAGATTGCGCCGTCCGGTCCCATCACTACGTCATTGGGGCTGTTAAAGCGATGGCCCTGATAACGATCGGCGAGGACCGTGTACTTGCCATTTGGATCGATCCGGATGATGGCGCGAAGCACGCTGGCGCAATCGAGCAGGCGGAGATGCGAGTCGAAGGTGTTGCCGTCCGGATCGCCCAGTTCAATCAACGTTTCCTTTCGGCCGTCGAGATAAACGCGAAAGATCTTATTCAGGCTCTCGTCGCTCACATAGAGCAGCCCCGCCGGATCCCAGACCGGGCCTTCCGTAAAGCCGAATCCATCGGCGACGGTGGTGAGTTCCGCGTCGTGATCGATAAAATTCCAGAACTGCGGCATGAGCGCCATCAGTTCGAATTTCCGCGGAGCGCGGCTGCCATTTTGGAAACCGACCAGGAGGAGGCAAGCGCACGCAAGCCCGGTCGCGGCCAGCCAAAACCGTTTCGCTCTGGGCAACCATTTCATAGGCTCAAAAATCGTCGTCGGGATCGGGCCGGGCGGGTTGGCTTTTGGCATTTACAATGAGGTAGCTCACAAGGTCATCGAGATTGGAGGCGCTGAGCGTCGAACCATAATTGTCCGGCATCAGCGGCTTTGCCTGACGCTCTACACGCGCAATATTCGACTTGTCGAAAAAGTGAAACGTCCCGTCCGTCGATTGCAACTGAAGCGAGAAGTTGTCCTCGTTGCGCACCATGCCCTGGTACTTCCGGCCGTCGCGAGCGGTCACAATCACCGGATTCCGGCTTGGCTCCGCGTTCTTAGCGGGATCGACGATCGCATTTCGAATCTGGGCAGCCGAGTGGTTGGCGCCATAACTCGACAGATCTGTCCCAATAAACCCGCCGCGGCCATTCATCATATGACAATCCGAGCACTTCGCGCTCGCGAAAAGCGCGCGCCCGCTTTCCGGGTTGCCGGGCACGGGGTGAGAAGCGACTTTGCCTCCGAGAGCTCGTAAATACTCGACAACCGCCGCGATCTGATCCTGTTTCAGCGACGTTCCAAACGCGGGCATTCCGGCGGACGGAATGCCCCTGGCGACGATCTGCACGATGTCGGAATCGGCTAGCTGCTGTATTTTTTGACTGGTCGCGATGTTGGGAGCATGCTCGCCGCCCCGGCCGTCCAATCCGTGGCATCCCGCGCAGGTGGAACTGAAGATCTGCTGGCCCGTTCGAGCCGAATTAACCTGCTGAGATCGCAATAAAGGCGCCGCCGCGGCAACCACGAATATCCCCAGCAGCATAGACTTGATTGAAGTCACGATGTATCCTACATCGAAAAGCTCAAGTGTATCAGCGAAGCAAAAATCGGTGTATTAGGTTTCCAAGCAAGGCAAGCCAGCGCCTTCTGCGCGTGGCCGCGGTCGGCGCGTTCGCGTTCTGCGCAATTGCGATACGCGGCAGCGGCGGCGATGCCGTATCGGTGTGTGTGAATGTGAAGCCGGCAGACCTTCTTGTTCGGCCCACGGCTGCCAATTGGCTTTCTTACAACGGCGATTACACCGGCCGCCGTTACAGCGGCCTTACGCAACTCAATCCGGTAAATGTCGCGCAATTGAGGGCGCGGTGGGTATTTCATTCGCCGAACTCCAACCATCTGGAAGGCACTCCGGTGGTAGTTGACGGATTGATGTTGATGACGTCGGCTAACGATGCATTTGCTCTCGATGCGCGCACCGGCCGTTTGGTATGGCATTACTCGCGGCCCGTTACAGAAGGATTGGTTGACGATGCCTCGTCGCATCACAACCGCGGTGTGGGCGTGTGGGGATCGCGCGTGTATATGCAGACCGACAATGCCCACTTGCTTTGCCTGGATGCGCGTTCGGGGCATTTGCTCTGGGATGTGGCTTATGCGCAGGGAAACAAGAACTACGGTGCGACCGGAGCCCCGCTCGTTGTCAAGGATAAAATTCTGGTGGGCACTTCGGGCGGTGATGATGGCGTGCGCGGGTTTGTCGCTGCGTTTGACGCCATGACGGGTAAAGAGGAATGGCGATTCTGGACGATTCCCGGTCCAGGCGAATTCGGCAATGCAAGCTGGCCCGGCGACATGTACCTGCATGGCGGCGCTACTACGTGGATGCCTGGTACATACGATCCCGAACTGAACACTGTTTATTGGGGTACCAGCAACCCTTCTCCGGATTTCGATGGATCAGTCCGGCCCGGCGATGACCTGTACGCGAATTGCGTCCTGGCCCTGGATGCCGACACCGGAAAATTGAAATGGCATTTCCAGTTCACGCCGCACGACCTCTTCGATTACGATGCCTCCGAAACTGCGGTTCTCCTTGATGCGATGTACAAAGGAGTGCGTCGAAAGCTATTGGTTGAAGCGAATCGCAACGGCTTCTTGTACGTCCTCGATCGCGCCAATGGGAAATTTCTTTCGGCCGTTCCTTTTGTCAAAAAGCTGAATTGGGCAAAAGGCATCGACTCGAACGGACGGCCCATACGCACGGGCGTAATGCCGACGGCGAACGGAACCGTGGTTTGCCCCGATATGACGGGCGCTACGAACTGGTTCTCTCCTTCTTACAATCCTTCCACCGGCCTGCTCTACTTCATGGCCCTTGAAAACTGCCATATTTATTTTTTGAAACCGGAAGAATTTTCAGAAGGAAAGCAATGGTACGCGACCGGGGTGAAACGACTGCCGGGCGGGCAAGGGCAGAAAATTCTGCTCGCCTACAACGTGGAGACGGGCAGATTCGGATGGCGCTATCCGCAAGCCGGGGAAGGGCATTCCTGGGGCGGCACAATGACGACGGCCGGCGGGTTGGTATTCTTCGGCAACGATGCAGAAGCGTTCGAAGCAGCGGACGCGGCGACCGGCAAATCGCTCTGGCACTTCAATACGGGCCAGTCCATGCACGCCTCGCCGATGAGTTACGCGGTAAACGGAAAGCAGTATGTGGCCATTGCGTCCGGCAGTGATCTGTTCACGTTCGCGTTACCGTGAAGTTGCCTTCTCCCAGGCCCGGAGTTACAACAAAGAAGGTAGGTAATGGCATTGAAATACAGTTTGAATCGCAGAAAGTTTATGGGCGCGACCGGAGTCCTCGCCGCCGGGGCGTTGAGTGGGCCGGAGTTAGCCGGTTCGCCGATGGGCGGCAGGCACCCGGGGGCGCTTTCCGGTTTTGGATCTTCGGGAGATGTCTACAAAGAGCTTGGCGTCACGACCGTCATTAATGGGCAGGGCACCATGACGGTGTTGGGCGGTTCATTGATCCGGCCCGAGGTGGAAGCCGTGATGGCGCAGGCGGCCCGGCATTTTGTCAGCATTCCCGATCTCGAGGTGGCCGCCGGAAACAAGATTGCGCAGATGCTGAAGCTTCCCGACGGATATACGGTGATGGTGACTTCAGGGGCTGCTGGAGCGCTTCAATCGGGGCTTGCCGGAATTCTTACCAGAGATAATCCGGACTTCATCAAGCAATTGCCCGACCTGACCGGCATGAAGTCGGAAGTGATCATCCAGAAATCGCACCGCTATCCGTTCGATCATCAGCTTCGCGCGACCGGCGTGAAACTGGTGGAAGTCGAAACGCGAGACGACGTTCAGAAGGCCATCTGCGATCGTACCGCGATGATGCATTTCTCAAACTTTGCGAACGCCGAGGGGCAGATCAAAGTGGACGAGTGGCTGAAGATCGCCAAGCAACATAATATTCCGGCTTTCAACGATGCCGCCGCCGACACGCCTCCGGTCTCGCATCTGTGGGATTACGCCAACATGGGCTACGATCTGGTGGCCTTCAGCGGCGGCAAAGCGATTCGCGGCCCGCAATGCGCCGGCCTGCTGCTGGGCCGCAAAGATCTGGTGTCGTACGCGCTCTTGAACAATAGCCCGTATGAGGACACGCTGGGTCGAGGACAGAAGATCGGCAAAGAAGAGATCGCGGGTATGGTGAAGGCGCTGGAACTCTACCTGAACGAAGATCATGACGCTCTGGCGAAAGAGTGGTCGCGCCGGTTGAACGTTGTATCGGATGCGATCAAGCGGGTGCCCGGCGTTACTACCTCGTTCTTCGAGCCCGACATCGCAAACCATGTGCCGACCATGAAGATTGCGTGGGATCCGAAACGAGTTGACATCACACCGCGCGATGCATCGAAAGCGTTGATGGATTCCAAGCCGTCGATTGTTTTGGGCGGGAGTCACGATGGACTCGAAATGACCGCGTTCATGCTGAAGCCCGGCGAGGACAAGATCATCGCCGAACGGCTAACGGCGATTCTGAAGGACCATGTCGCGTCGTAACTGGCGCGTTCTCGTTGTGCCGGCGGCAATTGCCCTGGCGATCGTTCTGCCTGCATTCGGCCAGGAGCCATGTTCGGTCCAGCAGCCAACGGCATCGTTCACGATCCGGCACGTTAAAGGTAACCCGGCGCTTAGCCTCAATCGTAATTCGTCAGTCTGGAAACATGCGGCATCCCAATCGATGTATAAGGATTGCAGCCGGCAGATCGACTACCCGCATCTGAAGAGCGAAATCCGGGCGTTCTGGACGGACACCGATCTCTACTTGCTGTTCCGCTGCCCGTACACCGTTCTGAATTTATTCCTGCCGGCGAGCAACAACGGTCCGCGCGTCGGGTTATGGGACAGAGACGTCGTCGAAATGTTCCTCGGCGACGACTGGACCAATATCCGGCATTATCGTGAATTCGAGATTGCGCCGACAGGCGATTGGATCGACCTCGCAATCGATCTGGATCACAAGAGCTATGACCATAACTGGCGGTCAGGCTGGCATACGATGGCGCGCATCGACGAGGCGAATAAGATCTGGTATGCGGCGGCGCGTATTCCGCTCTCGGCGGTCAGCACAAAGCCCGTGCAGGACGGCACAAAATGGCGAATGAATCTTTACCGGATCGACGGTTTGGGCGCAGATCCGCAGAGGCATTTTCTCTGCTGGCAGCCGACTTGTGTGCAGAATCGCGATCCGAACCACGTACCGGAACATTTCGGAACATTGGTGTTCAAAAAGTGAGCCAGAGAGTGCAAGATGAGGACTGCGTATCCGCGGCGTCCTAATCCACTAGCACCTGGCCCGCAAACTCCGGCACAATAGGCAAAGTACGCGGCAGAAGGCGGCGCGAGCACAGCACGAACATTACGGTGAGCGCCAACGAGAACGCTCCCAGCTTGATTTCATCCGCCACGCGTGTGCGCGGCAAAATCACCCACAGCAATCCAAGCAAACCTTGCGCGGGAGCGGCGATCCAAACCGCACTGTAAAAATAGCGGCGTTCATCGCCCTCTTTCCGGGTGGAAGGCTTTACCCGCGGGAGGAGGCCAATAGCGCCCACTAGCCAGATCAGTCCAGCCACGGGGAAGTAACCGGCCGAATAAATTTGCTGAAGATGCCACTTGCCCGTAAAGACCGCATCCGCCAAGCCAATCCAGTTCAGTAGAGCATACGCGATGAGTTCGCCCCAGGCAAGGGTGTAACAGATGCGGCGGTAGAGGGGATTAGGCCGGTCCTCGTTGAAATGGATGATATAGGGTTTCGGCTCGACGCCCGGAAGCTGGCCGGCGAGTCCGGCGACGCCTGTCGCCATCACAACCGCCCCTAGCCAGATGGCCATCGTCGACGAAAACCCGTGCGCGAAAAGCCGAAAAATGAGCGGACCCGGGGCGAGAAAGAATACCGCGATCCAAATCGGCCAATGCGCAAACCGGTAATGCACTTTATTTCGTGCGCGAAACTTAGGCGGGCGTGCGAACTTTTCCATCGAGCCTAATTCCCAAGCGCTCATCCGTTGAGCCGCCACACGATTTGTCCCCGCACGATTGTTGCGACTTGGCCGCCTCTGAACTTGTGGCCATGGAACGGAGAGTTGCGGCTCTTCGAAGGGGAGCGGGCGACGTCATAGGTCCACTCGTGTTCCAATCCGAAGATCGTCAAATCCGCTGCAGCGCCGCGCTTCAACGTGCCGCGCCGAAGGGAAAGAATACGCGCCGGATTTTCGGTGAATAGTGACACCATATGTGCCAAACCGATGCGGCCGCTATGGTAAAGCCGTTCCAAAGCAAGCCCAATCGCCGTTTCAAAGCCCAGGATGCCAAACGGGCAGCGCTCAAACTCCTGCATTTTTTCATCGCCTGGGTGGGGGGCATGATCCGTGGCGATGGCGTCAATCGTGCCGTTCGCAAGTCCGTCGACAATCGCACCAACGTCGCTCTCGTCGCGCAGCGGAGGCTTCATCTTGTAGTTGCTGTCATACGGCGGCATGTCGTTATTGGTGAGGGCGAAATGATGCGGCGTCGCTTCCGCCGTGACGGACAACCCTTTCGATTTAGCGAAGGCCACCATTTGCATGGCGTTCCGTGAGGAAATATGCGCGACGTGATACCGGGCTCCGGTCAGTTCAGCCAGTAGAATGTCGCGCGCCACCATGACGTCTTCCGAGGCGCGCGGAATGCCACGCAGTCCAAGGCGCGTCGATTGTATGCCTTCGTGCATATCGCCGCCCGCGCTTAAGTGTAAATCTTCGCAATGCTGAATGACAGGCAGATTGGAGGACCGCGCAAACTCCATGGCCCGGCGGATCACCCGTGCATTCATCACGGGTTTGCCGTCGTCCGAGATCGCGACAATGCCGGCTTCTTTCATGGAGGCAATGGCCGCCAGTTCTTCCCCGGCGCTGTTCTTAGTGATTGCGCCAATCGGGTAAACGTTCACCACGGCGCGTTCGCGAGCGCGCTCGAGAATGAAATGCGTGACGGTGGCGTTGTCGTTTACCGGTTGGGTATTCGGCATGCAGCAGATGGAGGTGAAGCCACCCGCCGCCGCGGAGCGCGAGCCGGTTTCGATGGTTTCGGAATGTTCGAACCCAGGCTCACGCAGGTGTACGTGCATGTCGATGAAACCTGGCGCGACAATTAGTCCGGACGCATCGAAGACTTCGCTGCCGGTCGCGTCGATGTTTTCGCCGATCTCACGAACCGAACCATCCTCGATGGCCACATCGGCCGCCCGGTCGATGTTCTGCGATGGATCGATGACACGGCCGCCCTTGACGACAAGTCTGCTCATGGGGCCAGCACCTTCTCCAAAACCGCCATGCGCACCGCAATGCCATTTTCCACTTGGTTAAGAATGGCCGAACGCTGCGAGTCGGCGACTTCCGATGAAATTTCCCGGCCGCGGTTGATGGGGCCGGGATGCATCACGATGACATTGGGTTTGGCGAGCTGTACATGTTCCGGCCGCAATCCGAAAAATTGAAAGTATTCGTTAGATGGAAAGGACGCTTCGTTCTGCCGCTCCAGTTGAACGCGCAACATCATGATTACGTCGGCGTCCCGGATCGCCTTACGCATGTCGGTCGTCAGTTCAACGCCCGGCGCAATTGCAGCCATGTCGCGCGGCAGCAGCGAAGCAGGACCGCAAAGCACGATGCTCACGCCGAATTTCGAGAGCAGATAAATGTTCGAGCGGGCCACGCGGCTATGCGCAATGTCGCCAATGATCGCAATCCGTAATCCTTCGAGCGTCGCGCGGCGGTCGAGGATGGTGCGTGCATCGAGCAGCGCTTGCGTCGGATGCTCATGCGTGCCGTCGCCGGCATTCACAATCGGGATCGGCAGGTAACGCGAAAGAAATTGAGGAGCGCCCGAAGCCGAATGACGCATCACGATTGCGTCGGGCCGCATCGCGCCCAGCGTGTTCAGTGTATCGACTAGGGATTCGCCTTTCGAAACGCTCGATCCGGATGCGGTGATCGACAGAGTATCCGCTCCTAGCCGTTTCGCCGCAATCTCAAAGCTTGTTCGTGTCCGCGTGGAGGCTTCAAAAAAAACGTTCACGATCATGCGGCCGCGCAGAGTGTCGAATCGTTTGAACGACTGGCGCGGCGGCGGTTGGAAATCGCGAGCACGGGAAAGAATCTCTTCGATTTCTCCACGGGAAAGCTCCGCGATCCCCAGCAGCCCTTTCTGCATGCACTCCCTCAAAGCACCGCGCCGGCTTGCGCCGGCTCATCGATCCTTTCGACCAGCAGAACCTTTTCCGTGTTGTCGATTTCCGTGAGCTTCACTTCAATAATCTCGTTCGCCGCTGTCTGCACCATCCGGCCTACATAGCGGGCTTCAATCGGCAGTTCACGCCAGCCGCGGTCGATGAGGGCCAGCAGTTGCACGCGCGACGGACGGCCATGGTGGAATAATCCATCGAGCGCCGCGCGGATAGTGCGGCCGGTGTAAAGCACGTCGTCCATCAGCACGATGTCTTTGCCTGTCACTGGAAAAGGAATCTCGGTCGCGTTTAAAACAGGCTTCTCGCCGATGGTTGACAGGTCGTCGCGATACAGCGTGATGTCCAGAATACCGACTGGAATCTCCAGCCCTTCCAATTGTTTGATTTTGGCGGCAAGTCTGTGCGCCAGAGGCGCGCCGCGGCGCCGGATGCCGATAAAAGCGAGCTTTTCAAGATCGTCGGTCTTCTCGAGAATTTCGTGAGCCAGCCGCACCAGCGTGCGGTCGATCTCCGAGGCGCTCATTAACTGCTTTTTTTCGCGAACAACGATGGCCATGAAAGTGAAAAGTACTTCCGACACGCCAGATTAGCACGTCGCTCGGTGCGGTCCTCTTAATCCTTTAGCCGGCCGCGTATCTTCTTTGCGAGCTTTTCGATCTCTTCGGTTTTTCTCACCGCGGTAACCGGCACGATGTAGTTGCCGGCCTTCTGTAACTCGTCGCGCAGTTGCTCGGAAAGGGTGACGAGTTGCGATGCCTCCGCCAGCGCCTTCTTATGCTCGTCCTGCGCAATGGCATTGTTTCGCGACTTTCCGTTGGGCAATCTGGCCTCTTTATTGTCTCGATTGACCGGTGGCATCAGCGGCGGCTCGCCGTTCGGAGGAAGAGTCTGGTCCTGCGGCCGCGAAATGAGAAACCCACCGGAAAGGACGCTGAAGGCGAAGAAACGACGTGCCATCCGCATACGGTTGTTATCATAAGCCACAAAACGATGCATTTCAGAATAGGCGGCAAAGGAGCCGCGTGATGGATATCGGTGTCGGCATAGTGGGACTGGGAAACGTCGGTTCGGGCACGCTCCAGATCCTCATCGAAAATGCGCGGCAGATCCGCGAAAAACTCGGGTTTGCGCTTTCCGTAAGAGCGGTTTGCGCTCGAAACGTCGCCAATAAAGACCTGCCGCCGCTCCCGGACGATGTGCTGCGCACTACGAATTGGCGTGAAGTCTTGCGGCATCCGGAAATCGACGTCATCGTGGAAGTAGTCGGTGGGACCGGTATGGCCGCCGAACTGATCGAAGCCGCGATGCGGGCGGGGAAGTCCGTCGTCACCGCGAATAAAGAACTTATGGCGATTCGCGGCGCCGAACTTTGGGCCGCCGCCAACACCGCCGGAGTCAACCTGGCAATGGAGGCGAGCGTTGCAGGCGGCATTCCTATCCACACGGTTCTGCGTGAAGGCATTGCGGGCGACAGAGTCACCGGGCTTTTTGGAATTCTGAACGGCACCAGCAATTACATCCTGACGGAGATTGAGAAGCGCAGTTGTTCGTTCGAATCTATTCTGTCCGAAGCACAGCGCCTCGGGTATGCCGAAGCCGATCCAACGGCCGATGTCGAAGGTTTTGATGCAAGGTCGAAGCTTGCTCTGCTTGCGGCATTAGCTTTCGGTGAAAAATTGACTCCTGCGGACATTTACACGGAGGGTATCCGCCGTATTCTTCCAGTCGACTTCCAGTACGCGCATCAATTGAAGCAGACCATCCGGCTGCTGTGTTCGGCGCGTCAGACCGCCGAGGGACTGCTTCTCTCGGTGCGGCCATCCTTGATCCCGCAGTCCGCCATTCTGTCGCACGTCTCGGGATCGTATAACGCGATCTGGGTGCGCGGCGCCTACGGAGAAGACACGTTTTACTACGGGCGCGGCGCCGGGCCACGTCCCACCGGCGTCGCCGTGGTTAGCGATCTGATGCGGGTCGCCCGCGAAATCCGGTTCGGCAGTCCCGATCGCGTCAGCCCGTTCGCGCACGAACGGCTCGGAGAATACAAACCGCTTCCCGTCACGGCATTCGAATCGCCTTATTATCTGCGCTTCCGGGTTGAGGATCGTCCCGGCATTATCGCAGCGCTTGCCGGAGTGCTGGCGAAGCATAAGATCAGCCTGGATGCCGTTCTTCAACTGCCTGCCGAAAATTGGCGCGACCTCCCCTTCGTCATCACGACGGAACCGGCTTCGGAACACTCCGTCCGCGCCGCCTTGCATGAAATAAGCGATGCGGATTTTCTCATTGAATCGCCGCTCGCCATGCCAATGGAACGCGGTTTCTAATAGCCGCCGGCAACGCGCGCCGGAATAATTCCTAGTTTTGCCGGGATGATTTTCGGGCGGAAACTGAATGAGTGGCCGATCGAGACAGAGTTGTCGTGGTCACCGGCGCATCGGCGGGTGTGGGACGCGCTGTGGTCAACGAGTTCGCGCGCCA
>Ga0134126_10012631_pt1 | contig 10664 bp, 8 predicted proteins | sample KB31752_FD_96881 | JGI IMG/M metagenome (GOLD analysis project Ga0134126, IMG submission 96881) | Terrestrial soil microbial communities with excess Nitrogen fertilizer from Kellogg Biological Station, Michigan, USA - KB3-175-2 | ecosystem: Environmental > Terrestrial > Soil > Unclassified ...
TTATTTCTTTCAGAAACTTTTTGTCCTTCAATGTGATATGCTTGTGCCAAGGCAACAAAATCAGGACTTTCAATATCAGTAAATGAATACCTTCTTTGATTAAACAACTCCTGCCACTGACGCACCATACCAAGAAACTGGTTATTAAGAATGATCATTTTTAAGTTAATATTATTTTGCATGATCGTTCCTAATTCCTGCAATGTCATTTGAAAACCACCATCACCGGCAACGCACACAACGGTTCTTTCCGGAGCGCCTAGTTTGGCGCCAATTGCAGCCGGTAACCCAAAACCCATTGTGCCCAATCCGCCTGAAGTAACGTTGCTTCTTGTTTGATTAAATTTTGCATAGCGACAGGCTACCATCTGGTGCTGACCCACATCAGAAACAATCACTGCATTTCCATCAGTCAATTCATTTAAAAGATTCATCACTTCACCCATTGAAAGTGTTTCAGTTTTTGGATGAAGATCCTTATCAAAACATTTTTCCTTTTCCTTCTCTTTATATTCCTCAAATTTTTGCAGCCATTCTTTGTGAGTTTTCTTTTCGATCAGTTGGGTTAGTATTGGTAATGTTTCTTTACAATCGCCCCAAACCGGAACAGTTACTTTTACATTTTTATCAATTTCTGATGGATCAATATCCAAATGAATTATTTTGGCTTGCTTTGCATATTTATCCAATCTGCCTGTAACACGATCGTCGAAACGCATACCAACAGCAATCAAAACATCGCATTCATTTGTCAAAACATTTGGCCCATAATTTCCATGCATTCCGAGCATTCCGACATTCAACGGATGATCTGTTGGTAAAGCGCTCAAACCAAGGATTGTCCATGCAGCAGGAATACCGCCTTTTTCAATAAATGCTTTAAATTCTTTTTCTGCTTCTCCAAGAATTACTCCCTGTCCAAAAATCACAAAAGGTTTTTTTGCTTCATTGATCAATTTTGCAGCTTCCTCAATATATTCTTTTCTTACAATCGGTTTTGGACGATAACTGCGTACATGATTGATCCTTTTGTAACCTGCAAAATCAAATTTTTGAATTTGTGCATTTTTGGTAATGTCGATCAAAACAGGTCCGGGTCTTCCGCTTTTAGCGATATAAAACGCCTTTGCTAAAACAGAAGGAATTTCTGTTGCATCTGTTATCTGGTAATTCCATTTGGTAACCGGTGTTGTAATATTTACCACATCAGTTTCCTGGAAAGCATCCGTGCCAAGAAGGTGAGCGAAAACCTGCCCGGTGATACAAACCAGCGGTGTGCTGTCGATCATTGCATCAGCCAAACCTGTAACTAAATTTGTTGCTCCGGGGCCACTTGTAGCAAACACAACACCAACCTCTCCGGAAGTTCTTGCAAATCCCTGGGCGGCATGAATAGCCCCTTGTTCATGTCGGGTCAAAATGTGTTCGATCCTGTCCGGATAATCATATAATGCGTCATAAATGGGCATGATCGCTCCACCCGGATAACCGAAAACTGTTTTTACATTTTCGGCAAGAAGGATTTCAAAAACCGCAACCGAACCCGAAACGTTGGTGGAGGTTTTTGTTGTTAATTTTTTTTCTTCTTCTAATTCGATGGTATTCATAATCGTAATTTTTTTATTTGTTTCAATGGTGAAACATTGGATAAATTATTTGTTTACTTCCGCGACGTTTTGATATCTTTTAAATTTTTTGTCTGATCAAATGCACGTATCATTTTGTTCGCTTATTTCAAATCCCTTCTGCGACTCTGTTTTCTTCCATTTCTTTGTCTTGCTGTTCTTTTTTTAAGGATTCCAACTCATCTGTCACACAGCCTTCAGCGGCGCTGCTTACACAATATGCATACTTGAGCAACACGCCTTTGTTTGCCTTAATATCAGGCTGTTTCCATTCTCTCTTTCTTTGCATAATCACTTCAGAGTTTACTTTCAAATTGATTTTGTTGACGGTAATATCAATTTCAATTTCATCGTCATCTTCAACCAGTCCAATCAAGCCACCGTTGAAAGCTTCAGGCGTAATATGTCCGACGACAAAACCATGAGTGCCACCACTAAATCTTCCATCTGTGATCAGTGCAACACTTTTACCAAGTCCGGCGCCGATTAATGCTGAAGTAGGTTTGAGCATTTCCGGCATTCCTGGAGCGCCTTTCGGTCCTACATAATTTATCACCACCACATCTCCATGTTTTATTTTACCTGAGTTGATTCCTTCGATCAAATGTTGTTCACCATGAAAAACCCGCGCCGGCCCACTAAATTTTAATCCTTCTTTTCCTGTGATCTTTGCCACACTTCCACCCTCTGCAAGATTGCCATATAAGATCTGCAAATGACCGGTTTTCTTAATTGGATTTTCCAATGAATGGATAATGTCCTGCTGTGAAAAATCAAGGTCAGGAACGTTTTCTAAATTTTCTGCAATGGTTTTGCCGGTTACTGTAATACAATCTCCGTGTAATAACCCATGCTTCAATAAATATTTCATTACGGCAGGAATACCACCATATTGATGCAAATCCTGCATCAGGTATTTTCCGCTTGGTTTAAAATCAGCAAGCAACGGAATTTTATCACTGATCCTTTGAAAATCGTCCTGTGTAAGATCAATATCCACACTCTTCGCCATCGCAATTAAATGCAAAACCGCGTTGGTTGATCCACCTAAAACCATCACAACCGTTATGGCATTTTCAAACGCTTTCTTCGTCATGATGTCGCGTGGTTTTAGATCCATCTGCAACAGGTTTAGAATTGCTGCGCCGGCATTTTCGCATTCCTTTTTTTTATCCTCGCTCATAGCAGGATTGGAAGAAGAAAACGGCAGACTCATTCCCAACGCCTCAATTGCAGAAGCCATGGTATTTGCTGTGTACATGCCACCGCAGGCTCCCGGTCCGGGGCAGGAATGACGGACTACATTTCTAAAATCTTCGGGTGTGATATCACCAGCTATTTTATGTCCCAGCGCTTCAAAAGCAGAAATAATATTCAGGTCTTCTCCTTTATAATGACCTGCGGCAATCGTTCCTCCGTAAAGCATTATAGCCGGTCTGTTCAGCCGCCCCATTGCCATCACTGAACCGGGCATATTTTTATCACAACCAGGAATAGCAATCAACGCATCATAATATTGAGCGCCACAAACTGTTTCGATTGAATCAGCAATCACATCGCGGCTCACCAGCGAATAACGCATCCCATCCTTTCCATTAGCCATTCCATCGCTTACACCTATTGTGTTAAAGATCAAACCAACGAGATTGTTTTTCCATACATTTTGTTTTACCATTTGTGCAAGGCCGTTCAAATGCATGTTGCAGGTATTGCCGTCATAACCCATGCTCACAATTCCCACCTGCGCCTTTTTTAAATCTTCATCTGTCAAACCAATGCCATAAAACATGGCTTGGGCACCGGGCTGTGTTTCGTCTTGTGTAAGTTCTCTACTGTATTTATTTAATACTGTATTTTTTAAATTATCGCTCATTTGTAAAATTGAAATCTTAATTATTTATTTGTTTGCTGTAATTCTTGATTTGTAAAATTCTTAATTAACTTACTGTTTGTAGTTGTTCCTGTTTCTTCTTTTCCGTAACCAGGTTTTTATATTCTTTCTGTATCACACTGCCAAGAGAATCTTTCCATTCTTTTCTAAACAGGATTTTATCAAGCGAAGCAATTCCGATTACTTCTGCAGCCGTTCCACAAAAGAAAGCGCTGTCCGTACCGTGCACTTCCGCAAGAGTGATATTTTTTTCAACCGTTTGAATGCCAAGCTGAGTGCATATTTCAAGAATAGTCGCTCTTGTTATTCCGGGTAAAATATTTCCAGCCTGCGGCGTGTATAAGACATTATTTTTTTCAACAAAGAAGTTTGCCCCCGGCGCTTCGGCTACAAAACCTTTCATATCTTTTAAAAGCGCTTCATCGTAGCCTTTTGCTTTTGCTTCCTGTGATGCAAGAATAGAATTTACATAGTGTCCCGTTGCTTTTGCTTCTATTTTGAAACCCTTTGGATTCGGCCTTTCAAAAGAAGATGTCATAACATTCAATAATTGATCTCCAAGAAAAGGTTTCATTTCCCATGCCTCAATTGCAATATAAGATTCACTATTGCGGACAAAACTCATATTGGCAGGTGCATAGACCAATGGCCTGATATACGCATCCTGTAAATTGTTCAATTTCAAAATTTCATAGGTCGCTTTTATCAACTCATCATTGTCCCAGTTGTATGGAATATTGAGTGCATCTGCAGAATTTTTGAGTCTGTCAAAATGAGCCACTTCTTTAAAAATCTTTGTTTTTCCTTCAGAAATTTTATAAGAACGAATGCCTTCAAACACGCCATAGCCATAGTGTAGCGTTTGTCCATACAAATCTGTTTTTGCTTCCGAAGCTTTTACGATTTCTCCGTTAAGGAAAATAAAAGTGTTGTCATTGTAATACATAAATCTATTTTGAAAAGGGTTTAAATAAAAAAACCCGCTTCTTTTGGAGGCGGGCTATTTTTAAAATTTATTTTTTCTAAATAGTGATTCCACCTCCGTTTAAGGATATAATAATGACGATGACAGCAATAATAATTACTGGACCATTTGATATGCCATTACGCAAATTGCCTTTCAACATTGGTGAAAAATTGTTTGGCAAACTTACCATACCCTTTTAAAAAAACAAAGAACTTTTTTTAAAGTTGCCCATCTTCAAAACGCTGGCAACCTTTTTATTAAACCTTTTATTAAATAATTGTAGCCTGTCCCAAAGCCATATTCCTGATATTCGAATGTTGCGGAATATCATTGCTTATGTAATTGCTTACCAGTTCGCCGATCGTGGAAGTGAAATAAGAATTTACCGGGTCAATATCTTTTGTCACAAAACCATTGTTCAGTGTCCAGTCAACTGCATCCCTGATCGCTTTTGCTTCTTCATTCAGACCAAAATATTCCATCATCAAGGCCCCTGATAAAACAGAGCCTATTGGATTAGCAATGTCCTTTCCTGCAGCTTGCGGATAAGAGCCATGAATCGGCTCAAACAATGCATTTACTTCTCCGATCGATGATGAAGGGAGCAATCCCAAAGAGCCGCTGATCACACTTGCCTCATCACTCAAAATATCGCCAAACATGTTCTCAGTAAGAATTACATCGAACTGCTTTGGATTGACAATGATTTGCATAGAGGCATTATCAACGTACATATAATCTACTTTTACATCGGGAAAGTTTTTAGAAATTTCCTGCACATTTTTCCTCCAAAGCCGGGAGGTTTCCAATACGTTCGCTTTATCAACCAACGTTAATTTTTTCTTTCTTTTTTGTGCTGCCGCAAAAGCGAGAAGAGCGATTCTGCTTATTTCATCTGTATTATAGATACATAAATCCGACGCTTCGGTTCCGGCCTCATTTAATTCCTTTTTTCCAAAATAAATACCACCAGTCAGTTCGCGGTAAATGATAAAATCGACACCCGTTAATTGTTTTTCTTTCAATGGAGAAAGATGATGCAAAGATTTGTACGTGGACACCGGCCTAATGTTTGCAAATAATTGCAGTTCTTTTCGCAATTTTAGCAAACCCTGTTCTGGCCTCACTTTCAATGAAGGATTGTTGTCATATTTAGGAAGACCAATAGCGCCTAATAATACCGCATCACTTTTATGGCAACTATCTATTGTTTCCTGTGGCAGCGGATCACCGGTTTTTTCAATCGCAATTCCGCCCATGAGGCAGTGAGTGAAATTAAATTGATGATGAAATTTCGCACCAACTGCATTTAATACTTTTAAAGTTTCACGCGTTACTTCCGGGCCAATGCCGTCTCCTGGAATAACTGTTATGTTCTTGTTCATTTTTTTCTTCGCACTGCGGATTTATTTTTCTGTTTTAAATAATTTATTTCTTTAAGCTACTGCAAGTCCTTTTTGTTGTTTGAGCGAATAAATTTTATGTTGTCCTTTTTCTAATTGCAAAACTTTTTCAATACATACCGGTATGTTCTTTTCTTCATGGCTTACATAAATTAATGTCTTGTTTGAGTTTGTGCAAACATGGTCTATCAAAGAAACAAATTGTGCGCTTTGTTCCTCATCAAGCCCCTGGCATGGCTCATCTAACACTAACAATGGCGGATTTTTTACCAGCGCCCTTGCAAGCAAGACCATTCGTTGGAGACCGGACGAAATTGAATGTAAAGACTTTTTTGACACATGAGAAAGTTGTAAAAAATCCAACCATTGAAGTATGTTGTTGTGTTGCGTCGTACTTAATTTTTTAAACAAACCAATTGTGTCAAAGTAGCCTGATCCGATCGCATTGAAACACGTGATATTTTTGTCAAAATAAGCGTGCAGCTCCGGAGAAATATATCCTGTTTTTTTCTTTATATCCCAAATGCTTTCGCCGGTTCCTCTTCTTTTTCCAAACAAGTAAATCTCATTTGAATAAGCCTGCGGATGATCGCCGGTTACCAGGCTTAATAATGCAGATTTGCCTGCGCCATTACGTCCTTTTAATAGCCATTTTTCTCGGGATTCTATTTTCCAATTCAGATTTTTTAGAATAACATTTTCGCCATAATTCAAGTGAATGCTTTTCATTTCAACTATTGTTTCAAATTGAAAATCTTCAGTTGACTCAGGCAATAATACTGTATTATAAAATATTTTTCTTTCTTCAGATTGAATAAAATTTTCCGTTTGAAAATTTTCTTTTTGTCCAAAAAAGCTGAGTTTTTTATTTTTTAGAAATGCGATGTGTGTAATAAAATCCGGAATTGGAAAAGTTCCTGGTATTAAAATAATCTGTGTGCCTTTTTGAGAAATGTCTTCAAGCATTTTATTAAGATTTTTCCTTGCGGAAATATCAAGACCGGTATAAGGATTGTCTAAAAGCAGCAACTGTGTCGGATTTAGCAATGCTTTTGCTAATTGGAATCTTTTATGTTCACCACTTGATAATTGAATAAGCGGCGAATTCTTTAAATGAAAAATTCCTAAATGTTCTAAAACAGAATTGACGTTATTTATTTGTTTGCTGTTAGTAATTGTTTTTATCAATTCCTGAAAAATGGTAGGTGCATTTGCTGAATCAAAACTATTGAATCGTTGCTGATAATAAAACTCTGAGGTGCCTGATAAGTTTTTAAAAGAATAACGTTGTTCTACAAATTCAATTCGTGTATGTGTCTCTGTTACATTCTCAAAATCAATAAAAATATTTCCGGAAAAATGCATTTTTCCTGCGATCGCTTTTGCTAAAGTTGTTTTGCCGCTTTCTGCATTTCCAAGAATGGCTAAATGTTGATCATCTTGTAATGAAAAAGAAATTCCATCAAGCACAGTCTGCTCCTGCGTTTTCACGACAAGATCTTTTACTATGATTGACGGCGTTTGCATGATTTATTTTTTAAGCAAGTGTCTTTTCAAAATTGATAATATCCTGCTTGATGCTTAATAGATAATCGATGTCATCATATCCGTTCATCAAACAGGTTTTTTTGTAATTGTTTATTTCAAATTTCTGTTGTTCTCCAGTTGAATCTATGCTGATCGTTTGATTTTCCAAATCAACAGAAAGAGTAGAACCATTCTCAAGTGCAAATATTTTTTGTAAGAATTCATCGCTCACCTGAACCGGAAGCACGCCGTTATTCAATGCATTGTTTTTAAAAATATCTGCAAAAAAACTGGATACTACTACATTGAAGCCATAATCAAGCAAAGACCATGCAGCATGTTCACGTGAAGAACCGCAGCCAAAATTTTTTCCTGCAACCAAAATGGAACCTTTGTATTCAGGCTTATTTAAAATAAAATCAGTCTTAGGCTGTGCTTCATTATTATTAAAATATCTCCAGTCGCGAAACAGGTTTTTGCCAAATCCATCCCGCGAAGTTGATTTTAAAAATCGGGCAGGAATAATTTGATCGGTATCAATGTTTTCTTCCATTAGTGGAATAAAAGTGCTTTGTATATTTTTAAGTGCCTTCATTTTCTTAATTTAATAATTCTCTGACATCAGTTACAACTCCGGTAATTGCAGCAGCAGCAGCTGTTAGTGGGCTTGCTAATAAAGTTCTGGAACCGGCGCCCTGCCTTCCTTCAAAATTTCTGTTGCTGGTCGAAATGCAATATTCTCCCGCGGGCACTTTGTCTTCATTCATTCCCAAACACGCACTGCAACCGGCCTGGCGAATCTTGAATCCTGCGTCGGTAAAAATAACATCAAGACCTTCTGCAGAAAGTTGCGCAGCAACTTGTTGAGAACCTGGAACGATCAGCACATTTACGTTTTCGTTTTTCTTTCTTCCTTTTATAACGGATGCCACTAAACGTAAATCTTCAATTCTGGAATTGGTGCAACTTCCGATAAAAACATTTTGAACCGGCATTCCCTTTAAAGATTGGCCAGCGGTCAATCCCATATATTCCAGTGCTTTTATAAGATTTTTTCTTTCGCCTTCATCTGAAATGCTTTCAACAGTTGGCACATTCGCATTGATGGTAATTCCCAATCCGGGATTTGTGCCGTAAGTGATCATCGGCTCGATATCGGCGGCATTAATATTTATCTCCTTATCAAAAACTGCATCTTCATCAGAATACAATTTTTTCCATTCTTCTACTTTTTCATCCCAGGCGTCATCCTTGGGTGCAAACAGCCGGTTCTTTATGTATTGAAGTGTCGTTTCATCCGGAGCGATCATGCCACCGCGGGCGCCCATTTCAATACTCATGTTACATATCGTCATTCGCGCTTCCATAGAAAGTGCGCGAATAGCCGAACCAGCATATTCTACAAAGTAGCCGGTAGCACCACTTGCAGAGATCTTTGAAATGATATAAAGAATAATATCTTTTGAAACAACACCTTTGTTTAATTCACCTTCTACATTGATGCGCATTACTTTAGGTTTGTTTTGCAAAATGCATTGCGAAGCAAAAACCATTTCTACTTCGCTTGTTCCAATTCCAAAAGCAATAGAGCCAAAAGCACCGTGAGTGGAAGTATGACTATCGCCACAAACGATGGTCATTCCTGGTTGTGTAATTCCTAATTCCGGGCCTATCACGTGTACGATTCCCTGGAAAGGATGGCCTAATCCATATAATTCTATTTGATGTTTTTTACAATTATCCACGAGTTTTTGAACCTGGAGTCTGCTCAATTCTTCAACTATAGGAAGATGCTGGTTAATCGTTGGAACGTTATGATCGGCTGTAGCCACGGTTTTCAACGGTCGGAATATTTCTTGTCCTCTTTTTTCAATCCCCGAAAAAGCCTGCGGGCTTGTTACTTCGTGAATGAAATGTTTATCAATATATATTACATCAGGTCCATCCGGTATTGATTTTACCAAATGCTTTTCCCAGATTTTTTCAAATAGTGTTTTGCCCATTTTTAATTTAGTATCAAGATTTTAAAATCATAAATTGCCTTCCGCATTACGCCTTCTGCATTATGCCTTCTGCTTTCTGATAGTTGCTTGCTAATTCAGAAAGGTCTTCATCCTCGACTACTTTTTTATGATCAGCTATTTTTAAAAACCGATCGTATAAAACATCAACATCGTTTCTATAAAATTCATATCCTAACTTTTGAAAGCGATAAGCAAGCGCACTTCTTCCGCTTCTTGCCGTCAGAACGATTTTGGAACTATCCGCACCAACTTCTTCGGGACTGATGATTTCATAAGTAAGTGTATCCTTTAAGAAGCCATCCTGGTGAATTCCGGAGGAATGTGAAAATGCGTTGCTGCCAACGATTGCTTTATTCGGTTGAACCGGCATGCGCATGGTATCAGAAACCTGCCTGCTCATCGGATTTAATTTTGTAGAATTGATGCCGGTAAAGAATCCCAAATCTTTATGTTGTTTAATGATCATCACTACTTCTTCTAATGAAGTATTTCCGGCTCTTTCGCCCAAGCCATTTATGGTACATTCAATTTGTCTTGCTCCATTTATCGCTCCGGAAATGGAATTTGCTGTGGCCAGCCCCAAATCATTATGACAGTGACAAGAGATTACCGCATTATCAATATTGGTGACATTATTCTTTAGAAAAGCAATTTTTTCTCCATATTGATGAGGCAAACAATAACCGGTGGTGTCAGGAATATTAACGGTTGTAGCGCCTGCTTTAATAACCGCTTCGATCACTTTTGCCAGAAACTCATTTTCTGTTCTGCCTGCATCTTCTGCATAAAATTCTACATCGTCGGTAAAATTCCTGGCCCATTTCACACACTGAACGGCTCTTTTCAAAATGTCTTCACGGTTAGAGTTGAATTTGCTTTTAATATGAAAATCAGATGTTCCAATTCCGGTATGAATTCGCGGACGTTTTGCATACTTCAAAGCATGAGCGGCTGTTTCAATGTCTTTTTGAACGGCACGGGAAAGAGCACAAACAGTAGCTTCTGTAATTGCTTTGGAAATTTTTTCAACAGAAGAAAAATCGCCCGGACTCGAAATTGGAAAACCTGCTTCTATTACATCAACGCCAAGTTCCTCTAATTGCACTGCCAGCTCAATTTTTTCTTCAGTATTTAATTTGCAGCCCGGGACTTGTTCGCCATCGCGTAAAGTGGTATCAAAAATTATTATCTTATCCATAGAGTTTTTTTTAGAAAGATTATTTCAAA
>Ga0134126_10012632_pt1 | contig 10662 bp, 11 predicted proteins | sample KB31752_FD_96881 | JGI IMG/M metagenome (GOLD analysis project Ga0134126, IMG submission 96881) | Terrestrial soil microbial communities with excess Nitrogen fertilizer from Kellogg Biological Station, Michigan, USA - KB3-175-2 | ecosystem: Environmental > Terrestrial > Soil > Unclassified ...
ATTCCAGATGAACTGCATCGCCTTGTCGCCGTACTTTGCGATGACGGCGAGGATCTCCGGTGTGCGGCCAATCCTGGCCAACTCGCCGCCGTCGGCCGCCATCATGGCCAGGCGGCGGGCGTTCTGCACCGAGCCGATGGACTGGAAGGCGCGAATGGCGGGCTTGCCGAGGGACTCGACAGCCGGCAGGGCGACGCCGTGAGACTTGACCAGTGCGGCCGCTGCTCCTTCGCCGTGCCGCAGGACGAGCTGCATGGCCTGGGGCCGGCTGGCGACGTAGACCGCGCCCTGTTCGCCGTGGGTAGCCAGCAGGCGGGCGACCTGTTTGGAATGAGTACCGGCCTCCTCGATCAGGTGGAGGCCGCGCGGTCCGGTCAGGCGCACCGCCTTGAACACGTCATCGCCGTGGACGACAGCGGCCCGCTCGATGCGGCGAGCCAGAGCGGAGGCGCCGTCCTTGGCCGCCTCCTTGCCGAATTTTCGCAGGACGAACTCGGCGGCTTCCTGCGCCGCCTTGCTTTTGCCCCCGGCGGCCGCTGGCGTTGCGGTCAACACCAGGGCGGCCAGGGTCAGAATGAACAGTTTCCGGCTCATGGTTGTTTCTCCTTGTCCGTGGCCCTGGTGTAATGGGTCCCGCCGCCATGCACTCCCTTCAGCCATAGCGTGTCGCCGTCGAGGCGGTATTTGAACTCCATGACGGTGACGCTGGAGGGGATAGCTGGGTTGCTATAGTGGAGCGCACTGAATTGGATCGTATCGGCGGACAGCAAGCACCAGTTGCCCTTGGTTGTGTTGAGTTCGGCCACTTCCTTGAATGTGCCGTTCGCGGCGAACTGGAAATAATCAAGGTGTTTTCGCGTCGAGTGATTCCAGGAGCCGACAATGGCCTGGTCATCCCCGGCTGGCTGGAGGCGGAATAGATTCGGGGGCAGCATGAAGCCCTGGGAGGGCGTCTCGGCCGGTATGTTTACCGCTGGCGAGGCAGGCGCGCGGGTGCCATATTTGTCCCGGGCAACTTTCACCGCCTCGATACGCTCGCTGCGGTTGGGGCTGCTGAGCCGGGGCGCGGGCTTGTCCTCGACGCAGCCGGTCAGCGTCAGGGCGATGACCAGGAAGGAAAGGGTGCGTGTCATGGCATTACTCGCTTTCGTGAATGAGGCGCCGCAGGGTCTCCTTACGCAAGGAGGCGCGGGCGGCACCGATGGTGGTCAGTTCGCGTCTCAGTCCGTACAGTCGAGTGCCGGCCTCGATGCTCCGGATGGACTCGGCGCATTCGGCTCGGACTTCCGCATCGGGGTCCTCGCGCTGCATGGTTTTGAGCTGCGCCAGCGTGGCTCGGGCTTCGGGATCGCCGTCGGTGATGGCGCGGCCGAGGTCGCTTAAGGTCTGGGCGACGCGGGCGGCGATTTGTTCTTCCGCGTCGTAGCCAGCCGCCTTGATGATGCGGTTGACGATGGCATCGAGCACAATGGCGACGACGAGGCCCACGCCCAGCGTCCGCCACGTCGAAGCGGCTCCGGCCGCGAGGATGGTGCTGGAGATTCCCAGCCGGGCGGCGATGGCCGCTCCGGCTTGCACGGTCAGGTCGGTGGCGACGTTGCTGGCCTGCCACAGGAACAGCTCGCGGCCCGCGACGACGGCCAGATCGGTGCGCAGGTCGTGCACCACACGCTGGCTTAGCTCGCGGTAGTGGCTGCGTAATTCCTGATCGGAGCGCAGCGCCGGGATGACGAGGCGGGGCAGTTCGTCGTCGGCCAGGTCGGCGCGGAGGCGGACGAGCAGGTCGTCATCGATGCTTTCCAACTCGGCCAGATAGCTGCGGACGGCGGCGTCCACGGCTTTCTCCAGGTCTTCCATGGCAAAGACGTGTTCGGCGAACGCCTCCTGGAGAAAGGCGGCATAATCGCTGTTGTCGCCGATTTCGGCTTTCACCAGTTCCCATTTGCCTCGGAGACTCAGCATTTGCTCGGCGAAGGCGCTGCTGCCGGCTTTGCGTTCGTCGAGAAAGACGTGGATGGAGGCCAGGTGCTTGTCGAGCGCCTGGGCGGCCTGGCGGTCGGCCTGCTCCAGCAGCGGTTGGGTTTTGTTCCAGACGCGGCCCTGGACGTCCGCCGGGGCGGGGGGCTGGACGGCCTTGTGGATATCGGCTACGAGGTCGTCGATCAGGTATGCCAGAACGAAGATGCAGACGATAAGCACCGCCAGGCAGACGGCGCCGGCCGCCTGATTGCGTGGTGGCAGGGTTTGCCAATGCTTGATCCAACGGGTGATGTGGGTCACGATGGTTCCTTTCGGTGGTCGCTTCACGAAACGGAATAAACGACACGTAGAGCATCCTGCCCTGCTTGATCCTCCTTGGGGGCGCTCACATGCTGCGCCCGCCGCGTTCGAGGTGCTGGTCGGGCATGTCCTGCTGCATGTTCTGGCCATCCTGAACTTGCTCGTGCTGGTCCTCCTTGCCGCGCGGATACATCACGAAGGCGCTGCCACTGAACAGGGCCGCTGCCAGTTCATGGGCACCGTGGGCGCCCATCTGCTTCAGCTCTGCCGTGGCCTCTGGGATGGCATCCTTGAGGCCCGGCGCGATGGCGAGGAAAGCTTCCTTGATCGCTCCCATCGCACCCATGCTTTGCTCCTGACCGCCAAATAATTTTTGGCTCAGCTCGCGTTCGTGTGTTGTCATCGGCTGCTCTCCTTTTCTGAAAAGTTCCCTGGGTCGAAACGGCGAATGATTTCGCAGCGGTGTCTTTTCTCCGGCGTTCACCGGGGTGTGAGCAACGGCTGGGGTTGGTAGGTCGCGGGCGGCATCGGCTGCTGTTGCTGCCCGAAGGCGTCGTAGAACTCGCTGGTAAGCGCCCGCGCGGCAGCGATGGCGCTGGCCAGCAGCGCCGTCGAGAGGAACAAAGTCCACACGGCGGCGGCCATCCGTGCCAGGATGCCGCGCCGCTTGAAGAGGGATTTCTCCTCGTAATAGCGCACCAACTTGGTCCAAATAGGCCGGATGCCGGGGGCCAGCGTGATGGCGATGCGTGGATCGAGGTTGTTGAGGATTTCCTCGGGTTTTAACAGTTCGCGGGTTTGCTGCTGCCAGTTATTGCTGCTGCCGCCGGAGGTCGAGCTGCCGCTGCTCTCCGAATGGCCGTTTCCCGAGCTGCTGCCGCGGTTTCGCGACCAGCCGCTGTTGTGGCCGCCGCTCTCCACGACGATGGTTTCGTTGCCACAGGATTTGCTGATAAATTCCGCGGTCGGGAGGTCGTTGCAGCCGAAGAAGATTTTCGTGGTATTGGACAGGAGCGTTTGTCCCTGGTCGTCCGGCCAGCATTTTTTGAGCTGGCCGAGCGATTGATAGTAAAACTGCAAGCGGATTCCGTAGCCGCGGTACTTGTCCACGGCGTCGTCCAGGGCCGGCAGGTGTCCCAGGGCGGCCGCCTCATCCAGGATGAAGTGGACCTTTTTAGACTCTTGGAGGCCACCGTGCAGGCAAGCCCGGAACATGCTGCCGATCCACATCCGCAGCAACGCGGATTGTGCCCGCATATGCTCCGGTGGCAGCACGAGGTAAATCGTCATCTTGCCGCTCCGCAGCTTCGCCGGGTCGAAACTGCTGGTACTTGTGCTTTCGGCGATGGCCGGCGTGTCGAGGAAGCGCAGGAAACGGTTGCTCGTTGACATGACGCTGCCAAGTTCGTCGCCTTTGAAATGCTCCAGTTGCCCGCCCCAACGAGCGAGCATGCCGCCGTGTTCGAGCATCAGCTTCTTGGCGATGTCGAATTTCTGAGGATGGGCCAGGATGTCGCGGACGGCCTGCAAGGAGCGCTGGCCGTTCTCGCGCGGGCCATATTGCACGACGGTCGCGATCGAGCTTCCGATGGTCGCCTCACTGGAATCACACCAATGGGGATCTTTTTCATATCCTGTACGTATGACCAGAGATTCGGCCATATCGCGGCACTCGTCGAGCGCCTGGGGGGAATCCTTGTAGATGAAGTCGAGCGGATTGAAGGTGTCTGTGCGGCGTTTCAGTTTTTTCATTGTGTCACCACCTTAAATGGATCGAGAATGACGATTTTGTGTCCCATGCGTCGCCGGTGTTCGGCCGTAAGGAGGGCGTTTTCGCCCTTGAAATCCACCACGACGCAGCTTTCTTCGCAGGTCATCAGAAAGGGAATGATGCACGATACGCCCTTGCCGACCCCGGTAGGGGCGACGACCATCGTGTGAACGGCTTGTGGCAGCCGGACCAGGCGGCCCTGTTTGCGCTTGCGGCGTTTGATGGCGTCGAAGAACTCGCGGCAGGCGTCCTTGGAGCCCAGTCGTGTATTGAGCAGTGCCTTGACGGCCTGACCGATCGGGGTGCCGTCGCTGCTGACGCGGCCCAGGATCAGGCCCTTCCTGGTGCCCAGCATTCCGGCCCGTTCCAATTCCGTGTTGCTTGCCCAGGCCGCCGTGCCAAAGGCGGTAAAGATTCGGCGGACATTCCGGCGTGCGATGACGGCAATCGCACACGCGATCAGGATGATCGTTGCCAGACCCTGCTTATCGGGGGGCAGCTGCTGGACGGCCAGGAGGTTGGCCAACACGCAGCAATAAGCAACCAGGGCCACCGTCAGCGCCAGCATTAGTCGTGAGAGTTGATACATGGGGTTACTCCTTATTTTGCCGCAGGCGGGGGTGTGCAAGGTATCGGTTTCGCCAGGCTGGCGAGTGCATTCTGGGCGGCCGCTGCCTCGGCTGCCTTTTTGGCGGCTTTGGCCTTCTTTTCCAGAAATGTTTTCCAGTGCGTCAAACCGCGGTGTTTCTGAACTGCCAGGTCTTTGAGGAGGATGCGTAGGGCGTTCTCGACGTGGCCGAGCGCCTGGCCCTCAGCTCCGCCGCTGGTCAAGGTGACGGCGATCTTGACGCCACTCTCCTCGCAGGTGAAGCCAGCCGTGCCGCCCGTCGCCTGGCCGTTCCTGGCGGCCTTGATGGCGGCGGCTAATTCATCGCCGGATTTGATTTTTCCTTCGATATACAAGCCCGCAAAACGCCGTTTTTCTTCGTCGCTGGGCAGTGAGGTCAGCAGTTGCGCGACGCTGGGTGGAAGCTGGAGGCCAACGATTTCGCGTAAATCTTCTGGGAGTTTTCGGATGCGAGCGATGGTCCTGGTGACGGTGGACACATGCTTGCCAAGCTTCTTGGCCAGGGCGGAGGCGGTGCAGCCCGTGCTCGTCATGAAATCCAGGTAGGCGATCCCCCGCTCGATGTCCGAGAGGTCCTGGCGCTGCTCGTTCTCGATGAGCGCGAGTTCCCGCCGCTTGGCTCTGTCGGGCGGTTCCTTGAGTACCCGGGTACCGATAGTAGTCCAGCCCAGCATCTGGACGGCGCGCCAACGTCTCTCGCCGGCAATGAGCCGGAACCGTCCGCTGGCGGTATGGCAATACACGGTGATCGCATTGAGCAGGCCGTGCGTGGCGATGGAGTCCGCCAGTGCCTGGAGTTGCTCCAGATCGAAATAGGTGCGGGCATTGTCCTCGGGCTCAATCTGAACGACAGCGATCTCGCGTTCCTCGGCGTCGCTGGCCACGGTCGGGCCGATGGCCTGGGTTGGTGTTTGCGTGGTCATGGTTGTAGTCTCCGTGGGACGAAACATTGCCGCGATTCGTTCGCAGTACATCGCTACGTCGGGTTACCGGGTCTAGTTGCAGTCCTCCGCAGTACACGGCTAGCTACGGAGGGCGGGTGCGCTTGGCCTCGATTCGGTCGTGCAAACCGTAAGTTCTGTTTTTGCTTCCGGAGTCGTGAGCCGTGGAGTGACTTCCGTCCTGGTTGGCCGTAGCGGAACGGCCGAAAAAAAATGCAGGCAGTGTTCGACCACAAACAGATGACCGTTGATCCGCACCAAAGGCAGCAACGCGCCGGCAACCGGGCCATCCTCAAGGCGGTCGGCGGCGAGTCTGGTATTCCCTGACATTGAAGAATCCGCAAGTATCGTCATGCTATTGCTCCGACAGCGCAAAAGATATTTAGAGGTTCTTAAAAGTCATAAATAGGGCCAAAAAGAAGCGCCACGTCAAGTGGCGCTATCACCGGGCCGCTTACCGGGTAGCCAGGATGCTGAAGCAGTGCGGGCACAGGTGTACGTCCTGGTTGGCGTAGACTCCCGCCAGCCGAAAGAGCCGCTGTCGCTGCCAGGGCGGCAGGTCAGGCGAATGCGTCGCGACTCGGGTCAGCGCGTTGAGGGCACCGAAGGCCGATGCTTCGCCTCCCTCCGTCTCCCATGCCTGGAGCAGGCGATCCATGAGGGTGCGTGAGAAGAGATGCGCCTGTCGAAGAAAACGCTCCAGAGCGGCTCGGACTTGCACCGCCTTATCGCGCAGGTGCCGAATGGCTGCCAACTGCTGTCCCAGGCTCGACCATGTGTCGGCGACCAACTTGCGGATTTGCGCGGACTGCATTTCCCGGGCCGCCGGGCGGTCGGATGGCAGGCGGCGTGTGCGTGGTGTGCAACGACGCTTTTCACCGAGACATTGACGCCGTACCAATCCGTTGCGACAGACTAGGCGATTCACATAGGCCATCACCTGCGTCGCCTGTCCGTCGAGTTGCGAGTGCCTCACATGGACGCCACCATGAAGCACATCACCGGGCCGCACCTCCTCGGCGATTTGCGGACTGACAACATCAAGGGTGAAGGATTCATCGTCCAGGTGGAGAGTATGGACTTCAAGCGCCGAAGCGGCGTCGCCGACGCCTTCGCGCACCGCTTGGACTACGGCTGCATTGTCAAGTGTGAAAAGATCCGAGCGGCCGAGGTCGAGGAAACTGCCGTCGCGGCTCAAGATGTAGGAAGTCTTGTCAGTCAGGCTACCATCGATGCACCGGCTTTCCACAAAGTGTTCCTGCAGAACGGCGGCGCGGAGTTTGGGCGACAGTTTGACGAGGTAGTCAGCGGGAGCCTGGAATCGCTTGCACAGGCGGCGCAGCCCTTCGCTGCCCAGGCGGTACTCCTTGTCGCTAGCGATCAACCGGTCGGTGTCAACGCGGATCTGGCTTAACGGGAAACGGTCGCGGCGGAGTCCCACTTCACGCTCGTTGATCTGGGTCAGCACCGCGTTGAGGGTGAGAGTCTTATTCGCCGGGCCATTAGGCGGGGCGTTGCCCGCTGGAACAATGAGGGCGGTGGTCCGCACCTGGCTATTCGCCAGACCCATTGGTGACGCTTCTCCCTCCTGAGCGACTTCATCCTGTCGATGCTCCATCCACAGCACCTCACTCATGTCGTCCCCTCCCCGGATTTGTACCGCTGAGAATCACCAAGACAGCAAGAATTAATTGAGTCCTTTATAGGACTCATTACAGCATAGGGATGTGTTTACGCCCTGTCAACGCAAAAAGGTAATTTTTTGACGAGGTTAACAACCCCTGCCGCTGGGTTGCTCGAATGGAGGTGTCTGGTCTGTTTCGATGATAGACGAGATCAACTCGATGCTGCCGGGCGGCAGTTCATCGACGCGAAGGCTGTTCTGCCGTCCGTCATTGCCGGCGCGGGTGTCTCGGAGGCGGAGGTATCGAGCCTCGGACGAGGGGCGGGGGCGATGTGGCTTGAGAGTAGCGGGTAGGCCGGTCTCGGGGTCGCGGATGGCGAGCTGTGCAGCGCCAAGGGCCTGGCTAACGACTTTGGAAAGGGCAGCCATCTCGTCATAGGGGAGCGTGGCAGCCTGCTCTACGGCGGCGGCGACGGCGGCTCGCAGTTCCTGGGCGGCCACTTTCCGGATGACGTTGTACAGAGCGGGTACCGCTTCCAGACGGGCACGGGGGGCGTCGGGCAGACTGGCGAATAGCTCTTTGATTTTTTCCTCGGACAGTAGCACACGTTTTTCTTTGCGTTTCAATAAATCAAGTATCTTTTTTCTCTCAAAATGCCCTTTTTGCTCCGTTTCGGCAAGCCCTTTCTTCGCCTTGGCGACCTGCTCGGCAATCGCCGCTTCTGACCGCTTCCCGTAACGCCTCACCACGTCGTCGTAGACTGCCACCGCGTCCGCAGTACGCCCGGCTTCCGCGAGCATCTCGCCCTTGTTTACCAGGGCAATGGCGATCTGTTCGGCCGGCCCCGAATCCACCGGCAGAAGGCGTGCCCGCATCTCCAACTGCCAGAGTTCAGGATGCGCCCGCGGTATCGTAGGGAACGCAGCAGGGGTGTCTGCGGAAACAAGCCCCGGAAGTGCCGTCAACAAGTCCTGGACCAGGTCGTGAAGTTCCTCGACGGCGATGTGGGTGGTTGCTGCATGCGATGTAATTTCCAGTTCGAGAAGGCCAGCCCATTCAACAAGTTTGTGCCCCTCCGCGCCCAAAATCTGCTGCAAGTCCTTGCGCCAGAGTGGTTCCTGTTTTGTGTGTGGCGGTAAGAAGACGAATTCCGGGAGCAGGACGGAAATCCACGTACTGACTGGCTCCGAGCCAGGGGACTGGCCACGCCGTCTCGCTTGCTTTTTTGACGATCGGGGCATGACGATTCTCTCCGCGTTACGAAGACGCTGATCGGCCATTTACGCCAGCGAGGAGGACACGGTTGTAATGCGGGGTGATTTCGGTCAGGAGTCGGAGCGGCGCGAAAGCCCGTCGAAGGCTTATGATTTGTCCGGTCAGTGGGTCGAGATCAACCGCGTATGAATAGGTGAACCCAGTCCGAGGGTGGAGCTTCGCCAGGGAGATGATCCGTGCCCCATTGATGCCAGTTGGAAGAAAGCACTGCCGCGCGGCGGGAACAAGGGCCCTTCGGAGGAAGGCACCATCTTCTTCCGGGAGGGCATGGCACCAGCAGGTCCAACGGCCCGACAACGGCACGCCCTGTCCCGTGGGGGTATAGGTTCGCTCAATGGCCATTCTCACCAGCCTTGCGGTGCGAAGCGGACGCTCCGGGAGGCTGGCAAACCGGACCCCTCCCAAGGGGAGTTTAACTTCCGGCAGCTTGAGCAAACGCTGCCGCGGAAGACATGCTGGCCTGCTGCCCAATTGGAGGTTTTCTTGGTAGCTGGAGCCAAGGGTGTTCCGAAGCAGCATGCGGCTCGATTCCACGAACACAAACCCGATCCAATCACCGGCCTCCGCGTAGAAGCCGCGGATTAGATCGGCCAAGAAAGTACTCGATAGCTGGCCCCAGCCCTCGGCCTCTCGTAGTTGCAGCGTGTCGCGGACCCAGCCCAACACATAGTCCGTCCGGCGGTGGAGATTTTGTTCATCCCAGAGCAACGCCCCCTTCCTGTCCAGCACGCGAAACGGCTCGTGGCCACCGAGGCTCCCTTCCCAAAGAACTTCCTGCCGCCCCCGATCAATGGCAGCATGAAGCTCCGTAAGCCTCATCCAGATGGGCAATTCCTTTCTTCGCTCCAACGCCTCCCGATTAACGATCATTGCACGGCTCCCGAACAGGCGACTAGCTAATAGATGGGGGAAAACGACACTTCTCGTTGATCCCCACCGCTCAAGCAACCTTTTGCCTGCTCCCGGCGCTGGGCAGTGGCGGTGATCGTACCCCCGCAGAAATCGGGGCCGGGGTCTGGGCCGCCTGCCGCCAACGCACCTTCAGCAGCAACACACAGCGTACCACCCACTTCCGCTTCTGCCAACGATAACGTACCTTAGCCGCGAAACGCAGAAAGACGATTCGGCCGCTCGACGTGATTGTCCGTCCACACCTGAAGCCCGGCCGGCTGCGTCACGAAGGCCCTCGCCTTCGCCAGCGTTGGCTCCGCCAACAAGTCCGACGCCGCCACCAACATACACCGTAGGGAGACAGACCATGCTCGGTCGGGGGCGTGAAACTCAGAAAGACGACATCGATATATCGAAGCGGTGATGCCTTTTCTTCAGCGGGCAAATTGTTAGGAAGTCGCCATCCGTTTCAACGCCTCATCGATCAAGTCAAACGGAAGCATCAAGGCGGCGAAGAGAGATCATAACCGTTCAGCCGACTGATAGTAGTTTGGGAGTCGGGAGTCCCTGACGATGGGCACACAAGGCTTCGTACAGGTAGGCCAACGTAGCGGCCAGTCCGGGGCCGAAGCTGTGCCGGCACAGATCGGCGGGGATGGCGGCGTGGCTGACGGTTCGGCAGGCAGGGCAGGTGCGTGGGTGTCCCTCATATTCGATGACTTGTGCGGCCAGTTGCGGCAATTCGGCGACTTGGTGCCAAGATGGCTCAGGGGCGTCGCCCGGTTCGTTGGGTCAACTTGTGACCGCAGCGGCGTCAGGTGGCCGGCACAAAAGGGATGACCTTGTGAAGACGTTGGGGCGGTAGGCGGTGTCACAGGGTGGGTGGATGTCCCGGTTGGCCACCCGGTTTTTTGCCGGAGGGGTGTTTGACGACGGGCTTGGGTGCGTGGGGCGGATTAACTCAACATGGGGTGACAAACGAGGAAGCTATGATGGAACAGTTCGCTCATCCCGGTTCTCGCACCCGTTCGGCTCTCGCTTTGGCCTGCTCAGCTAGCTTCCGCTGCCACGAGCCGTCATCTGGCGTCTGCTGCCTGTCCTCGCTGTCTCGGGTAACGCGCTTCTCGGCCCGGCGGCGGATGCGTGCCGTCACCGGCTCCTCACCGGCGTCGCGGCGCTGGCCGGTGCGTTCGGGCGCGGCCTCGATGCGGTGGCTGCTCCGCAGCGCCTTGATCTGCTCGGCCAGTTCGG
>Ga0134126_10012633_pt1 | contig 10662 bp, 12 predicted proteins | sample KB31752_FD_96881 | JGI IMG/M metagenome (GOLD analysis project Ga0134126, IMG submission 96881) | Terrestrial soil microbial communities with excess Nitrogen fertilizer from Kellogg Biological Station, Michigan, USA - KB3-175-2 | ecosystem: Environmental > Terrestrial > Soil > Unclassified ...
ACAACTGGGCAGCTCAGCGAAACAATCCAGACTGCCGGTACCCACTTTGAAGTAAGGTACTGGTATGAAGGTAAGTTTCGAGGCAGAGGTCGCGCGGCTGCACGCCGAGGCCGACAACTTCCGGCCGGACTGCCCCACCCGGGTGCTGCTCGACCACATCACCAGCCGCTGGGGCATGCTGATCCTGCTCGCGCTGTCCAGCGGGACGATGCGCTGGGGGGAACTGCGCCGCTGGGCCCAGGGGATCAGCGAGAAGATGCTGGCCCAGACGCTGCGCACCCTCGAGGCGGACGGCCTGGTGCTGCGCGAGCAGCGCCCCGTGATCCCGCCGCACGTTGACTACAGCCTGACCGACCGCGGCCGCGAGCTTGCCGCCCTGCTGCTCCCGCTCATGGAGTGGGTCATCGCCAACAGCGCCGCCGACTGATCCGGCGGCTCAGCCGCTAAGGCGGGCCGCTATGCCCCCGTGGGCGTGCGCCGGGCCGTGAGGAACAGCTCCGCCAGCTCCCGCGTGGTGGTCGCGTCCTCGGCTGACTTGTCGTCTCGCCAGCGCCCAGTGAACCGGGGGAAGCGCATCGCCAGCCCCGCCTCGCCCTCGATCTGCCCCCACGCGGCGGTGTAGTTCGGGGACAACGTCAGCTCCGCGCTCAAGATCTCCAGCACCAGGCCAGGCTCGAACCAGACGTCCGGCTCCTGCCGCGCGTCCACCCGGGCGGGCTTGTGCGCGCTCAGCCACGGCGCCAGCCGGGCCGGGAGTTCCGCCAGGTCCGCGTCGCTGAACCCCGCACCGCACTTCGTCACAGCGCGGAACACGCCCGCGTCCGCGTCATAGGCAGCCAGCAGCACCGCGCCGTACACCCCCGTGCGCCGGCCGCGCCCCGCGAACGCGCCGACCACCACTAGGTCAGCGGTGTCGGACAGCTCCGTCCGGTAGTCCCGCTTCAGCTTGATCCACTGCCAGCCGCGCGCCCCGGCCTGGTAAACCGATTCCGGACCCGTCGACTTGCACACCAGGCCCTCGCACCCGTCCGTGACCGCCTGGGCGAACACTTCCTCTAGCGCAGCCGGGCCGGTGACCTCCGTGGCCGTCGTCAGCCGCAGCCGCGGCGAAAGGGTCAGCGCCGCCTCCAGCGCGGCGCGCCGCTCCGGATACGGCCGCATCGTCAGGTCCACCCCGTCGGCGTACAGCATCTCAAAGCAGAACAGGCCCACGGGCACGTCGCGGACCGCCTGGTCGATGCCGTACTTACGGCGCCGCAGCATGACCTCGCCGAACGGCCGCAGTTCGTCCGCGGCCGCGTCGTACGCGACAACCTCGCCCTCGACGATCGCCTCGGCCGGGCCAAGACCCGCCGCCAGCAGCTCCACGACGTCGGGGAACTGATCGGAGATCTCCTCAAGCCGCCGCGTGAACAGCTCGATCCGCCCGTCGGCGGTGCGGTGCGCCTGAACCCTGATCCCGTCGTACTTGTACTCCGCCGCGCACCGCCCGCCCAGCCGGCCCAGGATCTCGCCGGCGTCCGCCAGCCGCTGCGCCAGCATCACCCGCACCGGATTCCCCGGTTCTACCCGCAGCTCCTCCACTGCGGGAAGCCCGCCGCTCACCAGCGCAGCCGCCACCTTGCCCAGGTCACAGCAGATGCTGTAACCCCGCTCAAGCACCGGCCGGGCCGCCTTCCCGCCCCCGTGCACCCGGGCCAGCGCATCCAAGATCGTCGGCGTGCCGATCCCTAGCCGCAGGTTCCTCGTCACCAGCCGCAGCAGGTAACGGGCCTCCAGCGGAGTCGCCCGCGCCAGCAGCCCGCCCAGCAGCCCCAGCTTCCGCCCCTGCGAACCCGCCCCCTCTGCAACCGCGATCTCCCGCAGCGTGTGTACCACCTCAGCGACCTCCAGGGCAGCCGCGCCGCCGGCCGCCCCGCCGCCGGACCGGGACAGCAAACCCTCCACCGCCTTGCCCAGGTCACCAGCTTCCCGCACCAGCGCCGCCACCTGCGCCGCATCCGTGCCCGCCACGGTTGCCACCGCGCGAACCGCCAGTTTCTCCGCCATCCCCAGGTCGAGCCCCGCGAACTCCGGCGCGATCAGCCCCTGGCACAGGTAACACACCGTCGGCAGCAGCTGCGCCGGAGTGTCAGCCACCAGCGTCGCCAGCCGCTCCGTCAGCGCCAGCCGGCTGCTGAGCTGCTCCAGGTCACGGTAGGCCTCAGCCACGATCAGATACCGCACGGACGCCCCCTTCCTCGCCCGATCATGACACGGCACGCCAGTCGTGCCCAGGATCTGACCGGGATCACCCAGCCAGCCGCCGACTAGTCCTCCGTGGGTGATCCCGCCGCAGCTAGCGGATGGAATCGTGACTGGGAACATCGGGACTACTCAAGCGGCGAAGGAACCATGGGGAAGCTGTTCGGCCGCCTTCCAGCAGGCGCTGGCGACGCCGTAAGCCGATCTCCGAGGTTCCCCGAGCTGCGGAGACTCAGCGTCCGCGCCAGCGTGGGAACCGCCGCCGCCGTGGCGCTTGCCGCTTGCAGCTCCACGCCGGCCACGACCGCCGCGGCACCAGGCACGTCGGCAGCCGCCAAGCCCTCAGGCTCACTCGTGGTGTTCGCGGCCACCTCGCTGACCGACGCCTTCGACAAGATCGGCGCCCAGTTCGAGAAGGCGAATCCGGGCGTGCACGTCAAGTTCAACTACAACGGCAGTTCCTCGCTGGCCACGCAGATCACGCAAGGCGCCCCGGCCGATGTCTTCGCCTCGACCCGCGATGCTCGAGGCGGACATCAAGCTGAGGCTCAGCAGGCTTAACCTGGATGCCGCGTTCACGGTGGCGGCTGGCGAGGTCCTCGCCCTGCTCGGCCCCAACGGCTCAGGGAAGTCGACCGTCCTGCGGGCCCTGGCAGGGCTGCTGCCACTGGACGGCGGCCGGGTGGTCCTCGACGGCACGGTGCTCGAGGAGCCCGCACGGCGCGTCACGATTCCGCCGCAGAAGCGCCCCATCGCCTTGATGTTCCAGGACTACCTGCTTTTCCCGCACATGAGCGCCGTGGAAAATGTCGCGTTTGGCCTGCGCTGCAGGGGCACTGACAAGAAGACGGCGCGCGACAGGGCCGCCCAGACCCTGGCGCGCCTAGACCTTGACGAGGTGAAGGAAGCCAGGCCCGGCTCGATGTCCGGCGGCCAGCAGCAGCGCGTGGCGATGGCCCGCGCCCTGGTGACTGATCCGAAGCTGCTCCTTCTCGATGAGCCGCTGGCGGCTCTTGATGTATCGATCAAGACAAACGTCCGCCGCCTGCTACGCGGCGTCCTAGGCAAATCCAACGCCGCGAACATACTGGTCACTCACGACCTGCTCGATGCCGTCGCGCTCGGCGACCGGATGATCGTGATCGAGAACGGCGGGATCGTCCAGATAGGCACGCCCGCCGAGGTGACCGCCAGGCCGAGGTCTCGCTACGTGGCGGACCTGACCGGCGTCAACCTGCTTCGCGGAACCGCCCACCGCAATTTGCTCACGCTAGACGGCGGCGGCCAGCTCAGCTGCGCCGCCCCGGCGACCGGCACCGTCCTTGCGGTCATCCCGCCCGCCAGGGTGTCGGTAACGCGCCACCGGCCCGAACGACAGGAGGACAACACCTGGCCAGGACACATCAGTGCAGTCGACCTCATGGGCGACCGCGTCCGGGTACACGTCGACGGGACGCCCGCGATCACAGCCGAAGTCCAGCCCGCCGCCGTCGACGAGCTCAAGCTCGACGAAGGCGGTGAAATCTGGGCTTCAGTCAGCTCATCCGACATTTCCGTGTACCCGCCATGACCATTCAAGAAGGAGCACCTCATGAAGCTCAGCGCACGCAACCAGATCCCAGCCCGCATCACCGCCATCACCACCGGTGAGGCCACCGCCAACGTCGAACTCGACGCAGGCGGCACGCGCCTGGTGGCCTCGATCACCGTCGAGGCGGTCCGGCAGCTCGGCCTGAAGGAAGGTACCAACGTCGCCGCTGTGATCAAGGCATTGGACGTGATCGTGGCGACCGGCGACCGACGACCTCTCCGCCTACGGGCGTTACCCCTGCAGGGTCACGCCCGTAGGCAGCAACCGGACTCGAATTAAGAGAGACACATTGATAGCACTCGAATGTGTTGGGCACTACTTCATGTAGCATCTTGCTATGTCTTCCCCCTGGCATGACTCAGTCAAAGCGATGTTCACCGAGACCCCCGAGCTCGCGACCGAACTCGCCGCAAGCCTCAACGGAAATCCGCTTCCCGCCGGCACTCCAGCGCACCCGCAAACGTCCCCCGACGGCAACAGCCCAGCCGACGCCGATGCGGTCATCGTCGCGGGTCCCGCGAAGGATCCAGTCCGCGCCATCATCGTGATCGCCCAGAAACGCACTTACCGCGACAGGCCACCGCGATGGGCACATCAGGCAGCGGAGTTGTGGACGCGCCTCCGGTGTCCGGTCGATGTCCTGGTCATCTGCCCCGACGCGAAGTCGGCCTACTTCTACGCCCAACCCATTCCGACGACCCTCCCCGGCTACGTTCTCGTCCCGATCGTGGTGCCGCCGTCCGCCGTGCCCGCCATCACTAACCCTGACGAGGCTGCCGCCAACCCCGCCATGGCGGCTCTTTCAGTCGCGTACCACGGCACCGACCCGGCCATCCCCGAGGCCGTCGCGGCCGGCTTCCGGCAACTGCCGCCCGACAGCGCGGCCCGGTACCGTGACCGCGCGTACAACATCGCTCCGCTGGCGGTGCAGCGCACGCTGCAGCAGCTCAACTGGCGGAACCCGAGCCAGTCGGCCCGGCCAGTCCGACGATGACGGATTACGGACGGTCGGTCAGCGCGGCGAAGACCGCCGACGTCCGGCTGTTCACGTCAAGCTTGCGGTAAATGTGCTCCAGGTGCTTGGCGACGGTGCGCGGGCTGATGTCGAGGGCGTGCGCGATGGCGCTGTTCGTGCGCCCGAGCGCGGCGAGGTTGAGGACGCGGATCTCCTGGTCGGTGAGGTCGGCGAGCGCCCCCGTGGCGGCTTCCCTGGCGCACTGGCGTTGCCGGGCGCGCTGGAGGGCTGTCGTTAGCGGGAGATGGATGACGCTCAGCAGGGCTCGCTCGTACTCGGTGAAATCCCTTTCGGCGCGGTTGAGGGCTATGCCGATGATTTCGCGGCTGATGCTCGGGAGCCCGAATGCGATCTGGTACTCGACCTGGATGCAGCGGAAGTACTCGCCGTAGAGGTTCAGGTGGTGGAAGTCGTGACGGCTGAGGAAGTCGCTGATCAGAACGGGCCGTGCGTCACCGGTTTCCCGGTGGTAGTTGACCAGGGGATGCTCGTGGACATAGGCGGCGAAGGCCGCCGTGCTGCCGGGCGGTGGGGTGAGGTCTGGGTAGCGCGTGACGCTCACCTGACCTGGTTCGGCGCCGACGACGGTGAAGCTCAGGCTGTCGCAGCCGATTAGCCGGGCCAGGCCTGGCAGTGCGAGCCCGGGGAATGCCTCGGGGTTGTCGAGGTCGGTGAGGCTTTCGACCAGTCGGACAGCGTGCTTCAGCCCAGTTAGCGGTACGTACATGGCCACCCCCCGCTCCCCCGGCGCTTAAGTACGTATTTCGCGTTCAGACGACCATGCCGCTCATATGGGTGGTTCGTCAAGGGTTGCGGTGACCATGCGTGGTTTCCTCGGCACGCAGACATGATGATGGCGGGCGCTAAGGCCCGCCATCATGTCGGACTGGTCAGTTATTGGCGGAAATGGGAGTGGTTACGTTGCGGAACTTGTTCGTCTTGAGTCCCGCCGCCGTGACCGGCTTGCTCAGCCAGATGCCGATCGAATTGCTGGATATGCGGTTAAAGGCGATCTTTACCTTGACGGGGGTTCCGCCAGAGAACACGAGCACCCCTGTCGTCTTGAGGACAGCCGGGCCAGGCGGTCCGTCGAGCGTGTCGCCTTTAAGGTTGTTCGTGCCGATGTCGTTCTTGACGATCACGTTGCCGTTCAGGTCCTCGTGCAGCCCGGGCGGGAGGGTATGGGCGTGCATGGTCACGCCGGACTGCCCGTTGCCGGCGATGTAGTTGCCCTGGACCAGGTTGTCGTACGAGGCGGTACCAGGGCCTGCGTTGGCGAATAGCACGCCAGCCCCGGCGCCTTGCACGCCATTCCCTGTCACTACGTTGTCCAGGATCTGGTTGCGGTAGACGCCCGCGACGGAGGGCTGCCGGACGCCAGCGGAGTTAAGCGCGTTGGCGTTGTGCCCGGGGACGGTGATACCGCAGTCAGAGACGTTGTCCTTGACGACGTTGTGCTCGACCACGTTGTCGTGCGTGGGTCCGACGTCGTCGGTCAGCAGGACGCCGCCGGAGTTGTTGGCGATGAGGTTGTCCCGGATCGTCGAGTAGGCGACGCCGCCCGTGAAGTGAACACCCTCGCCGCAGTCACCGGGAACTGCCCCCTCGGCCGCGCACTCGAAGTACTTGGACTTGGGCGGGACGCCGCCGCCAAGGTCGTTGTGCACTACGGCGTTCCCGGAGATCACGATGCCGGACACGGTACCGCCCAGCCCGGCTGCGATGATTCCTTCCCCTTGGGCGTTCCGCACGGTGAAGCCGGTGAAGTTGATCTTGGAGCTCACCATGACCACGGCGGCGAAGATGGTTTGCTGGCCGAGCCCGGGAATCGTGACCTTGAATCCCGGGTTGACGCCGGCTTGGTCAATGGTCGCGTGCTCGCCCTTGAGGGACAGCGGCTTCGAGATAACCACCTGTTCGTGATAGGTCCCGGGGCAGACGACAACGCTGCCCCCGGCCGCGGCGGCGTTAACCGCGGACTGGATAGTCCGGAACGCGGCGGAGCGGCACGACCGGTCACCGTTGCCGGACTTGGCGTGTGCGGAAACGTACAGCGTGCGGCTGTGGTGCGACCCAGTGCCAGCGGAGGCGACCCCGGCCCCCGCCACCACCGCGCCAGCGGCTAGGAGCGGTGCGGACAACGCAGCCGCCAGCCGCACAAAGCGGTTGGTTCTCATGCTTCCTCCCTTGGAAGGCTTATGCCGTTATCCCGGATCGGAAGCAGGACGGAACCAGGGCGCACGCGCCGCCCAGTAATACGCGCAGCGGTGATCTTCACGGGATCGGTCCGCCGCTGCCCCCCATCGCGTACCACTCTGACTAACAAGCTCAGCAGCGAACCGTCTATACGCATGTTGCGCACTTGCGACTAAATTCTTCAGTTAATTACAAAATATTGGCCCTGCAACGGCTGATTTTGTCGTTGCTCGATGAAGTGCTCGCGTTATTTGCCGGAGCGGCAGGACTGGCTGCTGTGACTAGCCATCCACCGCCCCGCACCCGAGAGACGCTCGCCGGCATAGAAGTCCCTGGCACACCATCGGCACTGCGGGGGTTCGCCGAGGAGCCGACGGTGAGAACTCCCTTATGACGCAGCGCAGCAACAGACTGCCGGGTGCCGCCGCCCTACTTCCGCTGTTCAGGAACGCGGCCGTGGCGATAGCAGCCGGCCGGGTCGGACTCGGCGTGGCCGCCCTGCTCTGGCCCTCGGTGCCGGCCCGGCCATGGGTGGGCCCGGCGGCGGATGAGCCGGGCACACGGGTCCTCGCGCGCGCGCTCGGCGCGCGTGACCTGGCCCTGGGCCTCGGCGCGCTCGCCGCGGCAGCAAAGACGCCTTCCGCCGGCCGGCCGGCCGGCGCATGGTTCGCCGCAGGCGCCCTGTCCGATGCCCTCGACGCGGCGGTCACGGCAGCAGCATGGCGGCGACTCCCGCGACGTACCCGGTGGCTCGTCGCCGCGTCGGCAAGCGGTGCGGCGGCCGCGGGTGCCGCAGGGACGCTGGCCACCCTCTTGGCCTCGCCGCAGTCGTCCTGCTGTGGCACCGTTCCGCAGGCCCGTACTTCACGGAACTAGGCGTGCAGCATGACCTCATAGGTTTCGAGGTCCGGTGGCGTCAGCCCGGTCGCCGGGCGGCCCTGGTCCTGGACGCCGGCCGGCATCTGCTCGCGGGTCTCCCACAACGAGATGATCATGACCTTGCCGGTCTCGGCGCCGGTGAGGACGTAGAAGCCTTTGAACCCAGGCTGCTGGCTGGCGGCGGGAAGCTGTTCCCGGGCAAGGCCCAGGAAGCTGTCCACCCCTTGGGGTCCTGCCTGGGCGGTGATCACGCGTGCGAACATCCTGCTCTCCTGTGAGGTCTCGAAGGTGCCGGTGACTCTGGCGCTGGCTGGTTCCCGGGCTGAGCTGCGTGTCCGGGATCTCAATAAGGTTTGCATGCCAATATTTGGCATGTCAAATATTGGCATGGCAAGCCTGTGCGCTACGATGAACGCCATGCCTGACGTGGCGGAGACTCGCGAGATAGTCGGCCTGCTCGTCGCGCTCCTTGGCCAGACGGCCACGCAGATCGCGCAGTGCGCGGAGCAGTGCGGGCTGTCGATGGTCCAGGCGTCGGCGCTGCTGCAGATCGACGGCAGCTTGCCCATGCGCGAGCTGGCGGCCCGGCTCGGCGGCCACGCGTCCAGCGCCACCGGGATCGCCGACCGTCTCGCCGCCCGCGGCCTGGTCGAACGGCAGGAGGACGCCGACGACCGGCGGGTAAAGCGGGTAGCCCTCACCCCAGAAGGCGCCGCGACTAGAACCCGGCTGGCGGCGTGCATGGAATCCGCCCGCACGCCGCTCGCCCGACTGTCCGCGGCCGAGCGCAGGCAGTTGCACGACCTGCTGCTGTCCGCCATCGAGCCGAAGACTGACCTGAAAGAGGCCCAGCGCCAGGCCGCACGGCTCCTCGGCTCGATCGAGCTGGACTGAGCGGCAGGCCCATAACTTGCAGCGCGCCTTCGCAAGGCCACAGTGAGGCCGCCACGAGGCTCCTGCGGCAGTGGACGACCCCAACAACGGCCTGCCGGGCCGGAGACTAGGTCTTCTGCCTTTTGACTCGCGAGCTGCGGCGACCACTCTGCCGCGCGTCGGTGTTCGGCTTCGGCTTACCACCGACCGGCTCGATCACTACCGTAATCGGCTGGCTAAAAATACGTTGCCCCCGACGCGCGCTAGCCGAATCAAATAGGGCTGCCTGCCAAATAGCATGGAACGATTGGGCGGCGCTGCCGTACATCGCGTACTCCCCCTTGGTCGTCCGCGCCGTCGCATCTTTTTCACCCGCGAATACCTCCAGGGTGACCCTATCCGCGCCATCGACCGCCACCACGCCGGCGGCATGGAACGGGTAGGCACCCTGCTTCCGCAATTGCGCGCCGTCTGTCTCGACGATGACGAAGGCTTCCCCCAGCCCAGCGGTAGCGGCTTCGTTGACCTTCCCCGGATCGTCCACCAGCGCTCCTTGCGCCGCGTCTATGTTCTCTTTGGCGATCGTGGCGGGGTCAGCGCCGGCAGGGACGCTAGCATCCGTGTCACCAAACAGCGCTTCCGTGGAAACTACCCGGCTTCGCACGCCGCCGGGCTTGAAATCCTTCTCCGAAATTATCTCTTCGGCCGTGTGAAGGCAGTCTTTGTAGAAGTGAGTGCTAGGCGCATATCTTTTGTACTGCTGCGCTGCGTTGCCGCCGGCGCCGGGGATGTTAGGACCGGTGGCGGGAGTGTCCATTGTCTCGCTCGAGTACCTAGGCGGCTCCGCGCCATCCAGCACCCAGAGGAAGCCGTTATTTTCGATGAAGTACCGGTTATGTTGCGAGAGTTTCCCGTTGACGTTCCCTGCGGGAAGAGTCAACGTGCTGTCGTCGCGGTACCGCTGCACTGTGAACTGAGAGGAAACTGGGAGCCAGGGGGAATCCGTGGCGTGCGGTGCGCCTGGCTGGATCGACCCGGGCTCCTGCCGGGCCGGGTGGGCGCCTAGCGCGCGGGCCGCGCCGGCCTCTGCTTCGCGTTCGAAGCGATCGGAGGGGTCTGACACGTGCAGGCCTGCGCCGTGGCCGGCACCCGCGACCGGGCCCCGGCGCTGCTGAAGAACATGGGTGAGCTCGTGGGCGAGGATGTGCCTGTCGGTGCCGCCGTCGCCGATGACGACATGGCTGCCGACGGTGTAAGCACGCGCCCCCAGCACCGCAGCTGAGTCACGGGCCGCGGCGCCACGATGCACGCGGACGTCGGAGAAGTCCGCGCCGAGCCGGGCCTGCATGTCCTGCCTCAGCAGGCCGGGCAGCGGCGAGCCGGAACCGCGCAGCACATCCCGCACCGAGCTAGCTGACGCCGGAACCGCCGAGCCGGCCGGCACCGCCGAGGGCCGCGAAGTCGTCGCCGTCAGCCGCTGGGCCACGAACGGCACCGTCCCCGGCGGCACTCGGCTCGGCCGCAGCGGCTGCCGGGGCGTCCGCCCAGCTACGGCGGTCGCGGCTCCGCCACCCGGGGCCAGGTCGTCCCCGGGCACCGGGACCTGTGACGGGCGCAGCGGCCCGGCCACCGGACCGGGGCTGGCCTCCTGCGTGGTCGGCGATAGCGCGCGCTGTGCTGCAGGCGACGGGGGGTGCGTCAGCGACGGCACCGCCACGTGACCGCTGCCCGCTCGACGTCCCGCAGAGACGCTGACTGACATTACGGCTCCCTCCGATCCGTGCGCGGGCAGCGCACCCCAAGGCTAAGCCTCCGACCTCAGCGTCACCCGGCTGTCACCCGGACGTGTAGGCCCCCGAACGCC
>Ga0134126_10012635_pt1 | contig 10660 bp, 3 predicted proteins | sample KB31752_FD_96881 | JGI IMG/M metagenome (GOLD analysis project Ga0134126, IMG submission 96881) | Terrestrial soil microbial communities with excess Nitrogen fertilizer from Kellogg Biological Station, Michigan, USA - KB3-175-2 | ecosystem: Environmental > Terrestrial > Soil > Unclassified ...
CGCTGGGCCACCTCAAATCTGGCGCACCGCTGAATCTCGAACGCTCGGTAACTCCGGCAACTCGTCTGGGCGGCCATCTGGTTCAGGGTCACGTCGACGCTCGCGGAAAATTTCTGGGAGCGGAAGCTCACGGCGGCTCCTGGACCGTTCGCATTGCCTACCCGCCTGAGATCGGGCGTTATCTTGTGTTCAAAGGATCCGTGTCCGTTGAAGGCATTAGTCTGACGATTGCCGAGTTAACCGATGATTACTTCGAAATCGCCATCATTCCCAAGACCTGGGAAGTCACAAACTTTTCTCACCTGCAGCCCGGCGCTGAAGTGAACCTTGAGGCTGATGTAATTGCCAAGTACGTTGAGCGCATCATGAGCTTCTCGCCGTCAAATCAAGACTCGTCGTCTAACCTGTAGGAAGCGTATCCTTTAAGCCGAAAATAATGATGACCTTCTGCTAAAGACCCGCGAGTTTCCGATCGCTAAATACATCATTTTGAAGAATGAAAGGATTCGATGATGCCAATGTCAATGAAGTTTCTTGCGCGTAGCTTCATCCTGGGCGGAATTTTATTTCTAAACTTCAACTGCGTGCTCTCACAGCAGCCGTCCCAAACAGACGCGAAACAGATCAGTCCGGAGAAGCGAGCGCTAATTAGCGAACTATTAGAGGTTACCGAAGCCAAGAAGAATGCTTTGGCGGTATTCAACGCAATGCTCGACGAGAACCAAAGACAAATGCCTGACATAGTCTGGCAAGGGCTCTTGAGTCAGACGGAAGTACAGGAACTCGACGCCGAAGCCAGGGACGCCCTCAGGAAAGAACTGCTGGCAGAATCCGAACGGATGAATAAACGAGTTAGGGAGTTGTTTTTGGCGGGGATAGATATGGCGCGCGTCATCGAAGACGTTTCGATCGATCTTTATGACAAGTATTTCACTGATGACGAAATCAAGGATCTGATAGCTTTCTACAAGTCGCACACCGGCAAGAAGACAACCGAGGTCTTGCCGAAGATGTTTGCTGAGTCGATGACTAACACCATGGATGCGGTTAAGCCGAAGGTGCTCGAGATAGTGGCCCAATTAGTGAATGAGGAGACGGCGCGAGTAAAGAAAGAACTGGAAACTAAGAAAACCCCAGCGGCAGGGAAGCGCCCCCCACAGTCTCGAACCCGTCGCAAGCCTTAGGATGTCAAAAACTTTGAGATAATTTCGGCTAACCTAGTGGGTTTTGTATCCTTTGGTCGAAAAACCTAAGGCTTTCGGTTACCATGACTCGGATTTCGGATCTCAAATTCAAGATTTCAGAAAAACAGAATGAAATTTGCTTCCATTGAAGATGCCGTCAAGGAAATACGCGAAGGACGGATGATCATTATTGTTGACGATGAGGATCGGGAAAACGAAGGCGACCTGGTGTGCGCCGCGGAAAAAGCGACGCCGGAAATGATTAATTTCATGGCCCGTCACGCGCGCGGGTTGATTTGCCTGCCGTTGACCGAAGAACGTTGTGACGAGCTGCACCTCACCACGCAAGTTGCCGACAACACTTCCTTTTTGGGAACTGCTTTCACCGTCTCGATCGATGCTCGCAAGGGAGTGACCACCGGCATCTCCGTTTCTGATCGCGCCACGACGATTCAGGTTGCCGTTGATCCACAAACGCGGCCGCAAGACCTCGCACGACCCGGACACATCTTTCCTTTGCGCGCAAAAAAAGGCGGAGTGCTCGTGCGCCCGGGACAGACTGAAGCGAGCGTTGACATTGCGCGCATCGCCGGCCTTTATCCCGCCGGTGTGATCTGCGAAATCATGAACGAAGATGGCACAATGTCGCGGCTGCCGCAGCTGCAGGAATTTGCCGAGGCTCATGACCTAAAAATGATCACGGTTGCCGACCTGGTCAGGTACCGCATCAGCAAAGAGACGTTGGTGAAGCGCGCGGTCGAAACTATCCTGCCGACCGTTTATGGCCGCTTCCGCGCAATCGCATTTGAGAACATCATCAATGGCGACGTGCATCTGGCGATGGTGATGGGTGAGATTCGTGCAGAGGATGCAGTCCTGGTTCGAGTGCACACCGAAAACGTTACCTGCGATATGTTCGGCTCGTTAATGGACGACACTGGTTTTCAGTTACATGCGGCACTGGAAAAAATCTCCGCCGCCGGCCAGGGCGTGGTTCTTTATCTGCGCCAGCGCGAGCATAGTCTCGATTTGGTGAATCAGTTACGGACTTACGCCTTAATGCAGGAAAGAACGGTAGGTAAGCGCGAAGCGAGCCTTGAAACAGGATACGGAACGGACCGCGATTACGGAGTTGGCGCTCAGATACTTCATGACCTGGGGCTCCGTCGTATACAATTGCTGACGAACCATCCCCCCAAAGTCGCAGCCCTTGAAGGTTTCGAGCTTGAGGTTGTGGGCAGCGTGCCCTTGGGCCAGCCCGCGCATCTCAAAGACTCGGCAGCGCCGGAAATACAACCGCTTCCGGAGAAAGAGAGCAACGTACCCGGGTCGCAGATGTGATCTAAAGACCAGGGTCGGAAACTCTCTCTCGGTTTCAAAGGCTGATATTTAGTTTCGGGATTCCCTCTCCCAATTTGTAGCAGTAGGACAGACTTTCTGTCTGTCCGTCTCTTAAGTAGACCAGGACAGGCAGGAAAGCTTGTCTCAAAAGGGCGGGGACGGCTGTTTGTTATGAGTGTAGATGATCGCGATAAGGGTCCGGAGAAGGAAAAGCCCACCGGAGACTCTCCAGCGCCGGATGGATCTCCCTCTCCTCATGGACTCAACGGAAGCAAGGAGATTCGCGATGCGCTTCGATCCAAAACCGATGAACCCCTGCCGCCGCTTGCCGAGGCAATCGCTGAGCGCGATGCCAAACGCAAACACCCGATAACTCCGCAGGGGCGTCGTCGCCGCTTTCTTACCCGCCGCAACTTTTTTATCGCCACCATCGCAGCGGCAATCGGTATCGTAGCTCTAATTCTGATAATCCTGATTGTTTACCGCCTGGGCTATGTCGATCGTTACGTGGCCGGTCAAATCAAGGACACTTTTGCGAAGTATGGCATTCGCGCCGAGATTAAAGAATTTCACGCCGGCTTCCCGCCACAGACGGTGGAAATGCTGGGTGTGGAACTTTACGACGCGCAATCCGGTGAGAAGCTGGGCCAAATTAATCGACTGCTCGCAACCATCCGCATTGAAGATCTGTACGCACTGAATCTGCAACGCAATATCAACCTCAAGGACCTCAAAATCGAAGGCCTCGAAGCCTGGGTTACTTTTGACGCGCAAGGCCGGTCAAACTTCCGCAACATCCATATACCTCCTCCGGAAACCAACCGGCGCATTCTCTTCGCCTATACCGCTGCAAACATTGAAATCAAGAGCGGAGTTATTCACTACGGCGACGCGCGGCACGAAATCTCCGGCGAAGCGCGAAACCTGACCGCAGTGATCCTGCCGAAAGATCCCAGTGTGTCGCCTGAGAGCGGGTTGCACCCGGTGACGTTCGCTGTCTCCAATTCAACCTTCACTTACGACGGCCGTCCGGTCAACAACATCGACATTCAGGCGCAGGTTCGAGTGAATGAAACACGCGCCGAGATCCAACAGTTGGTGCTGCGTTCGCCGGTTGCGGAAGCGACGATGTCCGGAACAATGGACGACTGGCGCGCGCTGCATTACCAGTTGGACATAACTTCTTCAGTTGATCTCACTCAGCTTTCGGATGTGCTCCAGGCCGGAACGACCTTGCGCGGTGCCGGAAAATTCGCCGGCAAAGTTTCCGGTGAAGGTGACAAGTATAAAGTGGAAGGGAATATCCAGTCTGACGCGCTCGCTGCCGACAACCTCCGTCTGCAGGGGCTGAATGTGACTGCCCGCGGCAGTGGTCAGGGCCGGAGTTACGACATTAACGGAAAGGCAGTGGCTGCTCTACTGACTGCCGGAGACTTTCAACTCAACAACGTCCAGCTTGTCGGCGGTGTGATGGGCACAGGATCGGATTTCCGCTGGCTGGGAGAGTTGCGCGCAGCGGCTGAGAAAAGCTACGGCACAACGATCACCGGGTTGATTCTCCAGGACGCTCGCGCGGAGATGAATAATGGGGTGCTCACCGCTTCTTCGCCACAGTTTAGTGCGAATGGCCTTGCGAACTCGGGAGCGCGCGCAAACGGTGTCACTGCAACTGACCTTCGGCTGCGCAACGAAAACAACGTCACCACCGCGAGCGTTTCCAAAGTTAAGGCCGGAACGATTACTGCTTCCGGCGCCAGGGTCGAGGGTGTAACTGCCAACAACGTAGACATCACCAGCCGCGACGGCGTGACGAGTGTCGTTGTTAAAGACATACAAGTTGGTGCGACCCACGCCGCCGGTGCTGAAATCGCCAGCATTAATATTGCCGGAGCCCGGCTTTCCGTCCGCGGCGGCCGCATGGAAGGCTCGACGGCTGACATTGACGCGGGCACCGTGAAGCTAGCCGACGGTCAAGTGGAAAGTGTGAAGCTCGCCAAGCCCGTGTTCGTAGTTGAACCTTCAGGACGTTATAGAGCCAGCGCTGATTTGAGCATCGGCGGCGGAGTGTTGGGCCAGATGAATATGGGCCAGGCGCACGCTCAGCTGGTGGCAACCAACTCCGAAATATTCCTGAACAACTTCACCGCCGATATCTTCAAGGGCCGCGCCAACGGAAACGCGAGGATAGCGATTGCCAGAGGGGGCACGTCGCGAATAGCTGCTACGTTTGATCAGGTCGATGTTGCCGGACCGCTCACCGCGCTGGCGGGCTCCGCTGTGCCCCTATCCGGTCGAGCAACCGGCAAAATTGATCTCGCGTTTCCGGGCACCGATTTTAAGCAAGCCTCAGGCACGCTGACTTCAAACTTTACTGCAGACAACCTGGAAGCCGATACCGGACGCGTTCCGCTCTCAGGCGTAGTAGCAATCCGCGCTGACCGTGGTTTGTTTAGTATCGATCGTGTTGACCTGCAAACTATTGCTACGAAATTAAAAGCTACTGGACAGTTTTCCTTCTCCGGCGACTCGAACCTTCAGGTAGATCTCAATTCGTCAGACGCTGCCGAGTTGCAGACAGTTCTCATTTCCTCCGGTTTGCTTCCTGATGCTGAAGAACAAATGCGAACTTATGGGCTGGAACTCGCAGGTCAGCTGGCCTTCAACGGAACGCTTCGAGGAAAACTTAGTTCGCCGGACATCGATGGCCGTGTCTCTCTTAGCACGCTGCTGGTTAACGGCGTCGATCTTGGTTCGTTGACGGCATCGTTAAAGATGACTGCGGCTGAAATGCAGATCGCAGATGGACGATTAACCGAAAAAGATGGCGGCGGCATGGTGTTTACCCTCAGCGCCCCACGCACCGGCGTCAACAACACCACCCTCAGCGCCACCCTCGACCGCGTCAACGCCGGCAACTTGCTGGCAGCCCTGCCCATCAGCAAAGCGGCGCGCGCGCAGTTTGCCGACACTCAATCCGATGCCTCGGGCGAGATCAGGATTACCGGCATTCCCAATGCCATGACAGGCAGCGCCGAGCTGCGCTTCGGTCCCGGTCGTTTAGCCGGCGAGCCGCTCGAAAGCATGATAGCGCGCGCCACCTTTGCCGGGTCGCAAGTGAAAATAGAAAGTGTCGATGCGCGCCTGGCAGCGGGCCACATCGTCGGCAGCGGCACGTATGACACTACAAGCAAAGCGTTCGACCTTCAGGGTCGGGCGGAAGGAGTGCAACTGAGTCGGCTGTTCGCACTGACGAGTCAGCCGCAACTCTCGAACGTAACTGGCACGGCAGACTTCAACGCGCACATCGTCGGAAACTTATCGCAGTCAGACTTCTCGGCCTATCAAATTACGTTTGACGGCGAGGGTAAAAATGTAGTCATCAATGGTCGTCCTGCCGGCACACTGGCGTTGGTGGGAAGAACGGAGAACAAACAACTCAACATCACTCTGACCACCGGAATCTTTGGCGCTACGCCGCAGGTAGTCTCGGCGCAAATCAATCTTGGCAGCGAGAAGTTAGCGGCCAATATAGAGACCACGCTAAACAATGCGGACCTGACGGGCTTATTGAAAATGCTGTTGCCGCAGGCCAACGTGGAGCTTTCCGGCCTGGCAACAGGCACGCTCAAGGCGAGCGGAAATCTCCTCGATGAGGATGGTTACTTCTCCAGGGATGGCTTACAGGGCACGGCAAACTTTACTGCTCTTAGTTTCAAAGTTGCCGACGTTCAGCTGACAGCAAACTCGCCGCTCATCGTGCGCTTTTCTCCCAGCGAAATTACTTTTGAAAAAACTCAGTTTACGGGACCGGGCACGAACATAGCGCTTGGTGGGACGCTCGCCGTCGGCCCTGAGGGTCGTCAAAATATGAGTGCCGACGGCCAGCTCAACCTGCGGGTCCTGAATGGACTTAGTCCCGACGCTTTCTTGTCCGGCACTGCGGAAGTCGCCGTCAGAGTTACAGGCTCGTATGAACGACCACGCCTTAACGGCACCGCTGCGGTCGCCCAGGGGTCGTTCTCTTTGCTCATCGGCAACGAACGCTGGACTATTGCAAACCTCAAAACCCTGGTGAGGTTTTCAGCCAACCAGGCGCAAATCGACTACATGACGGGAACGCTGGGCGGTGGCCATATCTCCGCCACCGGTGGCGCGCTGCTCGATGGATTCACCCTCGCTCGCTTCCTCTTCAACGTCAACGGCCAGAATGTCTCCGCTCCCTATCCCACTAATTTCCGCACTACCGGTGACATTGATCTCGAAATCAAAGGTACTGCCCGCGAACAATTGATCGGCGGAGTGGTTAACGTTAAGCGCAGCGAGTACACCGAAGACATCGAGCTTGCCGATCTGATCAACTTCCGGCAAGCAGAATCTATTGAAGAAGGCGCCGAGATAGAGTTAACGCGCACTGCCTTGTTTAGCGACTTACGCGTGGAAGGCCGCAATGCCCTGGTGGTTAGAAACAATCTCGCTGATTTGGTCGCCTCGGTTTCACTGGTAGTAAACGGTCCGGTTAAGGACCCGCTGGTTTCCGGAAGAATCACCGCGACCAGCGGCACTCTGAATTTCCGCAACGACCGTTATGAGATCACGCGCGCGTTGATGGACTGGCCGGCCCAGCGCGGCTCGGATCCGATAATAAACATTCAAGGCGAGACACAGATTCGCGGTTACCGCGTAACTGTTGGTCTCACCGGACCGCTTTCGCAGCCGCAGGCCATCATCAGTTCAGAACCCGCGCTGCCGCAGGCCGACGTGGTTTCACTGATTACCACCGGCCAGCTCGCCACCGGCGATACGAGTAGTTCAATTCTTTCTCAATCTGGTTTAGGAACGGCTACCAGTCTGTTGACTGATGCGCTCATCAACGCGCCCGCGCAGCGCGCCACCAGCAAGCTTTTCGGGTTAAGTCGCTTTGAGATCAATCCGGTGATCGGTGGTAGCGGTTCGACGCCAGCGGCGCGTTTGACCCTGGGAAAGAGAATCAACAAGGACCTGTCGGTGACTTATTCGACCAACGTCACTTCTGATCCGAATCAGATTTTGGCCGTCGAGTATCGAGTTTCCGACCGGCTTTTCTTTACAGCGCAATATGAACAGGCGTCGTCGCGCAGGTTAACTACGCGAAGCAACAACTTCAGTTTTGAGATTAGATTCAGACGACGGTTTTAAGGCGGGTGCTGGTGGGACGGTTTCTGAAGACAGTGTTTCTGACGGCCATGGTGCTACTCGCTTTTGCGAGGGCGCAGGCAGGTTCGACCTTTGACGAATATGAAGGGCGAACGATCACCTCGGTTGAAATCACCTTCGAAGGATCACCGGCGGACCTGGCGGCTGCGGCCGAATTTCTCTCGATTATCCGAGTTGTTCCGAACACCGAATTCTCGGCAGTGAACCTGCGCGATTCTCTGCAAGCGCTGTTCGATTCAGAAAGAGTTGCCAATGCGCGCGTGGAAGTGATTGATCCGGGATCCACGAGGACCGGGCCGCTGCGGCTGCGTTTTGTAATCCAGCGGCAGGTGCAGATTGCCGACGTCAAGTTTGAATTAACTCCGGCCACTGGCACTCCGATTTCCGAAGATGAGTTGCGCGCTCGCGTGAATCTCACCCAACCGGGCACGCGTCTTTCCAAACAAATCGTTTTGCACAACTCGGAGGAGTTGCAGGTTTTCCTGCACGATCGCGGTTACTTTAACGCGGTGATTGAGTCGCGCGAAGAACTTGAGCCGAGCGGGACACGCGCGACTGTTACTTACCATATTGTGCCGGGTGAGCAGGCGCGGGTTGAGGCTTTCAATATAAACATCACCGGCTTTGATCCAACCGGGGTCAAACCGAAGTTACAGCTCCAGGCGAGTGCGCCGTTCACGCGTGAAGCGCTGGGATCAGATACACGGCTGGTTCGTCAGGCGTTAATTGATCAGGGCTACTTATCGCCGTCGCTGGAGGACCCGCGAGTGGAGCGGGACCCGGATCACAATTCGATCACGATCAACTTGACGGGAACAGTGGGGCCGAAGGTGACAGTGGTCGTTCCTCCCGATCTCAAGTTGAGTGAAAAGTCTGCGATCGAACTGCTGCCGGTGAAGCGTGAAGGAAACATCGATCAATCGGTGATCATCGAGGGTGCCCGCCGGCTTCGTAACAAGTTGCAGGAACAGGGATATTTCTTCGCTGAAGTAACTCCGGTCTGTTCGGTCACGCCACCTACGCCCGACCTCGGACCTAATGGCGCCGCCTCAACCTGCGAAACTCTAAACCCCGAGAATTCAAGTGGACACTCCGTCGAGATACGCTACGACATTGAGCGCGGCCGGCGTCTCAAGCTTACCGACATTCGCATCAGCGGAACCAACAAGCTGACTTACGACGATGTGGCTGGCTTTCTCAGAACTCAGAAAGCGAGTGCGCTGGGATTGATCCCGTTGCTCGGTTATGGCCGCGGGTACACCAGCCTCACTTTGCTCGAGCAGGACCGGCGCACCATTAGAAACTACCTGCGCAACGACCTCGGTTATCGTCGCGCCGAAGTCGACGTGCTCCAGGGTGTGTCAATTAACGGCGAAAGCCTGATCATAACTTTCCAGGTAACCGAAGGGCCGTTAACACGAATTGGCGGCGTGGAACTTCGTGGCAACAAGATTTACACCGACCAGCGATTGCGGGATGAGTTGAAAACAGTCATGGGCGCTCCTTTTTCGCGATCACAGGCGCGGGCCGACGGCGAGCGCATGCTGCAGCTCTATTCGCGCGAAGGTTACATCAGTGCCCGGGTGGATTTCTCCGTTGTTGAATTGCCAAGGAAGGGCGACGAAGAACAGATCAGGCTCATCTACACGATCAGTAACGAAGGCGACAAGGTCTACATCAATCGCATCGTTATCGGCGGTCTAACCGGTAGCGCCAAAACCAGGGAGACCAAGCGCGCAGCGATCCTGCGTGTCATTCCTATTGCCGAGGGCGACGTGCTGCGATCGGATCGAATTGCTGACAGTGAGCGGGAGCTTTATATAACAGACGCTTACCGGCAGGTAATTATTCGCACTGAGCCCGCCGGAGAAACCGCCTCTGGTTTCAAGCGGCGCGATGTGATTATTGACGTGGAAGAAAAGAAGCCGCGCGTGATGGACTATGGTGGCGGCTTTTCGACTGACACAGGTCCGCTCGGCTTGCTGGAAATAAGCAACGTCAACCTGATGAATAAACTGCGGCAAGGCGCGATGCGTTTGCGGGTCAGTAGCCGGCAGCAGCGACTTAGATTTGAATATCTGGATCCACGTTTCAAACGGTATGGTGAGAAGAGTTTTGCGCCGCTGGGAATATCGGTTGAGTATCAGCGCGATTCGACGGTGACGCGCTTTTTCCGTTCCGCGATTGACCGCGGCACGCTGGGAATTGTGCAGCGACTCGACGACAAAGGACACGCGCTGGACGATTTTCTGATGAGGGTCAAGGAGCCGACGATCAACCGCTTCACCGCCGCGATCGAAACGAACCGGGTCTTGAATCCGAAAACCCACTCGGCCGTGTTCCTTCGTTATAGTTATGAAGACGTGCGGCTCTTCAACCTGCAGAGTTTGCTAATCAAGCCGGTGCTGCAACCTGATCGAGCAGTAAGGCTCTCCCGGTTTGGCGGTTCCTATGTTCGCGACACACGCGAAAGGTGCGAGCGGGGTTTGCTCGGAGCGGTACGCGACCCGGACGAGGAAACGGGCGCCCCTGGCGAAGTCTGTCGCTACAATCAGCTTGACGCTACCCGCGGCGACTTCTTCAACGTCGATTACGCGATCGCTCTGAGACAACTGGGTGGAAATTTTTCCTTCAACCGGCTGCAGGCTAGTTACCGCCGTTATTACAAGCTGAACGCCTTCCGCGGAACGGTGCTGGCGGGCAATGCGACGCTGGGCCTGGCGAACCTCTTCAACCCTCGCGATCGCGGCGGGAACCCCGGCATAGATGAAATCGATCTTACGCTGCCAATCAGTGAACGATTCTTTTCAGGCGGTTCCACCACGCTGCGCGGTTTCGGTTTCGAGGAGGCAGGACCGCGACAGGTAATAATTCCCAAGGGCAATTTCATAGATCAAAACAAGAAGGTTGTGGTGTTGAACCCGTTCACGGTACCGGTCGGC
>Ga0134126_10012636_pt1 | contig 10659 bp, 9 predicted proteins | sample KB31752_FD_96881 | JGI IMG/M metagenome (GOLD analysis project Ga0134126, IMG submission 96881) | Terrestrial soil microbial communities with excess Nitrogen fertilizer from Kellogg Biological Station, Michigan, USA - KB3-175-2 | ecosystem: Environmental > Terrestrial > Soil > Unclassified ...
GCTTGCTCCCAGGCGCGGAACAGGTCGCGCATCTTGATGGTCTCCGTCAGCACGTCGTCGTGCAGCGTATCGAAATAGCCCTGGTGCACGTATTCGCAGGCGAGGTAACCGCCAAAGCCGGCGTCACGCAGCGTGCTGAACAGCGCCGGAAAATTGAGCGTGCCCGCCTCGAGCTTGGTCTGCAAGGCACCGGGCCGCGCCTGCCGCAGGTGGATATGGCCGGCATGGGGCGCCAGCGCGTCGATCTCCTCCTGCCGGTAGCCGCTGACGGCGAAATGCGCGTAGTCGAGCGCCAGCTTGGCGCCGCTCCGCTCGCACAATTCGGCCGCCAGCGCCGGTGTCTCGAGATAGGAGTGCACATGCGGCTCGAGGCAGAGGACGATCCCGGCCGCGCTCGCGGCCGCGGTCAGCGGCTTCAGCGATTCGACCGTCGCCTCCAGCGCCTGCCGCCGGCTCTGTGCCCCGTTGAGCATGCCGGGCAGGATGAAGATGGTGGGCGCGCCCACCGCCCGGCAGAAGTTTAGCGCCTGCCGGAAATCGGCAGTGTTCTCGGCTCGGCTGTCGGGCGAAGCAAGGTTACGCTCCACCGTATCATTGCCGAACAGGTGATAGAGGTTAGCGACGCCGACCGGCAGTTTCGCCTTGAGTTCGGCGCCGTAGCGCTCGGGCTCCCGCAGCAGCCGGCCCTTGTCGAGCGCCGAACGGTAGAAATAGCCGAGGTCGATGGCCGGAAAGCCGACCACCCGGGCAAGGCCGGCAACCTCGTCCAGCGTGAGCTGCGGAAACGACCACGACGTGACGGAAAGTTGCACCGCTAGACCTCCTCCATCCGGCCGCTTTTCGCCGATCGATACATGGCGTCGAGCAGCGCCACGGCGCGCGCCCCGATCACCCCGTCCGCCGGGTTGACGGTCGGCACGCCCCGGCAGATATCGACGAACCGCGTGATCGGGGCGACCTGCTCGTAGTCCCCGGCATTGGCCGGCAATTCTTCGATGTGGCTCTTGCCGTCATGACGCAAGGCTTCGACGCGGGCCCGCTCGATGTCAAACAGCAGCATGCCCTCGCTGCCGAACACGCGGATATCCATCTGGTAACCACGGATCTTCGGGACCGTCGCCGAGCCCGACAGCGCCATCGTCGCGCCATTGGCAAATTCCACCACCGCGGCATCGTAGAAGTCGACGCCCGCCGGCGACAGGCCAGTCCTGGCGAACACCCGCACCGGCTCGAGGTCGGCGATGCGAAACAGCGCCCCGAGCCCGTGGGTGAGCTGGCCCCAGCCATAGCCGCCGGAGCGGCCCGGGTCGGCCCAGGTCGACGCCGGCGGGCGAAACAAATGCTCCGACGTTTCCGCCATCGGCTGGCCGGCAAACAGATCGGCGAGCGCCGAGGCCATCTGCGCCACCACGTGGCGAACCTCGCCGATCCAGCCATCGGCGACGAGTTGGTGCGCGACATCCACCATCGGCCGGTAATTCCAGCCATAGGGCATGATGATTTCCTTGCCCCTGGCCCGAGCCAGCTCGACCAGGCCCCGCGCATCGGCCGCATTGGTCGCCATCGGCTTTTCGATCATCACGTGCAGGTCATGGTTGAGCGCCAGCCGGGCATGTTCCGCGTGCAGGACGTGCGGCGAGGCGACAATTACCCCGGCAAGCGTCTCGTGGGCCAGCATGTCGGCGGCATCGAGATAGGCGTGGGAGAGGCCGAAGGTTGCCGCCACCTTGTCGAGTCCGTCGCGGTCCGGCCGGTTGATGGCGAGGACCCCGACATGGGGATTGGCCAGCAGCGCCGGGATGTGGCTCAAGGTTGCCCACCAGCCGGCGCCGATAACGCCGATGTCGACCTTGTCGGCCATGTTGTGTCCTCCCTATTCGGCCAGATAGTCGTGCACGATCTGCCCGCTCACCAGGGTGAAGTCGGCGCGCCAGTAGAACGCTTCCAGCGGCTCGACCACCGGCAGGCGGAATACCGGGGCCTGCGCATTGGGCCGCAGTTCCACCGTGGCCGGGCCGCTCCAGCATTCATGCACCACCATGTCGGTCAACTGCCGCGAGGTGATCTGCCGGATCGCCGGCCGGCCATCGATGTGGTTGATCGCCTTGAGGTTGAGGTTGGTGGCGAACTGGAAATACCGCCGCATGTCGGCCGGGTCGGCCCGGCGCTGCTTGTAGGGAGTGGTGATGGTCACGACGTCGATACCGTTGCGCTCGACCCCGGCGACGATCAGGTCGCCGCGCATCTCCATGAAAGGGTTGGCATATTTCTTCGGCTGGCCGTGCACCTCGCGGCCATGCGCCACCCCGCCGTCCGAATGGAGGAAGAGATAGGGCGAGTAGGCGCCGTCGGACCCGCTCGGCAGCTTGGCGCCGAACATCACATTGGCCTCGTGATAGGGCCCGATCCAGTCGGTGTCGTTCATCTTGTAGATGTGGATGGCGACCACGTCGCCGACCGCCTCGACCGGCGGCGGCGCGAGGAACGCCATGGCCGCCGGGTCGGTGCGGTAGAACGCGGTGACGATCTCGGCGTTGCGGAACTGGAACGGGAAGGGGGGCACCATCGGCGCATCCCAGGGGGTCGAAAAACCTCCCTCGAGGATCTGCGCTTCAGTCAGCCGGTCCAGGCCCCAGCGACGTTCGGTCATGAATCCTCCGGCGGTTTCATCGACGCGCGGGTCGACACCAGCACGTGTTTCATGTGCCCGATCATGGCGGCCCGGGCGGCATCGGCATCGGCATCGGCGATGGCCTTGACGATCAGCCGGTGGTCGCGAATCGAGCGGGCGATGACGTTGGGCGTCTCCGAGGCGATGGTGCGGAACTCCAAGCCGAGAATATTCAGGCTTTGCGCCGTGCGGGCAAGGAATTCATTGTCGGCAAGGGTGGCCATGCGCTGGTGGAACAGGGTGTCGAGCTCGCGGTAGTGCGCCGGATTGGCGATGGCCGCTTCCTGGTCGGCGATGAGCGCCCGCAGCACCACGATATCCTCGACGGCGGCGGTAAGCGCGGCCCGCGCGGCAATGTCGCCCTCGATCAACTGCCGCGCCTCGTAAAGCTTTTCGACCTCGGTGCTCTTCAGCGTCAGAAAGAAGGTCAGCGGCCGCAGCAGGTCGGCGGCGCTGAGCTGGGACACGAATACCCCGCCGCCGTGCCGGATCTCCAATACGCCGAGCACCGCCAGCGCCCGAATCGCCTCCCGCAGGGTCGGCCGTGATATGTTGAAGCTTTCGGCCAGCTTGCGTTCGGGCGGCAATTGGTCGCCGGCCTTGAGATTGCCGGCGGTCACCAGCCCCAGGATCCTGGTCACCAGCATGTCGGTGAGGCCTGCCTTGCGCAGCGGCTCGAGACCGGAAAGTTCTGCCGTGACGACCAAGCGTTCCCGCTCCCCGCTGCAACCGGTCGAAGCGCCAAAAGTGACCAAGTGGCCTGACCAATTGTTGACCTAGCAACGCACCCGGTGTTAGTCAATGCCGACGGCTGTCGACGATGCGTGAGGCGTCGCGAGGCCGCAGGGAGCGCCAGATGCGAGTTCGCGAGGTTCGGAGCTATGTGATCGGCTATCCGGACCCCAATGACAGCCAGACCCGGCGCATGACCGTGCTGGTCCGCGTCGAAACCACCGATGGCGTGGTCGGCTGGGGCGAGGGCATCGCCATGTGGCCCGAGGCCTGCCGGGCAACCAGGCTGCTGATTGATGAGGCGTTCGGGCCGCTGCTGGTCGCGGCGGGCGAAACCAGTATCGATTCCGCCTGGCAGACGTTTCGCGCCCACGCCTGGTGGTACGGCGAAGGCGGCATTGCGTGCTTCGCCTACAGTGCCCTCGACATCGCGCTCTGGGACATCGAGGGCAAGCTGCAGGACAAGCCACTGCACGAGATCTTCGGCACACGGCACGCGGCCCTGCCGGCCTATGCCGCCAACCACGTCAACAAGGCGACCCTGGCCGAAAACGTCGCCGAAGTGGTTGGCTTCCAGCAGCGCGGCTTCCGCGGCTGCAAGCTCGGCTTCGCCAAGAAGGGCCTTTCCAATATCGGCCGCGATCCCGATGGCGACGTGGCGTTCGTGCGCGACCTGCGGAGCGCCGTAGGCCCCGATTTCGAGCTCATCGTCGACGCCGGCAACGGCGTGCATTGGGACGTCACGACCGGCATCGCCACGGTGCGGCGCATGAGCGAATACGACATCGGCTGGATCGAGGAGCCGTTCTATCCGACCCGCATCGACGACTACCGCGCCCTCAAGGCCGCGGTTGACGTGCCCATCGGCACCGGGGAGCGCGAGTGGACGGTGACCGCCTACCAGCGGCTCATCGAGACCGGCACCGTCGACGTGGTGGGCATCGACCCCTCGCGGGCCGAGGGCATCACCGGCTTCCGCCGGGTGGATGCGCTGTGCAGCAAACACGGGCTCACCATCAACGCCCACGCCTGGAGCACCGCCGTCCTCAGCGCGGCGAGCCTCCATCTGTCGCTGGCCTCGCCCAATGCGCGGCTGTTCGAGCTGAAGCCGTTTGCCAACGCCGCCACGGCCGACCTCGTGGCCGAACCGATCGAGCAGCATGACGGCCTGGTAAAGGCGCCGCGAGGGGCCGGCCTCGGGATCGAAATCAACGAGGAGGTCGTTGCTAGCCTGAGCCTCGCCTAGTCGTTGGCAACTGGCGCAAAGTCAGGTGCGAGTGGTCGTGCTGCCTATCTAGCCGTTTGTCGAAAACCGGCGACCCAGATCGCCACACGGAGGAGAAGAAATGAAAAGTTTTGCCAAGGTAATGATGCTCGGCCTGGTGTCGGGGGTGGTGTTTGCCACCGCGGCGCTCGCCGACGACTTCCACGGCTTCGATCCGGGCAGCTTCAACGGCGCCATGCTGAGCGCCGACCAGCTCAAGGCGATGGTCGCGGACGCCACCAAGGTGACGCCGCCCAAGAATGGCAAGGACTACGTCTTCGGCTTTGCCAATCTGCAGCGCGATATTCCGTTCGGCGTCGAGGTCGAGAAGGGCATCCAGCAGAACGCCGACGCCGCCGGCGTGCAACTGCAGATCGCCGACAACCGCCTCGACGGCCCGACGGCGCTGGCCAACGCCCAGTCCTTCGCGCAGCGCAACGTCGATTTCGTCATCGAATTCCAGACCGATGCCAATTTCGGCCCGCAGGTGATGAAGGTTTTCAACGACGCCAAGATCAAGGTCATCGCCATCGACATCCCGATGCCGGGGGCGACCTTCTTCGGGGCCAATAACCCGAAATCGGGCTTCATGGGCGGCTCCTATCTGGCCGACGCCGCGGTCGCCAAGTTCGGCGCCGACAAGGTGGCCAAGGGTTACTTCGTCGACGGCATCCTGCCCCAGTCGGGCGCCATCCCCGCCATGCGCACCGAAGGGCAGATCGCCGGCTTCAAGTCGGTCTTGCCCGACTTCCCCGACAGCCAGATGATCCAGTTCGATTCCAAGAACACCATGCAGGAATCGTTTACCCAGATGAGCAACGTGCTGGGCCGCATTCCCCAGGGCGTGCCGATCATGGGCATCGGCATCAACGACCAGGTGGCACTCGGCATCATCCGGGCGGTCAAGCAGGCCAACCGTGAAGCCGACCTCGTTGCCGTCGGCAATGGCGCGGACGAAACCAAAGCCCTGGCCGAGGATCCGAACCTCGTCGCGGCGACGGGCTACTTCCCCGAGCGCTACGGCAATTTCCTGATCCCGATGGCGCTGGAAACGCTGGCCGGCAAGACCTTGCCGCCGGCCGTGCTGCAGACCCACTACATGATCACCAAGGCCAATGTCTGCAACTACTACCCCGACTTCAAATGCGGCAAGGACGATCCGGCGGTCACCTATACCTTCCCGCAGGATGCCTTCGCCAAATGGGCCGCCACGCTGCTGACCGAGCCGGCCCTCAAGGGCTATGAGACCCTGATCCCGAAGAGCTGACGACCGGCTCTCCTCGAACCGGAGCGCCCCACGGGGCGCTCCATCTTGCCATAGGACCGAGCCCATGCCCGAGCGCATCGCCTTCCGCATGAACCTCACCCCCGGCCAGGCGGCCGAGTACAAGCGCCGCCACGACAATCTCTGGCCGGAAATGATCACCGCGCTGCGCCAGGCGGGCGTTTCCGACTATTCGATCTGGCTCGATCCCGAGACCAATTATTTGTTCGCTACGCTGGTCCGGGCCGACGACCACACCATGGACAAGCTGCCCGAAACCGACGCCAACCGGCGCTGGTGGGCGTTCATGACCGACGTCATGGCCTATGATGGCGCGCGGCCGGTGGTGGTCGATCTCCTGCCGATGTTCCACCTGCCCTGACCGGGGGGCTCCGGCCCTCGCCCGGATTGCCGTCATGCCGCCTGTGGGCGTCGCGGGATTGCACGGTTGTCTCGGCGGGCAATTGGGCTATCCTTGGCTGATCGAGAGCCGGTGCGCCGGCCGCTGCAGAGCCCATCATGTCCAATGCTGTCAGCGCCGCACGGCGCCCCTATGTCGTGGCCTCCATCATGCTGGCCAATTTCATGGTCGCCATCGAGGCGACCATCGTCGCGACCGCCATGCCGCACATCGTCGGCGACCTCGGCGGCTTCACCTATTATAGCTGGGTGTTCTCGGCCTTCCTGCTGACCCAGTCGGCGACCACCGTGATCTACGGCAAGCTTGCCGACGTGTTCGGGCGCAAGCCCGTGCTGGTCGGCGGCATCGTGCTGTTTCTCATCGGTTCGTTGCTCTGCGGCCTCGCCAATTCCATGACGGCGCTGATCGCCTGCCGCCTGCTCCAGGGCATGGGGGCAGGGGCCATCCAGCCGGTCACCATGACCATTGTCGGCGACCTCTATACGCTCGAGGAGCGCGCCAAGGTGCAGGGCGTGATGTCGAGCGTCTGGGCCATCTCGGCGGTCGTGGGCCCGCTCGCCGGCGCGCTCATCGTGGACCACCTGCCTTGGGCCTTCATCTTCTGGATCAACCTGCCGGTTGGCCTCCTGACCGTCCTCGGCTTTCTCAGCTTCCTCGACGAGAAGATCGAGCACCGCAAGGCGCGCATCGACTATCTCGGCTCCATCCTGTTCTCGGTCGCCATCATTGCGCTACTGGTGCTGCTCACCGAGACGGAAGCCGGCGTGCCCGTGCTCGCCGGCCTGGCGGCGCTGTTCCTGGTGGCTTCGGGGCTGTTCGTGCTGCAGGAAAGGCGGGCTCCCGAGCCGATTATTTCCATCGCCCTGTGGGCCAAGCGACTGGTCGCCACCAGCAATGCCGCGACGCTGTTTGCCGGCATGGCGATGATCGGCATGACCACTGTGCTGCCGCTCTACGTGACGGGCGTCATGGGCCGGTCGACGGTGGTTGCCGGCCTGACGCTGACCGCCCTGGTGGTCAGCTGGCCGCTGGCGACGATGCTGGCGGCGCGCCTGTTCCGGCTGTTCGGCATCCGCCGGACGTTGCGCATCGGGGGCCTGCTGGTGCCGCTCGGCGCGGTCTTCCTGCTCTTCATGACGCCCGGGAGCGACCCGCTGCTGCCCGGCTTCGGCGCCTTTCTCATGGGGTCGGGCATGGGGCTGATCAGCCTCACCACGGTCGCTTTGGTGCAGGATAGCGTCGACTGGTCGATGCGCGGCAGCGTCACAGGGTCGATCATGTTCGCGCGCAGCCTCGGCAGCACGCTCGGGGCGACGGTGCTGGGCTCGGTGCTCAATTTCGGCATCGCCTATTTCGGCACCGGGGCGCTGGCCACAAGCGTCCACGACGTCCTGAACCGGCCCGACGGCCTGGCGGGCCTCGCCGACAATGCCGCGGCGCGACTGGTGTTCGACCAGTCGCTGCACTGGACCTTCTTTGGCCTCGTAGCCATGGCGGTCCTGACGGCGGCGTTCACCTGGATGGTGCCGATACGACGCGACTATGCCGGAATGATGCCGACCGCCAAAGCCGTCCCCGGCGCCGTCGTGCCGGTCGGCGACATCGAGGTCGAGCCCTAAAGCGTTTCCAGGAAAAGTGCGCAGCGGTCTTCCGGTTCGGAAACGCGACCACTACGCGGCTGCGTTTCCAGGAAAAGTGCGCAGCGGTTTTCCGGTTCGGAAACGCGACTGTTCAAGGGCGGCGTTTCCGGGATAAGTGCGGTTCGAAAACGCGACGATCAGTTCGCAATTCCATTCGCCAGCAAGGACTATCGACCATGCCAGTTGTCTTCGATCACCACGCCAAGGGGGTCTTTCCGATCGCGGCCACGCCGTTTCTGCCCGATGGCCGTATCGACACCAGCTCGGTCGACCGGGTGACCGACTTCTATCTAGAATCCGGCGCGAGCGGGCTGACCCTGCTGGGTATCATGGGCGAGGCGCCAAAACTCGAACCCGACGAGGCGCTGGCCATCGTCAAGCAGGTTGTCAAGCGCGCCAGCGGCATTCCGATCGTCGTCGGGGTATCGGCGCCCGGCTTTGCCGCCATGGCGGCGCTGGCGAAGAACGTCATGGCCGCCGGGGCCGCCGGCGTGATGATCGCGCCCGCCCCCTCGCTGCGCACCGATGACCAGATCGCCGGCTACTTCCGGCAGGCGGTAACCGCGATCGGCGCCGACATTCCATTCGTGCTGCAGGATTATCCGCTGGCCCTCGGCGTCGTCATCGCGCCCGGCGTGATCAAGCGCATCATCACCGAGAACCCGTCCTGCGTGATGCTGAAGCACGAAGACTGGCCGGGGCTCGAAAAGATCAGCACCCTGCGGCGCTTCGAGGCCGAAGGCAGCATGCGGCCGATCTCGATCCTCTGCGGCAATGGCGGGCTGTTCCTCGATTTCGAGACCGAGCGCGGCGCCAACGGGGCGATGACCGGCTACGCGTTCCCCGATATGCTGAGCGAAGTCGTCGCGCTGGCGCAGGCCGGAAACCGCGACCGCGCCCACGACATCTTCGATGCCCACCTGCCGCTGCTGCGCTACGAGCAGCAGCAGGGCCTCGGCCTCGCGGTGCGCAAATACGTGTTGCAGCGGCGCGGCGCCATCGCCCACGACACGCAGCGCGCCCCCGCCGGCAAGCTGTCCGCCGAGGCGAAGGCGGAGATCGACTTCCTCCTCGCCCGCCTCGCCCGCGTCGACGACCGCGCCAAGTTTGCCCTGCGCTGAAGCGTTTCCGCTTCCCTGTGCCCGGGTCACGCGCGTGTGCCGTCTTGAAGGTCGCTGCGGCCCCGACCGACGGCACTGTGGCTAAGTTCGAGGGCCACGCCACGGCCCGTCAGGCGGTAGCGGCCTTTTTCGATCGGATCGACCACGACCCCGTCGAGGCGGGGCCGCTGGTGGCCAGCCGGACCTTTAGGACGGCAACCCGACGGTGCCGGCCTCCTGCATGCCGAACTGGAAGCGCTGCTGTCGCAGGCGCAGGCTGCCTGAGGGCAAGGGAATCGCGCTGCCCACCGCACCGCGTCCCAGGTACCTCGATCGCTAACCTAGCGGACCGCCAAGCTTTGCGGCGGCCGCTTCGTAGTCGGGATAACCCAGGGTCTCGCGAAACTCCTGGTGCGGCAGGGCGCTGGCGGCTTCCGCGTTCCCGGCGGCAATAGCGGCAAGGCCGGCCTTGATCCCGGCGGCGGCCGGCGACAGCATGCCGGTGGGATAGGTGCCGATCTTGAGGCCGAGTTCGGCGGCGCAGCTTTGCGTCGGCGTCTCCCGGGGCGCGCCCGGCGACAGCACCGCAAATGATGGCCGGCCCGCCGCCGCGGCGACCGCCCGGCGGATTTCGGCCTCGTCGGCCGGCGAATCGAGGAACAGGATGTCGGCACCCTCCTCGACATACATCTCGATCCGCGCCACCGCTTCGTCGATCCCCAGCATCGGCCGGCAATCGGTGCGGGCCATGACCAGGATGCCCGTCTCCCGGGCCGCCGCGACCGCGGCGCGAACCTTGAGGCGCACCTCGTCCAGGGGCAGGCAGGCCTTGCCGGCGGCCGTCAGCGCGCGCGGCGTGACCTTGTCCTCGATCAGCACCGCGGCCGCACCGGCGCGCCCATAGGCGCCGACCGTACGTTGCACGTTTAGGGCGTTGCCATAGCCGTGGTCGCCATCGGCGAGCACCAGTGTCTGCGGCGCGGCATTGCGCACCATGACGAGCGAATCGAGCATTTCGCCGAACGAAATGAGGTCGAGATCCGGCCCGCCGAGCCGGCTCGCTGCGACGCATGAGCCCGACAGGAACGCTGTGGCGAATCCCGCCTGCGCCGCCAGCTTGGCGCTGAGGCCATCCCACACGGCCGGCATCACCACGAATCCGGGCTGCGCGAGCAGCGCCCGCAGGCGTTCGGGAGGTGTCATCATTCTTGCTTTCCTGTCCCGCTTGTCATTCTAGACCAGTTCGCCGACGGCGGCACCAATGCGCTTGGCGCCTTCCATGAGGATGTCCATGCCGGTGGCGATGGACAGCCGGAAATAGGGCGACAGGCCGTAGGCGGCCCCGGCAACCGTGGCGACGCCTGCATGGTCGAGCAGGTACATGACGACGTCGCCGTCCGAAGTGAGCCGCTGCCCATCGGGTGTCGTCTTGCCTAGCAGGCCCTGGCAGTTGACGTAGAGATAGAAGGCGCCCTCCGGCAATCGGCAGGTCAGGCCAGGAATGGCGCCGAGCGCCGCCGCGGTGCGGTCGCGGCGTTCACGGTAGATGGCGACGCTTTCGCCGACA
>Ga0134126_10012637_pt1 | contig 10659 bp, 10 predicted proteins | sample KB31752_FD_96881 | JGI IMG/M metagenome (GOLD analysis project Ga0134126, IMG submission 96881) | Terrestrial soil microbial communities with excess Nitrogen fertilizer from Kellogg Biological Station, Michigan, USA - KB3-175-2 | ecosystem: Environmental > Terrestrial > Soil > Unclassified ...
CGAACGCCAAAAGCAGGAAGACGCTATCATGGATGCCTAGCTTTTTTTAACGCTAAAATCTAATTAACAATGCCAGCAGGTATTCCTACATCGAATATATTGCAGCCCGGTGCTATTAGCATATCCGGTGGTGCAAACAGGGCGCTGGTCTCTCAGCTACAATTGCTGAAGCCAGCCTATTACAACAAGTATACAGAAAAATACGGGAACGAAGATTTCACATGGTGGTTAGCAACTTATGGAGGTATGGAAAAGGCGCTCAATCGTGACTACTTCTGGTTCGAAAACAGGGGTAAACTGATGATTGCCGTAACAAACCTGAATATCGCCAGCGCACCAGCCGTAGGTGCCGTAGTAAACAATTTGCAGATTTCAGCTGCGGACTATTACAGTTCGACGCAAGCGCCACTTCGCAACGGGGAAACGGTTTATATCGCGTCCAACTTTGTAGAAGGCGTCATTTCCAACCTAAGTACAGCCACGCCAAGTGCCTTCACCTTCTCCGTTACTCCGAAACGTGGCGATCTCGCATTTGCCGGGCCTACGGGTAATCTGGAAGCTGGCGAAATTCTCTATTTCGGTGGCGATATGGATGCTGGGGAAGCGTCCGATTCGATCAATCCGGAAATACATCTGGATCAGAAATACCAAAATTCCATCACCGAACTAAGGGAATCTTGGAGTGCAACCGATCTGGCAGAAATGACTGAAGTGTTCTACGACAGCGGCATTTCCGGCGATAGCGTTGCTGGCGGTGCACAGTCTGGGTATAGCCTTTTTACGTACAAAGGGCTTGTTAAATCCAATACTCGCTACAAAGACTACATTGAGCAAAAGCTGATGTTCGGTGATGTAGTAACCAATCCGCTTATCACCAACGGCTCCGTAGGTTCGCAGGGCGTCATCCCCAAGATTCTTCAGGATGGAGAAACGGTAGGGTACACCCCGGGAACGCTGGATATCAACAAACTCCATGAGATCAGCAGGATCATGGACGTTAACGGTGCGGCCAATCAGGCCATGTGGTTACAGGATATCCTCCAGCGCCAGAATTTCAGCGACGGCATTTTCAAAGAGTTCCCGGCAGGCGCATTCGTTTGGGGTAAAGGGGAGGCTTCGCAAGACGCTTCCATCGCCTATGGGTTTAAGTCTATCCTGATCGATGGCTACTTGTACAACGTGAAGAAATACAAATTCTTCAACGGCGAAGTAAGAACAGGCAAGACCGCTTCTGTAGATCGTTGGAGGGACTTCGGCGTAATCTGTCCGAACGGGGAAACGAGGGATGCTAAGGACGCTACCAAGACCTACAAGAATCTGACCGTCATGTACCAAGACCCTCCAAAAGGAGGCACCATTGGTAATGGAATTCGTGTATGGCAATGGGGTGGTGGTTCTATGAACCCGACGACAGGTAAAATGAACGATAATGTAGAACAGATTTGCTATCGTTCAACAAGAGTAGTAGCTTGCAATCAATTTTTGGTTGTTGAAGCGGCTTAAGTAACGTATTATTGGGAGGGGCCGAACCTCCCAATAATCTTTTTAATACTATGGGTGTAATTTACAAGATAACGAGCCCTACTAGTAGGACATATGTCGGCAAAACATACGACCTAGATGGCCGAATAGCTAATTATAAGCATTGTATAAAAATGGGTCGGTATAGTACTATACTTTTCCAAAGTCTAAGAAAATACGGATGGGATGCGCATGTCTTTAATATCATTGAAGAAATCCCAGAAGATCAATTAGACGAAAGGGAAATTTTTTGGATTAGCGAGTTGAATACGTATCATCCGGAGAATGGGGAAGGCATGAATATGACCCGAGGAGGAGATGGTCATAGGGGTACGTGGATGCACGACACAGAGAGAAGGCAAACGCAAGCAAAGAGGTTTTCTGGCAAAGGGAACCCATTTTATGGCAAAACCCATTCTGGCGAGTATAAGAAAAAATCGTCTAAAAGGGTTTCTGAATACAATAAGAAAATAGGGTGGAAGATACCCGATTGGGGTGTTGAAAAGGGTAGACAAATTGTAATGAGGCCGGTCGTCGCGTATAACAATAAAGGAACTTTGATAGGACGTTTCAATTCTCTGAAAGAATGCGCTAAAGGATTGAACATAAATCGTGTTGGCGTATCGGACTCTTTAAAATACGGAAGTTGGCATTTGGGGAAATATATGTTCAAATATTCAATTGGTAGCGATCCCAATAGGATAGATGTAGGGCGAATAAAAATAAAAACAGAGCGTAGGCCGGTATTATTTTTGAACGAAGAATTTGATGTAATGGCCGAATACGAATCTCCATTTGAAGCGTCCAAAGAATTACAAGTTCCAATTACAACAATCCGAAGGGCCGCTTTGTACAATTTTACGATTCCAATCAAAACAGGGCATATATTCATCTACAAAGACCTATACGAACAAATAAAAGACGCATTATTAAACTAAATCAATCCTTCAAGTAAGGAAGTCTTAGACTTTAAATCTTAACAACAAAAAACTTACAACTATGGCACGCAGAGCAGATATCGAGCTTTCGATGCAAGACAACCGGCCCACTTCAGCCGATTTGATGGCGGAGCAAATGGCCGCTAATATTGCCTTGTCGGATGCTAGATTAGGAGTTCCTGAAACACCTGTTGCTTCTTCAGAAAAAGAAGAGTACATCATTTTTAAATTGGTTAATGGCAGCCGGAAAGGTCGTTTAAATGTAGATGGCATTGACGACGTGATTAATCCTGCAACAGGGAAGGTGGAAAGAGTTCGGCTTCTACGTGGCGTAGATACTATATGGGCAAAAGAGCAAAAAGATTTATCTGAGAATTACGTTAAAGAAAACAGACGTTCCTTGCTTTTTGAAGGAAAGTTTTGTCGCATACCGAAAAGCGATGCTGCTGCCGTTGAGTTTGCCAAAGTGTGTCGTTCTTTCATAGAAAGTCCTACGTACAAAAAAAGGGGAAGCCGTCATGCTTTCTTCGAGTGGAACCCGGCCCGTCAGGCGGAAGAGGCAGCTAAAAAGAACGAATTGAAGTTAAGAGCTATGAAGATAGCATTGAGCGAGCCGGATATGGAGAAAGTGCGTCGCCATGCTCACTATCTTGGTGTTCGGTTTACCGATGAATTTGGTACACCATACAACGACGAAGGTATTCGTAACTTCTATTTTGCTAAAGCGGAACAAGACCCTAAGACGTTTATGGAGTCTTGCGATCATCCGATAGTAAATATTGCCTACATGGTCAAAAAGGCTATCAGTGATAATAAGATAGATTTGGGTCGTGCACAAGGATCGGCATTTTGGGCAGCCAGCGGTGGCTTTATAGCCCAAATACCGCAGAGCCGTATGCCAGCCGAATACTTGACAGAACTAGCCATGACCAGTAGTAAAGAAGGAAAACTATTTTTGGACACACTTCAAACTATATCTAGTTGACAGTAGATGACTATTATCAGATAATGCTTTATTGTCTATCTAAGAATAGTCAGCAGGGTTTTTTATCGCCAGATGAGTTTAACCTGATAATCAATCAGGCGCAGCGGAGTTTTTTAGATTATTTGTTGGGCGCGTTCCAGCAATATGCTGTTGGACGACCTGTTGCCAGAGTGGATTATAGCATGAACGAGAAGACTCGCCAGCGCCTCACGCCTCTAATCCAAGCACCAGTTATGCTTTCCATAGACGTAACTGGTCTAGCTCTTTATCCAACAGATTTTGAGCAATTGGACGCCATGTTCACAGTTGGTTTAAATAGAATAAGATACGCTCCGCAACATAAACTTTACTCCTATTTAAACAGCCAAATAGACCCAATTGCCGCAAATCCAGTTTGGTTAATGGAGGACGATGGGTTTAGATTCTATCCGAATCAAACATCTGATCCGGTTAATGGGCTGACTGCGGCAAAATTGTCGTACGTGCGGACACCGCCGACCATTTTATGGGCTTTTACACTTGACGTCAATGGATTGCCTGTTTATAATTCAGCAGGCAGCGTAGACCCGGTTTGGTATCCAGTAGACGCACTTGAAATTATTAGTAGGGCCTTAAAGATAGCAGGAGTGAATATGGAAGCGGCAGTCGTCTCTCAATATGCTAACCAAATAATTCAACAAGGACAATAGATGCCCACAAGATATCAAATCATAGAAAGGGTTAGTAGATCGGTCTATGGCGAACAACCCACAGATGATGCTAATATTACGTTTAACCTTGTGAATCAATGGCTTTCTGAAGCCGTAGGCGTAGCCGTAACAAACGATTGGAAAACGAATTTAAGCATCGATGGAGTAACGTACATCAATAATTCTTTTTACACGACCGTAAAAGGATTGGCGATTACGGCATACGAAAAATTCATCTATCAATTGACTCTACCACAGATACCGATGGGATTAGGTAGAAATGAAGGAGTCGGCGGATTACAAGTCGTGGATGCGAATGGCGTTGTTTATGATGACTGCATCCCGCTTAGCCAAAATCAGGTAGGGTACTATCGACAAATGAGAAAAATACCAAACAAGACATTGTACTATCCGGAGGGTATTTTCTTGTATATGGTCAGCCCGTTGCAATTGAATTTGTTTACCGGCAGAGTAAGAATGGTATCGGGTGGAGATTCAACAACACTGGATAGTATTTTGAATGTCCCGGATGATTATTTGTCACTGATAACTGATTATTGCATCAATAAATTGCGCATTGAAAGAGCGCAGCCCAAGGATGCTACAAATGACGGTACCGATCGGCCATGAGTTTTCAACCGTACTTAGACATGAGTGGTCGTTCGGCGATAGTAGGATACGATAATGAATACGAAGATTCGATAACGGTGTTTTTTAAGAATGGACAACAATACACCTATACCTATGACAGTGCTGGCGAGGATAATGTACAAGCGATGAAGGAACTGGCAAAAAGTGGACAAGGACTAAACTCATACATTTACAACAATTGCAGATTTGACTATGAATAAATATCCGACACCAAAGTTTGATCAGATTTTAATCCGACCGTTTTCGCCGGATGAGATTTCGGAAGGAGGTATTATAGTCCCAGAATCTTTCCAAGTCAGAAACAACAAGGCCAGAGTGATAGCCGTAGGTGTTGGTACCATAAAGAAGCCAATGTTTTACAAGATTGGTCAGACGGTGTACAATATTAAAGATCACGGCGACGAAATCTTGATAGACGGGATAATGCACTATTTAATCAAGGCTGACTACATACTAGCATACGAAGATGAACCAGACACAAGCATACATCTCAATTGACGATCCGATATATTCGTATATCGATGAGAGCGAACAATCTCAGCATAAATATTTTAAGCTGTTTAATGTTGCTATGCGCGGGATGGACGAATTGGGGTTGGATTTCTTTTATACGGTCAGGTCAGTTAAACTACCCGTCAACGATAATAAAACTGTTAATTTGCCTGATGACTTTTTAATGGAGTCGAAGGTTGGGGTGTTGAACAATAGTGGGGAGATTATCGTGCTTAACCAGAACAATAAATTAACCACATACGCCGCGTTAAGTACAAATCGCAAGGCAAAGACAGAAGATAATACTTTGTTCGATGACTTTTGGTTTAATTCTCCTACTTTCTGGAATTGGTGGAATGGGTATTTATTCCAGAATGTATATGGATATCCGAGCGGCGAACCTTTTGTCGGAAGTTTCAAGTTCGATAAAACGAACGGAATTTTACTACTGAATGAAGACTTTTTCTACGATTATATCATGCTGGAATACATCGCTGCTCCAGCACCAAACAAAGGAACTTACTTTCTGCCTGTTCAATTCAGGGAAGCCATGATTTCCTACCTGCGGTGGAAGGATGTTATTAGCTTGCCAAACAGCAGGCGTGGTGGATTGGGCGACAAAAGAGATCGTAGACATGAATTTTTTAACGATAGACGGCTGGCTATTGCGAGATGGAAGCCGGTCCATCAGGAACAAGCGCATAACGAATCTATGCAATCAAACCGTTTAACGATCAAGATATAAATGGGTATTATTTCACATCCAATGTTCGGTGCTTTAGACCTTGATTCGACGATCCAGAAGGTCCAACCCGGATTTTGTCTGGATGCTAGAAATGTTATTTGGAGAGGTCCGGCAACCAACCGAAGGTGCGAGTCCGTTTCGGGAACTACATCCAGAGCCAATACATCGTTGCCGTCTGGGACTAACAAGTGTATTTTTGCTGGGTACGACGCGGTGAATAAACAGATTTATGATTTCAATTGGAATTCTAACGGGACGCACGGAATTTATATATATACCACCCAGACGGCAACGTGGCAAACACTTATTCAAGTAGGTACTAATACTGACGGGGATATTTTACAATTTACGGCCTACACGCGTATTCATAGTATGGATATCATATATGGAGACGGGGCTAGTGGTAATTTACTCTTGTTCATTGATAGTTTGGGAAGATGTCGGAAGTTGAATATTCAGCGTATTTTGTCTGGCGCGTACGCCACCATAAAAGATAATTTTCTAAAAGTTATTAAGGCTCCTCCTGTCATGCCGCCGCAATGTGTGTATGAAAATGATTTTACGGCCACGAATAATAATCTTGTTAACTCCCTATTCCAGTTTTCGTATACATGGATTTATGATGATTTTGAGGAAAGCGTACTCGGTACGGCGGCTAAACAGCCGCTACCGACGCAGCCGTTCGATCCAAAGGCAAATACACCTGCTACCAGCAATGCAAGAATATCGGTATATTTATCTACGGGCGATGTCAACGTAAAGAAGATACGACTATACGCGAAACAAACAACAAATGGGATCACTTCGGATTGGTTTATAGTGGATACGCTAATAAAAGCAAACCTTACTCTAACGGACAATAGTGTCTATCGGTATTTATTTTACAACAATGGAAGACCAATCCCTGCCGATCCTACGTTTACCACTTTAGATTTTGATTTCGTTCCACAACAGGCACTTTGCCAATCGTTGTTAAACGGGGATGTAATTTCTTATGCTGGTGTTACGGAAGGGTACGATTTCTTAGACCCAAATTTTGTCATTTCTGTATTTAATCAACCTCCGCCATCTTTTTCCGCAAACGGCACTCTTTTCTTTTCGGCCTACAATGGGCTATTTTCTGGGTCGCAGCCGCAAATAAATATATATCTAACAGGTGAAGGCACTAACGATGGATTCGGGAACCCAACTACCCTAGAATTTGCGCCACAAACGATAATAGTGAGGGCTTATTCCAATGGCGGAGATATTAGCTTTACGTATAATAACGCCTCAAATAGTATATCGACTATCTTATCTGGATTGTCAGGCGCGGCTACGGGGGCCGGATGGATTGTGGACGCGACATCCACAAATTATATTACCATTCACTACCCGACGGGAACTATAGCGTTGCAGAACGCTTCCTTTATTGGAATTGTAACATCATCCGCCTATGCCACGGGGATACATGCTTTTTATCCAAATTCTTCTTATTCATTTGGTATTGTAGAAAGAGATGAGGATGGGAGAACGATAGGGGTGCGAACTAATATTTCCGGCGATATAAAAACGTTGTCCCCAACTCCCGGACAAATACCGCTAATTACTACCAATTTGTCGAACATGAAGCCATCTCCATTCGCAAAGACTTGGAGGCTAGTTCGTACCGATTCGTTGACGTATAATCCAGATAATTATTTAGGGTGGGTGTCCAATTCTGCATATAGCAATATAGAACAGACGGCTCAGCAGCAGTTTGCCTATTTTGGCCTGAGCAATATCCCGTATTATAATACACAGATAGGCTCTACAACAGCCGTTATAGGGTATACATTTAAACCCGGCGATAGAATACAAGTATTAGGCAGATACGATATTTCTGGCGGGTTTACCGAGCTAAATTTAGATTACTCGATTCAGGGGGTGGCAACCAACCCGGTTATAAACGGGCTGGTTAAGATGGGGCAATTTATTCAAATAGCATACCCTACAAATGACATCAACGCCAACTTTGCTTTCGATGGGACATATAATTTTCAGAACTATAAAATTTTAATTTATTCGTACAAGGCTTACTCTCCCGATAGCCAAAATGTTTATTGGGAAATCGGGGAAGAATACCCTATTAATAACCCCGGAACGCCATCGGCTAGTTTTGGCGGCCAAGGCGGCGAAAATACGGTTAGTCTAACAGAAGGTGATATTTTTTATAGAAAGAGAAAGGTACCAATTGTTGATTCGTATTTAATCCCAACTTATGGGTATGATCAAACATCTCCATATAGTACAATAGCATTTAATGCTACGACATCCGGGTCCGTTTTAGACCCTTCTTTAGAAGTTAATAATGGAGTATACCAGATAAATTTTGGAAGAAATAGGGTTGCCTCTCCGGCATCTGGGTTTTATCCTCAATTTTCCGATGGAGATTTTTCTATTCAAAACTTTAGTGCCAATGCTTTGACGGTTCGATTGTATGGTACTGAACCAGTCACTGATAAAACAGACCCTGACGGAGTTTTTAAGATGTACGTTAAAGTCGTGACAAGCACAACCGTATCTACACCCGTGTTGGTTCCAATGCAGACGGAGCTACAGCCAAATGTACCTCATTCATTCCCGTTCGATTCATCTATTGTTATCCCACCTAACAGTAAAATATGGGTATTGAATTTTCTGATGAATGAAATGAACATAGGAGGTTTTCAGTTGGGGGTAGACATTATCAGGAATATTGAGATAGACGTATTTGATAGGTCATTCAGCGATGTATATCTATTGAATACAAATTCTGACAACAAGCCAAACGTAATAAACGTAGATGCAAAACAAAGCCTATATAATACTCGTTTCCGGTTTAGTTTGCCCTATCAACTTGATACGAATATTGACGGCATAAACAGATTTTATCCGAATAACATAGATGAATTTCCTAAGCAGCATGGAGCCGTAATAAGAATGGTAGAATGGGTGGGTGGTAAACGATTGCGTGTATTCCAAGAACGGAAAGTAGGAGAAGTAGGTGTATACCAAAAATTTATCACCAATCAAACTAATTCTGTAAATCTAGTAGTTTCCGATACCATCATAACCCAAAACAATATTCAGTATTTTGAAGGGGATTTTGGTATAGGTAATCAGGCCGATTCATTGGGTATAAATGGGTATCAGATATATTTCGTCGATCCTGTCCGAGGGCTATTTTGCAGAGTTTCGCTAAATGGAATCGATCAGATCGGCGCAACATATTTGGTTCATACTTTTGCGGGCAATAACCTTCCGCCATACTTGAACAATTACAACTACCCATTTGGGGGATATGCTTCTGTAGTCGGTTGTTTTAATTACGTAAAAGATACCGATAGTGAAATGTTGTATGTATTACAACCGGGCACCCAAGCGTCAATATCTTATCCGGGAACAGGAGGTACGGTTACGCAGCCAGCAATCACAGGCGTCATAGGCCCTTCTACAATTCCGGGACAGACACTTTCGTTTAACGAAGGTAAACCAAGATTTCAAGGGTTTTACGACTTTGCTCCGGACGCTCTTGTGTGTGCTGAGAATATTCTTTATTCTTTCTCCGGTGGCGTAATGTACTCCCATGACAACACTTCTGCATATTGCAACTTCTACGGCCAGCAATTTTCTCCATCGGTTACACTTTTATACAATGATACGTCTGAGCAAAAAAAGACTTGGAAGAATATGTGGCAGACGGCTAATATCCCTTGGAGTTCGCCCCTTATTTACACAGACGCCATTTCCTACGGAACGCAGCGGCAGGAGAGTAAACTAGTGGATGCCAATTTTAAGGCAAAAGAGGAACAGTGGTGGAGCGCTTTCTTAAGGGATATACATTCTCAGAAAGGTTGGGTAAACGGGCAATTTTTAAAAGGCAGTTTGTTGGTTGCCAAATTACAACCAAGTAGTCCACAAAATTTTAATTATCTTTCGGCTACAGGGATTGAATATATTGACAGCCCTCTAAACCCAAAACCATGACGAAAAGAAAAATAACAATTGGAGAGTTGGAGATGGCCGTGAGGATTGCGTTCGACGGAGACGAGAAAATATACGAAATGTATGACCACAGCGCAGTGGTTAGCAATATCGATGAAATTGCCGTAGATGTCATTCGAAAAGTAAAAGAGTTTGAAAAAGCGGAATTGTACGGGGTCTATGAAAAAAATAAGATAGTCGGATATTTTGTGTGCGAACCCCTTAAATTAATCAGCTTTGCGCTCACTCCCTCCTTCAGAACACGGTCGTATCTCAATGAATTCTTTACGATGATACGAAAGACGATTAAGAATAAATTCACCTGTTTTTTATGGAGTCGAAACATAAGGGCGGTGAAATGGCTCATGAAAAACGGAATGGAAATATACGATAGTAATCCACATATCACAACGTTGACTTATATTAAATAACCATGCCTGTAACATTGTCAGCCATATCGGCGGGAGCGGGATTAATCCAAGGAGTTGCCGGACTGTTTTCTGGGAATAAGGCCCGCAAGCAAATTGAGAATACGCCAACGCCGTATTACCAACCAGATAAGGGCCTAATGGATTATTATCAAGATGCCCTTGGTCGGTATAATACGAATCCATATTCCTCGCAAATGTATCAAGTGGCGCAAAATTCCGCTAA
>Ga0134126_10012638_pt1 | contig 10658 bp, 13 predicted proteins | sample KB31752_FD_96881 | JGI IMG/M metagenome (GOLD analysis project Ga0134126, IMG submission 96881) | Terrestrial soil microbial communities with excess Nitrogen fertilizer from Kellogg Biological Station, Michigan, USA - KB3-175-2 | ecosystem: Environmental > Terrestrial > Soil > Unclassified ...
GTCGCAGGCTCAATCAAAAAATATTTTATATTTTTTGGAGCAAATCCTGCTCGCGGGATACACAACTAAACCATTACTTTATAATTCAAACTTTTATTATATACTTTTATTATATATGAATAATTAAAAGATATATATTTTCATTGTCTTGTATTTATGCTGTCGATGATGACAACGAAGAGCCGTCTGAGATTTATTTAAATCTATGAAGAAGATTATGAGTGCTGAGACATACTTAATTTAACTTAATATTACATGCGTTTAATTATTGTGTTGTATAATTTTAATTGACTTGTCAAATATAAAAATTATTTTTATTTGAGATGGAAAAAGAATCGAATTTTAATAAAATTATATAACGCATTATTTTCTTTATAATATAAAATTTTATGAATACGTTACAAAAATTTATTCTTGGTTCTATTTATTGTAATAATTTAACGAACTCTTCAACATTAAATTCGGTGATTTCTTATCTTAAAAATAAGATAGACTTAGATACACAGTTCTATACTAAAAGAATTAATGATTTAGAAAGACATGGTTACATTATAATTAAAGATGAATTTGATAAACAGGGATCAAAGCAAGTCTTATGTTATCTTAGTAATTTAGGTCGTTCAAAAATAAAGGTAGTATTTGTAGGTGGAGTATTTGATATCTTGCATCCTGGTCATATATATACATTAAAGGCTGCAAAATCCTATGGAGATATTCTTGTTGTAATTGTGGCGACTACTTCTACAGCACTTAAACTCAAGAAAAACAGAAGTATCTATCATGATGAAAAACAGAGACAAGAATTAGTTTCCTCTTTATCGTTTGTCGATCTTTCACTCATTGGAAAAGAAGGTACTTTATATGATACTGTATCTATCGTAAAACCTAATATAATTGCGCTTGGATACGATCAATCCCATAATGAAAAAGAAATTCAGAAGAATTGTTTCGATCTCGGATTGAAAATAAGTGTTGTAAGATTGTCTTCCCCAAATCCGAAAATTAAGAGCTCTGTTATAAAGGAAAGTCTTGGAAATACTTTTTATGATATTTGAGGAAATTCCTTCAATTCAATTGTCACGGTATCTCCATTTTTTATATTTGCTGTTTCTTTTATACAAACAGGTGAAATTACTTCCATCAGACTATTATCGTGATGAGTCCTTTCTAATAATAATACTGCAGAATCAATTTGACAGGTTTTTTTGTCATTTGTTTTTATATCTGAATTTAAAGTTGCCGGATAACATTTTACCCATCCAAATGATCTTGTTTTGTCTTTAAATCCGCTAATATACACATTAGGATAGTTTATCATTTCTTTTTTTTTGTCCATGTAAATTTTATCCTCTAGTTTTAAATTTAAAGTTCCTGGAAAAGGCTCATAACCTAACTTTTCTTTGAATTGCTTTTTATACTCGTCTAATGACATATAATACGCACCTTCGCCCATGCCATTTACTATCTTTCCTTTAAAGGTAATTCTTTTTTTTGAGTTGTCCAATGCTGATTCGATCATATTTTTTAAATCTTTAATTATTTCATATCCTTGGTTTGTTACCTTTATTTTGAATTTTTTATTATTTTTAACCCTTTCTATTAAGCTTTCTTTTTCTAATTCTATTAAAATCTTAGATGTAGTTTGTTGTGATTTGTTTATTATTTTGCTCAGTTGACCACTTGTAATCTCTACATGAAATTCTATTGCTCCTAGAGTAAGTAGATATATAAGAATTAACAAATGAAAATAATTAATTTTTTTATCCATTATTTTTTTATTATTCCGATGTCAGAAAAAGTTTGTATGTGTATATTATTGATGGGCTTTTTTAAAGAGCTTGTTCTATGACCTATAATGAATTGGATCCCTGCTTTGTTTGCAGCTTCTACTAATCTTTGAGTAATTATACCGTCAATTACTAATAATTTTCCTCCTTTTATGTCAAATACTTTTTTTACAATATCTGAAACTGGAACTTTTAAAATTGTTTTTAAAGATTTATCAAAAATCATTGCTTCTAATGATTCATTTATTTCCGGAAAAACTTGTTTTATCGTTGATATTACTTCATCTTCTTCGTTTATTGTTGTTGTTTTTTTAGTGTTAGATATTTCCATATTTACTTTATCTTGCTGATTATTTGTCAAATATTTTGTATCTACATGATTTATTTGGTTTTGATTTACTGAATTATTTATATTATTGTTTATTTTAATTTGATTATCCGGATTAAACTTTATTGAATGAATGTTTTTGATATATTCTTCAACATCTTTTAATATGTCAGAAATTTCTAAAGGAGTACATTCTTCTACCTCCCTTCCAGAGGGAGCCCTATAGATTTTATCAATCTTAACTAATCCTTGTAATTCTTTTAGTATTAAATCACCAGCTCTATCTCCATCAATAAAGGCAATGATTCTTTTGCCTTGTGTAAGTTTTAATATTGTTTCATCTATTTTAGCACCTTCAATTGCTATTGCATTATCATAACCTGCTCTTAATAAATTGATAACATCTGCTCTTCCTTCTACCAAAATTATCCAATCTGAATCATATACTCCTACCCCACAAGCTAATTGAGCTTTTCCAAAAGTTGTTAGTTTTCCTGGTTTGCTTGCATCATAGACATCCTTTAACATCTCCTCTCCTTCACTGATAGTTTTAGTTGCCCATTCTTGGACTATTTTTTTTGCCCTATCTACTATTATTTTCTTCTTTATTGCACGTATGTCATCTATACCAATTAATGAAAATTTAGCTTGAAATGGTCCAACTTTATCAATACTTTCAATTGCTGCTGCTATTAAAGCTGCAGTTGAAATATCTGTGCTCATAGGGATTAGTGCATCCCCTCTCGCAGAATTTGATTTTGAATCCACATTTACTTCTATTCTTCCAACCTTTGATACTTTCTGTAATTCGTTCAAATTCATTTCGGGTCCGAGTAAACCTTCCGTTTGACCAAATATTGCACCAATAATATCTGCTTTTTCAACTAAACCATCAACATCAAATTTTAGCTTTACATGATACTTAACAATACCTGTATTCGGTATCTTAATTACCTCATTATTACTTTTGTTTATCATATTTAGATAGTTATTATATAATGGGTAATTAACCCTCATTAATCTTTTTATTTTATAAATAAGAAATATTAATTTAAATTATTTTAAAAATATAAATATTTGTGCTCTAAAATATCTTTATAATAAGTTTTAATTTCTTCAATTTTTTTTATCCTTCCATTAGTTATTCGTTGTAATTTTTTATTATAGGTTAGATCTATATCCTTTCCATTTAATTGCGAGATAATCTTTTTTGTTATTATTTTTCCTTTTCTATCCGAATCCAAAAGTAATATTATTTTTTTATAATTCATTGTACAATGATCAACAAAATTTGTGGCACCTCTAAAATGATGGTATGCTTTAATATTTCCTTTAAAACCTATATAACTTAATGCTTCAACATCTTTCTTTCCTTCTACAATCACTAATGAGTTTTTATTTGATTCACCGTTTAAAGAAAGGATAAAATCATCTATATCTTTAATGGTTATTTGTTTTTTTTCTGCATTCATTAAAGTATTTAAAGCTTAAGATCCAACTCTCTTCATTTTAGAACCGCATCGTGGACAGGATGATTGGTCATGCTTAGTACCACAGCTCATACAATAATAATTAATAGAACTTCCAGAGCTACCAAATACTGATCCAGTCATTCCCATTTTTTTCATGGCTCTATTTCTTATATAATAACTGAGCATTATAAATACAATTATAATTATTGGTAATGAGAATGGGAAAGGTATTAAGAAAGATATTGTCAAACTTATCCCTAATGAAATTCCTATCCATAATAATTGTTGTGATAAAAATTGCTTATTATTATCTATCACTGTCTCTCATAGATATTATTAAAAACATAATATTTAAAATCTTTCTTTTGTTTTAGAATTAAAATATTTTATTAATTGTATTCGACATAGTATTTATAACGCTTTTCTACTTCTTTATTTTTTCCATCCAATACAAATTGAATTTGTTTTTCTAGGAGATCTTTAGAATAGTTTTTAAAATTCAACCCCTCTTTAGTTTCGGGGAACCTTGTTAAACTTTTCTCAATATCGAGCATAAAACTTGTTACTAAATACCTAAACTCTTCTTTTGTTGGTTTTTTATTATTATTTACCTTTAACAATGAAACGGCAAATGCTGTCGAATATATTTTTGCTAAATCTTCTATTAGCCTGTCAATTTCGAAGAAATCTGCCATAATTTTATTAAATTAATCTTTTAATGTTTAAAAAATTTTCTATTAAGAATTATTATTTATTTTGTATCTTTTATAGATAGAAAGATAAAAATGTGTAGGGTCTTAATAAAACTTATGCCTATAACTGATGTAATAAAAAAACAAATAGCTCAAAAGCGTCGACTTTTTTTTAAGATTTGCTTTAAATGTAGAGCAAAAAATCCTATTGGAGCAGAAAGATGTAGAAAGTGTCATGGGAGTCAAATGCGTTTAAAAAATAGAACATTGGGTGCTAAAAAGTAATTTATTTGTCATACTAATTGTTTTATTTGCATTTAATAAATTTTTTTATAAAATAAGAAACCTTTAATTATCTTTTTTGATTCCTCTTATCTAAGATTACAATTAACATGAAATATCCAAAAGTTGTTTTGACTGCTGATAGAACATTAATGTCGCCTTATAGAGGAATCTCGTTAGCATCATTTTTTGGTTGTGCACCAGCACTAGATGAAAACCGTAGTCATGATTCCTTTTGGTATAAGATCTTAGGTAAACAGGTAACTCCTAAATTGCTATTTGATTTTATATGTAATCCCATTGGTCATGTAAATGGAAGAGCAAGTTATGCTCCTTATGGTTTAAGAAAGGTTGAGGCTTCTTTATTACGGGATGGTTATTCTAAAGAAGATGTAGTTGTTTCCCATCCTGATTATGTCGATAAATTTATTGGTCCTGAAACCGAGTTTGTAGGAACTTATGAAATGGATCCATTAGGAATGGGGCCTGTAACCATGACATTTACCTATGGACGAAAACAAATGTCATATGATGAATATTATAATAGAGATTTACATTATAAAATAAATGCCGCAAAAGAAAAGAATAATAGCAAAGCCAAAGTGGTTGTAGGAGCATCAGGAACGTGGCAATATAACTATGACCCTTCAAAAATTGAAGAATATGGTTTATATGCTATATTGGAAGGTGACCTTGGCGGAATTGGGCCTGAAATTGATGGTGCTGGTAGAAGTTTTTTTGATGCTGTTATAAATAATGAATTAGATACTGCAAACCCTTTTAAAAAATCAAAATTCAAGGTTGAAGTTAAGGAATTCAATAGAAATGGTAGGAAATATCATGGCCGATTTATCCATTATTCAGATGAGCCTGTGATTGATGAAATTCCCAATATTGTAAATCCTAGTATGCATGGAATGATTGAAGTTATGAGAGGATGTGGAAGAGGTTGCAAATTTTGTGATGTAACTTTGAGACCTTTAAGATATTATCCTGTTGAAAAAGTTCAAAAAGAAATAGAAATTAATATGAAATATGGTGGACTAAAAAATGCTTGGATTCAAAGTGATGATATTTTTGTTTATGGCTTAAATCCTCGAACAACCAAAAACATGCAACCAAATAGAGAAGCTCTTGAAGATCTTTTTAAGGGTATTATGGAAACGGGAGTTGAACATACAAATCCAACTCATGGTACTCTTGCAGGTGCTATCGCAGATGAAAAACTTATTCCAAATATTTCTAAAATAATAAAATCTGGTCCAAGAAATCATATAGGTATACAGTGCGGTTTTGAAACTGGTAGCATAAGATTGATTGGGAAATATGCAGATAGAAAACTTGCTCCATTCAAACCATCTGAATGGCACTGGGTAGTTAAAGAAGGAGTAAAAACTCTTAATGAGCATTATTGGGTACCTGCATTTACTCTTATAATGGGATTAGATAATGATGAAACAGCAGATGATAGTTGGGAGACCATTCAATTGATTCATCAATTGGAAAAAGAACAACCAGAATCAAAATTCACTGTTACTCCATTAACCTTTGTTCCAATTGGCTTGCTTGAAAAATCTGAGTTTTTTGATATTGGGAATACTGTGGATCCTGCAAAATTAGGAGTTATGTATAAAACATGGCAGCATAACTTTAAGTATGCTATACATAAATTTATGCACAAAGTTGGTCAAAATGATCCAATTAAAAAATTCTTCTTTGCTTCTTTGGCCAGGACATTGGGAGGGGTTCCTTTAAGTGCAATGGAGAAATATGCTCGAAAAAAAAGCCCAGAACACGAAAGAGTGATTGATAAAATAAAAGCACAATATGCATAACTCTTACTCATATATTTTCTATTATTTCAATAAGATTTGCAAAATCGGTTAAAATCTTATCTTTGAATGAATCTTGTATTTTTTCTTTTGTTATTGTATTAGAAAAAATTATCATATTAATTCTTTCTATAAATTCATTTTCTTTTAAGGCCATAGATAAGAATTTGATTGATATCTCGTTATAAGAACATAAGCAAACATAAATTTTATCATTGGTTCTATTAAATATCTTTTTAATGTATCTTTGAAAATCTATATCAAAAAAAGGATCAATATATTTTTCTACATTTCCTATAAATATAGAATTAATTCTATTTTTTTTAGCAATAATTTTTATCATATGACAGACTGGTATAGAATCATCGTCCCCTGCTACAATGATTAAAATCGAATTTCTTTTATTACTATTTTCATCAAGTATTATGCTATTATTGGTTAAATTTATGGACTCTGTTAGATTTGTTATGATTTGGATCTTTTCAGTTTTTCCTATTCTTCCTCTATTATGAATCTCAAAAAGGGTTTTTAAAACCGGAAAGAAAATCTCTATCATCATTCTGTTTAAATTTGTCCTTTTATTGGTTATACTTAATATAAGATTTTCAGTTATTTCTTTTTCACCGTTTGTCAAAGAAACAAGTAATTTTTGTTGCAGATTATTATAATTCACATCTTTTGAATTGACATTTATTATTCCGGGCTCTAGAAACCAAAAATTTACTGACCCTATTTTTTTTTTATTGATTATCTTTTGAAAATATAAAATATCTAGATATTTAGAAATAGTAATTCTGTTTGTTCCTATTTTTTTTGAAATTTCTGTACTTGACATTGGGTTGTTATCTTGCAATAGTTCTATTACTGCTTTTTGAATGTCTGATAAATTATATCTTTTATACAATTTTTTAATATATAATTGAAAAAATAAGATGTATAAAAAAGATATTAATTTATTAAATTGGTATAGATAACCATTACCTATTAGAATGCCGATGCTAATTCAAAAATTTTACTATACCAATTATTTGATTTGGTGATGCTACTTGAAACAAGTATTCCGGATGCTCCGTTTTCTAATGCTATTTTTATATCTTCTTTTTTATTTATTCCTGCACCACAAATTAATTGTGATTTTTGATAATCTTTTATTATATCCTGACATTCTTTAATTAAAGCGGGTTTTTCAGTTGAAATTGACTTTTTTGTTCCTATCAATTCTGGAGGCTCTATTGCGATATAATCTGGTTCAAATGGCAAGATTTCTTTTAACTCTTCAATTGTTTTTACACATACAAAGGATACCATGTTTAGTTCTTTTAATTTTACTATGGATTGTTTAATTTCATCTATTTTTAATTCATGCTCGCTATGATTTAATAGTGAACCATGTGCACCTATTTTTTCTATTATTTCAGCAATATAATAACCCGTGGTAGATCCTGGCTTTTTTATATCTATGTGTTGAGAAATGACTTTGAGATTTGTTTGTTTACTTATTAAAGCTAGATATGGCTGAGGAGGTGATATTATTATTTCTACATTTAAAATTTGACTAACCTTTTCTGCATCTTTTACAATTTTTATTGTATTGGCCCCGGCAATTTCCAAATAATTTTTTAGGTTAATGACAAATGGACCTTTTTTTGTGGATGATGTCAGATCATTCATTTTGTTACTTGAATTTTTCATTTAGCTTTGAAATTTTTGCCTCATATCCTTTATTATATTCTAATTCATCTGGAACTAATGTGGCCGGGTGAATGAATCCTTGAACTCTCATCACAATAGATCTTTCAACTGCCATCATTCTTTGATATTCCCAATCAGATGTGCTAAAACCATCATGGGGACCAGTAAATTTGCCATTGTGCATACTAAAAAGTAAGCAAGAAACTATAGGAATCGAGTAGTTCAAACTTGCTGCAGAATTAATCTTAATTGGCATTAAAGGCATATGGTGACTTCCTCTTGTATTTCCTGCAACAATATGAGGATCATTAAATGCACTTCCAGCTTCTTCAGTCGCAGGAAAATTTTTTTGTGTCCTAACAATTGCAATTGGATCATCTTTTCCTACATAAGTACCCGCAATATTGTGTAATCTGTCAGTCGAAGAAGAAACCATTTGTTCTCCGCTATGAGTAAATACCGATTGGACTACATATCTTCCAGGGTACATTAAAGCTGCTTCAAGCTCGGGTTTATCGTTCCATAATTTTAGGTCTGCAGTTTTTCCAGTTATTACATCCATTATCCTAAATATTACGCCTTTTGATAATTCTTCATTTATTATTAATCCCGTATTACTTCTTGTATCTACAAACATTCTCCAAAATGGAAAATTGAATGCTCCTGGTTCTGTTTTGTCTGCTGCAAATATGCAAAACACTTCACTTGGTCTTTCATCCATTTCTACTTCTGCAATTCCTGGCCCCATTCCTTTTACGTTTCCAGAAAAAGAATCTTTTAATAAATCCTGTCCAGCTCCATATAGCCCTTGTTCTTTTGCAACTTTAGTTCCTTCAGTGAAAGCGTCCCATGCAAGTTTATGGATCTCCCTATTATCTGTGCCTAAAGTATGGCTCATTATAATATGGATATCGTCACCAGTATATCCAATGTATTTATCTATGAGAAATCCTTTTCCATTTTTTAATATATAATCCTTTACTGTTTGGATTATCTCGTCGCTGGGACGAGTATGTCCTCCTATGCCTCCTATATCTGCTTTTATTGCTGAAACAGTTATTTTCATAAACAAAATGCCTTTTATGCTAGTTAAAAATTTTGTGAAAGCATAAAATTAGTTAAAAGGGTATTAGCGGCTCTGTTCATTTAAAAAAAATCTATGGCTTGAAAATGCTCTATTTCTTTTATGATTAGCAGAAACAGAACACCTTCACTGTATATTGGTTATGCTATGTATTTATTTTTCGGGTTTATTGTTAAGAAAATCATCTGACGGATTATCACCCAGTTTTATCCAACGAAATCATGTTTCTATATGGAATTGGATTCAAAGGTACAATCCAAAAAAGATATCATTAAAGAAATCAAAGGTTTTGGAATATGTTATAGACGAAACAGTAATTAAAATTGGTCCTGAACTTATCTAGTTATGGGTTGCAATTGATAATAAAACTAAGAGAATTTTAAGATTGAGCATATCCAAAGAAAGAAACATGTTTGTTGCAGAACGATTTGTTGCAGATTTAATTAAAAATCATGACAAATATCCAATTGCAATAGAGATGGTGGAACATCGTGTCCTCTAGTGTATAGATTCTTAAAAATAAACCATCAGTTACATTCCTCTTATGAAAAAAGTATCATCGAGAGAACAATGCAATATATCAAAGATGGAATCCATATTCTGATGACTATTTTCCGTGTAGAAAAAAGAAGTGCGAGTTAAAGCAAGTAAGGGATTGGCCGAAACTGTTTGTTGACTATCACAATAAGGAATTAAGGCTAAAGCGAACAGAGCTTTGTTAGTTATACTCGTTTTGTTTTATATGTTTTTTATTTATTGTTTTCTGTTACCATTACATTATGAAAATTTTACTTAGCATTTATAAGATATTCCTGTTGCCAATAGAAGTAACTAATAAATATCCAATATTTTTCTTTACTATTATGCGTGACGCAAATTTAATAAAAATAATGATAGAAGAACGGGCATTAGTAAAACTTATCAAAACCATTGGAGAAAAAGAATACTCTACGAGAGATCTATTAAAAAAACTCGGTGCATATGGATATGGACATAAATTACTAATCAAAGCTGAAGATAGGGGTTTAGTAGAAAGAAGTAATGTTAAAAATAAAACATTCAATAAATTGACCAAAGAAGGAAAAAAAATAATACGATTAGCAAAAGAAATTGGAGTTTAAACTATAAATAGCAAATTATTTATTTTTTATTTTATAAATACAAAAGAATTAAATTATTTATCATGTTACGCACGCCTGCTATGAATAAAGTAGTTCTTGCATTTTCAGGTGGATTAGATACCTCAGTTTGTATAAAATATCTACAAAAGCTCCATGATTTGGATGTAATTACATTAACTGTAGATATTGGACAAGAAGAAGATTTTAACGAAATAGAAAAAATTTCTTATAGTTTGGGATCAATTAAACATGTTTATATTAATGCTAAAGAGGAATTTGTAAATGACTATGTAGCTCCTGCAATAAAAGCAAACGCCCAATATCAACAAGTTTATCCTCTTGCAACAGCTATTGCTCGTCCTTTGATA
>Ga0134126_10012639_pt1 | contig 10658 bp, 7 predicted proteins | sample KB31752_FD_96881 | JGI IMG/M metagenome (GOLD analysis project Ga0134126, IMG submission 96881) | Terrestrial soil microbial communities with excess Nitrogen fertilizer from Kellogg Biological Station, Michigan, USA - KB3-175-2 | ecosystem: Environmental > Terrestrial > Soil > Unclassified ...
GGGGTTGCCTTGACCTTCAGCAGCGGAACATGGCGCCGATGTGCGCCCTCGGCACTACCGTCGTGCGCCGCAAGATACGAGGAGTGATAATGCGTGCGCAAAGTGACGGCACGCCGCATCTAGTCGTGCTGGCGCCGGAATCTGACCAGGGACGCCAAATCCCGCTGAATAAGGACCGTCTTGTCATAGGGCGCGGGCCGGCCTGCGACATCCGGTTCGGCGATCCGTGCCTGAGCCGCGCCCATGCCGTGCTGCGGCAGCGCGGGAACGCGGTCTATGTAGAAGACCTCGGCTCCTCCGCGGGCACGTTCGTGAACGGGGTGACCGCGGTTCCCGCCCGCGAGCTCCACCCAGGCGACCTGCTGACCCTCGCCTCGGTGACGGCTCGACTGGAATCCGACGGTTTCGACGGCGACGAGACAATGACCATGTCGGTGAAGCCGGCCGGGGCCGGCTCCGTCCATCACGTCGGCGAGCAGCGCGCCGGAGTTATCCACTATGACGAGCGCCGGTACGACTCGCACGTTCAGTACGTCAACCAGCAGCGGGAGAACTTCCTCCGCGAGGTAGCCGCGACCAGGACGAAGGCGCGGTGGCTCGTCTGGACGGGCTTTGTGATGTTCGCGGTGGGCTTTGGTGTCTTCGCCGCCGCCGACCTGAACTTTATCAAGGGGATCAGCGACTCCACCCAGAACGGCGGCTCGGGATCGCTGCCGACAAGCCCGTTCGGGCGGGAAGTCATGGGCATTCCCATCGGGCTGGCCGGCTGGGCGCTGGCCGTGGCGGGCATGCTGCTGCTCATCGTCGGGATCGTGCTGCACGTGGTCGCGACCTCGCGGCGCAAGCGGGCCTATCGCGAGTTCCCGGTGCTCCCTCCCTGGTCGGGCGCCCAGCCGTGAGAAGAGAGTGACATGGAGATCCACGTTAAGAACCAGACCGCTGGCGTCATCACCTACGTCGACGGCAACCAGGTGGTCTATGGCGGGCTGCACGGCAGCGTCGTCACCGACGAGGGCGCACGGCTCGCCGTGCGCGACCTCCAGGAGGCGCTGTCCAACGTGCCCCTGGACGCGCCGCGGGCGGCCGCGGCACGAGCCCGGGCCGCCGAGCTCGACGCGGCAGTGAGCGCACCGCGGCCAGACAAGCACAGGGCTGCTGACACAGTCAGGCAGCTCACCGAGCTGCTGGCCGGCGCCGGGTCGCTGGCAACGGCAGGGGCCGCCCTGATCGGGCCGTTGCAAACCCTGGCCACCTGGCTGGGAAATGAGGGAGCGGCCATCCTCAGCATGCTTGCCCGTTAGGCCTCAGGGCGTGTGGCTCAGTGCGAGGTTGATCAGCTCGGCGAGTCCGAACGTCCCGGCCCGGGCGAAGGCCGCGATCGGCTGGAACGCGGGTTCGGCATAGAGGTATGACATGCGGTCGCCGCGGAGCAGGGAGGCGAAGACCTCGGCGACCAGCCGGCCCCCCACCGGCCCGAGCCTGACGGGGATGTCGTCCTTGGCCGACCCGCTTGCGGCGTCCTGCCATGAAGTCACTTGTGCCTCCGACAGAATGTAGGCCCACAGCGGGGCGTTGCCGGCGAAGCCAGGTGCGACCTCCGTTATCGGCTTCTTCGGGCTGTCCGCGGTCGCCTTCCCGATCACGAGCTCCTCATCGGCGAGCGGCTCAATGCCGAGTGCCTCGGCCGTCCGCTGCCCGGACGGCAGCTGGAAGGTCGCGCCGCGCTCGAGGTTGCGCAGCGCCAGGCTCGATGGGTCCTTGGCAACCTGCGGGGGCAGCTTGCCAAGGGGGTTCACCAGAGAGGTGTCGATCTTGTAGGACAGCTGGGGGCTTGTTGGTCCGGTGCCCCGGTCAAGGTTGATGAAGAACCGCCAGTCGATGGCCCAGTTGGCCGGGATGGGGCGGAATCCGCCTAGGTCAGCGGTGTCGCCGGGGGTACTGGAAAAGATCGGACGCTCAATTGCCTGGTTGAGCCGGTACCGGGGACGGATCATGGAGTGCCCGAAGCGGTAGGCGGCCACGGAAAACTCCACCGGCATGAGTTCGAGGTCGTTCTCCCGGAGTCCGGGTATCGTCGGAGCAGGGTTATAGGGATCCTGGAAGACGCTCTTGTAGGTCTCCTCCCGCAGGATCGCGGGCAGGAATTCATTGACCAGGATCCACTGGTAGTGCCATCGGACTTGCCGCCGGGCTTCGCGGAAGCTGACGTGATGCGGCCCGCCCAGGTGATCGACCACTGCGTTATGGAACCGCAGGAAAATGGCGTGCAGTTGCGCGACGATGCGGTTCTCGTCATTGCGAGGGTCGCCGATAAGCGCCCGGTCGTTCGGCCCCCGGGGTAGCTGGATCGCTGCCGGGTCGAAGGGATTACCCGGCATGGGCTTACCAGGAAGCAGGTGAACCCCGTCTTCGTCATACATATAGGGCTGGTCGTCCGGCCCGCGCCCGTACAGGTTGTCCAGGTCGAAACGGGGCGTACGGAAATCCACCAGCGCGCGCAGCTGACTGCCGGTCAGGCGCTCACGCAAATGGGAAATCGGGTCAAAGGTGAGGTCATGGTCGACGAACTGCCCGAGATAGGTATAGGCCGCCGGTATGCCGGGGTTCTCCTCCGGATCTGGCCCGGCCTCCTGGGCGGGCTCGTCTTCCGGGGGCGCGGTCATCGCCGCGGCCAGCAGTTCGAGGTCAGCCTGGTCGAACCGCGCCCCCGGCAGGTCAGGGAAGAGCCGGGTGAAGCGGCCCGTCATCACCGCGGCGAGCGGATCACCCTTGACCCGGTCCCACCACTTGCCGTGCCTTAACTGCGGGTCCGGTGCGGACGCGTCGGGCGAGGTCGCTGGTGCGGCGGCCGGGGCTGGGGCCACTGCCCAGCCGAAGTTACTCGATTTCCATGCGCCCTTAAGCGTACCGGGACCTGAAGCTTGCGGGTGAATCCCGGGCTTCGGGTCCCCGTTCAGGGTGGTGATCCAGGCTTCCGTCGCTCGCACGACGACCGTGATCGGAAACCCCGCGTCGAATTTGGTCGGCGGGACCGCCGGTATGGATTTCACCCATATGGCGACGTCTTCCCCGTCATGAGCGGGGGTCGCCTGGACTTGGTAGAAGGTAGCGACGGCCCCGTTACCCTGGGTTGCCTGGCCGGATACCTCGATCGGCGTTCCTTCATCGAAGCCGTAGACGTTAACCTTGACGTTTATCGAACCGTCATCGTTTAGTTCAATCCTGGGGACCTGGCTATTCGACATCGGTAATCCTCTCTAGGTGCGTGCGTAGCGGGTGACATAGCCGAGCGCCTCCCGGGCGCCCGGCAGGTTGCCCTTTCGCTGGTACAGCTCAAGGGCCTGGGTGGCTGCTGTCTGTGCTTCCGGAAAACGGCCAGCCGCGACCAGGACATGAGCCAGGTCAAGCAGGGCATCGGCGTGCTGGCTCAACAGGTCAGTCTGCGCGGCGAGGGCCACCACCGAGGATGCGAGCTCGGTTGCCTCAGCGTGACGGCCACGGTCGGCGAGCATCCTGGCCGACAGCCCCCGGCCGATGATCTCGGTGACTAGGTCCTCGCCCGCCGCGGTCTCCAGGCTTAGCGCGACGAGCTGGCTGGCTTCGCCGTACCGCGTTTGACCCTGCGCCGCGATGGCTCTGGCCAGTAGCGCCGCCGCGGTGGCGAGGTTGTCTTTCTCGCCCATCAGGCTGAGCGATTCGCAGGCGAAGCGCAGGTGCGCCTCGGCGGTGGCCGGATCGCCAGCGAGCATCGCGACGAAGGCCGCGGGCTGGGTGACGGCCGCCGTCATCGTCGGGCCGAGGGCGTCCAGGTAGGACTTAGCGCTGGTCAAGGTGGCGTGCGCGGTCTCGGCCCTGTCCTGCATGGCGTACAGGCCCGCCAGGTGGTTAAGGATCACGACCTGTCCGCGCGGATGGTTCCCGACCTCATCGAGATAGTCCGCACAGCGCCGTATTCCCTGCGCCGCCGGCGTTGGACCCCACAGCGCGGCCGAGGCCAGCCAGCCGAGTATCTCGGTCAGCTGCCTGCGGTCGTTCGCGCGCCGAGCGTACCCGGCGGCGCGCCGCCAGGCGTCCTCCGCCGCGGCGGACCGCCCGTGGATCCAGTACACGGCTGCCTCTAGCCGCAGGGCCTGACAGAGTCCCTGTTCATCCTGGCCCCGGGCAAACTCCGCGCGCAATTCGGGGAGCGCCTGAGTGACCTGTATGGCCGCCCTATTCGGGATCAGTTTCAGACCGGAGAGCAGGGCCTGAGCCCGAGCGTGGGCACGCTGTCCCTCGTCGCCATTGGCGGCGGCGATACGCTGGGCGTCGTCGAGCGTCGTCATGGCCTTCTCGAGCTGCCCGGCCTCGGTCAGTGCGGCGCCGAGGCTCGTGTAGAGCCGGGCGAGCGCGGCGTCATCACCCGGTAGCAGCGCCGCCGCGCGGATCAGGAGATTCACGGCCGCGAGCGCGTCGTCGCGGTCATCCGCGGCCCGGCCAGCGGTCTCCAGGTGGCGGGCCGCCCGTCGCGGCAGCGGGCTCGACCGGGCTTCCGCGGGCCGCAATTCGGTCAGGTAGCGGACGGACTGTTCAAGGTGGTAGCCGAGGATCTCCGGGCGCGCGGCGGCCGGCTCCCAGAACACGTACTCGAGCCAGTCGGCGAAGCGGTGGTGGAGTTCGGCGCGAAGCGACTTGGGGATCTCCCGGTAGGCCGCTTCCTGGATCAGGATGTGGCGGAAGCTGTACTCTTCGTCGGGGCGCCGGTCGGACGGCTGATGTTGGACGAGCCCTTTCGCGACGAGGGTCTGGAGGTTGCGGCTAAGCGGGCCGCAGGCTTGCGGCGGCAGCAGTTCCCGGATTGCCTCTACGCCGAAGTCCTTGCCGACAATGGCCGCCCGGGCCAGCACGCTGCTTGCTCCCGGGCCGAGGCGCTGCAGGCGCGCCCCGAGCAGCGCCTGAATTGTCGGCGGCAGCACCGGCCAGATCTCGCTCTCGGCGTGCTCGCCGAGCGAGGCGGCCAGTTGCTCGAGATAAAGGGGATTGCCGGCCGCCGTCTCGAGCAGCCGGGCCCGCGTGATCGGCGGAAGGCGCTGATCCCCGGCCAGTGAATCCAGGAGCGCCGCGGCCGACCCCTCGGCGAGCGGCGTGAGTTCGATGGAAAGCGCCCTTGCCGCTTCCGCCGCCCAGGCGGGACGCTGCTCGAGCAGTTCCGGGCGGGCCACGCAGACGAGGACAACCGGCGACCGCCCCTGCTGAACGGTGAGCGATTCCACCAGGTCAAGGAAGGTCGATTCGGCCCAGTGCAGGTCCTCGAAAACGACCAGCAGTGGCCGGGACCACGCTAGCGTCTCGAAAAGCCGCCGGGCCGCCCAGAAGATTTCCGCACCGTCCAGCCTGCCCTGGTTACCCGGTCCGAGGGCGAGGCTCAGCCGCGCGGCGACTTCCGCGGCATCCGCCTGGCCATCGAGCAGGGCTTCGATCTTGTCCGGCGAATCGTGGCCGCCGCTCGCCTGGCGGATCACCTCGCGCAGCGGCCAGAACGTGATGCCCTCTCCGTACGGAAGGCACCGGCCGGTAAGGACGGTCACCTCATGACCGAGGCGGCGCTCAATCTCGCAGACTAGCCGGGTCTTCCCTATTCCGGCCTCACCGATCACCGTCACCAGCGTGGTTACCCGTTCCTGGCTGGCCGCGACACACGCCGTAGCCAGCTGCCGCAACTCCTCGTCCCGGCCCACGAGGGGCACGTCAAGACGCAGTGCCAGCGGGCGCACGAGCGCCTGCGCGGACCGCAGGATAAACCGATCGGGACCGGCACTTACCGTTTCGATGGCGGCCGCGGCGAGTTCCTGCGTCGGCCGGCTGATGAGGATCTGGCCTGGCTCGGCGGCCTCCGCGAGCATCACCGCCTGGGCGCCAACGTTCCCGGCCGACCGCAGCGGAACCGAGCCTCCCACCAGCGCCTCGCCGGTTGCGACACCGAGGCGGCACGTCAGCCCCATATCATGTCGCCGCAGCGTATCGGCCATCTCAGTAACGAGCAGGCGGCGTGCTTCCAAGCTCGCCCGCACTGCCCGCAGGGCATCGTCTTCATGCACGGCGGCGGCACCAAACACGCCCATCAGGCGCTCGTCCGCGCTGATCGCCAGCTTTCCCCCGTACCGCTCAAAGACGGCAGTCAGGCCGGAGACCGACTGCTCACTGACGACCTCGTAAGCCTCAGGATCCAGCGGCATGCCTGAGTCGGACGCTACCCGCGACAGAACGCAGACTACGGTCACGGGCCTGCGCGCCAGGGGTGCTCCTGTCGCGGCCGACACCGGCGAGACCACCGATTCGTGGCGCAGGATGGCCCGCTCCAGCTCACGGAGCTGTGGCGACGGGTCCAGGCCCAGCTCGTCCCGCAGCATGCTCCGGAACTCGTGATACACCTCGAGCGCTTCGGTCTGCCGTCCGTCGAGGTAGAGGGCCCGCATGAGCTGGCCGCGGAGGCGCTCTCGCGTGGGATGGTCACTGACCAGCCGCCGGAGCTCAGGGACGAGAACGCTCGCCGAGCCGACTGCCAGGTCAGCCTCGACTCGCTCCTCCAGGCAGGTCAGGTGCAGCTCCTCCAACCGGACGATCTCGGCCTGCGCGAACGGCTCGTAACGGAAGTCGGCCAGCGCCGGCCCCTGCCACAACGACAGCGCCTGCCGGAGCGCGCGGGCCGCCTGTTCCGGGTTCCCCGCGGTCAGGGCCGCACGCCCCTCCGTGACCAGTTCCTCGAACTGGCTGACGTCCAGTTCCTCCGGGAAGACGCGCAGCGTATAGCCCGGTGCCCGGGTGATGAGGCGGTCCGGCGGAAGTACCCTGCGCAGTCGCGAGATCGCCGCCTGAAGCGAGTTCGCCGTGCTGAGCGGGGAATCCTCGCCCCACAGATCCATCAGGAGCTGCTCGCTCGGGACAACCTCATTCGCGTGCAGCAGCAGGGAGACGAGCACGGCGCGCTGGCGGGCCCCGCCCATCGGGATTCGTCGGCCGCCTTCCTCTAGCCGGAACGAGCCGAGGATGCGTGCATGCATAGTCCCCCTCCAGCATGCGCCATCAGCGGGGCGTTAGCCCCCATCCATTGTCGGACCAGGCACCAGCGAAGACAAGGCACGCACTTATCACGAAAGCGCGGACCGCAGCTCATAAGCGTGGTTTTGATCCCCTCCCGGAGACACAAACCCTATCAAGCTAAATACTCGCGCGAAATTGTATTGAATCTGTGCGAACTAGCGCGCCTGTGCTCGTTGAAAGGCCGGTAATTTCAGCGGTGTAATTCCTGACAAATCGGGTGATACACGGCCGCGCCGAAGCGAATGGACTCCATCGAAGTCCCTTAGGGTCGCCTCTCGCCCCACACTACCGGTCTTACGTAACTATCAGCGCAGTGCCGACTCCTCCCCCGGGAGACGCGCAACGGCGTAATTCGGCGCTCAAGTGCGGGGCATCTCTGGCTGTCAGCGGGCTGTCAGCGCCCAAAGCCCATCGTCGGATTATCCAGCGCGAGCGCGGCCGGACACGAGCCGCCTCCTGGAACGGTACGAAGGGACGGCAACCCGGTGCACGATAACCTGCCAGTATCTGACCTGGTGACGAGCGCAAGGAACGGCGAGCAGCAGGCGTGGGACGCCCTCGTCGAGCGGTACGACCCGCTGGTCGGGTCGATATGCCGTCGGCACGGACTGGCCCGTGCCGACACCGAAGACGTCCGCCAGGCAGTCTGGCTGTACCTGGTGGGACACCTGGGCAAGCTGCACGCGCCGGCCGCGCTGCCGGGCTGGCTGGCCACCACCACCCGGCGGGAATGCCTCCGGGTCCTGCGGGCGGGTCGACCGCTGGCCGCCGGGCCAGCGCTGGACGCCGAGACCCTGCCAGACGACCAGGCCAGCCCAGCGGACCAGGAGCTGCTGGCGGCCGAATGCCGGGCGGCGCTGCGCGAGGCGTTCCGAGACCTGCCGTCAGGCGGTCAGCGGCTGATCGGCTTGCTGCTCGAAGACCCGCCCCTGCCTTACGCTGAGATCAGCGTCAGGCTGGGGATCCCTATCGGGAGCATCGGGCCTTACCGCCGCCGCTACCTGGACAAGATGCGCCGTCACCCGGCAATCGCCGCCCTGATCAGTGCTGAAGCCGCGTAGGGGAGAAATACGGCCACTTGGCGGGCGAATTAATAAGACGGGCGCCCGAGGCCCCGCGCGCGGAAAACGGCCGCGCGGAAGCCTCGATGGCCGACCAGGAGCGGGAGGCAGCCGACGTATCGGCAGGACGGTCCGCCGATGCTATGCGCGCGCTAACGAAAACGTCTAGCGGGTAAGGGTCACCGCCTTCCGTCCGGAGAAAAATAAACTTCAAGCCGAACGGACGGGTGCTTTACGCGAACAGCCGTGGGCTGATCACCTGGCCGCGGCGAAAGAAGCAGGCGGGGGCAGTTCGGCGCGTACCGCGTATATCAGACCTGGCCACGAGTCTCTGCCTGAGTGAGGGTATCTTCCTGCGCGCCCTGTCCGCTAAGGCTGAAAGTGCTGGACGGAAAGTGATCACAGGAAAGGGCACGGCCGCGCGTCCCTGGCAGGAGGCACGGCCGTGCGACGCTGGACTTAACCCATGCCGATCGACTGCAGGAAGCCTTCGGCGACGGTGGTGTAGTTGGCCTTCTCGGTGATGACCGCGTTGTCCATCTGGAGCAGCGCCTGGGTGGTCAGCTTCGCGGAGATCGCGTTAAGGGTAGAGCTGATCGTCGGGGTCAACGCGGGCTTGTAGACGAGCGGGATGACGTTCTGCGCGGCGAAGTTGAACTTCGGGTCGGCGAGCGAGACCAGCTTGTCCGTGACGATCTGCGGGGTGGTGGTGAACACGTCGGCGGCCTGGACCTTGCCGCTCTGCAGCGCCGATAGCGTGATCGGGCCGGAGGTGTCGAGCGGGTCGAAGGCCTTGAACGTCAGGCCGTAGTTGGCCTTCAGGCCGGGGACGCCGTCACTGCGCGTCTTCCACTCCGGCGGTCCGCCGAGCACCATGCCGCTCGCGTAGGGCTTGAGGTCCGCGATGGTCTTGAGGTGGTACTTCGCGGCGGTCGCCGCGGTGACCGTGACCGAGTCGCTGTCCTGGGCCGGGGCCGGGTTAAGCACGGTGAGCGACGACGGCAGCTTGGCGGCCAGCGCGGCGTTGACCTGCGCAGTGGTCTTCGCGTTGGAAGTCTTGTCGACCTCGACGGCGAGCAGATTGCCGTTGTACTCGGGAATGATCGAGATGGCGCCCTTCTCGACCTGCGGGTAGTAGACCTCGCGGGCGCCGATGTTGAGCTTGGTGGTGACCCTGACTCCCTTCTTCTGCAGGGCCAGGGCGTAGACCTCGGCGAGCACCTCGTTCTCCGGGAAGTTAGCGGAGCCGATCACGACGGACCCGGAGCCGCCGGAGCCGCCGCTCAGCGGGTTGCTCGCGCCACCGGACGCGGACGCGCTGGCGCTGGCCGCGCCGGAGGTCGAAGTCGCGGCGGACGGTGTTGAGGAGCTACTACTCGAGCACGCGGTCACGGCCGCGAGGCCGATGACCGCGAGCGCGGCGACGCCGCTCGTCGCGGCGATCCGGTAAGTCATATTGGGTTTCCTTTCGGAACGGGTTGGTTTATTCGGTCTTGGCCTGCTTGCGCAGGCCGGCCGGGACGATCAGCCGAGAAAGGCCCGCGAACAGCGCGAGCACGAGGATCGCGAGAATGACGACGAGCAGCGCGCCGCCGGCCACCGGGCCGTACTCGTTGCTGGCCAGGCCGTCGATGATGAAGCGGCCGAGGCCGCCGAGTCCGATATAGGCGGCGATCGTCGCGGTCGCCACCACGAAGATCGCGGCGGTACGCAGGCCGACCAGGATCAACGGGAGGGCGATGGGGAACTCGACCCTGGTCACCTGCTGCCAGGGGGTCATGCCCATCCCCACGGCGGCGTCCCTGACGCTCGGCTCGACGGCGGCGACGCCTTCGTAGGCGTTGACCAGGATCGGCGGGATCGCGAGGACCACGAGCGGCACCAGCCAGGTGACTGGGGAGAACCCGAGGAACACCGCCAGCAGGATCAGCAGCCCGAGGGTGGGGATCGCCCGCCAGGCGTTGGCGATGTTGATCACCACGACCGCGCCCTTGCCGCCCCGGTGGCCGATCGCGACGCCGGCCGGGACGCCGATCAGCGCGGCGATCACCAGCGGCAGGGCGCTGTAGCCGAGGTGGGCGACGATCTGCTGCGGGATGCTGCCGGAGCCGTGCCAGTTGGCGTCGGTCGTCACCCAGTCCCAGGCCCAGTTGAAGAAGCTCACGGGGCGACCTCCGTCAGCTGCCGCAACCGCCGCTGTCGCTGCCGCTCCGGCCGCGCCGCCCACGGAGTGAGCGCCCGCTTGACGGCCACCAGGATCAGGTCGCAGACCAGGGCCAGGGCGATGACCAGGACCAGACCGACGTAGATCTCGGTCGGAAACGACCGCTGCAGCCCGTCGATGAACAGGTAGCCGAGGCTGGACACGCCGATGAGCTGACCGACACTGGCCAAGCTGATGCTCGCCACCACGCCGACCCGCAGCCCCGCGAGGATCACCGGGACGGCGAGCGGCAACTCGACCGTGACCAGGCGGCGCAGCGGGCCGTAGCCCATCGCCGTGGCGGCCTGCGTCAC
>Ga0134126_10012640_pt1 | contig 10658 bp, 1 predicted proteins | sample KB31752_FD_96881 | JGI IMG/M metagenome (GOLD analysis project Ga0134126, IMG submission 96881) | Terrestrial soil microbial communities with excess Nitrogen fertilizer from Kellogg Biological Station, Michigan, USA - KB3-175-2 | ecosystem: Environmental > Terrestrial > Soil > Unclassified ...
GACGAGCACCGGAGACGGTTTCGAAACGGGACGCCGGTGCCACGCCACTCTCATTGCGACATCCACAATTCGCTCCACGCCGCAGCCATTTGGCGTCGACCCGCTCCGTTGTCACGGCCATCACGGATCATCTCACTCGGGTTGGCACCCGATGTGTGTCGAATTCACGGGTACTTTCCGCAAAGCCCAGTCGAATATGCCAGGCGCGGCGCGGTCTTGCTCTCCAGTGGGCGGGCGAGGAGGCACGCCGAAGCCGTCCACCGGGGGCTCCAGATGCGATGTGCGCTGTGGTGGCGCTTACGTTGCGCGATTGTTGATACGACCGTTGGGGCCTGAGGGCAAGCGCATCATTAGCCCCGCACGACGAGTAATAGAACCGTAACGATCCCCGGGGAATGTGAGATGGCGCTAATGCTGCGTCTGAGCAACGGAAGTCGCCGCGGTTTGAACGGCTAGGCAGGGGACAATTATCGTCGGACCCAAGAATTCACTTGCTCGACGTAGTCAACAAAAGCTAATGGAGAAGAACCGCGGCAGAAGAGCGGGTGGCCAGGAGGGTGACGATGAGTCGAGCGTGGGTGGTCGCGATCTTGGCCGGAGCCGTGTGCGCCGGGTGCACGAACCAGACAGACAGCGGCGTCGTGATGGGCTGCTTCGGGTTGGTGAATCAGACCGTTCCGGGGCAGGACGTGCTCGCGGCCTACCAGGGCGACGATCACCTGAACGGTGGCACGGGGACGGACACGTTCCTCGGCGGGATAGGGCACACCACCTGCACCAGCGGCGGCGGGACGAACACGTTCGTGGATTGCGGTAACTAACTCGGTAACTGACAGATCGGCGTCGGGCGGCGGGAGGCCGCTCGGAGCCAGCGGAGGCTAGCCATGTTTCGAGTGGGTAGGCAGAAGACGGTCTGGTTGCGGGGAACGGCGGGGCTCGGCGTTGTTTTGACGCTGACCATCGGTGTACGGCCGGCGTTCGGCTGGTCGCTGTTCGGGAGGGAGAGCAAACCCGCGCCTGCGACGAGCGCGCCGCCCCAGCCGGCCAGGCCCCCCGTGCCGCCTCCGCCAGCGGTGGAGATGGTGCGTGGCCGCGTGGCGCCCACTTCTGTCCGTGTCGACGCTGGCCCGTCGGGGACGCCGATCGCGTCAAACGATCCCTGGCGGTTGTTCGATGGGGACGGGGTGGTCGGGTTCATGGCCGGCACGCCGACGCGCGTTCGGGCCACGCTGCCGGCGGGAACGGTCGTCCAGGGACTGGGCGCCTACGGGGCCAGCAACGCGACGCTGACCGTCTTCAGCGACGAGGCTGGTACGACGCCGATGAAGGGGCTGGACCATGTCTCGCTGGCCGGATTGCCCCTTCGCTGGAATCGCTTCGAGGCGGCTTCGCCGGCAGCGGCGCAGGCGCTGGTCATCGAGATCGATCCGGCGGCCGGGGGCCAGGCCGACGAGCGTGAGCTGGAGATCTGGGGGACGACGCCGGAGCGCGCGCCCGCGGCGCCGGGGTCGGTCGCCGAAGCGCTGCTGACGGGGCTGCCGCCGAGCGCGGTGTCGGTGAATGCCTCGCCGAGCAGCGGCGAGATGTCGTATCCCAAACTGGGCCCCGACCGGAGCACCATGTTCCGTGTCGACTTGACCCAGGAGGCGATCGCGCTGTCGCGGGCATTCCTGGTCTACAACCTCGAGGGGCTGCCGCACTGGTCGGCGGCGCGTCGTCGCATCAACGGCCTGACGGTCTCGGGCGGGGTGCACGCCCATCGCGCCGCGGGCGGCTTGCAGGTCGAAGAGATCTCGCCGTCGTGGCTGCGCGCGGGGACGAACGAGATCCAGTTTCTGGCGTCGAACCCGAATGATCCGATCGGGTACAAGGTGAAGGACCTCCGGGTGGTGGTGGTGCCGGCGGCGGGCGACGCGCCCGCCTACGCGCTGACCAGCGGTGCCGCCAGCAACGCCGTGCGAGCGTTGGTCGACGGCAAGGGCGAGACCGGCATCTCGGCCAAGGAGGTCGGCGAGGGGATGGCGGTCGACTTGAAGTTCCCGACGCCGAGCCAGCCCGACAGCCTGCTGGTCGCGACCGACAGGGGCGACAAGGTCGGCACCATCACGATCGATCCGGTGGTGCACGGAAAGGTCCAACACGACCGGCGCGTGACGGCGCACCTCCAGGATCTGAAGGCCGGCTGGAGCCGGATTCCGCTCGATGCCACGCCGACGGAGGCTGACGGAGTGCGCGTCCTGATCCAAGGGGACGATGAGCACCCGATGAAGGGGCGCATCGCCGAGATGCGCGCGACCGGCAGCCCGCGTCCGGTCGGGTCCGCGTCCAGCCTGAAGGTCTCGTACCCACTTGCCGGCGAGTGCGTCGACGGCGAGGCGTACGTGGTCGGCTTCCTGCAGCCCGACGGGACCGGGACATTGGCCGGCTCGAAGCTGAAGGTCGACGGTGTCGTGCGCGGGAAGGCGCTCGGGCCGGACGGGGCGTTTTCGGCGATCGTCCCGCCGCCGCCGGGGGCGTTGCGCAACGGCAAGAAGTGGAAGGTCGACCTGGAGGCCGACTTCAGCAATGGCGACGTGGTCCAGCGGACCGTCGACATCGAGGGGTGCCGCGCGCCCGAGGTGGCCAAGGCGCCGACCGGCCCGGTCGAGGACCAGGGCGCCCCGTTCGGTCAGGTAGTTCACGCGGGGCAGGCGACGACGCTGTCGTTTGCCGGCGCCACGCTGGAGATCCCGGCCGGCGCCGTTACCGCGGACACGCGCATCACGGTCCGCCCGCTGGGCGACGTCCAGGTGCCCGCCACCGACGAGACCCTGACCAATGTTACCATCGGTGCGCAGGCGTATCGATTCGGGCCGCACGGCATGAAGTTCGCCAAGCCCGTCAGCCTGACGATCCCTTACGACCGCTTCCGGTTCCCGGCCGGCATGACCGAAGAGGACCTGGGGGTGTTCTTTTTCGACGAGGCGGTCGGCAAGTACCACCAGGTGCAGACCGTCAAGGGGAGCGCGAGCGCGCACACCGTGACGGCTGTGAGCACCCACTTCACCGACTTCATCGCCGCCACGATCGCCACGCCGGACCACCCGACGGCGGACAGTTTCAACCCGAACCTGATCAAGGACGTGAAGTCCGCCGACCCGGCGGCCGGCGTCGACTTGATTGCTCCGCCCACCCCCAGTCCGGACGGCGCGGCGCACCTGTCGTTCCCGATCTGGGTGCCGCCCGGACGCATGGGGATGCAGCCGCAGCTCGCGGTCACCTACAATAGCAACGCCGGGAACGGCCAGATGGGCCTCGGCTGGGATCTGCCGATCTCGTCGATCGAGGTCGACACGCGGTTCGGCGTGCCAACCTACGACCCGAACAACGAGAGCGAGACGTATACGCTCGACGGCGAGCTCTTGACCGCCAACACGGACGCGCCTGTGCGCGGACAGGGACCGACGTATTTCCGTAGGCGCGCCGAGGGGAAGTTCGACACGATCATCCGCCTGGGGGCGTCGCCGATCGAGGGACCGAACACCTATTCGTGGGAGGTGGTCGACAAGCGCGGCATCCACAACTTCTACGGCGAGACGGGCAGCTCGCGCGGTTCGGTGGAAGGCCGCGGGGTCTACCGCTGGTATCTGTCGCGGAGTGAGGACGCCTTCGGGAATCAGGTCATTTACACGTACAATCAGAAGACCGTGATGTTTCACGGGTCGGGTGCCGGCATCGTCAGTGTAACTGGAGCTCCCCCGGCAGTGGAGATCTATCCGCAGTCGATCACCTACACCGCTGACAGTAGCGGGCAGAATCCGGGGTATCGCGTCGATATCGAGACCAACGGGCCCGATATCCTCACGCGGAATTTCGTGGATGCGACGGAACGTCCGGATTCCTTCAGCAGCGCGCGCGGCGGTACGCTCGCGTTCACTGGACACCGGCTCGCGAATATCCGCGTCTACCGGGCTGGGGACGCGTTCCCGAATTACATCCGCCGCTACAACTTCGTCTATACACAGGGGGAGTTCGGAAAGTCGCTGCTGCAGAAGATCCGGGTCTGTTTCGCGGATGACCAACTTTTCAGCGATAACGGCAACGGAACGCCCACGGAATTCTATCACCACACCTTCGCGTACTCGACGATGGGAGAAGAGGGAACCATCGAGACGCCAAACGCCAGCTTCGAGAAGCCGCGGGCTTGGCCGACGACGGCTGGAAACACAAACCTGGTCAGTAACGGATTCTCGAATACCACGAGCAATACCGTGAACGGAACCGAGGCGGTAGGCGCGGGTCCGATCGGCTGCGATTTGTTTCATGTGGTCGTGGGCGGGTCGGTGTCTTCGGCCATTCCCGTGTCACTCCCCAGCTATTTCCCGACGATGAACGACGACCGGACGCAGCGCGGGTTCGTCGACGTCAACGGGGATGGGCTGCCGGATTTGGTCGACGCCGGCGGCGACGATTCGCCGACAGTTCTCTTGAACGGTGGCAACGTCACCTTGAACAGTCCCCTCGGGTTCCCATCGTTTGTCCCGTGGACCGGAGCGCAGTCATTCGCGCCGCCCGGCGGACTGGCCGGTCACTCGACCCGCAGCTCTCTGTCGTTTCAGACGGGTGCCCACGAGCTCTTCGAGTCCACTCGCGCCACGTTCGAGGAGGTCTGGAGCTCGGAGTCGACCGACGAGGTGTTGGCCGACATCGATGGGGATGGCTTCGTCGACTTCCTCACGCCGGGCAAAGCGCTGATGAACCGCCCCAGCGCCGGATTTACGGATCAAGCCCGTTGGACCATGCCTCCCGGACAGAACCTCGTCCCGGCCAAGGTCTCCCAGAAGATGGCCGACACCTTCGTCCGGACCGATCCGGTCATGGAGTGGGTCGCGCCGATGAACGGCCATGTCATCGTTCAGGGGCCCGCGGGGAAGATCCTCGGCAACGCCGTCGCCCCGGACGACGGCGTCATGGTCTTTTTTGACGCTTACCATGCCGGCCTGTCCGGAGACCACTCGATCGCCGACTGGTCCGAGAAGCTGACCGGCATCTCCCAATGCAACATAATCGAAGCGACGCAGCCTCCATCATCGGAGGACGCGCCGCAGACGTCCGGGTGCGGGGCGGGCCGATCGCTCTTCGTGATGAGGGGCGATCGCTTCTACTTCCGGGCCGATTCGATTGACCAGATCGCCTTTGACGACCTCCTCTGGAACCCGACCGTCACCTATCAGGACACCTGCCCTGATTCGACCGGTCAGAACTGCCAGTCGGTGACGGCCGATCAATCGAACCTCAGCGAGTCATATGGCACGTCTGCGTTCTCCTTCAGCGAGCAGAGCGACTTTCGCCTGGCCGGAAAACCCGTCCCGCTCTGGACCTTCGAGTCGGCAGGAATGACGCCCCGTACGGTTCGGTTTCACAACCTGGCGCCGATCGTCAAACGCCCCACGGGCGACGACGTCACCCTGCAGATCATGAGGATTCCCAGCGGGGGCACCATCGCCAGCGCGACGCCGATTCAGCTCCCGATCGCGATGCCTCTCGGGGCGAGCTCCAGTCAGAGCGTCGATTACGACTTTCAGTACACCGCCAATCCAGGCGATCGGTTCTTCTTCCAGGTGTCGTCGCCCACGCAGGTCGATCCGAACATGATCACCTGGAACCCACAGGTCGACTACGTCAATTTCTGCCGCACCGACACGATTCCGCCCGACCAGGGCGGACCGAACGTGACTCTCGATCCGTCGGACCTGGCGAGCCACCTGGCGAACGCCTCGACGGTGTGCGGCAACATAACGGACTGCTCGCCCGACATGTCGAACGCGCAGCCGTGCCATGTCGATGCCGATGACGACCCAACCAAGAAGCAGAATCCGATCAGCCCGACGCTCGTTTTCCAGACGCTGGCGCCGTACTATCTCGTTCGCCCGTGGACGGCGACCGGGCTGCCGGTGGGATTCGTGGCGCCCTCCGATGGCCAAATTACCGTCACGGGTACGTACGCCGGTTCCCTTTCGAACCAGCTCCTCATCCGTTCAGTGATACCGAGCACGCTGCCCACCCTTCCCCAGGAGAGACAGCTCGACAACATCACCCCGTCCGCGCTCAACACCTGCGGTTTCCAAGGTAAGACCAATTGCGAGCCGGGCAGCGCCAAGACCTACTCGGTCTCCGCAGGGGAATCGATCACCTTCGACGTGTTCGGCGACGCGGATCCACCGACATCAGGCTCGGCGGCCTGGATGGTGAGCGTCAGCTTCACAGGCTCGAGTGGTTCTCAGACGGCGTCTTTTCAGGCCCGCAACAACTTTCAACCGACCCCCTCGGCGTCTTCCGATCAGGGCGGTGGCTACTTCCACGGGTGGAACTACTTCGAGTGGAACGCGGACGGCCCGGCGGCGTTCAGCGATCAGGCCGTTCAGGCCGCTTTGTCGGCGCCGCCCCCGGCGACCGATAATTCGAGCAGCGCCTCGGCACCGTCGCTGCGCGTGATGATGCAGGCTCCGAGCGGCATCGCCAGCAGCGGACCGGGGGGGCCAGAGCCGGTCGGGGGTCCTATCTGGCGCGGATCCAGCTTCGACGGCTATATCGGCACCGGTGTGCTCAAGCCTTCTCGGCAGGGCAAGCCGACCACCGGCGGCAGCAGCGGCGGCGGTGCCGGCCTTTCGGTGGCCTTCGAAAGCAGCCAGACCGACGCCTCCGGATTCGGAGGCGGGTTCATCTTCGGATTCTCGCCTGACACGTCCCAGTCGTCTTCCCAGATCCAGCTCATCGACATGAACGGCGACCGACTGCCAGACCTCGTGACGAACGGCGGGATCTTCTACAACCAGGCGAACAACGTCGGGGTTCAGTGCACCGCGGGCACCTCGCCGACGGCGTGCGAGAACGGACAGTTCGTCAAGGTTCCCGGCGCGTCGTTCAACATGGTCGATCCGTTCCAGAGCGGGGACGGGCCGAATCTTCGCGAGGTGCAGGGCAACCAAGTGACCGCCACGCTGGGGATCTCGACGGCGGTCTCACTGTACAAGGGTCCGCAGAACCCACCATCCTGGGTCTCGATGCTCCCGACGCTGGGCCTCGGATATGGGTCGCACGAAACGAATGTCGAGCTCCTGGACGTCAACGGTGACGGGCTGCCGGACTACGTGGCGCGCGATCGCCTGGGCGGTGGCCTGTCTGTCCAGATCAACCTCGGCTACTCGCTGACCGACCCGATCTCGTTCGGGCAGCCGACTTGGAACGGCGGCTCTCAGCCGACACCGGCGAACTTGGGCGGCTCGTCATCTCCGATTTCGAACCCAGGGGACATGTCCAGTCAGGTCGCCGAGAGCTCGAGTATGAACGTCCTGCAGTTCCAGGACAACGCGATGAACAACATCGGGGCCGGATATTCCTACTTCGGCGGGAACGCGACCACGGGGTCGACCCGGACGACCGTCGACATGATCGACATCAACGGAGACGGTCTGCCCGACATGGTGGAGCGCGAGGCTGGAAGCCCGACGATGAGCATCTGGTTCAACACGGGCGACGGATTCGGGATCGACAGCGGCAATGGCCCGGCGGAGGTGGAGTGGAGTGTTCCGGCGTGGGAGCTGCCGTCGGGCGAGCAGCTCGGCCAGTCGCTCTCGCTCGGACTGGGAGATAATGACGCCCTGGCATTTGCGAATAGCGGCGGGGGCTCGTTCTCGGTGGGCGCGTCCGCGTATTTCGAAACGGGGCTGTTCGGGTGCTATGGCTTCGAGTTCGGCGCCGGCGCGGGTATATCGACGGTCGGCTCGGAGATGCGTTTCGAGGACGTGGACGGCGACGGCGCGCCAGATCAGGTCCTCAAGATAGACGGCGACGAGAACGTCTACGTCCGGCACAATCCGGCGAACAACCGGGTCAACCTGCTGGTCGGGGTCACGAACCCGCTCGGCGGCTTCATAACGTTGACATATACGCATGCGGGAAACGTCGTCGATCCAGCCAACGGGGTCGACATGCCGCATCAGCAGGTCGTGCTGGGAATCGTGAGCCGGTTCGACGCCATGCCGGGGAACGGCATCGCCCAGACGATCGCTACCGACATCGACTACGGCCTGACGCCGTCGCCGGACGGTCCGCTCATCGTGGAAGGCGAGCCGAGTGGCTTCTACAGTCGGACGGAGCGGGAGTTCTTTGGCTTCGGAACGGTCACGATCGACGAGGGGAACGGAACCCGAATTACCCGGCACTACGACACGTCATCCTACGAGCACCGCAACCTGCTGAAGGACGAGACGGTCAGCGACGTCACCAACCCGGCCACCCCGACGTTGTTCCGGACGACGAGGAACACCTACGTAGATCGGGCGGCGGCAACGAACTCGAGCGCGGTGTTCCCGGCACTGATGTCGAAGGAGACGCTCTTCTACGAGGGGTTGACCGACGATCCGAACGCTCCCGTCAAGACGACGACGCTCTCCTACGACTACACCGGCCTGGGCGACATCAAGACCTTCACGGATCCCGACGACGACGACGCGAAGAACCTGGTGACGTACTCGATCCAGTACAACCAGGTCATCCCGGACCCGCTCGGCACGATCGCGACGCTTCCCCGCCCGAACCTGATCCAGGCGTTCGACGCGTCGGGAACGAACCTTTTGCGGCAACGCAGCGCCGTGTATGGCCCGCACGGCGAGATGCAGAGCCTTTCCGACAGCCTGTTCGGCGGAAAGGACCCGCAGGGCAACGAGTACACGAGCGGCGGCCAGTCCCTGACCTGGTCGTTCGGGTACGACGACTTCGGGAACCTCGACCGGTCCCGTGACCTGACCGCTTATGTGCTGAATTACCAGTATGACGGGACCACGAACTCGCACATCGTCAGGATTACCGACAGCTTCGGGCTGTCGAGCACGCGTGCCTACGACATGCGGTTCGGAACGATGTCGGACACGACCGATGAGAACGGTCAACCAGAGCACATCAAGCACGACGATCTCGGCCGGCCGGTGGGGATCTGGGCTCCCCAGGATATCAGCAATGGTACGCTCGCCGAGGTGCCGACGGTTGCGTACAAGTACATCGTCGCTGACGAGAGCGGCAAGGACGCCCCAATCCCTGCCTGGGCGACGACCACGCGCAAGGACGTCGCAGGACCAAACGGGGCACTGGAAACGGTGGTATTCATCGACGGGCTCGACCGCGTACGGCAGACGAAGAAGGACGCGGCTGTTCGGGGCGGCGGCAGCCGGATCGTGGGCGGCAACAGCGTGTTCGACGACAAGGGGCGCATCATCGAGGAACAGTTCCCCGTCGCGGAGGCGGCGGGCGTCGCCGATACGACGTTCGACGTCTTGCCGTTCGGTCGCCCGGCCAAGCAGTACGCCTACGACGTGATCGACCGGGTGCGGTCGATCGAGACGTCCGATGACAAGGGGACCGTGCTGGGCTTCGACGGCCAGCCGGTGGCGCAGACTCTGATCAACTACGACGTCGCGCCGCTGAAGAACGGAGTGCAGCGGCTGCGCAAGGTGACGAGGGATCCGCAGGGGAAGATGCGGATGGAATACTTCTCTGCACGTGGCGACGTCGTAGGGGTCGAAGAGCAGAACCGCGTGGGGACGGCGTTCCCGAACGGGGCGCTGTCGACGTTGACCACGCAGTACACGTACGACCCGCTGTCGGAGCTGACTCAAGTGCAGGACGCGAGCGGGAACGTGACGACGGCGACATACGACAGTGTCGGGCACATGGTGAAGCTGGTGTCGCCGGACGCCGGCCAGACGGAGTGGCGCCACTACGGCAGCGGCCTCTTGGCCGCGAAGGAGACCGCGAACCTGCGATCGAAGGGCCAGGTCGTCACGTATCTCTACGACCTCAATCGACTGACGGGCATCATCTACCCGCCGGTCTCGGGCAACCTGAGCCCGGAGGACGTGTTTTATGCCTACGGCGGGGCAGGGGCCTCCAACAACCAGGCGGGCCGCATCGCCGCCGTGACGGACGAGTCGGGAACGGAGACGCCCTACTACGACCAGCTCGGCAACGTCAGCCAGATGATGAAGACGATGACGACGCAGTCGAAGTCGATCCCGAGCCCGACGTACACGATGAAGTACAGTTACGATGCTCTCGGCCGGGTGCTGAACATGACCTACCCGGACAACGAGGTGGTCACGTACGCGTACGACGCGGGCGGCAGGGTCTCGGGGGTGTCGGGGAACCGGAACGGGACGACGACGCAGTACGTGACGGGTATCGAATACAACGAGCTGGACCAGCGGCTTTCTATCTCGTTTGGAAACAGGGTGACGACGGAGTACTTCTACTATCCTGACACGAAGCGGCTGGAAAACGTCGGCAGCAATTCGAATGCGCTGTCGCCACCGCTGGTGTTCCAGAAGATGACGTACACGTACGATCTGGTCGGGAATGTGACGCAGTTAGCGAACGACATCGACATTCCGACACCCGTACCGCCAAACACGGTCATCGCACCGGGGCCGAACTTCCAGAGCTTCACTTACGACGACCTATATCAGTTGACCGGCGCGAGTGCTTCCTACGAGGGGTGCGCGTGCGGGTGTGGAAACAGCCGCGGATACACGCTGACGATGCAGTACGACCAGCTCGGCAACATCGTGCAGAAGACGCAGAACGACACGATCTTCCAGCCGAACGGAACCTCGACGCCGCAGGCC
>Ga0134126_10012641_pt1 | contig 10658 bp, 7 predicted proteins | sample KB31752_FD_96881 | JGI IMG/M metagenome (GOLD analysis project Ga0134126, IMG submission 96881) | Terrestrial soil microbial communities with excess Nitrogen fertilizer from Kellogg Biological Station, Michigan, USA - KB3-175-2 | ecosystem: Environmental > Terrestrial > Soil > Unclassified ...
AACTACGGTCGGGACAGGCTCCTTCTCGGCTGGAGGCCGGGCCGTCAGTCCGGCGCCCATGATTGCCGTCACGCCGGTACCCATCCTTCGGGCACAACTGTGATTTGCCGCAGGCCATATTCCGCTAGCGATTCACGACTCGACTCAGACACGGTGACAACCGGTACATCCCGGTACGCCCGCAGCCAGGCCGGCTCCAGCAGGTAACGGCCAAGGATGGCGATCGGCCAGGGAGTCTCGTACCGCCAGATCTCCTTGGCGACCTGGTGGATGACGGCCACGATCGGCACGTTGCGCACGAAGCGAGGAGAGTGGAACGGCCTCGTATTTACGCAATCGACCACGAGATCGTAGTGGCCATCTCCCTCGCGCCGCCAGTAGCGCCTGGCCTCCCGGTAAACGCTGAGGCGCCCGCCGCGTCGTATGATCCTCACCCCGTCGGAAAGCTCCCGCTCGGGCCTGCCGTCCACGGCGGCGCAGAAGATGGTCACCTCGTGACCGCATCTCGCCCACTCGCGCGCCACCGACTGCAGGTAAACCTCGGCGCCACCGGCCTGGGGATGCGCGAGATCCCGCCAGTTGTAGGCAAGAATCCGCTGCGGCCCATCCGCAAGGCCGGAGCCTGCCAGAGCCCTGGCAGCCAGCGAGGAGGCGTCTGCTCGCGACCAGGCACTAGAAGCCGGGCGAGCCGCCTGGCGAGGGACACTAATAGCCGGGCTAGCCGGGCGAGCTGCCTGGCCAGGGACAGAGGCCAGCGCGAGCCGGGCTCCGTAGAAATGCGCGAGCCTTAGCCGGTAAAAGATGGCAAGCGTGTCGAGGAGAATTCGCCTAACCGCCCTCGGCGAGATGGTGCTCGTGAAGCGCTCAGTTATCTCGACCGGGAGCTCGACAAAGTTCCGATAGCCCATACGGCGGGCGACGACGAGTAGTTCCAGGTCGAACGCGAAACGCTTCTCCAGCATCTTCGGGAGAACAGCGGCCAGCGTCTCGCGCCGGATGAGCTTGATGCCCGTCTGGGTGTCCCGGGTCGGCAGCCGGAACAGCAACTTGGTCAGCTGCTGGTAGCCAGCCGAGTACAGCCGTCTCAGCGGCGGGTAGATGACATCTGAGTCCGGGTGCCTCTTGCTGCCCAGGACCACGTCCGGATCGCCCGTCCTGATCGCCGCCAGGAACTGGCTCAGCTGCGTCGCCGGGATGTCTCCGTCACCGTCGATGAACCCGAGGTAGCGGCCTCTCCCCTGGGCGAGGCCGACCCGCAGCGCAGCCCCCTTGCCCCGGTTTCTGGCTAGCTCGACTATCCGGACCTGCTCGATACCGGCGATCGACGATGGGCTTCCGTCGGTCGAGCCGTCCGATACCGCGATCACCTCGAAGGTGACCCGCTCACGCTTGAGAATGCCAACTACTGCCCTTACGTGGGAAGCCAGGCGAGGCCCTGGGTTGTAAAACGGAATGACCAGGCTGAGGTCGATCTCGGCAGGCGGGAACTTTATGGCGCAGCCACTCAGCTCGGTGCGTCGTGAGAATGGCCGCACGACCGCTGTCAGGGTCGGGACAGACATCGCCAGCAGCACGAACGCACTCGACGCCAGCATGCAGAGGGCCAGGGTTTCCACCCCGGCGTGCAACACGGCCACGAGCACCCAAACGAGGGCGACCCCCGCCCAGCTGTACAGCGCGGCAACCGAACGCCGGGCAACGTGGAAATAGGTGAGCACGCTGATGATGCCGAAGAATACGGAGAGAAGGGCGATAATCCCGACGATGCTCGCGGCGCCGGCGTACTGGGCACCGAACAGCACGCTAACGACCAGGCCGGGCATCCCGGCCAGAACCGCGAAGGCGCCGAGCCCGACGGCGGTGACTAATCCGAGGGTCTCGGTGAGAGTCTTGCCGACGCTTCTGCCCATACGGCTAGCCGAGATAAGCCGCGGAAAAGCTACCGTCACGAGCGCTCCGGGCAAAAACATGGCGATATGGCCCGCGATCGCCGCTGCCGCGTAACGGCCAGCAGCGACGGATGGGAGATAGTGACGAGCCAGGAATACGTCGATCCCGGTCAGCATGGTGTACCCGGAGAGCGCGGCGATCGACAACACGGCGTCGCGTAGGGAGATTCTTATCTGGTCAGCTCCTGTGGCGAGTACCTCCCTCCTCGCGACCAGGAGGAGGGCCGCCGTGGAGAACGCCTGCCCGATCACGGTCGCCGCCACCGCGCCATCCAGCCCGAAGCCCGCCGAGACGAGCAGGGCACCGGCGGCCAGCCGAAGCGCACCGCCACCGACGAACGTAGTAACGGCGACGGGCACGAAGCGCATCTCGGCCAGGAGCGCACCCTGCAGGACGGCGCCGACTACCGCGACGGGTACCCACAGGCCGATGGTCAGGTTGGCAATGGGCGACGTCAGGTTCAGGAAGCCATCGATCAGTGGTGAGAGCCCCCAGATGAGAGCCATCGCATAGGTGGCGCAGAGCAGGGCTTTCACGATCAATCTGCGCAGCGACATCGAGCCCTTGCCCGCTCTGGGAACTACGGCCTGCGTCACGGCGAGCTGCACCGCGCCGAGCGGCACGGCGAGCACACTGATGAGGTTCAGGACAGCGCCGAGCGCTCCGTAGTGAGACGGGCCGAGCAGGCGGCTGATCAGGAGGTGGAAGAGGAAATTCAGCCCGTTGACCCCGGTCGTGGCGACCAATAGGGACCAACCACCGCCGCTCAGCAGCCCGGAGCCCATACGCCCCTGCAGGCCGCGGCGATGCCGACCCCGGCCAGCCGACGGGCTTTCCGGCGGACCGGGTGCCGTCTGCTTGAACGCGACCGGTGCCGTTGCCGACGTCACGCTCATCTCGCCAGCTCCGGCACCCCGGCTGCCAGGTGGCCACCGACCACCTGGCAGCCCAGGATCGTTCGGACCCGGTTTCCTAACGGTCGTTCCACAGGCATGCTTCACCCCCGCTTGATCTAGCTGCGTGAAATGTTGAAGCTGCCGTTCCCCGCGACGGCTTCAGAGCCCGCCTGATGTCGAGCCCGAAGTTACATCCGACTGTTATCGCGCCGTATGCGACCGTTCGATGTGCGACCGTCTGGCCCCGGCAGCGCGATTACGGAACACCGTCTAGAAGAAGAAGGAATGCCTGAGGACGACGAGGCCCTTCTCGGGCGACGTGGACGGCGCGAAGCCCTTCTTCCCGAGGTACTGCGCCACGATCACGTGTATCCCTGGCTTGAGTGCGTGGGAGTGCGGTGAGCACACACCCCTGCCGAAGGAGAGGTGGATCCGGCACAGGACCTTCTTCCCGGACAGCACCTCTACCTGGCCGGTCGGCACGCCGCGCTCGCGCTCTGGCCTCACCACGACCTCGAAGCGCACGAGCTCCTCCTGGCCGTACCTGACGAAGTCCGGATTCACGAACAGCTCCGTCGCGGTCGGGCAGGGCCCATAGCATTCAGAGGAGGCGGTGAGAGCGGCCTGCGGACGCACGAAGACGCTGGTGAGAAGGCCCGCCGAAAGTGCTGCGGCGAGGATTCCTAAGACCAGCTTGGTGCCGATCTTGCTCATATAATTGCCCTTTCTGGAAAATTTGGACTTTTGCGGCGCACCGTAAACCGCGCGCGCTCCTGTGCCTCGTACCCGATATTGCACGTCCATTGCAGTGTGCCGAACTCGATTAGCGAGGCTAACACAGAGGTCAAAGATATTAGCTTTAGTTCGGCAAGTGAAATCAAGTGGCTGCAGGCCGGGAGCGAGTCGCCGCCGAGTCGCCGCCTCATTTAAATTATTGGATTATCTAACGGCATTTAAATTGGAGAGAAAGTGCTCCGTTTCCACATATACGAGTGACAATCAGCGATCTGCGGATAGGGCGTGATCGTCCGTATCAGTACGCTTTCGCCGAGATTGGCGCGATGCCACGACCCGGCCTGATCAGGCCGGGTCGCAGGTCGCCGGGCGAAGGCTCGCCGCGCGGGACTCTTCCTCGCGGCCACGCTCTGCGACTTATCGTAGTCGAATCAACACGCACAGTTATTTCCGTCGGTAGTATCCAAGCCCGTGCTAGCGCGTTACCGCGGTCACCGCCGCAGCCAAGCCCGGCATGGAGAGCGGAGCTGCCTGACATGCGGACCCTCATCATCTGTCACTACTTCCCGCCCGAGATCGGCGCGCCGCAGGCCCGGCTGTCGGCCCTGGCCGCCGCCTGGGCTCAGGCCGGCGACGAGGTGACCGTGCTGACCGGGATGCCCAACCACCCCACCGGCGTGCTGCCGCCGGAGTACCGGCGGGCGGTGCGCCGCCGCGAGCGCCGGGACGGCTACGCGGTGCTGCGCACCTGGCTGTACGCCACGCCCAGCGAGGGCATCGTGCGCAAGACGCTGTCCCACTTCAGCTTCATGCTCTCCAGCGTGCTGCTGGGATGGCGGGTCAGCGGCCCCGCCGACACGGTGGTGGTGTCCTCGCCCACCTTCTTCTCCATCGCCTCGGCCTGGGTGCTGGCCCGGCTCAAGCGGGCCCGGCTCGTGGTGGAGATCCGCGACCTGTGGCCGGCCATCGACGTCGAGCTGGGCGTGCTCACCAGCCGCCGGGTCATCCGCGTGCTCGAGCGCCTGGAACTGGCCGCCTACGCGGCCGCCGACGAGGTCGTGGTGGTCACCGACGGGTTCAGGGACAACCTGATCAGCCGCGGCGTGCCCGCGGACAAGGTGCACACCATCCGCAACGGCGTCAGCCTGGACCGGTTCGACCCGGCCACGCCGCCCGACCCCTACCTGCGCGCCGGGCTCGGCGCCCGGCCCGATGAGTGCCTGGTGGTGTACGCGGGCACGCACGGCATCTCGCAGGGCCTGCCCGAGGCGGCGCAGGCAGCCACCCGGCTCACCGGCCGCCCGGTGCACCTGGCCTTCGTCGGCGACGGCGCCGACAAGCCGCGGCTGCGCCACCAGGTCACCGAGCTGGCCCTGGCCAACGTGACGCTGGCCAACAGCGTGCCCCCGGCGCTCATGCCCAGCCTGCTGGCCACGGCCGACATCCTGCTGGTCACGCTGCGCGACATCCCGCTGTTCACCACCTTTATTCCGTCGAAGATGTTCGAGTACCTGGCCGCCGGCCGCCCCGTGATCGGCGCGGTGGCCGGCGAGGCCGCGCGGCTGCTGCGGGAGGCGGGCGCGCTGGTGGTGCCGCCCGGCGACAGCGCCGCGCTGGCCGCGGCGATCCGCGAGCTGGCCGCCGACCCCGGCCGCCGCACGGCCATGGCCGCCGAGGGCCGGGCCTACGTGGAGCGGTTCTTCGACCGCGAGGAGCTGGCCAAGCATTATCGTCAAATCCTGGCCACTGAGCCCTCTCTCGGCCCAGCCGACCAGCCGTTGCCCGAGCCAGCGGGAGCCCGCCAGTGAGGCTGCTGGTGACCGGCGGCAGCGGTTTCCTGGGTGAGTACGTGCTGCGGGCGGGTGCCGCCCGCGGGCACGAGCTCACCGCGCTGGCCCGCAGCCGGGCGGCGGCGGCCAAGGTCGGCTGGCTGGGCGCGCAGCCGGTCCGCGGCGACCTGGCCGACCCCGGCTCGCTGGCCGCCGCGTTTGAGGCCGGCCGCTGCGAGGCGCTGGTCAACCTGGCCTCGCTGGGCTTCGGGCACGCCCCGGCCATCGTCGCCGCGACCAAGGCGGCCGGGATACCGCGCGCGGTGTTCGTGTCCACCACCGCGGTGACGACCACGCTGCCGGCCGCCTCGCGGACGGTGCGGCTGGAGGCCGAGCAGGAGATCCGCGAGTCCGGCCTGGACTGGACGATCCTGCGGCCGACCATGATCTACGGCGCGCCGGGTGACCGGAACCTGTCCCGGCTGCTGGTGCTGCTGCGCCGCACCCCGGTGCTGCCGGTGCCGACCGGGGCCGGTCTGCAGCAGCCGGTGCACGTGGCCGACGTGGCCGACGCGGTGCTGGCCGCCGCCGAGCGGCCGGGCGCGGCCGGGCTGACCTACGACGTGGCCGGGCCCGCCCCGCTGAGCTTCGCCGAGCTGCTGCGCACCGCGGCCAGCGCGGTGGCCAGCCGGACCCGGTTCATTCCGGTCCCGATGCCCTCGGTGGTGGCGGCGACGCGAGGCTATGAGCTGATCAGCCGCCATCCCCGGATCCGGGTCGAGCAGTTGCGGCGGCTGGCCGAGGACAAGGTCTTCGCCATCGACGCCGCCGCCCGCGACCTGGGCTACGCGCCCCGCTCCTTCGCCGACGGCATCGCCGCCGAGGCGATGGCACTGAGGCTGGCCGCATGAGCTTCTGCCTGGCCACCAGCCCGCTGGTCCAGCCGACATGACCGCCGGGGAACTGGCCCTGCTGGGACGCACCGCGGTGCACCTGCGCCCGGCCCAGGTCGTGCACCGGGCCCGGCTGCGGGCCCAGCGGACCGCGCTGAACCAGTGGCCGCAGGCCGGCCGGCGCGTGCTGGCGGCCGGCACCGGCCGGGCGGCCGGGCCGGGCTGGCCGGCCGGGTTCACGCCGCTGGACGGCACGGCGCTGACCGCGACCTCGCCGCCGCACTGGCCGGACCTGGCCACCCTGGCGGCGGGCCGGATCCAGCTGCTCGGCTGGACCAGCAACATCGAGACGCCGCCGGGCGCGGGTGGAGGGGGCCCGCGCGCGGCGGACTGGCGGCAGGCGGACGCGCCCGCGCTGTGGCGCTTCCACCTGCACTACTGGGACTGGGCCTGGGGCCTGGCCGCCGCGCCGGACCGGGCCGCGGCGCGCCAGGTCTTCGCCCGGCTGTGGCGCTCCTGGGTGCGCTCGTGTCCGTTCGGGCAGGGTGACGCCTGGCGGCCGTACCCGGCCGCGCTGCGGGCCTGGTCCTGGTGCGGGCTGTACCGGGACCTGGTCGCGGGTACCGACATCGACGCCGACTTCCGGCGCGAGCTGGCCGCCCACGCCGGGTTCCTGCGCCGCCACCTGGAGACCGACGTCGGCGGCAACCACCTGGTCAAGGACCTCAAGGCGCTGGTCGGCCTGGGTGTGTTCCTGGGCCAGCCGGCCCTGCTGGGCCGGGCCCTGCGGTTGCTCACCGCGCAGCTCGCGGTGCAGGTGCTGGCGGACGGCGGGCACTACGAGCGGGCCCCCGCCTACCACTGCCAGGTCCTGGCCGACCTGATCGACGTGGCCGGGCTGCTCAGCGCGGCCGGGCACGCCCCGGTGCCGGCACTGACCCAGGCCATCGCGCGGATGCGCCGGTGGCTGGGCCGGGTGCTCGGCCCGGACGGGGCGCTCCCGCTGCTCAACGACGGGTATCAGGTGCCGGGCCCGCTGCTGACCGCGCTGCGGCCGCTGCCGCCCTCGCCGGCCCCGCTGGTCGTGCTGCCCGACACCGGGCTGGTGCGGGCCACGGCCGGCGACTGGCACCTGCTGGCCGACGTCGGGCCGCCGTGCCCGGACGAGCTGCCCGCGCACGCGCACGCCGACACGCTCGGCTGCCTGCTGCACGTGGCCGGCACGCCGCTGCTGGTGGACACCGCGACCTCGACCTACGCCGCAGGCCGGGACCGCGACTACGAGCGCTCCACCGCGGCCCACAACACGCTCGAGATCGACGGCCAGGACTCGACCGAGGTCTGGGGCGCGTTCCGGGCCGGACGGCGGGCCAGGGTGGCAGGGGTGAAGGCGGCCGAGCGTGACGGCCGGATCACCGCGGCGGCGGCCCACGACGGCTACCGGCGACTGCCCGGCCGGCCCCGGCACCGGCGGACCTGGACGCTGGCCGCGGACGGGCTGGAGGTGCGGGATCAGGTGACCGGCACCGGCGAGCACGCCCTGACGGTCCGCTGGCACCTGGACCCCGCGGCGGTGATCCGCCCGGGCCGCGGCGGGGTCCGGGTCACCACCGCGGCCGGGTGCTTTCAGATGACCGCCACGGGTTCGGATTTGCTGCGCATCGATCTGGAGCAGACACCCGTGGCGACCGGGTTTCTGCGCACCGCCCACGCCCCGGTGCTGGCCTGCCGGATGGAGGCCGAGCTGCCGGCGGTGATCAGCACCCGCTGGCGCCGGGCGGACACGGACCCGGGGAGCCCGCGATGATGACAGTGGTCCAGCCGGTCCGCGGCGGCCCGGTGGAGGTGATCGAGCCCGGCCGGTGGCCGGGCCGACCGAGGTGCTGGTGGCCACGGTGGCGTCGGTGATCTCGCCGGGCACCGAGCGGGCGGTGACCGCGCTGGCCCAGTCCAGCCTGCTGGCCAAGGCCAGGGCCCGGGCGGACCTGGTCCGGCAGGTGGTCAGCAAGGCGCGGTCCGAGGGGCTGGCCAGCACGGCCCAGGCGGTGCGCAACCGGCTGGCCGACGACCTGCCGCTGGGTTACTCGGCAGCCAGCGAGGTCGTCGCGGTCGGCTCGGCGGTCAGCGGCATCGGCGTCGGGCAGCTGGTCGCCACCGGCGGCCAGGGCAAGCCACCATCGAGGCCGCCGGCGGCGCCGTCAGGACCTTCTCATAGCAAGCGCTGCACGGCCCGCGCCGCGTACTGGGCGGGCTCGAACGCCGCCTGGGCCCAGCACGCGGCGCCGCGGCCCATCCGCGCGACCAGGGCCGGATCGCCGAGCAGCCCGGTCAAGGTCCGGGCCAGGGCCTCGGCGCTCTCGTTCACCGGCGCGACCCCGGTCACCCCGTCCAGGTAGGCCTCGCGTGACCCGCCGGACGCCGGGCCCACCACCGCGGTTCCCGCCACCTGGGCCTCGAGCAGGACCAGGCCGAAGCCCTCGCCGCACGCGCCGCGGCCCCGACGGGTGCGGGTGGCCAGCACGAACAGGTCGGCGTCGGCCAGCTCGGCGGCCAGCTCGGCGTCGGTCAGCCCGGATCGCACCCGGCACCAGGGCAGGCCGGTGACCAGCCGGGCCGCCTGCGGCGGCAGCTGCCCGCTGCCGCAGATGGTCAGGGACACGTCCGGCCGGTCCACCTGCCGGATCGCCTCCAGCAGCTCGGGCAGCCCTTTGTCCCGCGAATCCCCCAGCCGGAAGGCGGTCATCAGCCGGATGCCGCCGCCGGGCCGCCGGTCGGGCACGCCCGCCTTGGCCAGCTCGTCGAACCACGGCCCGGACAGGCCCGGCGGCAGCACCGTGGCCCCGCAGCCGACGCCGGCAGCCCCGGCCGAGAAGCTGCTCACGGCAACCACCCGGACCCGCCGACTGAGCATGGCTCGCCCCTCGAGCCACCGGCGCGGCCGGGCCCTGGTCCCCCACACGTCGCTGCCGTGGCAGATCACCGAGATCCCGGTGACGGCCGGGCGCTGGGCCAGCCGGCAGGCCACCGGCAGCAGGGCCCGGTGCGCGGCCACGATCCGTACCGCGCCGGGGCCGGCCCACGGAGCGTCTAGCCGTCGCAGCAGCCGCCAGTGGCCGGCCGGGCCGGACTGCTCCAGGTCGGCACGGGCGCAGGGCACGCCCTGGACGCGGAAGGCCCACTGCAGGGTCTCGACGTAGCGTTCGATCCCGCCGCCCAGCCCGCCCGACGGCGACAGGAGCAGGACCCTGGTCCGGTCAGCCATGACCAATTCCCGGCATCGGCCAGATAAAGCCGTTCATCGACATCTGCGGAATTCTGCGCATTCAATTGACGGATGAAGACGGATGGAGATCGACAGGATATCGGCTCAGGCAGTGCCAGTTGCCGGAAGATAAACTTCCGCCTGTGCCGCCTGCCGCCGCCGAGCCTTAATCATAAAAGCTGTAAATCGCTGGAGGTCTCATATGCGCGTGAATATCGGATGCGGCGCGACCCGATGAACGGCTGGCGGGCAGCGGGTGAGTCACTTTCATCCAGCAGAAGCAGACCTACCGCAGCTACGACCAGGCTCTGCGCTTCTTCGACGGGCTGAACCTGGTCGAGCCCGGCCTGGCCCGCGTCCAGGACTAGCGGCCCGACAGCAATACGCAGGCCAAGACCCCGGCCACACTACGGGGTGGCGTCGGGCGCAAGCCCTCGCCCGGCCGGCTACCGGGCTCACCGGCCGGCCACCCGGCCGACCCGGGCTCACCGGCTGACCCGGGTGGCCAGCAGCAGATGCTGGCCAGTGACGTCGCCGCCGGGCACCTCCGGACGGCCAGCCAGCTCCTGGACCTCGATGTCGATGAAGCCGGCGTGCCGGGTCAGCACCTGCATCTCGCGCGGAGTGCGGCCGAAGCAGTGCAGGCCGTAGCGCAGCTTGGCCCGGCTGGCCAGGGAGCGGTCGGTGCGCCAGTCGGTCTCGGTGCGCCAGCCGGCCGGGCCGGGCACGGCGAAGTGCAGCAGTAGCCGTCCGCCGCCCCGGATCCGGGCCGCGAGCAGGGTCAGCACCTGGGCCAGCGCGGCGGTGCTCAGATGCTGGGCGACGGCCACGGAGTAGGCCAGGTCGGCCAGGTCCCGCTGGCGGCGCAGCTGCACCGGGGTCAGGTAGGTGATGTTGGGCCGGCCGTTGATGGCGCGGGCGCAGGCCAGCACGCCGACCGAGATGTCGACCGCGTCGACGTGCGCGACCCTGTCGGCCACGGCGCGGGCCAGGTAGCCGGGGCCGCAGCCATAGTCGATCACCCGCGCGGCGGGGTCCAGGTGCGGCGCGATGAGCTGCTCGGCCAGCGCCTGCCGGGACGCGCGATTGCGCTCGGCCTCGGCGGCGACGTCAGCGCCGGAGAAATAGTGCGGTGATAAAGAGAGAAGCCGGA
>Ga0134126_10012642_pt1 | contig 10657 bp, 11 predicted proteins | sample KB31752_FD_96881 | JGI IMG/M metagenome (GOLD analysis project Ga0134126, IMG submission 96881) | Terrestrial soil microbial communities with excess Nitrogen fertilizer from Kellogg Biological Station, Michigan, USA - KB3-175-2 | ecosystem: Environmental > Terrestrial > Soil > Unclassified ...
GCCGAAGAGGAAGACCTGCGCCATGTGGATGAGGACGATGGCGACCATGAAGTTGGATCCCCAACTGTGCATGGCGCGCAGGAACCAGCCGAGCGGAAGCTGGTGGTTGAGGATGTTGAGGCTGTTCCAGGCCTGTCCCGCGGAGGGGGTGTAGACGATGGCCAGCATGATGCCGGTGACGATTTGCAGCATGAGCAGCGTGAAGGCGGCGCTGCCGAAGACGTACCACCAGCTCGCGGTGTTTTTGGGGACCGGGTGCAGGACCGCGTCCTTGACGGGCGCTTCAAGCTGCAGGCGGCGCTCAAACCAGTTGTAGGTGTTCTTTACCCAGCGCATGAGCCGCATCCTTTAGGTCCGAAGTCGTTGGGCACGCTGAGGCTGGCGTGATTGGCGAGCGTGGGGGTTTGTCCGGCGAAGATGTGGAGCTGATCGCCGACGAGCTTGTAGTCGTAGGTGAAGAGGCCGCGGGTGGGCGGGCCGGAGGCGCGTCCTCCGTCCGCGTAATAAACGCCTCCGTGGCAGGGGCACATGAAGAGCTTGGACTGCGGGAACCAGCGCACCGGGCAGCCGAGATGGGCGCAGTTGATGGCGAAGACCTGAAATTTCGAGGGCGAAACGTGGCGCACCCAGCAGGGGGTTTTGTCGGTGTCGCCGTCCCAGGGATGGCGGTAGGGATTTTCATAGACGGCGAGGCGGGTTTCGCCCACCGGGAACTGGCTGATGCTGCCGAGCGAAATCCAGGAGTCGTAGTGCTTGCGGCCGCGGATGGGTCCGACGAGATAGCGGACGACGGGAGTGGCGATGGCGAGTCCGACGAGCAGGTTGAAGCCCGCGCCGATTTTGAGCAGGAGCCAGCGGCGGGAGACAACGCGCGGGTCGTCGTGAGTGATCTTTTGTTCCTCGTGTACGATGTCGCTCATAACTTTCCTTCTACTGCGGATGTGGATAGGGCTGGCCTGGAGTCTCGGTGCGTTGCGAGGCGAGCCATGCCACCACATCGGTGACTTGCTGATCGGTCAGCGGGTGTCCGGGGATCGCGCCGCGCCAGTCGGGCTGGCCGATGTCGGGGCGTCCGGCAATGATGATGGCGCGCAGAAGCTGATCGCTGACCAGCGCGAGATAGGTCGGATTGGTGATGTTGTCCGAAGGTTTCTGATGGCAGCGGGCGCAGGCGGTCTGGTAGACCTGCTGGCCGTTGGCTGCATCGCCCTTGAGCTTTGTGGAGTAGGGCGGCGGAGTCTGACCGTTGAGCGCGGCTGGGTTGCTCCAGCGGGAGCGCATACCGTTGACCAGGATGTCCACCTGGGCGTCGGTGAGGAATCCTCCGGCGGATTTGGCGAAGGCGGGCATCTGGGTTCCGGGCTGGCCGTTGGCGGTGATGTTCTTGACGGCGGCGGGGTCGGCCCAGGCTTGGTAGACAGGGTTGGCGAGATCGAGGGAGACTCCGCGTTGGCCCTGGTCGCCATGGCATCCGGCGCAGTTCTGGCCATAGAGGGTGTTGAAGCTGGCGACCTGATCGGGGCGCGGAGCTTCGCTGTTGGGCATCGGCTGGCCGGGGTAACGGCTACAGCCGGCGATGGCCAGCAGGAGAACACAAGCTGGGAGAGCGGGAAGCTTCATTTCTTTTCGTCCTCATCGCGCTTGTGCTCGTCCTCATCGCGCTCGTGAAGGCCGGAAGCTTCAATGCCCATGCGCATGATGAAGGGCAGGGACTGCGCGGTTCGCTTTCGATGGGACTGGCGGGAGACAACCCATCCCGCGACGAGCCCGAAGATGATTTGGGAAACCAGGAACCATTTCCAGTCGATGTGGTCATCGAGAAATGGATTGATGGTGTTGAGGAAGGCGTGGATGACGCCGGTCCAGAGAACGGGGGCGAGAATGCCGCCGAGGACGATGGGATGGCGCGGGAGCATGGGAAGCATGGCTCCGTAGAGCAGACCGACGAGGATGCTGACGACGACCTGAATGACACAGGCAATGAAGAGCCATTCCCAGTGGAAATGGGTGATGTCGGCAACGGAGGGATTGCGCCAGTTGGCGACGCCAGCGCGGCCGAGAAGGTTGACCGGCCACCAGATGCTGCCGTGGCTGAGATAGCCGTAGAGCAGCGCGGGGGGAATCATGGCAATTCCGCCGGCGATTCCACCCTTGATGCCGGAGAGAACCGGGAAGACTTCCAGCGGGAAGTGCTCTCGGTGATGCGGTTCGACCTCGACCTTCTCGACGTGGGGCCGCCCGGTTTCGATGGCGATGTCTTCGACGACGACGGGAATGTCCTCGTGAGCCTCATGCGGTAGCACCTGGCGGAACCAGCCGATGGCGCTGACGAGGAAGAGCACGCCGCCGAGGACGGTGACGCCAAGATTGGTGACCAGACCGAGCACCAGGAGAGTTGCGCCGAAGGCCATGGTGATGGGCCACGCGGTAGGAGCGGGGAGATGGATGGTCTCGATGTGCGAGCCGGGTTTGTGTTCTTCGCTCATAGTTGCTATCGCCCGAGAATGTAGACCACGGTGAAGACGACGACCCAAACGGCGTCGACAAAGTGCCAGTAGAGGGCCAGGACCTGAATGCGCTCGCTATGCTCTTCGCGGACCTTGCCGAGGAGGGTGAAGATGAGGACGGTGGTGAGTCCGATGAGTCCGAATACGACGTGGGTAGCGTGGAGCCCGACAAGAGAGTAGAAGGTGGTGCCGAACAGATTGGTGCTGATGGTCAGGCCCTTGTGGTAGATCAGGTCCTGCCACTCGATGCCGGTATACACGAGGAAGATGACGCCGAGGACGAGGGTCAAGGCCCAGAAAGCTCCGAATGCTTTGATCTTGTTGCGCTCGAGCGCACGCTCCGAAAGCCAGATGGTGAAGCTGCTGGAGAGCAGGCAAATGGTGGCGATTACGGGAATCTCCAGCACCTGCCGGGGCGTGGGGCCGTAGAGGCTTTTGCCGATGTAGAAGATGTAGGCGACGACGAAGATGGTGAAGATGGCCGACTCGCCGATGATGAGCGAGTACATGGCGATGCGCCCGCGCGAAGGCAGGGTCCATGTTTCGGCGGCGCCGCCCTGATTGGGGACGAGGGAAGTCGCGCTCATTCGTAGCTCCAATCGGGATCTTCGGGGTGCTTGATGTCCCACAGCGGACGGCGGCTGCGGACTTCGGGCTCGACAGCGAAGTTATAGACGGGCGGCGGCGAGGCGGTGGACCATTCGAGAGTCCAGGCGTCCCAGGGATCGTTGCCGGCCTCTTTGCCCTTGTAGTAGGACCAGAAGAGGTTGTAGGCGAAGATGAGGACGGCGATGGCCTGAACGAATCCGCCGATGGAGATGATCATGTTCAGATGCGCCCATCCGCGATCGGCCTCGTAGGTGTAGATGGAGCGAGGCATACCCATGAGGCCGACGAAGTGCATGGTGTCAAAGGTGACATGGAAGCCGATGAGCATGAGCCAGAAGTGCCACTTGCCGAGCTTCTCGCTCATCATGCGTCCGGTGACCTTGGGATACCAGTAGTAAAGGCCTCCGAAGACAGCGAAGACGATGGCCCCCACAAGCATGTAGTGGAAGTGCGCGATGACGAAGTAGGAATTGTGAAGCTGCCAGTCGAAGGGGGCGATGGAGAGAATGATTCCGGTAAGCCCGGCGATGAGGAACTGGAAAAGGAAGCCAGTGAGGAAGAGCATGGGGGTCTTGAAGCGGATTTTTCCGCCCCACATGGTGGCCAGCCAATTGAAGATCTTGATTCCGGTCGGGACGCCGACGAGTTCGGTCGAGAGCACGAAGAAGGCGTTGTCCACGGAGGTCATGCCGACGGTGAACATATGGTGCGCCCACACGCCGAGGCTGATAAAGGCGATGCCGACGGAGGCGGCGACCATGGCCGGGTATCCGAAGATGGGCTTGCGGGAGAAGACGGGAATGACTTCATTGGCGATGGCGAAGGCCGGGAAGACGAGAACGTAGACTTCCGGGTGGCCGAAGATCCAGAAGAAGTGCATCCAGACGACGGCGGAGCCGCCCGCCTGAGTGTCAAAGAAGTGGCCGCCGAGATAGCGGTCGATGGTAAGCATGACCTGCGCGGCGGTGAGCGGCGTGATGGTGATGAGCAGCAGTCCGCTGACAACGAGCATGAGCCAGGCGAAGAGGGGCATGCGGAGCAGCGTCATGCCCTTGCAGCGCATGGAGATGACGGTGGCAATGATGTTGATGGCCCCGCCCAGGGTTCCGATGCCGGTGATGATGAGGGACAGGGCCCAGTAATCGACGCCGTGGCCGGGAGAAAAGGCGCGGGAGGTCAGCGGGGCGTAGGCCCACCAGGTTACGTCGGGAGCGTTGCCGACACCATAGAGTCCGCTGCCGCCGATGAAGCTGTAGTAAAGCATGAGGCCGCCGAAGGCCGTCAGCCAGAAGCTGAGAGCGTTGAGGCGGGGAAAGGCCATGTCGCGCGCGCCGATCTGGAGCGGGACGATGTAGTTGGCAAACCCGAAGACGAGCGGCATACCCATGAGAAAGACCATGGTGGTGCCGTGCATGGTGAAGAGGCGGTTGAAGGTGTCCGGGGCGAGAAAATGATTATTCGGAAACGCAAGCTGGATGCGGATAAGGATAGCCTCAGCGCCGCCAACCAGCAGGAAGACAATGGCAAGAACGATGTAGAGGAGCCCCAGCCGCTTGTGGTCCACGGTGGTGGCCCATTCGAGCAGCCACTCCAGGAACGTTTTTTTTGCAATGCGCGGGGGCGTTAGATCGAGCGTGCCTCCGATTGGGAATGTCTGGTCTGCCATCGCTCTTCTCTACTTCAATGTCTCCAGATAGTCGGTAACCTGGTCGAGCTGCTGGTCATTGAGTTTCATGGCCGGCATCAGCGATCCGGGTTTCATGCTGTCGGGGTCTTCGATCCACTGGCGAAGGTTCGCGCGGGTGAGCGGCACGGCGCCGGAGGCAATGGTTTGGCGGCTCATCAGGTGCGTGAGGTCAGGGCCAAAGCGTCCGGTGGCGGCGGTGCCGCGAATGGTGTGGCAGTTCATGCAGGCCTGCGTCTCAAATACCTGGCGGCCAGCGGCGACGGAGGGGTCCTGAATGGCGGGCTTTTGCTCATTTTTGACCCATTCGGCGAATTGTTGGGGCGGATCGACATAGACGCGCAGGAGCATGTGGGCGTGTTGAACGCCGCAGAACTGCGCGCACTGGCCGACGTAGAGGCCGGGAGCTTTGGGATCGATCCAGGTGAGATTGACGTGGTTGGGAATGACGTCGGTCTTGCCAGCAAGCTGCGGGACCCAGAAGCTGTGAACCACATCGGCGGAGAGCAGCTTAAGGTAGGTAGGTTGCGGGTCTTTGTCACTGCTCAGGGGAACGTGCAGCTCATTGGCGGTGGTGATGCCGAGCTTGGGATAGCGGAACTCCCACCAGAACTGATGGCCGACCACCGTGACGTTGAGCGCCGATGGCGGCTTAGGCGCGTCCTGAATGGCGAAGATCATGCGAGCTGTGGTGAGGAACAGGACGACGACGATAAGGATGGGGATGACGGTCCAGGCCAGCTCGATTTGATTGCTGCCGTAAATTTGCGCGGGCTCACGCTTGTCATTGGGATCGCGGTCGCGGAAACGAATGACGGCGAACGTAAGCAGGCCGCCAACGACGACGAAGATGCCCCCGACAACGGAGAGCGCGAAGTAGGCGAGGTGGGTAATGTCGGTGGCAGGCGTGGAAGCCGGCGCGAAGATGCTGGGGGTGGCCTGGGGGCCGTCGGCGAGGGCGAGGCTGGGAAGCAACAGAAACGAGACCGTTGCAATAGCCGCTCCCATAGCCGCCCTGGGCAGTGACCGCAACCATTCCCGATTCATAATTGTCCTTTCCCGGGAACAGCGTTCCAACGTGTTGGGTGAGTGACAGGGGCCAAAGACGTAACGCGAAAGCCTAGTTTAACAGGGTTTGGCGCGCAGATGTGAATCCCGCGGCGCAAACGCGGGGAGAGAAATTTTGATGTGCGAAAAAAATACGCGAGATTTTTTTTGTTCCCGCTGCGGGACAAAATTTAATTTTCATGTTCACTCCTCAAGCTACAAAGTGAACGCGGAGGAGCGCCGTGACTTAAATCACAGCGATGCGAATGGAGCGGCGGCCATGAGAGTAAAATTGACGTCGTAGAACCGCTCCGGAGACAACAGCCATGCAATGCGCGCGTCTCAAGCTACTGGCCCTGATCTGCTGCTCCGCGCTTGCGCTTCCAGTGGTGTCCTTCGCGCAACTCGCCACCTCCGCGAATCTGCCTTCGGCGCCGGTCCCGGTGGGCGCTCAAACTCAAGCCCAGAACCAGTCCAGCAGCCAGCAAACGCAGCCGTCGCTTCAGGACCTTGGCATCTCCGCCGCCCAGACCCGCGGCAATGCTCAGGAGCAGGCCCTGCTAAATAAGCGCACCCATATGCTTAAGGTGCATCAGACCCTCGGCCTGATCACCGCGATTCCCATGGCCGCCGCGCTTATCACCGGACCCCAAGCCAAGGCCAAGGGCCGCAATGGCGAGACGATTCAGGAGCCGACCCAAGCCAACCTCGACTTCCACATGGCGCTCGGCAGCCTCACCACCGGACTTTACTTCACCACCGCCTGGTATGCGATCCGCGCGCCCAGGCTTCCCGGGGTCAAAAAGCGCGGAGCCATCCGCTTTCACGAGGCACTCGCCTGGATCCACGGTCCCGGAATGGTCCTTACTCCCGTGCTCGGCATCCTCGCCTATCGGCAGGAGAGCCGGGGAGAGAAGGTGCACGGCCTTGCCGTCGCCCACGGCCCTGTCGCGGTGACTACCGCCATCGCATACGGAACCGCCATCGTCGCCGTCTCCTGGCCCATTCACCTCAAGTTATAGGCGTTAACCATGAAGAAACGTTTCGTTCAGCCTCTGCTGTTGACCGTGCTGCTGTTGGCAGGGGTTGCCGCCCTCGCGCAGGCCAACCCAGGTCAGAACACGCAATGGAGCCTCAGCCAGTCCACGCTCACCTACCATATGTCGCATCCCATTCATGACGTTAACGGGGTCTCCCATGCGGCGAAGGGCAAGGGCATCTGCTCGGGCGGGCAGTGCAATTTTCTTATCGCGGTTCCAGTTAAGTCATTCGATTCGGGAGACAGCAACCGTGATCTTCATATGCTGGAGGCCACGCTGGGCCCAGTTTCCGATGGTGATTGTCCGCGCCAGCTTCCCGTCCGCGCAGACCGCCGCGTCCACCGTATACGCCGATCTCCAGGTACAGTTCGCCGGCCAGACCGCACATTACACCCATGTCGCGTTCCAAAGAATCGCGCAGGGCTCCGAAGTCCGAATTACCGGAACCATTCCCGCGACCTGCTCCGACTTCAGAATCCAGCGTCCCTCGTTTCTCACTGTGGCCATCAAGAATGAAATTCCCATATCGGTGGATACCACCTGGAAGCCGATGTAGGTGTCGGGTGCAGCGAAGGCTCATGGCGCCTGGCGATCGGGACTATTCGATGGCGGTCATGGGGACGCGGATCAAGGCTCGATATCGATCGCCACGGTAGCGGGAGCAGGCAGACTCGATGGGAGTTTCCTGGGTGGTGAAGATGAGACGGCTGATGGAGAGGATGGCAGAACGGCTGGGAACGGTGAGCAACTCGGACTCTTCGCGCGAGGCGGGGAGGGCCTCGATGATTTCGTCGGCGTATCCGACACGGACTCCAAATTGCTCGCGGAGGGCGGTATAGAGGGAGACGCGGGCGAAGTCGGCGCGTTCAATGCCGGGATAACGCTGGATGGGAACGTGCGACTCTTCGAGAGCCATGGGCACGCCGTCCGCGAGGCGGAGACGGCGGAGGCGCATGACCTGCTCGCCGGGATTGAGCCTGAGTTTTTCGCGGAGGTCCTCGGTGGCCTGCACTATGGACTGCTCAAGCAAGCGGGAGCTGGCGGTCATGCCGCGCTGGCGCATGTCCTGAGTGAAGCCCTGGAGATGCATGATGTTTTTTTCGAGCTTGGGGCGGGTGACGAAGGTTCCGCGGCCCTTTTCGCTGAAGGCGTATCCGTTCACCTTAAGGCCGTGAAGGGCTTGCCGCGCGGTCATGCGGCTGACCTGATAGGTGCGCGACAGCTCGTCTTCCGAAGGAATAGGGTCGCCCTGGGCGAGATCGCCGGACTGGATCTTCTCCATGAGGGCGCGCTGAATCTGGAAGTAGAGAGGGATGAATCCACTCTTATCCAGCGCCTGAACGGCGTGGCGCGGGGCGCTTGCGCCGTCGTTTGCGATGATGCTTCTGGACACGCGGGTCCTCATCCCTTCCGGTTGCGCGGACAAACCCGCGATTGAATGGCGGATATTCCAATTAGTATTGGCTGTGGCAATTTTTGCAAATAGAAAACAGGAGTTGCTATGGCGAATGTGGTTTTTCCGGCATCCCTGAAGGGCAAGCTGGTCGTTTCCTGCCAGGCACCTCCGGGTGATCCGCTGGATGATGCGGACTGCCTGACGCGCATTGCGATGTCCGCGGCGCGAGGCGGAGCGGGCGGCCTGCGCGCCAATGGAGCGGAGTGCGTCGCGGCGTTCCGGCAGAAGACCGGGCTGCCGGTGATCGGGATATGGAAGCGGAAGCTGGAGGGAGAGATTTCGATCACTCCCGACTTTGCTTCGGCGGAGGCTATTGCGCGCGCGGGCGCGGAGGTGATTGCGCTGGATTGCTCATCGGCGAGGCACAGGCTGGCCGATAACTGGGCGGGGCTGATCGGGCGAATCCACGGAGAGTTGGGCAGGCCGGTGCTGGCCGATATCGCGACGTTTGACGAGGGGGTGGCTACCGAGAATGCCGGAGCGGATGCGGTGGCGACGACGATGTATGGGTTCACTCCGGAAACGAACGGAGCGCGGGCGGCGAACTGGGAGATGGTGGAGCGGCTGGTCAGCCGGCTGCGGGTTCCGCTGATTGTGGAGGGGCACATAACGCGGCCGGAGGAGGTTCGGCGAGCGCTGGACATGGGCGCGTACGCCGTGGTGGTGGGGTCGGCGATTACGCGGCCAGAGTCGATCACGGGGCGATTTGCGGCGGCGATGGTACGGCAAGACACGGTATAGTCGTATATACAGGAAAAGGGCTTGAGAAGATAGGGGTCCGAAAAATCGATTCGGAGCATGAAGAACATCCCTCAGGGGCTAAAGCCCCGATTGTCATGGACCATTTACGGCTTGGCTTGAGGCCATGCCCTAATACAAAGCCTGAGTTTTTCGGCGAGATTAAGATGGGAACACTCTGCCGTGATTGGAAGAATCAAGTATGCCGTTGAGTGGAAGAAAGCGTGATTTTCCCCATGCGATGCTGCGGGAGATTTATGAGCAGCCGGAGGCGCTGGCTGCGACCGTCGAACGCTATGCGGGGGATGGCAGATTGCGGGCGAATGCGTTTCCGAAGGTCGCCGAGATACTGGGCGGACGCCAGCGGCTGGTGATTGCGGCGAGCGGATCGAGCCGGCATGCAGGGCTGGCGGGCGAGATCATGCTGGAGGATTACGCGGGGCTCGCCGTAGACGTGGAGTACGCGAGCGAGTACTGCTACCGTTCGACGCACACGCTGCACGATCCGGGCGTGCTGGTGATTTCACAGTCAGGCGAGACGGCGGACACGCTGGCGGCTCTGCACGAGGCGCGCGGGCGGGGGCAGGCGACGATTGCGATTACGAACAATGCCGACTCGACCATGGCTCGCGAGGCGGATTCCTCGCTGCCCACGGTAGCGGGAACGGAGAAGGCGATTCCGGCGACCAAGAGCTTTACGACCCAGCTTACGGTGCTGTATTTGCTGACTCTGTATGTGGCGAGGCTGAACGGGCGGATGACGGGCCAAGCCGTGGCGGCGCATCTGGAGCGGCTGGAGGCGCTACCAGAGCAGCTTGCGGCTTCGCTGCCGGGGTGGGAAGCGCAGGTTGGGGAAATTGCTGGACAGCTCCATGAGTCCAAAGGGTTTCTGTATCTTGGGCGAGCGATTCATTACGCGATTGCGCGCGAGGGCGCGCTGAAGCTGAAGGAGTCGGCTTATATGCAGGCGGAGGGATATCCGGCGGGCGAGCTGAAGCACGGGCCGAACGCGCTGGTGAGCCCGGAGGCTCCGCTGGTGGTGCTGGCGACGCGCGACGCGGAGGATCCCGACTCGGTGCTGCGGTACGAGAAGACGCTGCAACTGATGCGCGACATGAAGGCGCAGGGCGCAACAATCTTTTCCGTCGTAAACGAGGGTGACGCGGAGGCGGCGGGGCTAAGCCGCTATTCGGTGGCCGTTCCGGCGACGGATGAGTTTCTGCTGCCGTTGCTCGAAGTTGTCCCGCTTCAGCTATTTGCCTACTTCACGGCGATTCGAAACGGGGTGAACGTGGATGCTCCGCGGAATCTGGTGAAGGCCGTGGTGCGGGAGTAAGGGCCGGCCAAGTGGACAACGTGAGTAGCTGAGAGCGGTTGGCACGGTATTGATTGAGCACCTATTGCAAAACTAAACCGTTCAGTATAGTTATATAACTTGAGGACTGCCTCCGATGATCCGAGTGAACAATCTGGTGAAGGAGTTTGGGGACTTCACGGCTGTGAAGGGAATCACGTTCGATGTGCAGCAGGGTGAGATTTTCGCCTTTCTGGGGCCGAATGGAGCGGGAAAGACAAC
>Ga0134126_10012643_pt1 | contig 10657 bp, 7 predicted proteins | sample KB31752_FD_96881 | JGI IMG/M metagenome (GOLD analysis project Ga0134126, IMG submission 96881) | Terrestrial soil microbial communities with excess Nitrogen fertilizer from Kellogg Biological Station, Michigan, USA - KB3-175-2 | ecosystem: Environmental > Terrestrial > Soil > Unclassified ...
CAACTGCCCAGGAAGAGCAAGATCATGGCGGCCGTGAGGCAGGCGGCGGTCAGCGCCTCGCGAACCACACCGCTAATGGCAGCGCGAACGAATAGCGACTGATCGAACAGCAGCTTCACATTCATATCGCGCGGCACCCGCTTCAGCAGGTCCGGCAGCATTGTCTTGATGTTCTTGACGATATCGAGAGTGGAGGAGCCTCCATTCTTCAACACCGTGAGCAGCACCCCGCGCGATCCGTCTTGTCGAACCACATTGGTCTGCGGTGCAAAGCCGTCGCGCACATGAGCAACGTCGTGGACGTAAATTGTGGTGCCGTTGACCGTCTTGATCGGGAGATCGTTTAATTCGGCGATGGTTTGCGGGCTGGCGTTGAGCTCAACCTGATATTCCAGCGATCCAATCTTGGCGGTACCGGATGGCAAGATGAGGTTCTGGACACTAAAGGCGTTGACGACATCGAGAGGAGACAGTTGCTTCGCCTGCAGCGCCTGCGTATTGAGGTCCACTTCGACCTGTCGCTGCTTGCCGCCGTAAGGAAACGGAATCGCCGCACCCTGGATTGTAACCAGCTGCGTGCGCATCGTGGTTACAGCGGTATCAAACAATTCCTGCTCGGGCAGCGTGTCGCTGCTCAGCCCGAGTTGGAGGATAGGAACGCTCGAGGCTGAGTACTGGATCACCAGCGGCGGCGTGGTTCCGGCGGGCAAGAATCGCAACTGGGTCTGCGAAATGGCGGTGACCTGCGCGATCGCGGTCTGAATGTTCGCTTTAGGTTTGAAGAACACTTTCACCACGGCGATCCCGTTCAACGACTGCGACTCGATGTGATCAATGTCGTTGACCAGCGTGGTGAGCGCACGCTCAGTGGTCGTGGTGATGCGGTTCGCCATCTCCTGGGGCGAGAGACCCTGATAATTCCAGACAATGCTAATGACCGGAATATTGATATCGGGGAAGATGTCGGTCGGCGTGCGCAGAATAACGATGGGGCTGAGGATGAGCAGCACCAGCGCCAATACGATGAACGTATACGGGCGACGAAGAGCTAGAGAAACAATCCACATAAGGCAGTAAGCCGGCCCGGCGCACGGGTCGCCAAAAGAAAGGTCTCACTAAAAAGGTACCAAGCAGACTACTTTCTTAGATGAACGCAGCTTGCGCGAAGATTTAAGTTTAAGGCCGTAAAGGGCGGTCTTTACGAAACTTTGCAATTGTTTCGCAGAGCAACATAGAAGCTGTTAATCACCCCGGGGCGCCGAAGGACCCAATTGAGTCATGAAGAGAGGTTGGGTCATTGACCGATTTGTCCACCCGCCATTTTCAAATGATTCAATGATCCGATGATTCAATGATTCAATTCTTATTCCAATCCCGTAAGCAGAAGCGTATCTCCTGGCTGACTTCCTTGATGCGCATGCCTTCCGCAACGAGCAGCTTACAGGAGAGGGCCGCGCGTTCTTGGGTCCCCTCTCCCATGTCATAGGTCACCCGGCAGTACTGGCAGTCCTCATTCCAGCAAAAACGCCCATAGGAGATCGGTTCTGGGGCGAGGTACTGCAGACAGCGCAACAGAGGATTATTTTCCGGAACTTCAACTTTCCTGCCCAGAAGTTCGATGGTAAGCAGCTTCGAAAAGGGGCGGAGGAGAGAGGAAGGCGTGGTCATTCTACCCCGCCGTTTGTATTCCGAAGGAGCATTTAGGGTTGCGCGGCCCGGAGGCTGCTTGATACTCCTCTATTTGCTGGCACCCGCGCGTGCTCGCCGATTGCCGGTACTGTCCGGTTCACAACCGCTGCGATCTGCCTCACCTGCGACATCAATTCATCGAACTGGTCGGGGTAGAGCGACTGCATGCCATCCGATAGAGCCTTGTCCGGATCGCAGTGGACTTCTATCAGGAGCCCATCAGCACCAACGGCGACCGACGCACGCGACAGCGGCGTTACTTTGTTGCGCTTCCCAGTTCCGTGGCTTGGGTCGACAAGAATCGGCAGGTGGCTCAAACGCTGGACCGCCGGGATCAGGCTGAGGTCGAGCGTGTTGCGGGTGTGGTCGGCGAAGGTGCGCACACCGCGCTCGCAGAGGATCACCTTGTAGTTGCCTTCGCTCATCACGTATTCGGCGGCCATGAGGAATTCTTCGAGCGTCGCCGACATACCCCGTTTGAGCAGCACCGGCTTGCGCGACCGTCCTGCGCGCTTGAGCAGCGAGAAATTCTGCATGTTGCGCGCGCCGATCTGGATCACGTCGGCGTACTTTTCGACCAGATCAAGCGACTCATGGTCGATCGCCTCGGTCACGATCTTCATGCCGAACTGGTCTCGGACCTCCGACATGATTCGCAGCCCTTCTTCGCCAAGTCCCTGGAAAGAGTAGGGAGAAGTGCGGGGCTTGTAGGCGCCGCCGCGGAAAAACTGCGCTCCAGATCGGTGCACGCGCTCAGCCACTGCAAACGCCTGCTCGCGGCTCTCGATGGCGCACGGTCCGGCGACAATTGCCAGGCCGGGTCCTCCGAAAGTGGCGTCGGTGCCGGGAAATGATATGACCGTGTTCTCCGCCTTCATGTCGCGGCTGACGAGTTTGTAAGATTTGGTGACCGGGATAACTTCCTGCACGCCGGGCATTTCTTCGAGCGTGCCGGGCTCGACTTCGCCTTTGTTGCCGGTAATGCCGATGGCGGTACGCTCCGCGCCGGGAATGGAGTGGGCGCGGTATCCAAGCGCTTCGATTTTGTCGCACACCGCGCTAACCTGTTCCGGCGTAGCGTGCGCCTTCATGACCACTAACATGGGGGTCTCCTCAGGAACTAACAGTTTAAATCCGCAGCACAAGCGGAGCAATGAAAGTCAGGCTTTCGGCATTACATTTGACATTGCCTGAATTCGTAAGTGCCGCCGAATCAGCGAAACTGGGCACAATATACTCGATGAATGCCGCGCTCGATGGCGCATGCGCAGGATATTCTCAAAAGCCCGCCTCCCAGGCGGCCGCCGAAGCTGACCTCACGGCGGATCGGAATCCACACTTCGTCCGCCGGTGGCGTTGAGAACGCCGCGGAACGAGCTTACCGCCTCGGATGCAACACGTTTCAGATTTTCTCGTCGAGTCCTCGGCAGTGGGCACCGTATGAGTTGGCGCGTCCGCAGTGCGAGCAGATGTTGCGCCTTCGTGAGAAGTACAACCTCAAGCCGCTGGTGATCCACACGAACTACCTGGTAAATCTGGCGAGCACGACTGAAGCCTTCTTGAGGAAGTCCATCGAAGCGTTTCGCGGGGAGATCGAGCGCGCGCTAATGCTGTGCGCGGACTATCTGGTGCTGCATCCGGGATCCTTCAAGGGCGCTAATCGCGAAAAGGGACTGCTGCAAACTGCGGCGGCGATTTCGGCAGCGAGCCATGGCTTCGATCTCGGGAAAGGCGGTCTGACCATTCTGATCGAAAACACCGCTGGCGCGGAGTTCTCGCTCGGCGGCAGCTTCGAGCAGGTTTCCGAGGTGATCGAGCATGTGCGCGGTCATGTGCCCGTTGGTGCGTGTATTGATACGTGCCACACCCATGTTGCAGGTTACGACATCGTTTCCGAGCATGGATTTCTCGACACTCTGGCGCAACTCGATGCGACCATCGGACTGAAGAACGTCCCCGTCTGGCACTGCAACGATGCCAAGGCGGCTCGCGGCTCGAAGCTCGACCGGCATCAGCACATCGGAAAAGGAACGATTGGTCTCGAGCCATTCCGGCGCCTGCTCAACGATCCTCGCCTCGCACACTGCGCGTTCATCGCGGAGACTCCGATCGACGAACCAGGCGACGACCGCAGGAACGTAGCAGCGTTGAAAAAGCTGGTCGGATGACAAGAATTGGGAAGGGCACGAGTTTTACTCGTGTCGCCAAAGTGGCACTCAAGGGTGGGCTTTAGCCTCTGCGGCAGCCTTGTATCACCTGAGCGGCTGAAGCCGTCATCTTCTATGCATCAGTTGGCACGAGCGGAACTCGTGCCCTTCCCTGAGGTAGAGCGCCCTCACTCCGCCATTCCCTTTATCTACCAGGAGCGCATCCCAAAATCCAACTATTAACGATGTTCTCTTCGACGCCTTCCCGTCGCCGCCGAAGCACTGCATTGATAGAATCAATTCACGCCTATGCCGCAGGAGAAAGACACTCTTATTCGCGACGAGCGCTACAACGCGCACCAGGTCGAAGAAAAGTGGGCGGAGCGCTGGCAGGCAGACGCATCGCTCTATGCCGCTGAGAGGAACTCGACCAAGCCCAAGTACTACGTGCTGGAAATGCTTCCCTACCCTTCGGGTGCGCTGCACATGGGTCACGTGCGCAACTACTCAATCGGCGACGCGCTCGCCCGTTACATGTGGATGAACGGCTACAACGTGCTGCATCCCATGGGATGGGATTCGTTCGGCTTGCCCGCGGAAAACGCCGCCATCGCCAACCAGACGCCTCCGCGCGAGTGGACGCTCCGCAACATCGCGAACATGAAGACGCAGATGAAGCGTCTTGGGTTCGCGTACGACTGGTCGCGCGAAGTCACTACATGCCTGCCTGATTACTACAGATGGAACCAATTGTTCTTTTTGAAGCTTTACGAGCGAGGCTTGGCATATCGCAAGAAGAGCAAGGTGAACTGGTGCCCGAAGTGCGCGACCGTGCTGGCCAACGAACAGGTGCTCTCGAACGGCTGCTGCTGGCGACATGAAGATACGCTTGTTCAACAGCGCGAGTTGGAGCAGTGGTTCGTGCGCACGACGAAGTATGCCGACGAATTGCTCCGAGATTTGGATCGGCTGCCCGGCTGGCCGGAAAAAGTCCGCACCATGCAGCGCAACTGGATTGGACGCAGCGAGGGCACGCTCGTGGAGTTCAAGTTGGACAGCGCTGGTGGTGACGTCATCACCGTCTTCACCACGCGCGTGGACACGATCTTCGGCGCCACCTCGGTGCAGCTCGCGCCGGAGCATCCGGTCACCCAAAAGTTGGCGGCCGGTGATCCCGAGTTGAGTGCGAAGGTCGCTCAACTGATTGCCGAACAGGTCAAGGCGAAAGAGTCAGACAAGATCGGCGAGATCGAGAAACACGGCGTGAACACCGGCCACTTCGCCATCAATCCGTACAACGGCGAGAAGGTGCCGGTGTGGGTGGCGAATTACATCCTGATGGATTACGGCACCGGCGCGATCATGAGCGTCCCGGCCCACGATGAGCGGGACTATGAGTTCGCGAAGAAGTATGGCATTGCCATTAAGCAGGTCATTCTGCCTGCAGGTGTGGGCCGGACATTCGTCTCCGACAATGCAGCAGCACAGGGTGGGGTGTCGGACATGAATGTCCGACCCACACACGGCGATGAGCTACCCTTCACCACTCTGGATGGCAAGCTGACCGATTCGGGCGAGTTCACTGGTCTCAGCTGCGAAGATGCAATCGAGAAAATGTCCGCCTACGCCGAGCAGAAGGGCTTCGGCAAAGCGACAGTCACATTCCGTCTGAAAGACTGGGGCATCTCACGGCAGCGCTACTGGGGCACGCCGATCCCGATGGTCTATTGCGACAAGGATGGCGTGGTGCCGGTTGCCGAAAAGGACTTACCGGTCATCCTTCCCGACAAGGTTGAGATCACGTTGACGGGTGGGTCGCCGTTGCTGCGCGTTCCGGAGTTCCTGAACACCACTTGTCCAAAGTGCGGCGGTCCGGCGCGGCGCGAGACCGACACCATGGACACGTTTGTCGATTCGTCCTGGTACTTCTATCGCTACACCGACGCGCACAACGAGAAGGCTCCGTTTGACTCAGCCGTCGCGCAGTACTGGTTCGGCGACAAAGGGATCGACCAGTACATCGGCGGGGTCGAGCACGCCATTCTGCACTTGATCTATTCGCGCTTCTGGACGAAGTTCATGCGCGACATGGGTCTACTGAAGAACGATGAACCCGTCGAACGCCTCTTCACGCAGGGCATGGTGATCAAAGATGGGCGAAAGATGTCCAAGAATCTCGGCAACGTAGTTTCGCCCGACGAGATGGTGGCTCGCTTCGGCGCAGACGCCGCGCGCATGTACAGCTTGTTCGCTTCGCCACCAGACCGCGATTTGGACTGGCAGGACACGGGAATCGAGGGCATTCAACGCTTCTTGGGACGCGTGTACAGGTTTGTGGTCCGCAATGCCGAAGCCGCCAAAGACGCGCGAGGAACGGCTGATGCCTCTTCACCCGAAGCGCGCCAGATCCAGCGCAAGTTGCACCAGACCATCAAGCGGCTAACCGACGACTTCCAGGGCCGCTGGCATTTCAATACCTGCATCGCGGCTGTTATGGAGCTGGTGAACGAGCTCTACGCGGTGGAGGACAAGCAATTGCCTGCTTCCCTGCTTGCATCCGTGCAACGAGATTTGGTGTTGTTGCTGGCCCCTTTTGCCCCGTACCTCGCGCACGAGTTGTGGGAGATGCTGGGCGAGAAGAGTAACCTGCTCAAGGCTCCGTGGCCGAAATACGATGCGGAACTCGCGAAGGAAGAGGAGATCCAGATTCCCGTCCAGGTGAACGGAAAGTTGCGCAGCGTGATTGTCGTCGCGCCGGGCACAGCTGAACCCGAAGTAATCGAAAGGGCGCTGGCCGATCCCAAGGTACAAAGCTTTGTTGCCGGCAAGCAGATCGTGAAAAAGATCTACACAGGGAAATTAGTCAACATCGTGGTGAGATGAATCCGATTTCAGCCACCACCGTCGGATTTCGCTTGCTGTTTCGCCGGCCATTGATTCCTGTGGCGGAAATCGCGTGGCGCTGGACATTTGCGGCCGCAGCCTGGGTTCTGGGGATCGCATTCCTGGCCGAATACTTCGGTTCTCTTCCGGTGACGAGGGCGGACCGGTTTCTGCTTAACACTGGACAGCCATTCCTGATCGCGCAGGCAATTCGTCGAATCTTTCAGGGTAGTTCGCTCCGATTTGTCGAGGGCGCTATCCTGCTCAGCGTGGGTTTGGCGATTGCCTGGATCATTCTCGCCTCACTCGGCAGACTCGCGGTGTTGCGCGCGATGTTTGGGGAATTCGAGTGGGAGCCAGAAGCGAACCGTCCCGTCCGCGCGCTGTTGTTCCTCAACTTCCTTCGCGCCGCAACTCTGCTTGCGGCGAAAGTGGCGGCGATCGGGTCCATCTTGATCGCCAGCAGTTATTGGGCGTCCACGCACATTCGCGTGGTCGATGTCATGCGCCTCGTGTTCGTCGTCTGGTTTCTTATCTGGCTGGCCTGGGCGGTGCTGAACTGGGTGCTTTCGGCGGCCGCAGTTTTTGTGATCGCAGAAGGAAAGAATTCCCTGGCGTCCATCGGCGCGATGTTGCGCCTGCTGCAATTACGAGCCGGTGGCGTGCTCGGGGTTAGCGCGGTCTTTGGGCTGATTCATGGCGGCGCACTGGTCTTGGCAGGCGGAGCCGTCCTGATTCTCTTGCCCATTGCGATTGCGCAACCAATTGCTCTGCCGCTGGTGTTTGGCGTGGTTTTGGCGTATTGCTTTGTCGCGGATTTCCTGTACACCGGCCGCCTCGCGGCCTATGCGTATCTGGCGACAGGGCGAGAGGAACTGCCGTCATGGATGGCGGTGCCCACAGTGCCAGTTCCCGAGACGCCGGGCGTCGGCGCTTCGGTTGACAAGGATGAATTGATCCTGGGCGATCTGCCCGCACCGGCCTGAGAACAGAAGGCGTCTCGAAGGCTACCGCATAACGGCGCTACTTCCGGTGTACTACCCCGTCTGCGTCATTCCGAAAGCCCGCGCTTTCACCAGCGGGCCGAGGAATCTCGCGTGGAGTGGCAAAGAGCTGTAATGATCCGCGCCGGATCCCTCCGTCGGCTGAAGAGCGCCGACGTTCGGGATGACGCCAGAGAAACCTCTGCTTTACAGCGGCGGGATCATTCTGAGAAACTCATTCGTGGAAACTCCCTCAATCGTAGTTCTCGACTTCGGGGCGCAGTATTCGCAGCTCATCGCCCGCCGCGTGCGCGAACAGAACGTCTTCTCGGTTGTCCTTCCCTGTAACAGCAAGATCGACGAAATTAAGAAACACAATCCGATCGGAATCATTTTGTCTGGCGGGCCCTCGTCCGTTTATGACAAGGATGCTCCCGTCGCCGATCAGCGCGTCTTCGAACTCGGGTTGCCGGTGCTCGGCATCTGCTATGGCCTGCAGTTCATGGCGCACAATCTCGGCGGCAAAGTTAAGGGAGCCAAGCACCGCGAGTATGGACACGCGCAAGTAGAGGTCCTTTCCGACTCAGAGCTTTTTACAGGACTGCCGCGATCTCTTGAAGTCTGGATGTCTCACGGCGACGAGGCCCAGGAACTCCCACCCGGGTTCAAGTTGATAGCGAAGTCGCCCAGCGCGGTGGCAGGAATTGAGAACGCGAGCAAGGGGTTCTTCGCCGTGCAGTTCCACCCGGAAGTCCGACATACGAAGCTGGGGACGGAGATCCTGCGCAATTTCGTTCTGAACATCTGCCACGCGAAGTCGACATGGACGCCGCAGCATTTTGTGGATGCTACTGTTGCCGCTGTTCGTCAGCAAGTCGGCTCCGGACGCGCCATTTGCGCATTGTCAGGCGGCGTCGACTCAGCGGTGGCCGCGGTACTGGTGGATCGAGCGTTGCGCGATAATTCCGGCAAGTCGCGACTGACGTGCGTGTTCGTCAACAATGGCGTTCTTCGCAAGAACGAATTTGAGAAAGTTCAGCAGAATCTCCGGGAAAAGCTCGGGTTGCACCTGATCGCCGTCGATGCAACCGAGCGCTTTCTGATCAAGCTCGCCGGCGTCACGGACCCGGAAAAGAAGCGCAAGATCATCGGCAATGAATTTATCGCCGTCTTCGACGAAGAGGCCCATCGCATCGAGAAAGAAGAGGGCAGCGTCGAGTGGCTGGTGCAAGGCACGCTTTATCCCGACGTGATTGAATCGGTGTCAGTGCGGGGGCCGTCGCAGGTCATCAAGTCGCACCACAACGTCGGCGGGCTTCCGGAGAAGATGAAGCTGAAGCTGATCGAGCCGCTGAAAGAGTTATTCAAGGATGAAGTTCGGGTGATCGGCCGCGATCTCGGCATGCCGGAAGAGCTTCTGCAGCGACAGCCGTTCCCCGGACCAGGGCTCGCAGTGCGGATACTGGGCGAGGTCACCCCAGAGCGGCTGGCAATTTTGCGCGAATGCGACGACATCGTCGTGAACGAGATCAAGACCGCCGGACTCTACAAAAAAATCTGGCAATCGTTCGCGGTTCTGCTCCCGGTGATGTCCGTCGGTGTTATGGGAGACCAGCGAACATACGCCTACACCTGCGCGATCCGTGCCGTGCATTCGGAAGACGGCATGACGGCAGACTGGGTGCCGCTGCCGCATGAAGTCCTGAAAACGATCTCCAATCGCATCGTGAATGAAGTACACGGAGTGAACCGCGTGGTGTACGACATCACGTCCAAGCCACCGGGAACGATTGAGTGGGAGTAGGGCTTCAGGCTTCAGGTGTCAGGCTCTTGGAGCGACTAACTCCTCCCGGTCGCTGTGATATCTTCAAGTTTCCTTTACAACTGAGTCGCAACGCGCTCCTTTTGCGCGATCGGCACAGCTACACACGGGAGGCACATGAGCGCAAACTTTTCCAAGAAAACCATCGCCGTGCTGGGCGCGGGCAAGATGGGAGGCATTCTCATCAAGGCCCTGGTCGAAAAGCACCAGATTTCTCCCGAACGGGTGCGGGCCACGGTGGCGCACGAAAGTCGTGCGAAAGAACTTTCGCAGAAGCTTGGCGTGAAGGTTACGACCGACAACGTAGCCGCTGTTGATGGCGCCGACGTGGTCCTGATCTGCGTAAAGCCCCAGGTTGTTCAGGAACTCGCGGAGCAAATCTCCGACAAGGTTACGGCCCAGCAGATCGTGATTTCCGTGGCGGCGTCGGTGCATACGTCACAGATTGAATCAGCACTCGGCGCCGGAGTGCCCGTGGTTCGCGCCATGCCCAACACACCCTGCGTCCTCGGTCAGGGGATGACCGGAATCTGCAAAGGGCAGTATGCCGATAAAGGTCACGTGGATGCAGCTTGTGCGTTGTTTAACGTGGTCGGCAGAACCGTAGTTGTGGATGAGAAGCACATGGACGCGGTGACAGCGCTCTCAGCCAGCGGGCCCGCGTACATTTACATAATTCTCGAGTCGTTGGCGGAAGCGGGCGTTAAAGTGGGCTTGCCACGGGACATCGCAACCCTGCTCGCCGCGCAGACTGCTTTGGGCGCGTCGACGGTTGTGCTCGAAACCGGCGATCATCCAGCGTTGTTGAAGGATGCGGTGACAACTCCGGCCGGCTGCACCATTGACGCGATCATGGAACTTGAAGAGGGCAAACTGCGGGTGACGCTGATCAAGGCAGTCGTAAAGGCAGCGCAAAGAGCGAAGGAACTAGCGCTCGGATAGGATGACACAACGTCTCGTCCGCTGAAGCTCCGGTCTTCCTGACTTAAGCTTCCCGGCACTGCCGTGCCGGGCTTTCCTGTTCCGCCGCTACGCGGCTGCTCATGCGATAGATGTTGCGATTCCGCTCAACACGTCAACGCTTTTTAGAACTGCACGGCGCGCTCGTGCTCCTCGGCTGCAGCGCGCGAAGA